>Ga0265339_10003448_pt1 | contig 11064 bp, 7 predicted proteins | sample 4CB219metaG_FD_202085 | JGI IMG/M metagenome (GOLD analysis project Ga0265339, IMG submission 202085) | Rhizosphere microbial communities from Carex aquatilis grown in University of Washington, Seatle, WA, United States - 4-CB2-19 metaG | ecosystem: Host-associated > Plants > Roots > Rhizosphere...
TTCACCGGGATTTCCGGCCTGCTCTATGTCTGGGACGCCGTCAAACAGCTGGGCTCGCATCCGGCCAGTTCACCGATCAAAAATTGAGTTCCGATTCAAACCACGGAAGCACACAGATTAAATTTTCCATCCGTGTAAATCCGTGTTTATCTGTGGTTGAAAAATTATGGCAAAGGAACTGGAATTAAAGCTCAAGGCGGGCGATGTGGCGCCGGACTTTTCGGTGGCCAGCAATGGTGGTGGCAAAGTCTCGCTCGCCGACTTCAAGGGCAAACCCGTCATCCTCTATTTTTATCCCAAAGACGACACACCGGGTTGCACCAAGGAGGCGTGCGCGTTCCGCGATGGGTTCGCCGAATTTGAAAAGCGCGGCGCCGTCGTGCTCGGCGTCAGCACCGATCCCGTGAAGTCGCATGACAAGTTTGCGGAGAAATTCCAGCTGCCCTTCACGCTGCTGGCGGACGTGGACAAGCGGATCGTCACCGCCTACGGCGTGTGGGGCGAAAAAAGCTTCATGGGCCGGAAATATCTGGGCACCCATCGCGTGACGTTTCTCATCGGCCCGGACGGCCGCATCAAAAAAATCTGGCCCCAGGTGAAGCCGGACGGGCACGCGGCGGAAGTGCTCGCGGAATTGAGTTGAAAGATTTTGACACGCGCCCGGCAAATTCCCAGACTGTCCGCCACAAGAGAAAGTTAAACTCAAAACCAAAAAAGATTATGGCAATTTCCGTTGGCACCAAGGCTCCCGATTTCAGCTTGAAATCCAAACAGGCGTCCGGTCTCGTGGACGTGAAACTCAGCGATAATATCGGCAAAAAGAACACGGTGTTGCTCTTTTTCCCGCTCGCCTTCACGAGCGTCTGCACGAAGGAAATGTGCGACCTCACCGCCGGTCTGGGTGGCTATGCCGGTCTCGATGCCGACATCATCGGCGTCAGCGTGGACAGCCCGTTTGCGCAGGAGGCGTGGGCGAAGCAGGAAAAGATCGGCATCAAGCTGGCGAGTGATCTGAACAAGACGACCATCAAGGCCTACAACGCGGTGTTTCCGATGCTGGCCGGCGTGGGCGACACGGCGGCGCGCGCGGCGTTCGTTATTGATAAGAACGGCATCGTGCAATACAGCGAGCAGACCCCGACGCCGAAGGATTTGCCAAACTTTGAGGCCATCAAAGCCGCGCTGGCGAAGTTGAAATAGATTTCAGGAAGGGACGGCGTGTCGCCGTCCCTAAGTTCACAGTCGCTGTACCGCCGCCTTCCAGCCGGGTGAAACCCGGCTTTAGACCTGGTTCATTTCCTTCACAATCTACATTTGTAAAGAATCAGCTTGACAAGCTCTACGATTGTAGAGATTGTGGGCGCATGTCCAAACCGACAGTGGAACTGACCGAGGCCGAATGGTCCATCATCAAGGCCGTTTGGGAGCAGGAACCCTGCACCGCGCCCGCCATCCAGGAAAAGTTGCACCGGGCGACCGACTGGACATATTCGACCGTCCGCACATTGATGGACCGGATGGTGGCCAAGGGTGTGCTCAAGGCGCGCAAGGAGGGCAAGCTGACCATTTATCATTCCGTCGTCACCCGCGCGCAAGCGCAGCGCGGCGAGCTGTTTTACGCCCTCAAACATGCCTTCAACGGTGCCCTCACACCGATGGTGCAATGCCTCCTGGAGAACAACGATTTGGATGTGGATGAGCTGGAAAAATTGGAATCGTTCATCAAAGCGAAGCGAAAATCCGCGAAATCATAATCACATCCCGGGAGGCGCGCATGAATTCATTCATCGAAACCTTGAATCAATGGGGCGAAAACTTTTTAAACTTTGCCTGGCCGATGCTCTGGCAATCCAGCCTGCTCATCGCCCTGGTTTTGGCGCTGGATTTTTGGCTGGCCCGAAAAATCCGCGCGTCCATCCGTTATGCATTATGGCTGGCGGTGCTGGTGAAACTGCTGTTGCCGCCGACCTTGGCGTTGCCCACGAGTGCGGCGTGGTGGTTGTTCCATGGCCAGCCGGCAATCGGGGATGCCTCTGCCCAAAAATATGTTGTCACCTACGACTCCACTGTGCCGCAAGCTGATTTCGTTCCGCAAATGTCTCCCGTTCGCGCGCCGGAACCGAAACTAGACCGTGCCGGCGGGGCGTTCCTTGGTTCCATCACGGTGAGCACGGGATTGCTGCTGTGGCTGGTGTTTCGCTGGCGGCAGGTCACGCGAAAGATCCGTGGGGCAACGGTGAGTCCGGAATGTGCCGGCACACTCGAACTCGCGCAACAAACGGCCGGCTCAGGTTCCCGGGTGCGATTGAAAATCGTGGATGGTCAATTGTCCCCGGCGGTGTGCGGTTTGTTCAACCCGGTGATCCTGCTGCCGCGAACCCTGGCGGAAAAACTGTCGGCCGGCCAGTTGCGCGCGGTGCTCTTGCACGAATTGTTTCATCTCCGGCGTAAGGATGTCTGGGTGAATTGCGCCCAGGCCTTGCTGCAGATTTGCTATTGGTGGCATCCGTTGTTGTGGCTGGCCAACGCGCGCATCCGCCGCGTGCGCGAGGAGGCGGTGGACGACGCCGTGATGCTGGCGTTGCGCGAGAAGGCGGAAGACTACGCGCCGACGCTGCTCGAAGTGGCCAGGCTGGCGTTCCGCCGTCCGCGCCTGAGCCTGGGACTGATCGGCATCATGGAATCGCGGAGCGCGCTGCGGCAACGCATTGAGCGACTGGTGAATTTCCGCGCCCCGCGCAAGGCCGGGCTGACCTTCGTGTCGCTCTATGGGATTTTTGTTTTCAGCGCGGTCGCCCTGCCGATGGGGCAGGCGCCGGCTTCAGCGCCCGATGAATTTTCCGCCGCCGCAACTTCCCCGGAGAAAACGTTGACCTTGAAAGTGAAACCCGAAGTGTTCGTCCGAAACGTCAAGGCACAGGCGGATTGGAGGCTGGATGCACCAACGGATGATTGGACGAAAATTCTTTTGGACATAATGCGCAGCGAAACGATTGATTGCTCGCCGCCTCATGGCGTCGCGTTCAATGCGAAGACCGGCGAAATCACGACGCAAAACACGCCGGAACAATTGGAAATATTTCGCCAGGTCGTCGAGCAACTCAATCGCCCGGACGGCTTGTATGAAACGCCTTCTGTTCCTCGAAGATTTGTGGTGATTGAAGCGCGCTGTTTTTGGATGAGTTCGGACGACCGCGAAAAACTGGTTGCGGATTTGCAGTCTGGACGCGGGAAGAAAGAGGGCACGCCCCATTGGATCATTGCGCCGGAGCAATTCGACGAAGTCAATCAGCGCCTCACTTCGTTGAATTTACATCCCTTCTTAAGACCGCGTATTCAAACGCCACACGGAATGGCGGCTGAATTTTGGGTCGGCAACAAAACCAACGGGGTGGAATTTGATTGCGTGCCGTTCGCCGCCGACAAGGGACTTGACAACGGACACAAGGGAATTGCGCTGGTTTTCAGGACTGAAACGGTTGGCAATCCGACCGGGCCGGAGCAGGAGCTTGCCGGAACAAATCAGCACAAGGCTTCAGGAGAGGTGGATGTCGAAGATCGCGGCGGATTTGTTGTCAGCGCGGAAAACCCTGACGGCTCGCCCACAAATGTGGTGATGGTCATTGGTGTCCAAGTTGTGCGTCAGCCGCCCGAGATGATTCAAACTGGAACGGGCCGGAAAGAAATCCTGGCCAAGCTGAAACAAATCCATCTCGACCGGTTCGGTCCGTTTGACGGTTTGACTTTAGAGCAGGTGGTGCAGAATTTGAGCGAAGTCGCCAAACCACAGGGTATCCGTTTCACCATTGCTTCCGGCTCCAATTCCAGCCCGGCAACGATTGGGCAGGTCGCCGGCATGCCGGCCAAACAAACCGAATTGCTCACGACGTATGCCAATCCCATTACAATCCATTTCTTAACGACTTTCACAAATCTGTCACTGCTGGATGCGCTGGACGCCGTGACCGCTGGCGCGAGCCGGCCCGTCGAATATTCGATTCAAAAGGATGGTATTGTCTTTTCGGAATATGCTTCCCCCGCCGCCAAGCTTTATTCGCGAACATTCGCAGTGGACGCGCTTGCGTTCACCGACGCTTTGCTAAAAATCTCCGGCCTGCAAACCAACATCCTTGGCCTGCAGACCAACAGTGTTGCGTCGCTGGCCAAAAATCTTTTCAGCAGATCGCGAGTGGACTGGGAATCGCCAAAAGGCAAGTCGATTTCCTACAACGACCGCCTGGGCATGCTCTTTGTCCGTGCCACCGAACCGGATTTGGATAAGATCGAAAGAGTTCTCGAGACATTAAATTGCCTGCCGCCGCAAATCCACATAAAGGCGCGGTTTCTAGAGGTGCCGAAAGGAACGTTGGATGGGTTTAAAAAAATCATCGGTAGCACCAATCCACCGGACCAATTCGTTGGCATCCTGACCAGTGGGAACGCGAAAACGGCTATGGAAGCATTGGAATCGCGCCCCGGTGTCGAAGAACTGGCCGAGCCGGAAGTGACGACCACCAGCGGCCGACAAGTGGAGATGCGGGCGACAGAAATCATAACAATCGTAACCAATTTTCCCTACCGGGAGACATTAACCAATTCGTATATTTTTCCCCAAACCAACACGGTGGAAACCGGACCGATTCTGGATACGATGGCAACCGTTTTGACGGACGGTTATACGATTGATTTGGATGCCAAGGCTTCGCTGACGGAATTTTTGGGCTATGCCGATCCGACCCACACGACTGCGACAAACAACTCGGCGGGTGAAAAAAACGATTTGCCCGGGATTTTGCCCCAGCTCCGCGTTTGCCAAGCCGGCGCTCACGTTAATTTATATGATGACCAGACGCTCTTGCTCGGCAAATTTAGAACCGCGCCGGTCGGCGCAGATAATGTTCCGAAACCCGACACCCGTGAATTGCTTGTCTTTGTCACCGTTACCCTGGTTGACGCGGCTGGAAATCGCATTCATTCCGATGGAGACATCCCATTCGCCAAAAACAGAATTCCGCAGCCGGACGGGATGCGATAAGGATTTTTGTTTTCCACCGGTAATACCATCGGTCGTCACGGCAACGGCGGCGGGACATTCGTGGAAATCGTCCACTCGCTGAACGGCCGCATGGTTCCGCATTCGGGACAGGAGGTGGCGGTGTATTGAACGCCGCAATGGGGGCAGACGCCCAGGGTGGCAAACGTGTCGAACGGTTTCCGGCATTTGCCGCACACCCACAACGCGCCCTGCGGCGGCACGGTTTTGCAAACCGGACAGGCAAAGCCGTCGCGCCGTGGCAATTTGGCCACGCGGGCCAGGGCGCGCGCCTGCATCAGACCGTTCCAGCAATTCAGCAAGGCAAACCCGGCGAGCAGGTAATACCACATGTGGTTGGCCATGATGAGAATGGGAATGAACGCGGCAATGCCCACCAGGCCGATGACCGTGGCGATCATCAGGCTCCGCGCCCGGCCAAATATAAACCAAAGCAAGGACCGCAAAATTTGCCCGCCGTCGAGCGGATAAATGGGCAGCAGGTTAAAGGCGAGCAACACGGTGTTGATGTACCAGAGCGTCAGGACAAAAAAATACGCATCCGGCATCGTGTCTCCCCAACCGGCGGACCGTGCCAGGAACACCGCCGCGCTGAATATCGGAAACAACGCCACGTTGACCAGCGGTCCGGCGGCAATACTCCACAGTTGGGCGCCGGGACGTTGCGGCGGGGACACGTAAGCCACGCCGCCCAGCGGCCAGAGAATGATGTCGTGGGTTTGACCGCCCACTGACCGGCAGGCCAGTTGATGGCCGAATTCGTGTATCAGCACAATCAGGAACAGCGCCAGACATTCCGCCAAGCTCCAGCTGGTGGATGTATAACCCCTGGCGCTGCTGACGAAATACCAGACCGCGAGGAACCAGGCCCAGTGCAAATACACGTCAATTCCGAAAAGCCGGAACAGATGAATGGAACCTTGTTTCGTTGGCATCGCCACGCAGGGCTACCAAAACGGTCCGGACCGAACAAGTATTTTAGCCGGATTTCCGTTTCCATTTCGTGACCTGGCTTTAACCGGGCCGCCATGGTGATTGGCCGGACGGCGGCTTAGATTGACAACATGGTGCCCCGGATTTTGATCGTGGACGACGAGCAGGATTTTGTCGAGCTGATGCAATTCCGCCTCGGCGGACTGGGCTATGAATTCATCGTGGCCAATGACGGCGTGCAGGCACTGAGCCAGGCGCGGCAATTCAAACCGAATCTCATCCTGCTCGACATCCTGCTGCCCGATCTGGACGGCCTGTCCGTTTGCGAAATCCTGCGCCGCCAGCCGACCACCAAAAAGATCCCCATCATTTTCATGAGCGCGCTTTCCGGCGACGTGACCAAACGGAGTGTGGCCATGCACGCCGAGGATTTTTTCACCAAGCCGCTCGATCTGACGCGCCTGAAACGCCGGATCACCGATTTGCTGTGTCCGGAGCTGTCGTCCGTGAACGGCGCCGAACCCGCGCGGGGATAGATTCCGGTACTGAATCTCAAGTATCCTGCCTGGGAGCGCCGCCGTCCCGGCGGCGGATTTCACAATAAAATCGACCGGCATCAAAACACGCCGGCGGGACGCCAGCGCTCCCGGGGCGCTTTGCGGCGCGCTTCGCTTGACACGCCCGCGCTCAACCTTCATTTTTAATCTTAATTGAAGATATTACATGAGCATCCAGCATCCATTGTCAGACACGTTGCAACCGTTTGAACCCGGCAACGGCCGGTCGGGGAAGTTTTACTCCCTGCCGGCGCTTGAAAAAGCCGGCGTCGGCCCCGTTTCCCGGTTGCCCGTCTCCATCCGGTTGGTGCTCGAATCCGTCCTGCGCAATTGCGACGGCAAAAAGGTGACCGAACACAACGTCCGCGCGCTGGCCAACTGGCAGCCCCAGGCGGAACGCACGGAGGAAATTCCCTTCATCGTCGCGCGCATTGTCTTGCAGGATTTTACCGGCGTGCCATTGCTGGTGGATTTGGCGGCCATGCGCTCCGCCGTCGCGCGCCTGGGCAAGAACCCCAAGATCATCGAACCGCTGGTGCCGGTGGATCTGGTGGTGGATCACTCGGTGCAGGTGGATGTGAACGGTTCGGCCGACGCCTTCCAGCGCAATCTGGAAATCGAATTCCAGCGCAACCGCGAGCGCTATCAGTTTTTGAAATGGGGCATGCAGGCCTTTGAGACGTTCAAGGTGGTGCCGCCCGGCATCGGCATCGTGCATCAGGTTAACCTGGAATACCTTGCCAAAGGTGTGTTGGAAGCGAATGGTGTCTATTACCCGGATACCCTGGTGGGGACCGATTCGCACACGACCATGATCAACGGCATCGGCATCGTCGGCTGGGGCGTCGGCGGCATCGAAGCCGAGGCGGGCATGCTGGGCCAGCCGGTTTATTTCCTGACCCCGGACGTGGTCGGCGTGCATCTGACCGGCGCCTTGCGCGAAGGCGTCACCGCGACCGATCTCGCGCTGACGGTCACGCAATTGCTGCGCAAGGCGAAGGTCGTTGGCAAATTTGTGGAATTTTTCGGGCCCGGCGCGGCGGCGTTGCCGGTGGTGGATCGCGCCACGATTGGTAACATGGCGCCCGAGTACGGCGCGACGATGGGTTTCTTCCCGATTGACGGCGAATGTGTCAATTACCTTCGCGCGACCGGCCGTAGCGAGGAACATTGCCGCGCCTACGAAAATTATTACAAGGCGCAGGGTCTTTGGGGCATCCCGAAGCGGGGCGACATCACCTATTCCCAGGAACTGGAACTTGACCTGGGCACGGTGGTGCCGAGTGTGGCCGGTCCCAAACGCCCGCAGGACCGCATTGAATTGCCGAAGCTGAAGGAAAGTTTCATGGCCACCTTCAGCAAGCCGGTCACGGAAAGCGGGTTCGGCATGAAGCCGGAGGAATTGGGAAAAACGTTCATGGTTTCCGGCAATGGCCGTTTCGCCGACGGCGGCGGCAGTCAGGAACCCGTTTCAGAGCAAAAATCCCGGTCACAAAATACCAATCCCCAGACGGAAAGCGAAATGGCGAATAATCACCCGACGCCCGATCACGTCACGGGGCGGGGACGGGCGGTGAAAAGTGAAATTCGCAACGGCTCGGTCCTGATCGCCGCCATCACGAGTTGCACGAACACGTCGAATCCCAGCGTCATGCTGGCCGCCGGGTTGCTGGCCAAGAAGGCGGTGGAACGGGGTCTCACGGTAAACCCGGTGGTCAAGGCCTCGCTCGCGCCCGGCTCGCGCGTGGTGACCGATTATTTGAGCAAGACCGGTCTTCAGCCGTATCTCGACCAGCTCGGTTTCAACCTCGTCGGTTATGGTTGTACGACGTGCATCGGCAATTCCGGTCCGCTCGCGGCGCCGGTGGAAGATGCCATCGTCAAAAATAATCTGATCACTGCGGCGGTGTTGTCGGGCAACCGCAACTTCGAGGCGCGCATTCACCAGAACATCAAGGCGAACTTCCTGATGTCGCCGCCGCTCGTCGTCGCGTTCGCGCTGGCCGGGCGCGTGGACATTGACCTCGCGCACGACCCGCTTGGCACCGGCAAGGACGGCCGGCCCGTGTTGCTGAAGGACATCTGGCCCTCATTGCGTGAAATCCGCGACCTGATGCAGACTGCGCTGCAGCCGGACGTGTTCCGCAGGCTGTACCAGGATTTCGCCGCGCAAAATCCGAAATGGAACGAAATCCCGTCCAGCACTGGCAACGTGTACGAATGGGACCGGAAGTCCACTTACATCCAGGAACCGCCGTTCTTCGAAAAATTTTCGATGCAACCCGGCGAGATCCGTGAAATCAAAGGCGCCCGGCCGCTGGCCATCTTTGGCGACAGCGTGACGACCGACCATATTTCCCCCGCCGGTTCCATCAAGAAAACGTCGCCGGCCGGGAAATACCTGGTGGAGCACGGCGTCGAACCGGCGGACTTTAACAGTTACGGTTCGCGTCGTGGCAACGATCGCGTCATGACGCGCGGCACGTTCGCCAATGTCCGCATCAAAAATCTGATTCTCGCCGGGCAGGAAGGCGGGGACACGATTTTGCAGCCGGACGGAACCAAACTTTCAATTTACGACGCGTCGATGGAATACCAGAAACGCGGTACGCCGCTGGTGGTCATAGCCGGACAGGAGTACGGCACCGGCAGTTCGCGCGACTGGGCGGCGAAGGGCACCAATTTACTCGGCGTGAAAGCGGTGGTCGCCCAGAGTTTCGAACGGATTCACCGCAGCAACCTGGTCGGCATGGGCGTGTTGCCGTTGCAATTCAAGGAAGGCACGAACGGACAAAGTTTGAAACTAGACGGCACGGAGACCTACGACGTCGTTGGCCTCGGCGCGGGCCTCAAGCCGCAACAGGATCTTACACTGCGCATCACCCGCCAGGACGGCAAGGTGGAGAATGTGCCGGTGCGTTGCCGCATTGATACGCCGATCGAGATTGATTACTACCAGCACGGCGGCATTTTGCCTTTTGTGTTGCGGCAGTTGGTGGCGAAGGCGTGAATATAGTCCGGCATTAAGAGGGAAAGGCCGCCAGGGTTGGCATATTTGTAGAAAATCAAAACCCCCAATTCCCAAACTCCGTCTTGGTCTCGCCGTAGCCAAATCAAAGGCGGAAGGAGCGAAATCATCAGAATACACCACCCCTGACGGGGCTGGATTTGTTTTTGGGTTGTGGATCTAAAAAGATGCCACTCTTGGCAGAGCCTGAAGACTTCAGAAAATCGAAATCAGTGTGTTGCCACCACTTCCTTCGCTTCCGGCTCCACCCACTTGTTGTGTTCCTTGATGAGGTCCACGAGACGTTCCACCGCTTCGGCTTCGGGGATGTTGAATTTGATGGCCTGCTTGCCGACGTAGAGATTGATTTTGCCCGGTGCACCGCCTACGTAACCGAAGTCGGCATCGGCCATTTCGCCCGGACCATTGACGATGCAACCCATGATGGCAATCTTCACGCCCTTGAGATGCTCCGTGCGCGCCTTGATGCGCGCCGTGACCGTCTGGAGATTGAACAAGGTTCGCCCGCAACTCGGGCACGCCACATAATCGGTCTTGAACGAACGACAACCCGCCGCCTGCAAAATATTATAAGCGAGCCGCAACGATTGACCGCCGCCGGACTCGCCCCGCACCAGAATCGCATCGCCAATCCCATCCGCCAGCAATGAACCGATGACCGCCGATGCCCGGAGCAGGGCGATTTTGGGTTCCAGCAGGACCGGCTCAAAGTTGATGCAATCCTTGAGCAGAATCGGATTGTTCCGGCCGAGCCGTTTCAATTTGGCCGCCAACAGCCGGAAGGCAGTGATGGCCGGCAGCTTCACGCCGTCCTTTACGGTGACCAGTTGGGTTTCGCAGTTGATTTCAAAATCCTGCGTTGGGTCGATCTCGGCCACGTTCAAATCCTCGTAAATCGCCTCCGGCTTCACGTCGTCCTTGGGCCGGATCTTGTGCGCGACCTTGTCCCACGTCGCTTTGGTGACGACGACACGGACGGTTTGCTCGCCACCACATTTGAAATTTTCGTTCAGCTCAATCTCCGGTGTTTCGCGACGCTCGAAATGGAAAGGGTCGAACGGCCATTGTTCGTTGAGGCCTGCAGCTGGGAGCGCCGGCATCTTGCCGGCGTGTTGATGTTCGACGGTTGAAGAACTCGCCGGCTTGAAGCCGGCGCTCCCAGCGGTTACGGTCAATAAAGCAATCTGCGCCAGCAAGTCGCGGCAAACCTCAATTTCCCGCGGCGAATCTTCCGTGAGCGAAACGCGAATCGTGTCGCCCAGTCCATCGCAGAGCAACGAACCGATGCCAATGGCGGACTTGATGCGGCCGTCCTCGCCTTCGCCCGCTTCGGTGACACCGAGATGAATCGGATAATTCCAGTCCGGCCCTTCCTGTTCGAGCCGTGCCACCAGCAGGCGGTAACACTCGATCATCACCTTGGGGTTGGACGATTTCATCGAGAACTTGAAATTGTGGAAGCCGTGTTGGCGGCAGATGCGGGCGAATTCCAA
>Ga0265339_10003454_pt1 | contig 11055 bp, 8 predicted proteins | sample 4CB219metaG_FD_202085 | JGI IMG/M metagenome (GOLD analysis project Ga0265339, IMG submission 202085) | Rhizosphere microbial communities from Carex aquatilis grown in University of Washington, Seatle, WA, United States - 4-CB2-19 metaG | ecosystem: Host-associated > Plants > Roots > Rhizosphere...
TCTTCCGGAACGGAATCGAGGATTACTTCAATGCCGATCCCGATTCGGCGGCCCGTTCCACGCTCGATAGTTCCCTGCTTTTTGGCTTGAATACGCTTTGCCGGAATACACGCGCATTCTTGAACTGCACCCGTGAGATATTGCTCAAGGACCTCGCAACCCTGCTGCCACCAAGCCAGACGGTAGTTGAGATTCTCGAGACCGTCGAACCGGAGGATCGCGTCGTCGCTGCCTGCAAGCGCCTCAAGGACGCCGGCTACCTGCTGGCCCTCGACGACTTTGCTCCCAATGATCCGCGAGTACCGCTCTGTCCCTTTGCGGACATCATCAAAATTGACATCCGGGCAACGCGATTGGAAGAGCGCGCCGGCCTGATGCGTCGCTTCGGCTCGCCAAAATGCAAAATGCTGGCTGAAAAACTTGAAACGCCGCACGAGTTCTTTCAGGCCCGCAACATGGGATTTTCATATTTTCAAGGGTATTTTTTCTGCCGTCCCGAATTGGTGATTGGGCGCGAGGTGCCCGCGAACCGAATGCGCCACCTGCGATTGCTCGAAGCCGTTTCCCGTCCCGAGATCGACCTCGGTGAACTCGAGAAGATCCTCAAGCAGGAAGCGTCGATTTGTTATCGGCTGTTGCGCTATTTGAACTCCCCGGTGTTTGGCCTTGCACTCGAAGTCCGATCCGTCCGCCACGCGATGGCCATCCTCGGGGAACGGGAACTGCGGCGCTGGATCCGCCTGGTGGTGACAGTCGGCGCCGCCGAAAGGGGCTGCAGTGAACTGGTCCTGATGGGGCTTGCAAGAGCTCGCTTCTGTGAATTGCTCTCGGCCAGACTGCGATTTACTAACGATCTCTTTTTGATGGGATTGCTCTCCATCATGGACGCCATCCTGGAAATCGATGTCAACACGCTGCTCGACCAAATTCCCGTTGACCATGAGACCAAGGCAGCGCTGCTTGGCCAGAAAAGCAGTCTTCGACCTCTCTATCAGCTCATGCTGGCCCAGGAGTCCGGAGAATGGGAGAGAGCCGAGAAACTTGCCAGGCAGCTGAACCTGACAGACGAAGAAGTCGGCGAGGGCTGGTGGGAAGCCCTCACCTGGGCTCAGGAAGTAACAACCACGACGTGACGAGCTGGTTTGATCGCCGACGGACAGATATACCTACGGCGCCTCGATCAACTCCATTTTGCCTTCGCGCGTGCGGTGCAGGACCATGAGTTTGCCTTTGGGATCGCGGAATACAAAGACATCCCGGTCGCGGAAGTGCGCCTCTTTGATCGCTTCCTCCAGCGTCATTGGGCGCAACGCGACGGAATCGGCGGAACGCACCAGATGCACTTCCGTCGTCTTGGCCACCGACGGGAACTTGTGGACAGTCACGGAAACGGTGGCGGTTTCAGAAAGCCCGAGAACGGCCTCAACATTTTCTTCCAGCGACTGGCCGTTGAATTTCTTCACCGCCTTGCGCTTTTTACTCAGCCATTTCGTCTTGTATTTCAGCGCCTGCTTGTGGAGGTGATCGAGCGCATCGTTTACGGCAGAAACCATGTCCGTCGCCTGCGCCAGACCGACAATCGGGCCGTTGGGTGGATTGATGGTGATTTCAGCTTTGTGACGGTGTTTTTCGACGGCGAGAACTACTTTGGTTTCGAATCGATCGCCCAGAATTTTGCGGATCTTATTGAGGCCGGTTTCAACTTCTTTGCGGATGTTGGGAGAAACTTCGTACTGCCTGCCAGTGAATTCCACGTTCATTGAGCGCCCTCCGGAATTTCTCAGTCTAAAAATGGGCACTGCTTAAATCAAAATCAATTGCACTTCTTTTTCGAGTGGCTACTTCTTGACCCTCCTCTGGTGTGTACTCGGGATTTTCATGTCTTCCCGGTATTTCGCCACGGTACGGCGTGTTACATCGATCCCTTGTGATTGCAGAATGCGGGTAATCTGCTCGTCCGTCAAGGGGCGGCTGGGATCTTCCTCTTCAATGAGCTTTTTTACACGGCGCTTGAGAATCAACAGCGACGTCCCGCCGCCTTCCGGTCCTTGCACGCTCTCAGAAAAGAAATACCGCAATTCAAACACGCCCTGGGGCGTATGCACATACTTGTTCGCGACGGCCCGGCTTACGGTCGAAGGATGCACGCCGATTTCTTCGGCCACTTCTTTGATCATCATCGGCTTCAGTTGGTCGATTCCTCTCTCGAGGAAGTCCTGCTGGCGCGCGACAATCGAATAGCAGACCTTGGTGATCGTCTGTTTGCGTTGCTCGATGTTCTTGATGAGCTGGATGGCCGACTTGTAGCGGTCCTTGACGTAATTCCGGGTGTCGCGGTCGTTGCCGTCGCGCGTCAGAAGCTTTTTGTACGCGGGGTTCAGACGCAGCTGCGGCATATCCTCGTCGTTCATGATGATGAGCCACTCGTCGCCGTGCTTCACGAAGGCAACGTCGGGTTCAATCAGGCGGGCGGGAGTCTTGTTGTACTGCAAACCCGGACGGGGATCGAGAGTGCGAATGTATTCGAGCGCCGCTTGAACGCCTTCTATGGGGCGGCTGATGGCTCGTGCGATTTCCTTAAATTGCTTAAGCGTGACTGCCCGCAAATGCTGGTCGACAACCAGGACCGCATCGTTGAGCACTTGCTCAGTGGTGCCGTGGCCATTGCGGTGCATTTGCAATTGCTGCATGTGATAGCGCAACTGGCGGAGCAGGCATTCACGAAGATCGCGGCACGCCACACCTGGCGGATCAAACTGGCGCACCACTTCCAAAGCTTCGTGCAGATCGGCAATCGTGAAATTTACCGCGATGCGTGCCGGGGCAACCGCTGCAGCAGCCGACGATCCACTCCCAGCAGCGGCAGGTGCCGCCACTTCGCTGGCGGGACTCGGCACCGCTACGTCGGGAGCAAGGACCGACTCATCCAGGCCATCGCTCGCCGTCTGCGGGTGGGTTGGCGGAATAGATAAATCTTCTTCTGATGAAATGCCCAGCGAGGACAGATCTTCGAAAGACGATGCCTCCCCAGATGTCTCCGGACTTGAGGCCAGTGCTGCAATCCCCAGCGCCTCGGCCCGCCCTACGATTTTGGCCTGCGCTTCGGCATCGGCTTCCGGAGCGGCTGCCGGTATGACCCCTAGCAACTCATCGTCGCTGGCAATCAGGTAGCCTTCTTCGTTCAGGTTGCCGATAATCAGTTCTGCCGCTTCATGGACCTGCGGGCTCACCGAAATCGCACCAAGTTGCCACATCAGGTGATCGGTCAGGTTGCCCGGCTTTGACAGGAAGTTTTCGAAGGAAGGCTTCTCAATCTCTTCCATTTCCCCGGAACTGCGATAGCCGGGATCCAAATACTCCTGGAAGAACGACCCAAAGTCGATCTCCTCGAAGGGATCCTTCTTTTCTGTCGCAGTGATGGGATTTTCTTCGGTCGTGGCCTTCGCAGCGATCCGGTCGCGCTCTTCTTCCTGGCGCCCGACGTCGTCGAGCATCGGAACGGCATCTTCCAGTTCTTCCAGCACGGGATTCTCAACCATCTCAGCATTGATCATGTCCTTGAGCTCGAGCTTGTTGAGCGCGAGCACCGAGACCATCTGCACCAGGCCCGGAGTGAGGATCTGCCGCTGCGATAGCTTGACGTTCAGTTTGTGCTGAAGAAGAACCATTTCTCCCGAAAACCTATTCTGACGTTCACCCACCCGGTTGGTCTAAAGACCATCCAAGTTGTGGAAAATTTAGCTTCTCATGCGCCAAGGCAAATCGACTTGGCACGAAGGTTCATCCTGCCTACGCCTTGGTAACTACCCGTCGCACCCTCAGACCAGCGAAAAGCTCTCGCCCAAATACACTCGCCGTACCTCGGGGTCACTTCCCAGTTGCTCCGGCGTTCCGGCGCGAAAAATCCGCCCTTCGTTGATGATGTAGGCTCGATCCGTCACCGAGAGCGTCTCTCTGACGTTGTGGTCGGTGATCAGGATGCCTATGCCAGCGGCCCGCAGATCCGAAATGATCTTCTGCAGGTCCAGAACAGCGATCGGGTCAATCCCGGAAAACGGCTCGTCCAGCAGGATGAAGGTCGGGTTGATGCAGAGCGATCGGGCAATTTCCACCCGCCGTCGTTCGCCGCCCGACAGCGCATACCCCTTGTTTTGCCGGATATGCTCCAACCCCAACTGGTCAATCAGCTTCTCCGCCTTCTCCCGGCGTTCATGCCAGGAGATGGGCTGAGCTTCGAGGACGGCGAGAATATTCTCCTCGACCGTCAGTTTCCGAAAAACCGAGGCTTCCTGGGGGAGATAGCTGATGCCATACTGGCGCGCCCGTAAGTACATGGGAACGCTGGTGATATCTTCATCGTCGTACAGCACCCTACCTGTGTCGGGAGGAATCAGGCCAACAATTGCATAGAAGGTGGTGGTCTTTCCGGCGCCATTCGGTCCCAGTAGGCCAACCACTTCGCCTTGCAGAACCTGAAGACTTACGCCGTTCACTACGCGTCGGCCACGGTACGTTTTACCAATTTCGTCGGTGGCCAGCGTGTGCATTTATCGTGCCACTTGCGTCCTTGTGACCGCCGGGGACGTTTGTCTTCCTTCTACGAGCACCCTATCATCGTGTCTGTAGAAAGTCAACGAATCGCCCGTAATCTTGCCCCGTTCGGCATCAAAAATGCTAGGCGGTCCGCCCGTCAGTTCGAACTTGTCGTCCGAGGCGGTATAGACCAATTTATCGCCGGTGGCCCTTCGGGCAGACTGGGTGATCCCAATGCTGTCCTCTGCGACGATTTTCTCGAGTTGACCCGGAGTTCCAGGGCCTTGCGCGACGCTACCTTGCGACTGGCTCCGCGCGACCAGAAAAACGGTCATTTTTCGAGCTGTCATAGTCGTGTCCGAACCCTTCGCTGTAACCCCGCCATCGAGAAAAATCCTGCGGTCGGAATCGTTATAAGTCAGGTGTGCGGACGTGATCGTCACCGGCGTCGCTTTCCCGTTCTTATCCACCTGCACCAACACAGTGGTGACCGGCTGACTGGCATTCCCTTCTGCTATGAGAGAACGGTGGTCGCGATCGAAATGCAAGATCGGAGCTTCCACGACGTTCGCGTTCTGCCATAAACGGGTGTTGCCCGTGTACACGGCAATCGCCGGTGAACGATGTGCTGTCATGCTCCGGCTTGCCACATGAATCGGGTCGGACGACGCAAGCATTCCGCCGTCCGGCTGCACCTTCAGATCCGAATAGGTGCTCTTGACGTTGCCGTCTGCGATCGCGTCGCCGGTCGTCCGATTGATGCGTACGGTCTGGGCGGTCGTCGTCATTCCCCCATCCACGACCCGTGGGGATCCAGTCAGAATCAGCATCTGGTCGGAGGATGTGTATGTTCCACGCTGGGCCCACGCCTTCTGGGGTCCGCTGGAATAAACCAGGCCTCCCGCCTGCGTCAGCGTTGAAACTCCACCTCCTGGCCGGAACAGGACGTCAAGCGTAGGGCTAGTTGAGACCCGGTCGGGCTGGCCCGTCATACTACTGACGATCCTGGCGTTCGGTTCGCCATGCAAAGAAGCAAGGTGACTGTTCTCAATGAATTTCGCCGTAAACCGGTCCGCCGTGATTATCGTCTTCTCCCGGGAACCCGGTTGTGTGATGAGAATCTGCGGAGGCCCGCTCGTCTCGGCCAGGGTGAGTTGACGCCCATCTTTCACGACGAAATCCATCACCGGCGCCGTCATCTCAACTTCCTGCGCATCTGTGGACGAAGAGGTAACGCCGGCCCCGTTTGCAGATGACTTTTTTTGAGCCAGACGCACGCCCTCTTCCGCATGCACGGTCTCGAGCACCTGCTTGCCGCCAAAGTGCAGAGTCACGCGTCCTGCGTTGGCTTCGGCCGGTTGTGCCCCCTGCATCTGCAGATGGACATTACCGCTCAACACAGCCGTCTTGAGGAGGTTCCGGGCGCCGGTGAGCAATTCAACACGGTCCGAGCGGGCCCCGGCGTCGGAACGCCCATGAAACTCGCTTTCGACCTGCCCTTCTGCCAGCACGCGCTCTACGGTGTTGTCGTCGCGCAAGAAAAACGTGGCGCGTTCGGACTCGAGTTTTTGCTGTTCGCGGGCCATGCGCACATGACTCAGCAAGACTTCCCGGGGACTCTTGGTGATCTGACCGCGATCCGCGCTCAATCGGAACTGCTGCGGGCGGGTGACGGCCATTTCCACAGCGGAACGAAGCGTCATGATGCCGGTATTCGACACATATTCAATGCCCAAAGCTGAGCCGGAAGCATCCGGAGTCTCGAACATCACTTTCCCGCTAGCGGAAGCGTTGCCTGTGTTCTTGTTGAAGACCACACCCTCGGTTTCGAGATGAATCGGGTTTCTTGACGGCGTGGAAGGAGGCGTTTGATCCGAACTCTTGATGCCCTCCGGATTCGCTTCGAGGTCGATGAGTACTTTGCCCTTCGCCGTGACATCGCCAGACTTGGGATCGAATTCAAAATCGTCTCCCGTGATGCGGTCGAAGCGCCCTGAGTCTTTGCCATACACCACGATTTTGACATTGTGCAGTTCGGCGCGTCCGCCTTGCTTGAACTGGACCGCTTTGGACGCACTCACCGTGAACAGCGTCCGGCCTTCGACGGACTTCGAGATCGAAAAGCCCTCGGCTGTCTGCTGAATGTCCAGTCCGACTTTGACGGGAATTTCGCGCACAACGCCCCGTACCCGCCAGCGCGCGTAGAAATACATCCCGGCCACGATCGCAACCATAAGGATTGCGCCCGCGGCAAACCAGCGGCGCAGCCGTGTAACGGGGAGAGTCATCTTCTGCCTAGTCTAAAGGAATGGCAGGAAGCAAGGGGGAAGGCAGAAGTCATCCCCCTACTTTCGCCAGATTACCGGCGCACTAGCGTGCCCGCGATCATGTCGTGCAGAGCCTGCTTGCGCTCGGTGATTCCCGCCATGATGAAACCGACGCAAAGGATCATTCCTGAAATGATCTTGGCAAAATGTCTACCGGTCGCGCGGGCAAACGAAATGCGGTTGCCGTACAGGTCGGTCACTTTCATGCCGAAGATCATCTTCCCCAGAGTCGCCTGGTAAGACGAGCTTTCCATGAAGGCTTCGTACACCCAGCCGCCGACGATAGCTAGAAGGACCGTCAGTCCTCCGCCGAGGACGTTCAGCAAGAGTCCCCCGTGGCCCAGCCCGCCCATCGCCAAGCCGCCCAGACCGAAAATCGCGCCGATCGGGAAGATCACCACTCGAATAAGCACGGCGTCGACAATGGCGGCAATGACGCGGATCCAGAATCCACCGTAGCCAACGCCGGGTTGCGCAACAGTGTAACCGGCAGTGGCGGGATAACCGGCTACTGGCACTGGGGCCGGCGAGACGGGCACTGGCGGGCCGGTGGGCGCTCCACAGCGGCCACAAAATTGAGCGCTGGCGGCGTTCGGCGCTCCACACTTGCTGCAGAAGAGTGTTCCGTTCATGGCGGGCACTATAAGGGTTTCACGGAAAACTGTAAAGACTAAGGTGTCGATGTCTTCGCAACATCCTTCAATGTCAACTCCAGCCCGCCGAAGTCAGGATGATCGTTCATCCCCAGCGTGTACGCGATGTCCAAGCGGTCTCCGGCGAGTAACTGCAACCGTTCACAAGACTCTTTCATCCCCCAACCCATCGCCTTAAAGCTGATGTTGCTCCGCCAGGAATTTTGTGGGGACTTTGGGACTTCTGCGCTACCGGGACGCTTCGACATCGCCGACGCGTCCGGGTGACAGCGCGGGGCAAAATCATGGACGGCGCCGTCCGCTTTCGAGCCGTCCTGCACGGCCGGTGCCACCCGCATCCGGACGTGCTTGTCCTTTACCGCTTGCGGAGGCGTCATAAGGCGCACACCGCGCGCGGTAAATACCGGCTCAGGATTCTCCATCCCAAACGGCTCCAGCAAACTTAGAGCGTGGTGCATTTCGGGCGTCACCTTATCCAGAGGCAACTCGCGATCAAACTCAAGCTGCGGTTCGAAGTCTGCCAGGGTCAACCGGGCGCGAGCGTACTGATCGAGATGCTCACGCAGCTTTTGCACATTCCCTCCCGGGAGCGCAAAGCCGACCGCATGGGCGTGTCCACCATAGCGCGAAAAGAGGCCGTGGCACGATTCCAGTGCGTCCAAGAGATGAAAAGCTGGGATCGACCGTCCCGAGCCGTGGGCCTCTTCGCCCTCACGCGAAATCACTAGCGCCGGACGGCCGTAACGTTCCACTACCCGCGTCGCCGTGATGCCGATGACCCCGCGGTGCCATGCCTCGCCGTCCACAACCACGCAATACGCTTCGTGAAGTGCCGGCTCTTCTTCCAGCCGGCGGAAGATACTCTCCATGATGCGCCGCTCTTCTTCCTGGCGTTCGGCGTTAAGCTGGTCAAGACGCATAGCGATGTCGCGGGCCCGCGAAATATCTTTTTCGCTGAACAGATCGACCACATCGCGCGCAACATCCATGCGGCCAGCTGCATTCAGCCGCGGCGCAATCCGGAAGGCAACCTCGGTGGATGTAAGAGCCCGTCCATCGCCGAGTTTGGCCATTTCGAGCAGAGCCCTCAGCCCAGCATTGACGGGCCGGCGTAATCCCTCGAGGCCCAACTTGGCAAACACACGATTTTCACCGAGCAAAGGAACCGCGTCCGCAATAGTCGCAATCGCGACCACCTTCATGAATGACATCAGCAAGCGAGACTGATCCTTCGAGTCGAGCCGCCGCTGCATCAAGCCTTGTGCGAGTTTGAAAGCCACGCCTGCCCCACACAAATACTTGCAGGGATACTCACAACCAGCCTGGTTCGGATTTACAACCGCGAGCGCTTGCGGAACACCGTCCTGCCCGGGAAGGTGATGGTCGGTGACGATCAGGTCGATCCCCGTGCGCCGGGCTGTATCGGCAGCCGCAAATGCGCGAATTCCGGTGTCGACGCTGATAATCAGCCGCACATCGTCCGCCGCCGCGCGTTCGATGACCTCGTCGCGCATGCCGTAGCCTTCGCGGATACGGTGGGGCACGTGGAAATCCGCCGAGCCCCCGCACAACTCGATGGCAGTCTTCAGAATGACGATCGCGGTCGTGCCGTCGACATCGTAGTCCCCATAAATCAGAACCTTTTCCTTGCGCTCGATCGCTGCTTCCAACCGGTCGATTGCAGTGTTCATCCCAGCCATCTGCAGCGGGTCGTGAAGATGAGCGAGCGCTGGCTGCAGAAAGTGCTGCGCGTCGTCCGGCTCTTCAATCCCGCGACGGACAAGTAGATCGGCCAGCACGGGCAGCGCGTCGCTGGCGACATTCAATTTCAGATCGGCCAGGACGCAAGCCAGAACCCGAGATTTTGGAGCGTTGACCGGATTGGAGATCCATCGCATGGCAGATGTCGGCCAATTCAGATTAGCAGCATGTGGACATGTCTCTTCGTGCTCTGTCGATCGCGCACCGACGCCGATGAAGACAATTGGGCGCATAACACCGAGCATTGGCGCATTGCGGGATCAATCTCACGAAAGAGTCATGAAGCATGGCGACACTTCCATCGAAAGCAATGGCACCTCTGGAACTCGGCTGGAAGCCGGAAGATCTACCTCCATTCCCAGCCATCGCGGTTCGAGCGCTGCATCTGATCTCGGGAACCGACACCTCATTACTTGAACTTTGCGATTTGATACGTTCCGACCCTGCATTTTCAACGGCCGTCTTGCGGATCGCCAACTCTCCACTGGTCGCCTTTTCCAAGAACATCACGAGTGTCGTACAGGCGTCGATGTTGCTCGGTTTCCGGCGATTAAAAAGCGTCGTGGTGACCTTGGCTCTCAAGGCCTATTTGAAGAACTCGTACTCGCCGCTGCTGCAGTCATGCTGGCGTCACAGCGTAGCCACCGCCATCATCGCGGAACGGGCCGCCAGACTTTGCGCCTTGGACAAGGATTTTGCCTATACCGCGGGCGTCATGCATGACATCGGAAGAGTAGCGATGGCGTCATTTCTGCGCGAAACCTATGCCAAGGCCTTAGAGAAACCGGCGAACCAGCCATACGACGTTTTGACGATTGAGCGGCAGATATTCGGTATCGATCACTGTCAGGCCGGTCAGAGTTTGGCTAACGTCTGGGGCCTTCCTGTGGCGTTTCACTCAACGATCGCCAGCCATCATGAACTGGCGTCGCGCGATTGGGGCGCTCCTTCTCTCCTCGGTCCCAGTTGCCTGATGGCAGATTCGCTGGGATTTTCAGTGGTTCCCTATCGGGCAACGCAAGGCTACTCCGACGTTCTTGCACACTTTCTTGAGCCGGCACGGCACGGACTGCCCGCCTTTGACGGCGATCTAGTCGCCGAGATCAAAAATGAAATTGATGTGATTGAGTCGGTGTAGAACGTGAAGGTTAGTGGACGTTGTTTTTACTTCTGACTTCTGCCTTTTTTACGGCTCTTCATCCTGTCCGGTCTCATCGATCATGAACCCACCGGAATCGTCCGCCAGCTCCCGCAGATGCTGGTAGTGTTCGTACCATTCTGTTCCAGCTTCGTAGACGAACATGCACCCTTGATAGGCCCAACCTAGTTGCATGAAGCCGGTTTTCCCGATGTACGTCTTCAGCCAGCGGCCTTCTTCAAGATCTTCGTCGCTCGAATAGTCGCCATCGGCGAGGCGTTGCGTCAGCCGGTCGTACTCTTCGCGGTCGAGCGTCCAGGAGTGCATTGTCAGGAATGCGGCGCCTGTCGCTTTGGCCAACTCCACAAAATCCTTCCAGCCATCGGGATTCTGCCCCGAGTCCCAAAGGACGCTTGGAACCTCTTCGCACTCGACATAGCCAAAGAAACGGCGCATGCCCAGGCCCTCAATGAAGGCCGTCATATCGTCTTTCATGCCTGTCAGGTCGTCTGGATGCGGAGACATCTCCAGTCATTGTACGGCTTGGCGGGATAGCCCCGCCACTGTCCGGCGCGATCTCGCGGGAGTGTCCACCAAGCCGAAAGGTACGTTCGTTGTGTTAGACTTTCTGCTTACAAAAAAA
>Ga0265339_10003456_pt1 | contig 11055 bp, 11 predicted proteins | sample 4CB219metaG_FD_202085 | JGI IMG/M metagenome (GOLD analysis project Ga0265339, IMG submission 202085) | Rhizosphere microbial communities from Carex aquatilis grown in University of Washington, Seatle, WA, United States - 4-CB2-19 metaG | ecosystem: Host-associated > Plants > Roots >...
AGAAGCCTGGTCTGGGAGCATCCGAAAGATGTCTGATCCGCAACTCCGGCGCAGCGAAGCTCCTGACGCCGACAGCCCCTGTCAGACCTGCGGCGCGTGCTGTTCCTATTCCGCGAACTGGCCGCGTTTCACCACCGAGGACGATGCCGCGCTCGACCTCATTCCGGCCGAACTCGTCAACCCCGGCCTGTCGGGCATGCGCTGCGAGGACAATCGCTGCGCGGCGCTCAAGGGCCGGATCGGGGTTGCGACCTCATGCGCGATCTACGCGATACGGCCCGAGGTCTGCCGCACCTGCATGCCGGGCGACGCCGAGTGCGCGATGGCGCGCCGGCGGCACGGTTTGCCGCCGCTCGTGCAGGGTGATTAGGCCGTCACCGCGACAGGCGGGCCCTCATCCTCGAGGTCGTCGTCCAGCGGCGGCGAGAAGGTCGCGAGCGGCTTGGTCGACAGCGTGATCGGCTTGCGGCCATGGGATGACGGCGTGGCGCGCGCCGCAGGCCCGCGGGACAGCGCATAAATGATCGAGCCGACGCGACCGCCGAACTGGGTCAGTTCGCGTTCGCTGCAACTTGCCGCAACGGCAAGCGCCAGGGATTGCAGGTGGCTTCTGCGGTAGCAGAACAGCGCCAGCTGCGCCCGCACATCGGAGGAGACGCTCTCCACCAGCTTGGCCAGGCCGTTTTCATTGGCGCGGTACATTTCGCCGAGCAATTCGTCCCTGACCGGGCAGAATTCGTTTTCGTAATTGTCGCGGGCTGAAAACATGGCGGTTTCCCCCTCAAGCGAAAGATGCAATGCAATTCTCTAACGAGAGGTTAACCACCGGAAGCGGTCATCGCACCGAGCCGCTTGATCACGGCGCGCGAATCAGAATGCGGGCACGGCTCGGCCGCACGCCGCGCAAGCGGACGAAGCGCAAACGCTTCGCGTCTGACGCGAGGGAAAAGCGCTACACACTTTTCCGGATCATGCGCTAGTTCGTTGCCATGAAGATCGACAGGCCGAAGCCGGTGAGATGATGCAGCGCCTGGTCGACGCCGATCAGAGTCCAGAACCAGGGATGCTCCACCGTCATGCCGAAGGTCGAGGAGCAAAACCCCTTGGCGCGGTCGATGACGAGGTGAATCAAGAAATCGATAACGGCGATGAACCAGAACCTTGGCGCGACGATCAGGATCAGCGCCGTGGCGACTGTCAGATGAATCAGGCAGTGGACCAGGAGCGGCAGCGCCCAGCCGCTTTTCTGATCCTTGCCGTGGGCCATCCAGTAATTTTGCAACACGAAATCGGCGATGATGTGCTTGAACGAGAGCAGCAGCATCCATCCGACCAGTGCGCCAAGCGGAACCAATGACGACATGGGTGGAAATGACAAAGCTGACGCCCCTCTGAAAACCTTGGATCAAGCGGGAACTGGAGGCGTTCAGCGCAATATTTCAAACCGGCCAATTCGCCCCCCTTATGACATCTCCGCGGCCGGATTGTCACGCGTTTGGAACTCTAAAACCCCAGCTGAGTTCCGCAGGTACATTAGTAAGGTTGCAATTCCCGCAGTTTGCAATCCAGGTCGCGGCGAACGCCATCTATCTGGTCTGATTTTGTTGTTTTACCAGATATTTAGGAGTTTTGCGGGAGGACCCGCAGCGCTTTAGCTGGCCGCCGCATTGGCATCGGCATCGATGGCTCGGGCCCTGATCTGCGCAATGGTCCGCTTCAGCGCGGCGTGCCGCGGATCGGGCATCGCAGCGGCTCGCGCTTCGGCGATGGCGCCGGCAAGATCGGAAAGCGGCAACACGCCATCGAAGGTCGGTTTGGCAAGCCCGTCGATGATCGCATGCCAGGCGGCGAGCCCCTGACGGTAAGGGTCGCCAAATCCCTGCACCATGGTCGCCGTCTCCACGATCGCGGAGGTGGCCTGCGGCTGCTTGACGAGACAGCGCCTGATCATGTGCAGCCAGCGCTCCACCCAGGCGCGTTCATGGCCATAGCGGATCGAAAACATCCGCCAGCGGCGCAGCCACGCTTCCATCTTCAGGCGGCGAATGCCCCCTCTGCTTGCCGTCGAGAACGGGATCGAGACGCGCCGGTGCGCCCAGCCGAACTTGTCGAGCACCTTGAGCGCGGGATCAGCGACGACGGCCGGCAGCGCGTCGACCAGTTCGTCAATCCGGAATTTCCTGATATCGACGGACTGAATGCGACCTCCGCTGTCGCGGTACTCGGCGAGCTTGAGCTGCGCGATGCGGATCGCATCCTCATAGGCCATGCGCGCCGCCATCCGCCGCGCAATCTCGCAAAGGGTCCCCGCATCGACGCCATACACGCCGATGAAGCGCTTGATCCTGTCGACATAGAGTCTGGCATAGCTCGCGCCCTGGTAATCCATCAACAGATGGATGCCGTCGCTGACGATGGGGGCGGCGGCATCCGGCAGGCCGTCGGGGAGGACCGGCGCGGTGTGGTCCTGCTCGTCGAGAAAATCGGCGAACAGATACCGCAGCGAAGACAGCAGGCCGTCGTCCGACACGCTTATACCCCGTTTTGTCTAGTGTGGTGGTTCAGAAGTTCTCTTCATTTGCGCGGCAATTCCTCCAAGAGAACTTCTGAACCAAAACCACACTGGAATCATAGGTTCTAGTGTCCTTTCGAATCCGAAGTTCGCAAAAGAATGTTGCCGCGAAATGATGCGAACTTCGGATTCGGGACACTAGGCCTCAAGCAGGCTTGGCCGCCGCCAGCGCGGTCTGCTGCGCCAGGCGTTGATCCAGCCGTTCGATGTTTTCGAACAGGCGGGCGGTCACGAGCTTGAGGAAATAGAAGCCAAAGGACGGATTCTGCACATAGAGCTGCTCGACCTGGTCGTAGCTGACGCTCAGGATTCGCCCGCCCTGGATGCATTCCAGCGTCTGGGTCCGCACGTTTTCCGGCGACAGCATGCCGAACTCGCCGACAATGGCGCCCACCGGCAGCTCGATGCCGGATTCCACCAGGCGATACCGGCCGCTGACGATGTAATACATGCTATCGGCCTTCTCGTCCTTGTAGAAGAGGACTTCGCCGGCCTTGCATTTTCGCTCGGTCATGAACGGCTTCAGCCACTCCATCGACAGGTCGCTGTTGACGGATTTTTTGACGTCGCGCACGAGCTGCAGCATCTGGTGCAGCCGGTAGACGTTGAACGGCAACAGCACGGAATGCAACAGCATCGCCGGATAGTTATGGATGGGAATCGCGGTCGCGATCAGGACCATGTTGGTGAGGATGGCGAAGACGCGCAGGGGCACCATGGTCCGCATCGAGAAGGTTGCGACCACGAAAATCGAGGCGAAGAAACTGCCGGCAGCGCCTGCGTGTTCGGCGAGATGTGAGGTATCCATCGGGGCCAACCAGACTGGAGGGAAATGACGGGTTCGCGGACGAATAAGGTGGACATCATAATGTCCGCGGGGACATTTGATATATGACGGAAGGCGACGTTTTGTCCGGGCGTGTTCCGGAATAAAGGCGCTCTGGCCCGCCGCGGAGCCGGGCCACGATGCCGCCCGGGCAGGTCGAGGCAAAGCCGGCAGGCGAAAACCGGTAACGAAAGTGCCGCCGATGCCGGGATGGACGAGCCCATTTTGCGAGCGGCGTTGACGACCGTTCCCCGCTCGGGGCACCTTGGCGGACCGGTTAGATACCCGGCCATATAGCCGTCCAAGTCGGAGGCCAGGTCGCGGCCGGACCGAATATTTCTCCTGGATGTCGGGCAGCCTCTTCGCATGTTCAAGCCGCCGGTTTTTCCTGGTCTGGAGCAGTTTGCGGCGGCAACGGCCGGCCGCAACATGACCCGGGCGGCCTATGTGGCGGTCGTGATCGGCATCCTCATGGTGGTGCTGCTCACCGTTGATCCGGCCTATCAGGCGGCGCATCGCTGGATCGACGGCATCCTTTGGGGGTGCCTGGCGTTTTTCGGCTTCGAATGGGTGGTGCGGATTCGCTACGCCGCGGCGTCGGGACGCGCGCGGGCCTATCTAAAGTCGGGGCGCGGGCTGGTGGACGCGGCCTGCGCGCTGGCGGTTCCGCTCGCCCTGATCCTCGGCGTCGATGCAAGGACCGCCTGGCTGTGGGCGGTGGTGTGGATCGTGAAGGTGTTCCCCGGGATTCCGGGCTTGCGCCAGTTGCGCCGGGTGTTGGTGCAGGAATCCGGTCCGCTGCTGTCCGTGCTGGTGCTGTTTCTGATGGTGCTGTTCCTGGGGTCGGTCGCAGTCTATGTCGTGGAGCGCGACGTGCAGCCGGAAACCTTCGGCAACTTGCCCGCGGCGCTGTGGTGGGCAGTCGTGACCCTGACCACCACCGGCTACGGCGACGCGGTGCCGATCACCCCCGTGGGACGGCTGGTCGCCTCCATGGTGATGATCTGCGGCCTCGGCGTGTTCGGGCTGTGGACCGGTATTCTCGCCACCGGATTTGCCGCCGCGACGCGGCGCGACAATTTCCTCAAGACCTGGGAATCCGTGAGCAAGGTCCCGTTCTTTGCCACGCTCGGTCCGTCGGCGATCGCCGATGTGACGCACATGTTGCGCACCATGGACCTGCCGTCGCGCACCATGATCATCCGCAAGGGCCAGCGCGGCGATTGCATGTATTTCATCGCCTCCGGCGAGGTCGAGGTCGATCTGCCGGGCAAGAAGGTGCGGCTCGGCGAAGGCGCGTTCTTCGGCGAGATGGCGCTGCTCGGCAACACCGTGCGCTCCGCCAATATCACCACCACGCGGGTGTCGAAGCTTTTGGTCCTTGACCTCGTCGACTTCCGCCTGTTGATGGCGCGACACCCCGATCTTGCCCAGACCATCGACGCCGAAGCCAAACGGCGCGCGCTGGAGAACGAATGACGCAGCAACCCGCCATTGCCGCCGCCGCAAGCCCGCCGATCCTCGATGTCGAGGGGGCGCGCGCCACGATCCGCCTCAATCGGCCGCAGCATCTCAACCGGTTGCAGGGCGAAGACCTCGAGGCGCTTTTGGCACTGTTCGACCGGATCGAGGCCGATCCGGCAATCCGGGTTGTCGTCCTCACCGGCACGGGGAGAGCCTTCAGCGCCGGATACGACCTCGGCTCGATTGCCGAGCGTGCCGCCGCGGCGCGGGAGCAGACCGCGGGGTCTGCGTTCGAGGTCGTCGTCAACCGGCTGGAAGACCTCGCCGCGCCGACGATCTGCCGTCTCAACGGCGGGGTCTATGGCGGCGCGACCGACCTGGCGCTGGCCTGCGATTTCCGCATCGGCGTCGAGACCTGCGAGATGTTCATGCCGGCGGCGCGACTGGGTCTGCATTATTACAAGAGCGGCATCCAGCGCTACGTGTCGCGGCTCGGCGCCGACAATGCAAGGAAACTGTTCCTGACCGCGCAAAGGATCGATGCGCCGGAAATGCTGCGGATCGGTTATCTCACCGCGATGGTAGCCGCCGAGGCGCTCGATGCGGAGGTCGACGGGCTGGCGGCGGTGCTTGCCGCCAACGCGCCGGTCGCGATGGCCGGCATGAAGCGGACGATCAATGAGTTCGCCCGCGGCAAGATGGACGAAGCTGCCGCCGAGCGGCGACATCGCGACAGCATGCACGGCGACGAGATCAAGGAAGGCATCAGGGCATTCGCCGAGAAACGCCCGCCGAAATTCTAAACTAATCTTCGAAGAAGCGAACCGTGTCCGCAATCGCGGCACGCGTGGTGCGATAACTGTTGGCCTTGTGGCCGCGGTCGGGATAGCCGAACGAAATACCGCAGACCACGCGCCGGTCCTCGGTCAGGCCGAAATGCCCGCGCACCAGGTTGGAGTGACGTGCCAGCGCCGCCTGCGGAATGGTGGCGACGCCGAGCGCCTGAGCCGCGAGCATGAAGCTCGTGACATAGCCGCCGCAATCGATCGCGCCGTAGACCCCGAGCGCCTCGTCGGTGTGAACGATGGCGACGTGCGGCGCGCCGAACAAGTTGAAATTCTCCAGCGCCTGCCTGGCGTAGGCCTCCTTGTCGCCGCGGGCAATGCCGAGCGAATTGTAGAGCTGAAAGCCGCTCTCGCGCCGCCGCTCGAGATAGACCCCGCGGTATTCGCGCGGGAACGGAAAATCGCCGCTGCTCGGCTTGCCGCCGGAGGCGGCGCCGTACATCATCTCGCGGAAGGCGTTGGTGGCCGCACCCGAGGTGATTTCCAGCCGCCACGGCTGGCTGTTGCACCACGAGGCGGTTTTCTGGGCGGCGGTGAGGATGCGCTCGATCGTGGCGCGCGGCACAGGCTGCGGCAGGAACGCGCGGCAGGAGAAGCGCGCGGCCAGCAGGTCCTCGAGAACCGCGATCGGTTGTTGCTGTTCGATTGCCGGAGCGGATGTCATGGAGAACCTCATTTCACCTCCTCCTGCAAGGGGGAGCAGAAGACGTCCGTGTCACTATCGTCCCTTCGTCGGGATCTGGTTGAACGGCACATCCTTGTCGACGCGGATGTCGCCCGGCAGACCCAGCACGCGCTCGGCGATGATGTTGCGCAGGATCTCGTCGGTGCCGCCGGCAATCCGGGTCGACGGCGACGACAGCAGCATGGTCTGGAACTGGCCGGCGACTTCGGCCGCTTGCGGATCCGTGAGCGCGCCGGCGGCGCCCTGCAGATCCATCGCATAGGTCGCGATGTCCTGCAGCATCGAACCTGCCACCAGCTTGCCGATGGAGTTTTCAGGTCCCGGACGCTCGCCCTTCGACAGCGCCGAGAGCGCGCGATAACTGGTATATTTCAGGCCGCTGTTCTTCACCGCCCAGCTGGCGAGCTTCGAGCGGGTGGCGCGGTCGTCGATCGCGGGGCCGTCCTCGGTCATCAGGTTGCTGCAGAACTCGAACAGCTCGGCGAATCCGGTCGCAAGCCTCGCGCCAATGGTGAGCCGCTCGTTCATCAGCGTGGTCAGCGACACGTTCCAGCCGTCGCCGACCTTGCCCAGCCGCTGCGAATCCGGAACGCACAGGTCGGTGAAGAACACCTCGTTGAATTCCTGCATGCCGTTGGCCTGCCTGATCGGCTTGACCTCGACACCCCTGCTTTTCATGTCGATGTAGAACATGGTCAATCCCTTGTGCTTGGGCACGTTGGGATCGGTGCGGGTGATCAGGATTCCGTAGTCGGAATAGTGCGCGCCGGACGTCCAGATCTTCTGGCCGTTGATGATCCAGTCGTCGCCGCGCCGTTCCGCGCGGGTGCGAAGCCCCGCAACGTCGGAGCCGCCGGCGGGCTCGGAGAACAACTGGCACCAGATTTCCTCGCCGGAGGCGATCTTCGGCAGATAGCGCCGCTTGTCGGCCTCGCTGCCATAGGCCATCACGGTCGGACCGCACATGCCCTCGCCGATCTGGAACGGGCTGGTGAGCTTGAAATAGACGCCTTCCTCCTGCTGCCAGATCACCCGCTCGAGGGGCGTGGCGCCGCGCCCGCCATACTCCTTCGGCCAGTGCAGGCACGCCCAGCCGCCGTCGAATTTCTTCTTCTGCCAGCGCTTGGCGACCTCGACGATGTCGTGCTTTTGCAGCTTGATCCGGCCGATCGAGGATTTGGACAGCTCCGCCTCCAGCTCCTTCGGCGCGTTGGCAGCGATCCAGTTGCGCGCCTCTGCGCGGAAGGCGGCTTCCTGCGGAGTGTCATCGAAGTTCATCGGCGAGCCCTCTTCGTCTCATCTCACCTTCCCCCGAAAGGAGGAGGTCGGCGCGTCAGCGCCGGGTGTCGCGCTATCTTCCCTTCGTCGGGATCTGGTTGAACGGCACGTCCTTGTCGACACGGATATCGCCGGGCAGGCCGAGCACGCGTTCGGCGATGATGTTGCGCATGATCTCGTCGGTGCCGCCCTCGATGCGGGTCCCCGGCGCGCGCAACAGCATGGCCTGGAATTTGCCGGCAAGCTCCGCCTCGCTGCCGCTCAGGACGCCCGCGGCGCCTTGCAGGTCGAGCGCGAAGGTCGCGACGTCCTGGATCATCGATCCCGCCACCAGCTTGCCGATCGAGTTCTCCGGCCCCGGCCGCTCTCCCCGCGACAGTGCCGAGATCGCACGGAAGCTGGTGTATTTCAGGCCGCTCGCCTTGACCGCCCAGTTTGCTAGCTTCGAACGCACGTTGCGGTCGTCGATCGCAAGCCCGTCGTCCAGCATCAGACTGGAGCAGAATTCGAAGATCTCCGGGAAACCCGTCGCGACTCCCGCGCCGATCGACATCCGCTCGTTCATCAGCGTCGTCAGCGATACGTTCCAGCCGTCGTTGACCGCGCCGAGCCGCTGGCTGTCCGGAATCCTCACATTGGTGAAATAGACCTCGTTGAAGTCCGATTGCCCGCTTGCCTGCTTGATCGGACGCACCTCGACACCCGGGCTCTTCATGTCCAGGAAGAACATGGTGAGCCCCTTGTGCTTCGGGACGTTCGGATCGGTGCGCGTGAGCAGGATGCCGTAATCGGAGTAATGCGCGCCGGAGGTCCAGATCTTCTGGCCGTTGACGATCCAGTCGTCGCCCCGCTTTTCCGCGCGGGTGCGCAGGCCCGCGACATCCGATCCGCCGGCGGGCTCGGAGAACAGCTGGCACCAGACCTTCTCGCCGGATGCCAGCGGCGGCAGGTATTTTCGTTTCTGCTCTTCGCTGGCAAACGCCATCATGGTCGGCCCGCACATGCCGTGGCCGATGATGAAGGTGTAGCTGAGCTTGCCGTAAGCGCCTTCCTCCTGCTGCCAGATCACGCGCTGGATCGGAGAGGCGCCGCGGCCGCCATACTCCTTCGGCCAGTGCAGGCAGGCCCAGCCGGCCTCCGCCTTTTTCTTCTGCCAGGCCTTTGCGACCTCGAGAACGTTGGCCCCCTTGAGCTGGGTGCGGCCGAGCGCGGATTTGCGCAGCTCCTCCTCATACTGCCTCGGCGCGTTGGCAGCGATCCAGGCTCGCGCCTCGGCGCGGAAGGCGGCTTCCTGCGGGGTGTCATCGAAGTTCATGAGCACGATCTCCTTTTTCTTCACCTCCCCCTGAAAGGGGGAGGTCGGCGCATTAGCGCCGGGTGGGGGTCATATCGTCAACATCCAATGACCCCTCCTTCAAATCAGGTGACCCCCCTCCCCACCCCTCCCCCTTTCAGGGGGAGGGAGCAGATGGAGGCACACCGCGTCGGGCAGACGCGCAAGCCTCACGCCGCGTTCCGCTTGCGCATGCGCTCGATCAGCGCGTCCTCCCAATAGGAGAGCGAGCCGAGCGCCAGCGCCAGCGCATTGGAGCGGCGGTAGTACATGTGGCAGTCGAACTCCCAGGTGAAACCCATGCCGCCATGGACCTGGATGTTGTTCTTGGAACAGTGCTGGAACGCCTGCGTGGCGCTGATGCGCGCGGAGGCTGCGGCTTCCGGCAGTTCCGACGCGTTGGTCGACAGCGCCCAGGCGCCGTAATAGCAGTTCGAGCGCGCCAGCGTCGCCGAGACATACATGTCGGCAAGCATGTGCTTCACCGCCTGGAACGATCCGATCGGCCGGCCGAACGCGATGCGGTCGAGCGCGTAGTCGCGGCCCATTTCCAGCGCGCGGTCGGCGCCGCCGACCTGCTCGAACGCCATCAGCACCGCGGCGCGGTCGAGCACCTGCGTCACGATGCTCCAGCCTTCGCCGGCGCCGCCGAGCGGCTCGGCCTTGCAGTTCTTGAAGGCGACTTCCGCCTGTCCGCGGGTCGGATCGATGTTGGTCAGGCTCTTGGCTTCGACGCCTTCGCCCTTCATGTCGACCAGGAACAGCGAAATATCGCCATCGCGCCCGCTCGATCCGGTGCGCGCGGCGACAACAGCGAAATCCGCGATCGCGCCGTCCGGGACGGGCATCTTGACGCCGTTGAGCATGCCACCGCTTGCCGTGAGCCTGATCGCCTGCGGCGACGGATTGCCCTTGCTCTCGAACAAGGCCAGCGTGCCGATGGCTTCGCCTTTGGCAATGGCGGGAAGCCATTTCCGCTTCTGCGCCTCGCTGCCGGCGAGCAGCAGCGCTTCGGCCGCGAGATAGACGGTGGACGAGAACGGCACCGGCGCAAGCGCCCGGCCCATTTCCTCCGCGATCACGCAAAGCTCGAGATGGCCCGCGCCCGCGCCGCCGTAGCTTTCGGGGATGGCGACGCCGAGAAAGCCCATCTCGGCAAGGCCCTTCCACAGTTCGCGGTCGTAAGGCGCCTTGCCGTCGAGCACCACGCGCACCGCCTTCGGCGCGCAGTGCTGGCCGAGGAATTTCCGCGCCTCGTCGCGCAGTTGCTTCTGTTCGTCGGAGAAATCGAGATTCATGGGTGGGTACTCGCCTTGATGACAGCCAGACAGGAGACGTCATTCCGGGATGCGCCGCAGGCGCAGGCCCGGAATCCATAACCGCAGCCGGGAGGTATGGATTCCGGGCTCGCGAGCTTTGCTCGCGCCCCGGAATGACAGTGCGGATGTAGAGAGAGAACGCGGCTCATTGCAGCACGATCACGTCTTCACCCGGCGGATCGGCATAGAGCCGTTCCACCAGGGCAGCGCGGCGCTCGAGACCCGCGCGCTGATTGATGTAACCCTTGTCGGTCAGTTCGTTGCCGTCGATCGAGGGCGGCTCGACCATCAGCATCGCGCGAGCGAGGCGCATGCTGCTCGCGCCTTCCGCTGCCTTGTTATGCGCCTCCAGGCCGCGCTTGACGCACGCGAGCACAGCCGGGTGCCTGACGACGTCCTCGTAAGTCGCATCGGGATTGCCGATCATCTGCCGGCAGGCGTGAAGATTGGGCCAGGCCAACAGCCCGACGAACGGGCGATCCTGGCCGGCCACCAGTGCGTCATGGACCACGGGCGTCGCCGCCGCGATCGCATCTGTGCGCAGCGAGCCGACATGCACGAAGGTGCCGGTGGTCAGCTTGAAGTCCTCCGCCACGCGTCCGGCGAAGATGATGCCGGCCACGGGGTCTTTCGGATCGACGAACAGGCCGGCATCGCCGATGCAGTAAAAACCCTCCTCGTCGAAGGCGGCCTGGGTGAGATCAGGCCGGCCGAAATAGCCGGGCGTGACGTT
>Ga0265339_10003459_pt1 | contig 11047 bp, 9 predicted proteins | sample 4CB219metaG_FD_202085 | JGI IMG/M metagenome (GOLD analysis project Ga0265339, IMG submission 202085) | Rhizosphere microbial communities from Carex aquatilis grown in University of Washington, Seatle, WA, United States - 4-CB2-19 metaG | ecosystem: Host-associated > Plants > Roots > Rhizosphere...
GTGAGCCCCGTGTCCGACGCGGGCGCCACGAGTCGCAGCGTCTATCTGCCCGCGGGCACGACGTGGATCGACTTCTGGTCGGGCGCCTCGACGGCCGGCGGCCAGACGGTCACCGCGGCGGCGCCCATCGATCACATCCCCCTGTTCGTGCGGGCCGGCGCGATCGTCCCTCTCGGCCCCGTCGTCCAGTACGCCGCCGAGAAGCCCGCGGATCCGATCGAGCTGCGCGTCTACCGCGGCGCGAACGGCTCCTTCACGCTCTACGAGGACGAGAACGACAACTACGACTACGAGCGCGGAACGTTCGCGACGATCCCCCTCACCTGGAACGACGCCACGAAGACGCTGACGATCGGCGCGCGCAGCGGCTCGTTCCCCGGGATGCTCGCGAGCCGCACCTTCCACGTCGTCTTCGTCGGGCCGAGCCACGGCACCGGCATCGCCGAGACGGCGACGGCGGACGCGACGCTCGCCTACTCGGGCGCGGCGACGAGCACGACCGCACCCTGACCGCTGCGACACTCTGTCGCACCACGTCGGATTTCGAGTGTGGTGTCGAAACGGCGATGCTACGACTCGGCGCATGAAGAACGCGCGCGTCCTCGTCGGGTTGGTCCTCGGGCTTTCGTGGGTGGGCTGCGTGGGCGACGGCGCCCCGACCGGTGAACCGGACGTCGAGCTGGTCCAGTCGGCGCTCATCACGAACGCCAAGGTCAACGTCGGCGGCCTGGTCGCCGTGACGGACACAGGGGGGACGGGCGGTGTCTACGCGAAGGATCCGATCCTGGGCGGCACCACCATCACGACGAAGAACATGATCACCGTCAACACCGTCGCGAGCCCGGCGCCGCAAGCCGTGTATCAGGACGCGCGTCTCGGCACCTTCACGTATACGGTCACGGGCCTCCCGGCGAGCGTGCCGGTTGGGGTGCGCCTGCACTTCGCGGAGCTCTCGACGGCGATCCGCGTCGGGGATCGGCAGGTCAAGGTCCAGATCAACGGCGCCACCGTGATCCCGAATTTGGACGTCCTCCAGACCGCGAACGCCTACTTCACCGCGGTCGTTCAAACGTTCGCTGCCAAGTCGACCACCGGGGGCTCGGTCTCGATCGCCGTCTCGGGCGCCAAGGGCCAGGGGATGCTCTCCGGCTACGAGGTCTGGGTCATCGACTGTGGACCGCCCTCGAAGCCCGTCGGTGGCAGCGTCACGGCCACGAAGACCACCGTCGGCGGCGTCGCGACCTACAGCTGTCCGGCCAACATGCAGGTCGTGGGCAACCTCCAGCGGACGTGCACGCAGGTCGGCACGACGGGTTCGTGGACTCCCGCGGCGCCTGTGTGCCTCCTCAGGTCGGGTCAGGCCTGCGGGACGGGCGACTCGTGCGCGTCCAAATTCTGCGTGGGCGGCACCTGCTGCCAGAGCGCCTGCAACGGTCCGTGCGACCTCTCGTGCAGCACCGGCGCCTGCACGCACAAGGCCCCCGGGGCGTCCTGCAGGACCGTCGTGGGCAGCAACCCGGGGAACAACGACTTTCAGCTCTTCTGCGACAGCAACGCCGCGTGCGTGGGGCCCACGTTCATGTGTGGAAACTCGGGCAACACCTGCGCGGCCGACGGGAACACGGCGTGCTGCCAGCGCCCGATCGTCATGGACGGCACGACCACCTGGACGCAGACGGACTGCGGCCTCGCGTCGACGTGCGCGGGAAATTACGGCGAGAATTGCCGGTCCAACCGAGACTGCCCCACGAACCAGTTCTGCTGCTTCGACGGCGGCTACGGCTTCGGCTGGTCGACCTGCCACACCAGCGCGTGCCCCGCCGGCCGCCAGGAGTGCCTCGCCGACTCCGACTGCTCCCTCGTCCCCAACACGCAATGCCAGAACTACAACGGCACCGACTTCACCTGCTTTTAGGCGGAGCCTCGCTCACCCCGGCGATCGTGCCCGCAGGGCCGCGATGACGTCCTCGAGCGCCTTGAGGTCGAGCGCGCGGTGCTTGGGTAGCTTCACCTCGGCGATGGCGTCGCGCTCGACGACGAGCAGCCCGACGCCGGCGGCGCCGAGCCGCCGGTCGAACGCCTGAGGATCCCAGCGCGGCGGTGTCGACGCCGCGGCTCGGGCGGACAGGTACGCGGCGGCGAGGGCGGGCGTGCACGCGACGTACATCGAGCTCAGGTAGCGTGCGAGGGACGGCAGCCCGTCGAGCGCGGCCTGGAGCGAGGCGACGTCATTCTTGATGGCGACGCCGACGACGCGCACGCCCGAGAGCATCCCCTTCTGGTAGCCGACGGCGTCGACGGGAAGTCCACGCGGCAGGTCCTCGTAGAGCGAGAAGCCGGCGTTCACGAGCCACGATCGGGCGGGCTTCGCGACGTCGCGCTCGTGGGCTGCCGGGCTGAACAGGTCACGGCTCGGGCCCGGGGCCGCGAGGCCGGCGCGAAAGATCGCGGCGGCGAGGACCTCCGGCGCCGGGACGTCGCTCCACGTCGACCCCGCAGTGTGACGCAGTCGATCGATGTGACGTTCGAGGGCGGCGAGCTTGGTGCGCGGCGAGGGCGCGGCCAGCTCGTCGGCGGGAACGGCGAGCTCTCGGCCCGCGGCCTCGAGCGTGGCTTCGTCCTTGAGGGCCTCGCGCAGGCGGCGCAATCGCAGATAGCCGAAGCGCGTCCGGTCGGGGTCGGCGAAGAACCCGAACTTCAAAGCGCGCCCTCGGCCGGCGGTCGGAGCTTCATGGCAGAGCGATAGTGCCATCGATCCGGCCAACCCGGCGACGAAGCGCCCGGCGTCTGATTTTGCGAATCGCTGACGGGCGCGAAACGTTCCGTTGACGACCCCGGCTCGATACTGGCATCGAGCCATGAACGGCCTCGGAGGTTTGAACAAATCGCCCGGCGGCGTGGTCGTGGGGCTCGTGCAGCTGCAAAACCCCGTCGTCGCGACGCCCGACGACCTCGCGGCCCAGTGCCGGCGCATCTGCGAGCTGACGGCCAAGGCGCGGCGCGGGATGCCGAGCATGGACCTGGTCGTGTTCCCGGAGTACTCGCTGCACGGGCTGTCGATGGACACCAACCCGGAGATCATGTGCCGGATCGACGGCCCCGAGGTGGAGGCGTTCCGTGAGGCGTGCCGCACCAACGAGATCTGGGGCTGCTTCTCGATCATGGAGCTGAACCCGCGCGGCAACCCGTACAACACCGGCATCATCGTCGACGCGGACGGCGAGCTGCGCCTCTATTACCGCAAGCTGCATCCGTGGATCCCGGTCGAGCCGTGGGAGCCGGGGGATCTCGGCGTCCCGGTCTGCGACGGACCGAACGGGAGCCGCATCGGGCTCATCATCTGCCACGACGGGATGTTCCCCGAAATGGCGCGCGAGTGCGCCTACAAGGGCGCCGAGATCATGATCCGCACCGCCGGCTACACGGCTCCCGTCCGGCACGCCTGGCGGATCACCAACCAGGCCAACGCCTTCTGCAATCTCATGGCGACGGCTTCGGTCTGCCTGTGCGGCAGCGACGGGACGTTCGATTCGATGGGCGAGGGAATGATCGTGGGCTTCGACGGCGTGCCGACGGTGACGGGGGGTGCGCGGCCCGACGAGATCATCACCGGCGAGATCCGGCCGGACCTGGTTCGCGAGGCGCGGCGCGTCTGGGGCGTCGAGAACAACATCTACCAGCTCGGTCACCGAGGCTACGTGGCGGTCGCGGGCGGCGCACGCGATTGCCCGTACTCGTTCATGCAGGATCTCGTGGCGGGCCGTTACCGCCTGCCGTGGGAAGACGACGTCGTCCATCGCGACGGCACGTCCTGTGGATTCCCAGCCCCGTCCCGCGAATACGCTCCCGACCCGCCGGCGGCCGACTTCGTCCGGCCGCTTCCTTTGATCAAGGCCACGGCGCGATAGGGCTAGAGGTCGACGACGACGTCGGCCAGCGGGCGCGAACAGCACACGAGGAGGTTCCCGTCGGCCGGGCTCTCGAGGGGCTCGGGTCCGTAGCCGACGCTGCCGGACACCAGCCCGCTCTCGCAGGTGTGGCAGACACCGGTGCGGCAGGACCAGCGCACAGGGACGTCGCACGCCTCGGCGAGCTCCAGGATGCTGGCGTGCGCGGAGGCCCTCCAGTGGGCGGCGACGCCGCTGCGCGCGAACGAGACCAGGGGGCCGGTGTCGGCGTCGTCCGACGGCACGTGCGGAGATCGCCTGGCCGCACCGACGACTCCGGGCGTGATCGACTCGCCGCCTCCGAAGAGCTCCCGGCGAACGTGTTCGGGGGCCACGCCGAAGGTCACGAGCGCCTCTTTCATCTCGGCCATGAAGCGGGTGGGCCCGCAGAGATAGACGTCGGCGTCGCGCGACACGCCGGCCGCGTCGAAGGCGGCCCGCGAGAGGTGGCCCGCGGCCTCGAAGTCGACCCCGAGCTCGTCGTCCGCGCCGGGCTGGCTGTAGCAGACATAGCGGCGCCCGCGCGCGAGCGCCGTCAGCAGGCGGCGCACCTCCGCGCCGAACGGTTGGTGCTGCTGATCGCGCGCGCCGTGCAACCACAGGACCTGCCGCGTCGAACGCTCGGCCACGAGGGCGTGCAGCATCGCCAGGACGGGCGTGGCCCCGATCCCCGCGCTGAGCAGGACGACGGGGCGCTCGCCCTCTTCGAGGACGAAGCTGCCGCGCGGCGCGCTGACGTCGAGCGTGTCGCCGGCCCGCACGTGGTCGCGCAGGTAGGTCCCGGCCGCTCCGTTCGGCTCGACCTTCACGCTGATCCGTTGCTGCTCCGCCGACGGTGGCCCGGACAGGGAGTAGCTGCGGAAGACGGGCCCACCGGAGGCGGACGGACGAAGCCGCAACACGACGTACTGGCCGGGCAACGCCGACGGCAGCGGCCGGCCGTCCGCGCTCCGCAGGGTCAGGGAGACCACGTCCGCCGTCTCGCGGTCGATCGCCGTCACCACCCGCGCCGAGAATCCGGTGGCCGCGGGGTGCGCCGCCGCGCCCGGCACGAGCCCCGCGTTGCCGCCGCCCGCGCCGATCGTCGGGCTCTGCAGGAGCGCCTGAAACGACGCGCGCCACCCGGGTGACAGCGCTTCGAGCCGCAGGGCGCGCTCGAGCTCCGCGCGCGGATGGTGCGGCGAGTAGAGGAGCGCGTTGATCTGCGCCACCGTCATCCGGTCCTTCGCCTCCCCCACCTTGACGATCTCGTCGCCGGCGCCGACGTCGCCCTCGCCGAGCACCCGAAGGTAGAACCCCGGCCGCCCGCTCGAGGTCAGGAGGGCCGCCATCTGCGGCTCGTTCATCCGGATGCCCACGCGGTAGCACGTCACGCGAGGCTGCGTCACCTCGAACAGCGCGCTCCCGATCTGGTAGCGGTCCCCGATGCACACGACGTCGTCGGGCAAGCCTTCGATCGTGAAGTTCTCGCCGAACTGCCCAGGGACGAGCTCGCCGCGCCCCAGCCGCTCCTGCCAGTAGCGATGGGATTCGATCTGGTAGACGAACACGGCTCTCTGCTCGCCGCCGTGCCCGGCGGTGTCGCCTTGACCGTCGCCGGCCAGGTTCAGGCGGCCCACGCGACGGCGGCCGGCGACGGGCTCCTTCCAGATCCCCGTGTGCACGGTCCGACCGTTCCACTGGATGTCGCGGGGAAGGCCGACGTTCACGGAGAGCACGCGGGGCACCTCGACTCCGATGGGGTCGGCGCAGCCACGAGGCAAGCCCCCGCGGGCGCCTTATATTCGGAGCATGCGTCCCGACATCGTGCCCGGAGCCCGCTTCCCCGACTATCAGCTCCCCGATCACACGAAGACGCCGCGGCGGCTCAGCGAGCTCCAAGGCGACGACCCGATGATCCTCACCCTGGCGCGCGGCCACTACTGCCCGAAGGAGCACCAGCAGCACCTGGAGCTCGCGGCCTTCTACCCGAAGATCGCCGTCGCCTACACCCAGGTCGCGACGATCTCGACCGACGACCACCACACGACCCAGGAGTTCCGAGCCTCGGTCGGCGCGCAGTGGCCCTTCCTCTCGGATCCCGAGCGCCAGGTCCAGAAGGACCTCGACATCAAGGAGTACACGGACCCCGACCACGACCCGATGATCCCGCACACGCTCGTCCTCAAGCCCGGGCTCATCGTCCACCGCGTCTACAACGGCTACTGGTTCTGGGGCCGCCCGTCGGTCTACGACCTCTGGCAAGACCTGCGCGCGGTCTCCGCCGAGGTTCGCCCCGACTGGGACCTGGCCAAACCCGGCCTGCGCCAGGCGTGGGACGCGGGCGACCACTCCGCTTTTCACGGGTGGAACAAGAAGCGCTGACGGGCGAGCTCAACGCCGCCGAATTGTGCGAAACTCGATCCAAATGTCAGAGCTCGAATCGCTGAAGCAATACACCACGGTCGTCGCCGACACGGGCGACATCGGCGCCATCGCCCAGTACAAGCCGCAGGACGCGACCACCAACCCGTCGCTGCTCTTCAAGGCGGCGCAGCAGAAGGAGTACCGGGCGCTCGTCGAGGAGGCGCTCGCCTACGCCGGCAAGAAGGCCCACGGCAGCGTCGAGCAGACGGCGCTGTTCATGGACAAGATGGCCGTCAACTTCGGCTGCGAGATCCTGAAGATCATCCCCGGCCGCGTCTCGACCGAGGTCGACGCGAGCTACTCGTTCGACACGAAGGGCAGCATCGAGAAGGCGAAGCAGCTCATCAAGCTGTACGCGGACGCCAGCGTCGCGCGCGAGCGTATCCTGATCAAGCTCGGCAGCACGTGGGAGGGCATCAAGGCCGCCGAGCAGCTCGAGAAGGAAGGCATCCACTGCAACCTCACGCTGCTCTTCAGCTTCGCGCAGGCCGTCGCGTGCGCCGAGGCGCGGGTCACGCTGATCTCGCCCTTCGTCGGGCGCATCTGGGACTGGTTCAAGAAGTCGAGCGGCCAGGAGCCGACGCGCGAGGCGGATCCGGGCGTGGCCAGCGTTCGCCGCATCTACGAGTACTACAAGAAGTACGACTACAAGACGCAGGTCATGGGCGCGAGCTTCCGCAAGGTCGAGCAGATCATCGACCTCGCCGGGTGCGACCTGCTCACGATCAGCCCCGACCTGCTGGCGCAGCTCCAGAAGCGCGAAGGCACGCTCGAGCGCAAGCTCAGCGGCGACGCCGCCAAGGCCAAGGACATCCCGCGCGTGACGCTCGACGAGAAGACCTACCGCTTCGAGCACAACCAGGACCAGATGGCCGTCGAGAAGCTGAGCGAAGGCATCCGCGCCTTCTATTCCGACGGGCGCAAGCTCGAGAAATACGCGCAGACCGAGGTCGCAAAGGCCGCGGCGTAGTTGGCGCGTTTTTCAAGCTTCCTCCTGCGCGCGGGATGAGTAGCCTCTGCGGGCCATGTCGCTGACGTTCCCCGCCTGGCTCGCCGAGCAGCACCCCAACATCCCGCGCGCCGGCGCCGAGGCCATCCTCGCGCTCGCCGCGGGCGGGGCGACGGTCCCCTTCATCGCGCGCTACCGCAAGGAGCAGACGGGGAACCTCGACGAGGTCGCGATCCGCGACGTCATCGACGCCAAGGAGCGCTGGGACGAGCTCCTCAAGCGGCAGTCCTTCATCGTCGAGGAGATCGCGCGGCAGGGAAAGCTCACGCCCGAGCTCGAGGCGCGCGTGCGCGGGACCTTCGACGCGACGGCGCTCGAGGATCTGTACCTGCCGTACAAGCAGAAGCGGAAGACGAAGGCCCAGGCGGCGAGGGAGGCGGGCCTCGAGCCGCTCGCCGGCTGGCTGTGGGGCTGTGCGCACGCAGCGTCGGCTTCGGCGACCGAGACGCCCGAGGCGCACGCGGCGGCGTTCGTCGACGCGGCGAAGGGCGTGGCCGACGTCGCGGCGGCGCTCGCGGGCGCGAGCGATCTCGTCACCGAGCGGCTCTCCGAGGACGCGGGCCTGCGCGCCGAGGTGCGCACCGCGTACTTCGAGCGCGGCTGCGCGCGCACGAAGAAGGGCGAGAAGGCCAAGACGCCGAGCCGCTTCGAGAACTACTTCGCCTACCAGGAGCCCGTGAAGGCGCTCCTCGATCCGTCGAGCTCGCACCGCTACCTGGCCATGCGCCGCGGCTGGATGGAGGAGGAGCTCGTGCTGTCGCTCGGCGGCCGCCTCGACGAGGACGGCGCCACCGATCCGCTGCTCGACGAGCTGCAGGCGCGCTTCGAGGGCGTCGCCTGCCCGCGCGCCGACTTCGTGGGCGCGCCGCTCATGAAGCGCGCGGCGCGCCTGGCCCTCAAGGGCCACGTCACGCCGGCCATCGACAGCGAGGTCCACAAGGCGCTGCGCGAGGTCGCCGACGCGGCGGCCATCACCGTCTTCGCGGAGAACGTCCGCAAGATCCTGCTCGCGGCGCCCTTCGGTCCCAAGGCCGTGCTGGGCGTCGACCCGGGCCTGCGCACGGGCTGCAAGCTGGCGGTCGTCGATCAGGCCGGGCGCTATGTCGGCTCGGGCCTCATGCACGTCGAGACGCCGGCGGGCAAGGCGCAGGCGGCGCCGATCCTCGCCGACCTCGTGAAGAAGGGGAACATCCGCGCCATCGCCGTCGGCAACGGCACCGCGGGCCGCGAGACCGAGACGTTCGTGCGCGAGACGCTGCGGCACTACGAGCTCGACGTCCCCGTCGTCATGGTGAGCGAGGCGGGCGCCAGCGTGTACAGCGCCAGCGACACGGCGCGCGAGGAGTTCCCCGACCTGGACGTCACGATCCGAGGCGCCATCTCGATCGCGCGCCGCCTGCAGGATCCGCTGGCCGAGCTCGTGAAGGTCGACCCGAAGAGCATCGGCGTCGGGCAGTACCAGCACGACGTCTCGCCCACGGGCCTCAAGAAGAGCCTCGACGGCGTCGTCGACTCCTGCGTCAACCAGGTGGGCGTCGACGTCAACACGGCGTCGGTCCACCTGCTCGCGCACGTCTCGGGCATCGGCCCCGGCCTCGCGCGCGCGATCGTCGACCACCGCGCCAAGGAGGGCCTCTACGGCTCGCGCGCGGCACTGCTCGACGTGCCGCGCTTCTCGAAGAAGACCTTCGAGCAGGCGGCCGGCTTCTTGCGCGTCCGGGGCGCCGCGAACCCGCTCGACGACACGGGCGTGCACCCCGAGCGCTACGACGCCCTCGAGCGCCTCGCGTCGCGCCTCGGCGTCGGCACGGCCGCGCTCGTCGGCTCGGGGGCCAAGCTCGTCAAGCAAGCGAAGGAGCTGGAGACGGAGCTGGGCGCCTTCACGTTCGCCGACGTCATCCGCGAGCTCGAGAAGCCCGGGCGCGATCCGCGCGACGCCTTCGTGCCCTTCTCGTTCCGCGCCGACATCCACGAGGTGAAGGATCTCCAGCCCGGCATGGTGTGCCCCGGCATCGTGACGAACGTGACCAACTTCGGCGCCTTCGTCGACATCGGCGTCCACCAGGACGGCCTCGTGCACATCTCGCAGCTGGCCGACCATTTCGTGAAGGATCCGCGCGACGTCGTCAACGCGGGCGACCGGGTGACCGTGCGCGTGCTCGAGGTGAAGCTCGACAAGAAGCAGATCGCGCTCACCATGAAGGCCGATCGTACGGAGCGCCCCGCGCAGGCGCCCTCCCCTCCCCGCGGCACGCAGGGCTCGCGCGACCGCGGCGGCTCGTCCTCGCCGCCGCCGCGCCCGAGCACACCGTTCAACAACCCGTTCGCCGCCGCGCTCGCGAACAAGCTCCCGCGCCGCTAGCCAGATTTTGCGGATCGCTGACGGTCGCGAAACGCGCCGTTGACGAACGCCGAGGGATACTCGGGCGGAGCGGAGGGACTATGGGGCTACTTCGTTTGAGCCACGAGAGACCGGAGGTCACCCCCGACGTGAGCGTGCGCGAGACCGCGCGCATCATGGCCGAGTCGCACATCGGCGCGATCGCGGTCCGCAAGGGCGCCGCGATCGTCGGGGTCTTCAGCGAGCGCGACCTCATGACGCGCGTCATCGCCGAGGGCCGCGATCCCGCGACGACGCGCGTCGGCGACGTCATGAACAACGACATCGTCAAGGTGTACGACTCCGACTCGGTCGAGCGCGCGGCCGAGGCCATGCGCGCGCACCACGTCCGTCACGCCGTGATCGTCGATCGGGCGGACAACTACCTCGCGCTGCTGAGCGAGCGCCATCTCCTCTACGACGTCATGAACGCGCTCGAGGCGAAGGTGGGCGACCTCACCGGCTACATCATGGCCGACGGCCCGGGCGGCTGAAGCTTCGCTCAGAGCGGTCGACGAGGAACGAAGGAGATGCCCGTCAACGCGACCGCCTGCTGGCGCTGCGTGATGGCACCACCGGCGTCGAGCCGCATGGCGCTCTGGCACGTGACCTCGCTGTTCGCCATGAAGCGCAGCTTGAAGACGTGCTTCTCGCCACCCTCGACGGTGACAGGGTCGGCCGCACCCCACGTCACCGGCTGAAGCGCGCTGCCGTCCTGGAGGGCCAACCGGAACCTGTCCCGGTGAATGGTGACGGGGTCAGGGGAGCCGTTCTGGACCTCGACGGCCAGGCGCTGCTCGACCAGATACCAAGAGGGCTGCTCCGCGCTCGCATCCGTGGTGCGTGAACAGGCCTGCCCGACGATCGTCAGCGCGACGCCGTCGTGCGACTGGACCTGACCGCTGGTTTGCGCGGGCGGCGTCAGAGCACAGGCGGGCGCGATCGTGAGAACGAGAACCGTGAGAGCGTAGACCGTCTTCTTTCCGTCGCGAGTCATGCCCTTCTGGAGAGCATGCGCCGTGCCGCTCGATGGTCCGCGCTCGGCAAGGAGGCGGACCGAAGACTGGCACCGTGGAGGAACCCGCGCTGTTCTTGCATAACGGACATTTGTCCATTATATAGACGGCCTTGTCGGCGCGGACCATGTCCTCCCTCGCACGAAGGCGCGGCGTCGCGCTCCTCGCGGTGGCGATCGCTGCCGGCGGAGGGCTCGCTCTTCTGAGACCATCGCGGCGGCGAGAGGGCGCGCCATCCGGCGCCGCGGCACCGGCCGCGCGTTTCGTCGGATCGCAGACGTGCGCGGCG
>Ga0265339_10003461_pt1 | contig 11042 bp, 8 predicted proteins | sample 4CB219metaG_FD_202085 | JGI IMG/M metagenome (GOLD analysis project Ga0265339, IMG submission 202085) | Rhizosphere microbial communities from Carex aquatilis grown in University of Washington, Seatle, WA, United States - 4-CB2-19 metaG | ecosystem: Host-associated > Plants > Roots > Rhizosphere...
CCTCCCCGAGGTCGTCTCGACGCGCCGGCCGAACGCCGCGCTCGTGTCCCACTCGTGGGCCCGCGAGGCCATGGCCTCGACGACCTACCTGGCGCCGCCGAGCGCCGGCGACCTCCTCGCGATGGGGCGCGAGGCCGCGAGGCGGGGCCCGCGCGGCCTGGCCAGCGTCGCGGGCTCGGTGGCGCGGGCGACCGGCGTCGACAGCAAGGGCCGGCTGCGCCTGCTCGGCCTCGCCGCCATGGGCGCGAAGCTCGCCAGCCTGGCGCGCGAGCGGGGCTGGGAGCACGTCCACGCGCACTCGTGCGCCGACGCCGCGCACGTGGCGATGTTCGCGCACCTGCTGAGCGGCCTGCCCTACAGCATCACCTTGCACGGGCCGCTCCAGGACTACGGCCCGAACCAGCCCGAGAAGTGGCGACACGCGAAGTTCGCCATCGTCATCACCCGCAAGCTGCTCGGCGAGGTCGAGACGCAGCTCCGCGGCAGCCTCCCCGGTCGCGTCGAGATCGCGCCCATGGGGGTCGACGTGCAGAAGTTCGTGCGGCGCGGGCCCTACGCGGCCTGGGACGGCCGCGGGCCGCTGCGTCTGTTCTCGTGCGGGCGCCTGAACCCTTGCAAGGGGCACGGCGACGCCATCGCGGCGGTCGGCCTCTTGCGCGCCAGAGGCATCGACGCGCGCCTCGAGATCGCGGGCGAGGACGAACAGGGAGGCGCCGGGTTTCACCGCGCGCTCGCGGCCGACGTCGCCGCCACCGGCTACGCCGAGAGCGTCACGCTGCTCGGCGCCGTCTCCGAGGAGCGCGTGCGCGCGGGCCTCGAGCAGGCCCACGTCTTCGTCCTGGCCAGCCTCGCCGAGCCGCTCGGCGTCGCGATCATGGAGGCCATGGCCCTGGCCGCGCCGGTCGTCGCGACGGGCGCGGGCGGCGTCCCCGAGCTCGTGCGCGACGGCGTCGACGGCGTGCTCGTTCCGCCCGAGACGCCCTCGGCCCTCGCCGACGCCATCGAGCGCATCGCCCGCGACGGCGCGCTGGCCGAGCGCCTCGCGCGCTCAGCCCGAGATCGGGTCGTCGCCGGGTTCGACAGCACGCGCAGCGCGAGGATGCTCATCGAGCACGCGCGTTCCGTTTGAAGCGGGCTGCTTCGCCCCGCGTGCGCCCGCGACGCGCGCGGGGACGCCGACGGCCATGGCCCCGTCCGGCACGTCGTTGAGGACGACGGCGTTCGCGCCGATCTGGGCGTCGCTGCCGATGACGACCGAGCCCAGGATCTTCGCCCCCGCGCCCACGCTGACGCGGGCCCCGAGCTTCGGCGCCGCGAGCGGCTCGCGCAGGTTGCGGTTCCCGATCGTGACCCCCTGCCGCAAGACGCAGTCGTCGCCGATCGCCGCCATGCCGTGGACCACGATGTCACTCTGGTGCTCGATCACGACCCTTCGTCCGAGCCGCGCGGTGTAAGGCAGCTCAATCCCGTAGAAGTTCCGGATCGCGCGGAAGCACGCCTTGTACATCATGCTGAACGGGATCCGGAGGGGCCGCGCCTGGATGCCCATCCTCCAGTTCCCGAAACGATGGACCGCCACGGCCTGGAACCCCGGACGCGTCCAGTCTCGTCCGTGGGCTTCCCAATCCTCGACGACTTGGGCGAACAGGCCCGGTGTATCAGCGTCTTTGTTGCTCACGTAGACCTATCAGGAATCCGGAGACAGGGTATCGCACCAGGTAAACGGACGCGACGCATTTCCCAATCATCGGTCGCGAGTGACGACGTGCTAGTTTCAAACGGCCGATTTTAGCGATTTGCCAAGAACTACTTGTGAAGACCGTGGGTTCCGTTACAGCGACCGGCGCGCGACGCCCTCTCTCGATAGCCCTTTTCTGCCCTGGTTGGCCGCCCGAGGCCATGCAAAGCGGTATTGTCACGTACGTCGCCAACCTGCGGCCGGGCCTCGAGCGCGCGGGCGTGAAGGCGACGGTGCTGACGAGCGAGGTCGCGCCGGGCACGGACCCTTCGGGCGTCCACGTCTCCCGCGCGCGCCCGCCGCGGCCGATCCGCACCCTCGTGCGCCGCGCGGGCCACCTCCTCTCCTACGACCCGACGTCGGTCCTCCTGTCGTTCCCGATCGCGCACGCCGCCAACGAGCTGCGCGCCGGCGCCGGCCTCGACTTCCTCGAGATGGAGGAGTCGTTCGGATGCGCGCGCTACGTTCAGCAGATGACGGAGGTGCCGGTCGTCGTGCGGCTGCACGGCCCCCACTTCCTGCACGCGCCCGTGACGGGGCGGCCCGTCGATCCCATCGTCGCGCGCGCCGAGCAGCGCTGCGTCGCCGAGGCCGTCGGCATCACGTCGCCGGCGCGCGACGTGCTGGACCGCGTGAGGCGCGAGTACGACCTGCCGCTCGCCGACGCCGTCGTCATCCCGAACCCTGTCCCGCCCGTCGCGGCCGAGCGGCGCTGGACGCTGGACGCGTGCGACAAGAAGACCGTCCTCTTCGTGGGCCGCTTCGATCGGCACAAGGGAGGTGACATCGTGATCGACGCCTTCCGTGAGCTCGCGGCCAGGCGGCCCGAGGCCGAGCTGCTGTTCGTCGGGCCCGACCACGGTCTCCGCGGCGAGGGCGGTCGGTCGCGCTCGATCGTCGAATACCTCGACGCGAACGTCCCCGCGGCGCTGCGGCCCCGCATCCACGTCGCGGGACCGCTCCCGGCCTCCCGCATCGAACCCCTGCGTCGGCAGGCCTTCGTCACGATCATGGCCTCGCGCTACGAGATCTTCGGGCTCGCGCTCGCGGAGGCGCTGGCCTTCGGCTGCCCGACGATCGCGCCCAACGTGGGCGGCATCCCCGAGATCTTGCTCGCCGACCGCACCGGCCTGCTCTTCGAGAGCGGCGACGCCTCGTCGCTCGCCGCCAGGCTCGTGACGCTCTTCGAGAGCCCGCAACGCGCCGCGGACCTCGCGCGCGCGGCCGCCGACGACGTCGCGACCCGCCTCTCCCCCGACACCGTCGCCCGCGACACGGCCGCTTACTACGCGGCCCTCCGCGCGCGCGTTCCCCGCGTCCGGCGCCGCTCGCCGCTCCTCCGCTCGCTCCAGGCGCTCTCGCGCTGAGCCCGCGTGATAATATTCGCGCGGTTTTCCCTGTGGAAGCGACGATCAAAGAACAGCCTGAGGCCAACCTCCACGCGCGGATGTACCGCAGCACGCTGATCGAGCTCGGTGGCTATGGCGCTCAGCAGATCCTGCGCCTCGTCAGCAACCTCATCCTGACGCGCCTGCTGTACCCGGCCGCGTTCGGCCTCGTGTCGCTCGTGACCGTGCTCAGCACGGGGCTCGTGCTTCTCTCCGATCTCGCCATCCAGCCCTGCGTGATTCAGAGCAAGCGCGGCGACGATCCCGCCTTCCTGAACACGGCGTTCACGATCCAGGCCACGCGCGGCGTCGTGCTCGCGCTCCTCATGCTCGTCATGGCCAAGCCGGCGGCGTGGTTCTATCACGAGCCGCAGCTCGCCTCGCTCATCGCCTTCGGATCGCTGCAGCTCCTCTTCGGCGGCCTCCACTCGACGGCGATCTTCACGCTGCGCCGCTGGCTGCGGGTGGGATGGCTCAACGCCCTCGAGCTCGGCCAGTCGATCGTCGGCATCACGATCATGATCCTCCTCGCCCGCCACGGCGCGGGCGTCTGGGCGCTGACCGTGGGCACGGTGATCGGCACGATCCTCTACGCCGCGGCGTCGCACCTCTTGCCCGTCCCCTATCGCAACACCTTCCAGTGGGACAAGGAGGCGCAGCAGGAGATCACCAAGTTCGGGCGCTGGGTCCTCGGCAGCAGCATGGCCCAGTTCCTGGGCGGCCAGAGCGATCGCATCCTGATGGGCCGCCTGCTCAGCGTCACGTGGCTCGGCGTCTACTCCGTCGCGCTCACCCTCAGCGAGGCGGCGAACGCGATCGTCGGCCGTCTCATCGGCGGCGTCATGTACCCGGTGCTGAGCCAGACGGCGCGCACCGCCGAGGCCAGCGTCGCCGACGTCTACTATCGGCTGCGGCTCAAGCTCGACGCGCTCTCGATGATCGGCACCGGGCTCCTCGCGGGGGCCGGGGGCTGGTTCATCCACGTCCTGTGGGACAAGCGCTACACGGACGCGGCCTGGATCCTCCGCATCCTCTGCTTCCGCGTCGCGGTCGGCCTCGTCGTGGGCCCGAGCGAGACGTGCCTCTTCTCGCTCGGCCACACGCGCTACGGGTTCCAGCGCAGCGTCATCCGCCTGATCGCCGCGGCCCTCTTCATCCCGCTCGGGTGGAAGCTCGGCGGCGTCAAGGGGCTCGTCTGGGGGACGGTCGCGACGGAGCTCTCGACGGTGATCGCTGTGTGGCCCAAGCTGTTCGAGCTGCGAATCCTGAGGCTGCGGCGCGAGGCCCTGTCCGTGGGCATCTTCACGGCGGCCTTCGCGCTGGGCGCCTCCCTGCTGCCCTGGCTCCCGAATGTCCATCTTCGGTGAGCTGCTGGCGACGCTGCCCAACGAGGGGCGCGGCTGGATCGGGTCCTGGTCTCCGGGAATCGGAGACCCGAACGTCGTCGGCTGGCTGACCGTCGTCCTCTACCTCGTGGCGTCCGCCCTTTGCTGGCGGCAGAGCCGTCGCCTCGCGCGCGACGCGGCGGGCCCGAGCGCGCGGCTCTCCTCGACGCTGTTGACGTTCGCGCTGGCGTTCCTGGGCGCCCGGCGGCGCCTCGACGCGCTGCCGGCCCGCGAGCGGCTGCGGACGCTGTGGCGCGGCCTCGCGCTCCTCCTCCTGCTCCTGGGCATCAACAAGCAGCTCGACCTGCAGACCGCCCTGACGGAGCTGGCGCGCATGTGGGCGCGGAGCGGGGGCTGGTACGCGACGCGCCGGCCGGTGCAGCTGGCGTTCATCGCCTTCGTGGCCCTCGTCGGGCTCGCGACCTTCCGCGCCGTCCTGCTGCTCGCCGCCGGCGAGCTCCGCAGCCTGCGGGCCGTCCTGGCGGGGACGGTGTTCATCATCGTGTTCGTGACGATTCGAGCCGCCTCGTTTCACCACATCGACCGGCTGCTCGGCACGGACATCGGCGGCTTCCGGATGAACTGGATCGTCGAGGTGGGCGGGCTCTCGTTCATCATCGCGGGCGCGTCTCGCGGACGCGCCGGCTCAGCGGAACCTCCGGGCCAGCGACCGCGCGAAGACCTCGCCTGAGAACGGGAGGTCCTCGATCAGGTAGCGCCGCCCGAGGCGCCGCGGCTCCTGCACCATGCGCCAGCACCACTCGAGGCCGATGCGCTGCACCCAGCGCGGCGCGCGCCGCAGCGTGCCCGCGACGAAGCCGAAGCTCGCGCCCACGCCGATCATCCAGCACGCCGGCAGGGCCGCGCGCAGCGCGCGGATCACCTGCTCCTGCTTGGGCGAGCCCATGGCGACGAGCAGGATGTCGGGCCGCGCCTGCTTCACCTCGGCGGCGATCCCCGCCAGCTCGTCGGCCGACGGCGGGCTCCCGATCATGGGGCTCGAGGCGCCGGCGATCCGCAGGGCGGGCCAGCGCTCCTTCAGCACCTCCGCGGCGCGGGCGTTGACCGACGGCTCGCCCCCGAGCAGGTAGATGGCGCGGCCGTCGCGCGCCGCGCGCTCGGCGATGGGCCAGATCAGCGACGAGCCCGCGACCCGCTCCGGCAGCCGGTCTCCCTGCAGCCGCGCGGCCCACAGCAGCGGCATCCCATCGGCGACGGCGAGGTCCGCCTGGTCGTACAGCGCGCGCGCCTCGGGATCCTTGGCGTGGCGGCGCAAGAAGTCGAGGTTCGCCGTGACGAGCCACCCGCCCCGCCCCGACGCGAGGCTCGAGAAGATGTGGTCGAGGACGCCCGCCGACGTCGCCACGGCCAGCGTCATGCCGTGGACGTCGCAGGTGGGAAACGGGTGCAAGGTAGCTGGAGGCTCAGTACGCGTTGCGGCTCTTCAGGCCCGTGACGGTGCGGAGGATGATCTCCAAATCCCAGAGCAGGGTCCACTTCTCGATGTACTCGAGATCGTGGGCGACGCGCTTCTCCATGAAGCTGAGCTCGGGGGTCTCGCCGCGCCACCCGTTGATCTGCGCCCAGCCCGTGATGCCCGGCTTGACCTTGTGGCGGAGCATGTAGCCGTGGATGAGCGAACGGTACTGCTCGTTGTGCGCGACGGCGTGGGGCCGCGGCCCGACGATCGACATCTCGCCCGTGAGGGCCTGGAAGAACTGCGGCAGCTCGTCGAGCGACGTCTTGCGGAGGACGCGCCCGACGGCCGTGACCCGCACGTCGTCCTTCGTCGCCTGCTTCACCTCGGCGCCGTCCTCCTGGACGGTCATGGTGCGGAACTTGAGGACGCGGATCTCCTTGCCGTTGAGGCCGTAGCGCTTCTGGCGGAAGAACACGGGCCCCTTCGACGTCAGCTTGACCAGCGCCGCGATCACGAGCAGCGGCACGGCGATGAGCGCCAGGATGATCGACGACAGGACGATGTCCTCGACGCGCTTGACCCAGCCCGCGGCGCCGCTGAACGGCGTGTCGCGGATGCTCACGATGGGAAAGTCGCCGATCGCCGTCCAGCGGGCGCAGAGCAGGTCGTAGGTGAAGAAGTCGGCCACGAGGTTCACCGTCACCGTCGTGTCGGCCAAGGCGCGGATGAGCCTCCCGATGCGCGCCTCGGCACGCAGGGGCAGCGCGATGTAGACCACGTCGATCTCGCGCTTCTTGCAGGCCTCGATGAGGTCGGCCTCGCGGCCGATGTGCGGCCAGGGCGCGTCGGTGAACGCGTGGCGACGCTCGACCTTGCGGTCGTCGTAGACGCCCACGATCTTCATCCCCAGCCAGGGCCGCATCCGGATGCGCTTGCAGAGGTCCTCGGCGCTCTTCGTGGCGCCGAGGATGGCCACCGACCGCAGGTTGCGGCCGTGGGCGCGCATCTCGCGGAGGATGCTGCGCATGACGACGCGCCAGCAGACCAGCACCATGGGCGCCGTCAGGAACCACGCGAACGAGACGACGCGCGAGTAGGTGGTCGTCGTCTTGGTCGCGACGGAGACCACCAGCAGCAGCACGACGGTGGCCGTCCACGTCGAGGCCACGACCTGCGCCTCGGTGCGGACGCGCTCCGAGCGCCACGCGCGGTAGAGCCCGAAGAACTCGCCCGCGATGATGAAGGCGACGATCGCCAGCACGGTGGCGTTGCTGCCTTCGCGACGCCACGGCAGGTGATATGCGCGCGTCGCGATGACGTGGACCGCGGCAATGAGGACGACGTCGATCGCTCTCTGCAGAGCGTCGACCAGGTCCTCGTGTTCTCTTAGAAAACCAGCCCTCACGTTTCTTCCCCCCGCCAAATGGGCCTTAGCTTACTTATATGGCGCGAAAGAACATATACGAGCGATTGCGACCGCGGTGTTAACTTTTCATGCGCGGACGGTTTCGCGGCTCGACGAAAGGTGGTTCTGCGCGCGCCCAGAGGAAGAACGGCGAGATGCTGAAAAAGTTCTCGCCGCCGGAAAATCAGCGTCAGCGGATTGACAGCGTCGAGACGTCGCGCGTCGTAATCGTCAGCGAGAAGTAGGCCCAGAGCTGACGCTGGTGGAATTCAAAATTCGAGCTCGTCAGCGCAGGGCCACGGTCGCCGTAGAGACCGCCGAATTCCAGCATGACGTTCCTGGAAAACCGGTGACGAACGGGAACTCGGACCGAAAACGCGGTCTGGTCCGGGGGTCTGACCGGCGCGCCTCCTGCGGGAGGCATGACCATGGGTGGCGGGGGCGGTAGCTTCGCGAGGCTGGCCGAAAAGTCTCCCTGGAGCGCCACCGACCAGTCCGGGGCCGCCGTCATGGAGAGCTGGCCCGAGGCGATGAAGCGCGGCCCGGTGGAGAGAAGGACGGGATCGACGTACTGCTCGGCCGTCACGCGCAGGTGCGCCAGGAACCCGTAGCCGTCCTGCACGAGGAGGGTGTGAAGCACGTCTCCACTCGCCGTCGGCAGGAGCGCCGAACCGCCGTTGATGATGTGTGTCGTGCCGACGTCGCGCGCGTACGAGAGACCGATCGACAGACGCAGCTCGTCACCCGCAGGCTGCCGGTTGCGCCAGCTGAGGAGGGGCGTGACGCTCGCGATCGCGATGTTGTTCCCGTACTGGCCGTACGCCACGGTCGAGGTCAGCTGGAAATCGTCGATTCTGGTGACGGCGTAGGCCACGCCCGGCGTCGCGTCAAAGGACGTCTGACGCGGCAATGTCGGTGCCATCGCCGTTGCATTCTGGGCGGGCAGCTCGTCTTTCACGCGGAAGTGCATGGCGTCCCCGGCGAGCGTCAGCCGCAAGCGACGGCTCAAGGCCTGCTCCACGCCGAAGCCACCCGACGCCGTGACGATGGTCTGCACCTGCGGGAGTGCGGCCTGGTTCGGGAGCAGATAGGAGAGGATCGAATAGTCGGGCTGGCCGTACGACGCGAAGGCGCGAGCACTGACGTCCGTCGTCGACGTCGGCCGACCGAAGATGCGAAAGGCCAGCTGATGGAGAATCAGCGTGCGCGTTTTGAAGCCGGCATTGTTCGGCACCTGCCAGAAGAAGCGCGGGAGATACGCGAGCTGCGCTTCGACCCGCTCGTCGCGCAGCCAGGCCTCGATCTGCGGCGTGAGCACCGCCGCGGCGAACCACTCCGGGTCCTGCCCCGCGACGACGGGTGACTTGCCGCCACGCCCTTCGGCGAGGACGCCCGCGTTGAGCTCGAGCGGGCTCGCGAGGACCGGCGCGAGGACGAGCGCGAAGAGCGCAGGTAGCACGGTCGCGCCCAGGTCGGCTTATTCGACGACGACGATGTCGCCGTCGCGCAGCTGGAAGCGCGCGGCGTGGGGCTCAGCGGCCGTGAGCTCGGCCGCTCTGAACCGGATGCGCTCGTCGGCACGAGAGACCTGCGCGTTCGGCCGCACGACGAAGACGCGATCGCGTCGCGCGAAGTCCGTCAGCCAGCCGGCGACGGCGAGCGCCGAGACGACCCGGCGATCCCGCACGAGCTCGTAGGCGCCCGGGCTCTTCACCTCGCCGACGACGTTCACGCGCACGGGCGCGGCCTTGACGATCGACACGCTGACCTCGGGGTTGGCCACGATGCCGGCGAGGCGCGCCTGCAGGTCGCTCGCGACCGCGGCGGGCTCGCGGCCGGAGACCATGACGTTGCCGAGGGTCGGCTGGAGGTACGTGCCGTCGTCGCGCACGACGAACTCCCCCGACAGCGGGGCCTGGTTCTTCACGACGACCAGGATCGAGTCGCGCGGCCCGACGACGGCGCGCTCTTCCGCCGCCACGGGGAGGTCGGTGACCCAGACGAAGGGGCGCTCGGCGCAGGCGCCGAGGCCGCACGCCAGGAGCGGGATGGCCAAGAAAAATGAGCGGGTCTTCATCTAAGGATGCTCCTCGATATCATGAGCGGCGGGTGTTGCGGGGACCGTCGTCGAGCTTCGCCATGGCCTCGGTCATGAGGCGACGGCCCTCGCCAGCGAGCAGCCAGATCACGACGACGACGAGCCCCGCGAAGAGCCCGACGCCGCAGCGGAGCCCCACGGTCTTCGCCTTCGACGGGCGCTCGAGGCGCACGCGACCGATGTCGTAGCGTGACTGGGCCGAGACCTGCTCGAGGTTGAGCTGCAGCTCGGCCTGCTTGAGCTTCTCGAAGAGCTGGCCGCGCAGCTTGGTCTGCGCGTCCATCTGGTTGGTCATCTCGATGAGCTGCTGCTCGACGCGCGGCAGCTGGTCGACCAGCCGGCGCACCTGCGAGAGGCTCTTGTCGGTGTCGGCGAGGTCGCTGCGCGCGGCCGCGAGCTGCGCCTCGAGCGACTCGATCTTCCCCTGCTCGGCCTGGAAGGCCGGGTCGGCCTTGCGATCGAGATCCGTGTGCGCCGCCAGCTCCGACTTGAGGAGGCCCTCGAGCCGGTCCTTCTCGTCCTTGAGCTTCTGCACGTCCGGGTGACCGTCGGCCAGGCCCGCGGCGTAGGCCTCGGAGAGCTTCTTGTTCACCTCGGCGAGCGACTCGCGGTAGGTCTGCGACGACTGGTACCGCGTCTGCGCGGTCGGGCGATCGGCCGCGACCTGCTGGCGCGCGGCCGCGAGATCCGCCTGCAGCCGGCGCACCTGCGCCGTGAGGTCGGCGCGGCGGCTGTCGAGCTGAAAGCGGCTCGTGTGGGTCAGCTGCGAGTCCTCGGGCAGCTTGTCGGCGTTCGCCTCGCGGAAGCGCGTGCGCTCCTCGTTGATGCGGGTGAGCTCGGCGTCCACCGCCTTGACCTGGTCGTTGAGGAAGCCGACCTTCGCGTTGAACTCCCGCAGCGCGTGGTCGATCTCGGACTGGATGAAGGCGCGGATGTGCAGCGGCAAGAACGTGAGGGGCGGCGGCTTGCCGCGGTTGATCACGTTGTCCGTGAAGGCCGCGCGATAGAGGTGGTCCCCCATCGGGTCGAGCTTGAGCCTCGCGACGATGGCGGCGAGCTCGGGCTCGGTCGGATCCTTCGTGCCGACGCGCGAGAGGCTGGTCCGCACGAGATCCGGCGCGACGAAGGTGCGCTCCGGCGACTGGAAGAACACCTGTGACGACTCGTCGTTGTGGCCCTGCTCGGTCACCGGATTGGTCTTCACCTCCGGCAGCAGCTTGATCTCGCAGACGGCGGCCGAGCGCGGCGGGACGAGGAAGATCGAGACGAAGCCGACGGCGACGAACGTCACGAGGCAGGCGCCGATGATCGGCAGGTTCGGCCGCAGGAAGCGGAGGAACTTCATGACCCGCACGAGGATCTCGACGAGCGAGAGGCCCTCGTCGGGATCGCCGGGGCGCGTGGCGCCGCCCTCGCGCACGGCGGCGCCGCCGCCGTCGGGCGACATGCCGACGGGCATCCCGCCCGTTCGCGGCGTCACGCGCGCGGACGCGCGCGGCCGCAGGAGCGTCTGGCCCGCCGGGACGAGCGCGCCGCCGCCCACGGGGCGCGGCGCGCCGCGGCCGGGGAGCTGCACCGTGACCGCCGTGGGCCGATCGAGCAGGAAGA
>Ga0265339_10003463_pt1 | contig 11040 bp, 10 predicted proteins | sample 4CB219metaG_FD_202085 | JGI IMG/M metagenome (GOLD analysis project Ga0265339, IMG submission 202085) | Rhizosphere microbial communities from Carex aquatilis grown in University of Washington, Seatle, WA, United States - 4-CB2-19 metaG | ecosystem: Host-associated > Plants > Roots >...
CCCCAATCAATCCAAAGAACACAACCGCCAGCACCACAGCAACCATCCGCGGCCTCATCACGCGGCCTCGCCAACGCGCCGCGCCCGTCGCTTCCTTCCGCGGCATCAGCGCCATCTGCAACGCATTCTCCGCCGGGCACACCGCAATGCACTCCATGCATCCCGTGCACTCCACTGACCGGATCTGCACCAGCCTATCCACCGGCAGTTGCGAGGGGCACGCCTCCGCATCGCGACGAATCTTCACCGGGCTCAGCGCCGAGACAATTCCCATCAGTGCGCCATACGGGCAAAGAAACCGGCACCAGAAATTTTGCACCACAACCGACAGCGTCACCAGCACCAGAACCACCATCATGCCCACGGTGCCCATGTACCGGAAGAAGTTCAGCATCTTTACATCGGCAATAATGCCGAAAGGCGATGCCAGAAAATCTCCAAGATCCATCGCCGGCATCGTGAAGACAATGTAGACAAAGAACGCGAGCAATAGATACTTCAGTCCGCGCAGCGGCACGTCCAGCCACTTCGGCATCATCAGGTTCCGCTTGAACACCTTGCGCCCCAGCTTCCACAAATATTCTGAAACCGTTCCAACCGGGCATAGCCACGAACAGAAGGCTTTCTTCACCAACGCGCTTGCCACCAGAAACACGCAAAGCAGAACCATCGCCGACGGATGAATCGGCGGAATCTTCCCCAGCGCCAGAAAGTACCGCAGGTTCATCAGTCCCGCAATCGGCAGCCACCCGTCCACACCTGCCGGCCGCTCAAAATAATTTGCCGTGCCCCCGGTCTCGAAATACCGCACCCACAAAATAAACTGCACGCCGATCGCCGCATTGAGCAAGAGAAAAGCGATCTGCACCGCCCTCCGAACCCCTTGCGAGCGGTCGGGCGCACCTCTACGCACCAGCGTTTTCTTCTGCTTGGCCTGTACCTGGTCGCTCAATGAAACCTCAGCCGGCAATGGAGATAAAGTCGACATGTCATCCTTCTAGGCTCTACCCTATCCGGCACAATTTTTCTGCAATAGGACTTAAGTCACAGCACACAGCATCGCCTTGTGCGAGAGTTGCGAGTGTCAGGCTGCACAGAGGAGCAATATGGGAACCGAATCCGTAGTCATGAGCAACGTCCACCAATCAAAACAGAGCACTTGGTTCCTCCCCCGCGAACATGGTGCAACGGCAATGCTGTTTACTCCCATCGTCTGTGCTGCTCTTCTCGCGCGCTCCTGGCGTTGGGCCGAACTCGCCACCCTCATTGCCGCCTTCGCCGCGTTGGCCGCCAAAGACCCCATGGTCGTGCTTGCCCGTCAGCGCTTCGTCTGGAAGCAATGGCACTCCGAGACCACGGCAGCCATCCGCTGGTTTGCCGGTTGGTCCACACTCCTCGGCCTCAGCGGACTCGTGCTCCTCGCCGCGTGGCCATTCACCGCGACAGCGTCCCTCGGCCTCGGCGTCGGCATATTCTCCGCGCTGGCCATTGCCATCAATGTCAAAAACCGCCAGCGTTCCACTCTCTTCCAAATAGTCAGTGCCTTTGCACTCACTTCTAGTTCGCTGGCCACCTCACTTTCAGCCACCGGAGCTATCGCTCCCTGGTGCTGGGGCTTGTGGCTTCTGCTCGCATTGCAGGCCACTGCGGGAATTCTCGTCGTTCACGCCCGTCTTGACGCCCGTATCGCGTTGCGCACCACCGCGCCCGCCCGCGAAAACTATCGTCGCGCCGCTCAAATCTCGCTTGTTGTTTTGGTCTGCGCGGCGATGGCAGCCATCGTCTTCCATCGCGGCTTCATTGCGCTCGCCCTTGTGCTGGCTGCTCTCGGCTACGCCTACGATCTCCATCGCCAACGCGACGCCGCATCCCTTCAGCTCCCGCTCAAGTCCGTAGGACAGCAGGCGCTGGCCCTTTCCTCGCTCTACGCAATCCTGCTAATCGTCGGCCTTTGGTAAGCAAAATACTGGCGGGCAATCTTTAGTAGTTGGTCCGTCACTCTCCGCCCGCCCAGCCAAGCCCATCTGTGCCCTTGCCGGTTGCAATCGATCGCGTTACCTTCCACGTCGTCAGGTCAATCTCATCCACGCGATTGGCTCCAGCGCAGGAGACATAGGCCACCTTCCCGTCGGGCCTCGTCAGCACCTCTTGTGGACTGGAGCCCACTGCCAACGTATGCGCCACCTTCATCGTCCCCAGGTCCACAACGTCCACCACGTTCTTCGACGGGATCGGCATCAGCAGCCAACGTCCGTCTTTGGTCGCAGCCGCACCGTAACCCAGCCCGCTCAGCGGCACCCAGGTCTTCACTGTGTTCGTCGCCGTATCGATCACCGCCATCTGCGGCTTCGTCTGGTCTGCGGTAAACACCCAGCGATCATCGTTTGAAATCGTGATTCGTTGTGTCGTGCCAGAGATGGGAATAACTGCCAGAGTCTTGCGCGCCTTCATGTCCAGCACTGATACCGTGCCCGGTCTCACGTTCGCCGTGTAGCCGCGAAGCCCGACATGCGAAATCGTGAACATGTGGCTCTCCGGCTGCCCGGTTGGAATCGATCCCACAATCTTCAACGTCTTCGCATCGATCACCGTGATCGACTGGTCAAGCTCCGTCGACACGTACAGCATCCCATCCTTCGGACCGAACACTGCACAGTGCGGCCGTACCCCGTGATCGAATTCAATATCGCCAACAATCTTGTGCGTATCAATATCGATCACCACAATGTTCTTTCCATCGGTCCCTGGCGCGCCCACGCCTGAGTTTCCATAGATCGGCACAACCGCCAGTTTGCCGTCAGGCGATCCGGCAACCTCATGCCCGGTAACCCCGCGTTCCTCGACGGAAGCGATCACCGTCCCCGAGACTGGATCCACGATGGCCAGGCTGGTGTCGCCCTTTTGGGCAACCAGCAACCGGCCGTGTTGAGCAAAGCCTGTTGGCATAGCGACAGTGAACATCGCCAGGGGAAGTAGCAACTGAATTAGCTTCAAGGGGAACCTCGTTGGAATTACTCAACGACTATAGCGCATGGACAATTCGACATGGAACGCCTTTACTACGCCTGCGCCGCCCACGGATCGTAAGTTCCCGCAACCCATGTATGACCTTCGGGATCTTTCACGCCAAACTCCCGGCTGCCGTACGGTGTGTCTTGCAGGGGCCGCGTAATCACCGCGCCTAGGCCCACCGCGCGTGCATGAGCCGCGTCCGCATCCGAAATCACAAGGTATACGCTTCGCGTCTCAATGCCGCCCAGCTCGTTTGGAGTCTTGAAACCGCGCCCGAATTCATCGTTCTTCCCTGAGCCAACCATGATCATTCCTCTGCCCAGCCTCAGCTCAGCATGCGCAACGCTTCCGTCTTCGCCTTTATGGACCGCGTGACGTTCGAATCCAAACACTGTGCAAAGCCATTCGATTGCGGCGCGCGCGTCACGGTAGCGATGGCCGGGAATCACCGTTGATCGGAGAGACTCCTCTGTCTTCTGCATAGAACCTCCAGCGTCGCAGGGTGCGACGTGCCCAGCCTTTCACAGCTTCGCACCCTTCTCTTGGAAGAATCGGAAATCCCCCGCCTATGTCGATACGACCTAATCCACGCGCATATGATTCGCCCATCGCGTGCGTTGCGCCGAATAGGTCGTCGCATCCACACCCGAGAACGCGCGGAATTCGTTAGCAAAATGCGATTGATCGTAGAATCCACAATCCAAAGCCAACTCAGACCACCGCACTTCCGTGCCCCGGTGCAGTGCGCGCACAGCCCGCTGAAAGCGTTGAATTCTGCACCACACCTTGGGCGAGTGACCCACCTGCTCCCGGAAAACCTGCGAGAATCTCCGCTCGCTCCAGCCAGTGCTTTCTGCCACTGTCCTCACCGTCGAGAGCGACGGTGCGTGCATGAAACGCCGCAAAGCGAACTCGACTGTCTCTTGCCGCTGCAAATTCAGCCGTGCCGCACCAGCTCTAAATCGTTCTCGCAAGAAACCTTCAAGGCGCCTGAACCGAGCCGCCGGCGATGTCTCCTCGCGCAACCGGTCGCGCAAGCCGTTTGCTCCGCTCCCCAGCACATCTTCCAGAGCCACACTCCTGTTGCTGAATCGGTCCACCGCATCCAATGCGAAACCGGCAAAGCCTCCCAGTTCAAAGACAACGCCCATCAGGTCGGTCATGTCCGACGTGTCCACAATCTCGTATACGGTGTATCCGCCCACAATCAGCGACGCCGCAAGTGCACGCGGCGGTCCGTCTTCAGGGCAGTCCAGCACATAATCGCGCGCCAGATTCAGAATGATCTGTACGCAGCCGCTCGGCAAAATCCGCTCGTGACCCACAGCAACCTGCGGCGCCTTCGCGTACCACAGAGAGCGCACAAAGCGGTTGAGCGGCGGGGAAGCAGCCCGTTCCAGATAAAGCACGGCGACCTCGTGTCCCCTATCTCACGCCGCCACGCGCTGTAAAGTCAAGTATTCTTACGTTGATGTCCTTGCCATCCGCCGACGCCGAACTCGTGCAAATCGTCGATGCCGCGTTCGCTGACGCCGCGCGCCGTGCAGGTGTCTTTCTCGTCTGCCGCCCCGGCTGCACGCAATGTTGCCATGGCGTATTCGCCATCAATGAACTTGATGCCCAACGCCTCTCCGTCGGCATGAAAACTCTGCGTTCCGAAAACCCAACTCTAGCCGCCGACCTCGAACGCCGCGCAAAGGCATGGATCGGCGAGCACGGCACTAACTTTCCCGGTGATCCGCAGACAGGCCGTCTAGGCGACACCGAGGCCGATCGAGCCCACTTCGAAGACTACGCCAATGAGGAGCCCTGTCCCGCCCTCAATTCCGCCACCGGTCTCTGCGACGTCTACCAATGGCGCCCCATGACATGCCGTGTCTTCGGCCCGCCCGTTCGCATGGATGCCGATGCCGGCGACTCCACCGCCCTCGGCCATTGCGAACTATGCTTTGTAGGTGCCACCGCCGCTCAAATCGCCGCCTGTGAAATGCCCGTTCCCCACGAACTCGAGCAGAAGCTCCTCAACCTGATCCCCGCCGCGCACGAAGAAGCTACAACGCACGCTGAAACCCCAATGCAAGGCGATACGATCGTCGCCTTCGCTCTGCTGCGCTGACATCGGTCGTCAGCCCGTCTTTCGAGCAAGCGATCCCTCACTCCGCTGGCGGCGCGCAAGGTTCCGCTGTGTCCTCGAAATCAAACTTGCGCAAATTCCGCATGCACTCCGCCAACGCGCCCATCAGCGTCTCGCTCCATCCGCACGGATGAAACTTCATCGTCTTCTGGTTCAACCCAATATCCGCCTCGGCATAAAACTGCATCTCGCTCATCTTCGGGGTAGCAAATTCCTTGATCGTGATGCGCGCCTCAACCTCGCCGGACGCATGTTTCTTTTTCACCGAGAAAAAGTGCAGTTTCGCCAGCGCCTCCGATGGATCTCTCTGCACCAGTTTCCAATCAGCCATACCGTTGACCTCCGCATCGAGTTTAGTGCCAAGTCTATCCGAATCCGCCCTACCCGTCCCACCGCATTCTGTGCACCAATCCTCCTCCCGCCAATGCCGTAAACTTGAACACAGGATATCCAGATGCAAATGCGCCCATGCTGGGTTGAGATTCGCACCAGCGCCCTCGAAGACAACTTTCGCTTTCTTCAGAGCCTGGCGGCTCCCGACGTAGAACTCCTCGCCGTCGTCAAGGCTGACTCCTATGGTCACTCCCTCGCCCTTTGCGCTCCGGCCGTCATGCGCGCGGGCGCCCATTGGATCGGCGTCACCAGTGTCGAAGAAGGCGTGGCCGCGCGCGCCCTTTGCCCTGATGCGCGCGTCATGGTCATGGCCGGCGTCTTTCCCGGTCAAGCCACGGCAGTCGTTCAGCAAGGCCTTACCGCCGTCGTTTGGGAACCCTCGCAAATCGACAATCTTGAATCCGCGGCACGCTCCGCCGGGCTGCGCGCAGGCGCACTTCCGGTTCACCTTGAAATCGATACCGGTATGAGCCGTCAGGGCGCAGGCCTTGATGACCTTGCCCCGCTCCTCGCGCGCTTCGGCCCCGAGTCGCCCCTCAAACTCGAGGGCATCATGACCCACCTTTATGCCGCCGACGAGGGCGACGGCATCGCCACCCAATCTCAGCTCGCCGAGTTGCAGCAGGCCCTGGCGCACGTCGAAGCCGCAGGCCTTTATCCGGACTGGCTCAGCGTCGGCAGCTCGCCCACGTTAGTTGCCACAATGGACCACCCCATCGTCGACCTCGCTGCCCGCCACGGCATGAAAGCCATGCTCCGCCCAGGACTCGCCCTTTATGGCGTCACCACCCGCTTCATCCCGCCCTTCGAGTCCGGCGAACCGCGATCGCTCACCGCCGCGCGTTCTCAGCTCCAGCCCGTGCTCACCTGGAAGACCGCCGTCATGAGTGTCCGTGCCATCCCCGCCGGCGCCGTCGTCGGCTACAACGGAACCTTTGTCGCCACCGAGCCCATGCGCATCGCTCTGGTTGCCGCTGGCTACGCGGACGGCCTCGATCGCAGCCTCGGCAATCGGTTCAGCCTCCTGGTCCGCGGCGAGCGCGCTCCCATCGTCGGCCGCATCAGCATGGACCACGCCATGCTCGACATCACTGAAATCCCCGGCGTCCAAGCCGGCGACGCAGTCGTCATTCTAGGCACGCAAGGCTCTCAAACCATCACCGCCTACCACCACGCGGATGCTACTGACACCATCCCCTGGGAAGTCTTCACGCGCATCGCTGCCCGCGTTCCCCGCATTGCCGTCTAGCGTTTCGAACGCCTTACCGAAGCGGGTGTCGACAGAAGAAAAGAGGCGCGGAAGGAATCCCTCCCGCGCCTGAATCCATTAATTCGGAGTGAGTTAGTTTCTACTGTGTGACGGGTTGAGGCGGCAGCGCCTTGGGCGCCTTCAAGTGGCGCGCATTTGGCGGTTCCGGCGCATTCGGTGCAACCGGTGCGTTGGCAACCACCGGGGCCGCCGGGAACGCCGAACCCTTCTTGATGCGAATGTCTCCATTGCTTGAATTCAAAACAATCCTCGAGCTACCGGAACCGATCCGCCCTGTGACTGATTTGTCTTCATCCCCGCTTACCGACAGCGCGAATTCAGTGACAATATCTCCGTTATGCGCGTGCCCGTCCACCGTACCGGATGCGTTGGGCGGCAACGTCAGTTCCACATCGCCTTTGTCGTTCTTCGCCTCTACGTTGTATGCACCGGCGGGCTCCACTGAAATGCTTCCGTCACGGTCTTCCACGTAGCTGTCGCCGTAAACCTGGCTCAAGTCAACGTCCTTGGAGCGTGTCACCACATGCACCAGGCCTTTGGATTCGTTCACGTGTAAATTGTCCGAGTCGAACGTCAGGTCGCCAGGCAGTTCGGCTATCTGCACGTCGGTTCTTGAGGTGTGAATGCTCACAGGACCGGTGACGTTTTCCAAATGCACCTCTCCGTAGAGATCTCCCCGAGTAGTAACGCGACCCTTGATCTCCGAGATGGTCAGATCGTTGCAATCCCCGTCCACCGTCAGATCGCCCTCAACCTGGTGCGCCGAAAAATCGTGCTTGTCATTCGTCAAGTGCACCTGTACCGACCCCGTGATCGCGTTCAGGTGTGTATCCCCGTGCCCCGCACTCACGCTCAGGCCTGCGCCCAATCCAGCCGCAGCCACATCGCCCTTGCCGGCGCTCACCGTCACTCTCGCACTTTTGGGCACGGTCACCGTTACGTTCACCCGCCCGTTGTCGTGATTCTCTGACTTGATCAGTACAGCATTGCCGCTCACCTGCAACTTCGTCGCTTCTGCGTCGAAAATCTTCCTGGCTTCCGTATCGGAGTTGGCGTAGGCCACTTCGTGCGACTGAACCTCGACATTCGGTCCGTCGCCCGCCGTCACGCTCACGTCTCCCCGCGGAATCTGGATATCGATCACCGAGTTGGCGGGAACCTGCGCACTCTGCGTCTGCAAGTCGTTATCGTGCTCGGGCATGCCAAAATTGAAAAAGTCCCCGTTTTCGTTATCCCAGTTGTTGAACCATGACCCCATGTGGTTCCATCCCGCGGCGCCAAAACCCAAAAAGGCCAGCAGGATTATGATTCCGACAAAGCTGCCGCTGCGTCGTACCGGGGTTTCCCGGCGCAAATCCAGCGCCCACTCCGCCAGCAGCCCAAGGCCTGCCAGTATCAGCAGCAGAGGCCACCACCGTCCATACCACGACCAGAACTGGCTTGCTGCGATATGGCCGCTGATGATCAACAAGGCCACTACACCAACAGTGATCAAGATAACCGGCCCAACGATCGAAGGAACGCGTGGGGTATAAACGCCACCATAGCCTGCCTTGTAGGCGTAGCGCTGTGCCTTCCAAGCATCGCGTTGGGCGCGCCAGGCCGCTTTTTGCTGCTCACGGTAAGCCTTCCACTGGGTCTTTGGGTCGTAAGGTGGATACGGCGGCGGTGCTCCGCCGCCCGGAGGCACATTAGGAGGTACGCTGCTCATGATTGCCCTCCATCGGGATCTTTCCCGAGGTCGTGCGGCACAGCTGGAACAATGGCCGTCTCCTGCCCTGGGTACGATGGGCCTCCCGCTCCCGCGCCGGGATTTGGGTTAGGCGGTCCGCCATAGGGCCAGCCTGGATAACCCTCTTCCGAGGCCAGCGCTGCCCGTTCGGCCAGCAGGAGCAGCCCAAGCATGATGAACAAAAACGGCCAGAACCAGTGCCAGAAACTGTGGATAACGCCCGTGGAGTGCAGCAGGGCAACCAGGCCGACAAGCAAAAGCAGTGCAGGGCCGCGTAGGCGGCGAATCAGTATGTAACGGTTCATTTTGACCCTCCTTGCGATTCGCCGAAACGGCGAACAATCAACCACACACCCAGCCCGATCAACAGCACCGGCCATGTGAACTCAACCAGTCGGCCGGAAAAGATATCCAACTGTCCCAAAAGAAAAAGCAATCCAAGGCCGATTAATACAATCGCTCCAATCGGCTCCTTGCGGCGCCATCCAACCGGTGGCACTGGAGGAATGGGGGAAACAGGCGGCGTGTTCGGCCCCTGATACGAACCCTGATACGGATCTTGATACGGGCCTTGATAGGGCGTCTGGTACGGTGGTTGCTGATATTGTGCCTGCTGGTAAGGGCCTTGATACGGAGTCTGGTAACCCCCGCCTGTCACCGTTCCTTGCCCCGTTGCCTCGCCCGCAGCTTGGCTCGGATCCGCAGGGCTCTGCCCCATTGGAACTTGCCCCGCCGGCCAGCCGCCCGCCTGACCCGGATACGGCCCCCGTGCCCCAGGATTAAACCAGTTCCCCACTTCATTCAGCCCCAGCGGATCCGGTAGCGGCATTCCATCGCGGCGCGCCTTTGCGGTGTGATAAGCCTCAAACGATTGGTAAATAACCCACGCCGCAATAAAGATTCCAAAAATCCCGTAAAGATGAGCGGCGCTCACAAGAATCGCGAAGATCACAACATGAACAAGCCCTTTGATGAACTGTCCGTTGTACATCGCGCCCACGCCCGGAATCAGGCCCAGAACTGCCGCCGCCGAAGGGTTCGGACTCCCCGCATTTGGATTGGCGAATGGCTGTTGATAGCTGTGCCATGCCGTCCAGCATGGTTCGCAGAGAATCTGTCCGCCGGCCGCGTTGCGCACGCACCCTGCGCAGAGTGCTTTCCCGCAGCTCTGGCAATAGGCCGTCGCATTGACACCTGTGTGATTTACGCAGTCCATACTGTGCTCCCTTCCCCTACTTCATTTCCCGTCGTGCCATTTTGGAGCCGCCGGAATGCGCGGGAGGTCCCGTCAAACGTCAGGGAAGTTTCAAGATAAACACTGGAATCGTCCTGCCCCGGCCCGGTTACCGGTTTGCCCGACTGTTGGAGCAGAGGCTCCATCCGGGACCCCCCATCCTTGTGCCCAGGATTCTGACCCGGAGCCTGTTTTGATTCCCCCGGTGTCACTTCGTGCTCCCTCTGCTGGCCGTTGTCCGTGCCTTCGCCGTTCGTGTCCCGGCGCAGTTCCCGCATTCTCGACTCAACCTCGTAGACAAAACGAAGATGGTCGTAATATCGAACGATCGGAACTGAAGCCGTCATAATGCGCCGCTCCATGAAGGACCGAATCGCCGTAGGCCTCAGGTTGGCCATTCGCAGATTGCTCAACCGTACCCCGGTTATGTTCAGCGTCAGTGCGATCGAGAAAAAAGCCATCGCCGCCGTCATTAGAAGCCGAGGCTCTGCAAAACGCCGAACCTGCCCTGTGAACCCGGGACGTTGCCATGCCGGCGCCATCGGCAGCACATTCGTGCCCCCCGCGATAAGTCCATAACCTGCTACCTGTCCCGGCCCGGTTTGCGCAAGGATCTTATCTAGGAGTCCGGAGGGCACCTCTGGTTCCGCGGTAAGAAACTCCAGCCACTCGCGCCCCTTGCGTGCTTCGTCAAACAGCGACGTGCAGGCCTGGCAGCTCGCCATGTGTTCGGCAAATGTAGCTTCGTCCTCGGGCTTCAATAGCCCGTCCAGCGCGTCCGCCAAAAGTGTCTCCCAATGCCCGCAGGCTGGAGAGCTCGGAATGTGTGCGCGGTCTGCCATGGTTACATCACCTCCCGTTTATTACGTTCCAGCAGACGCGCTAGTTCCGCGCGGCCTCTGCTGATGCGGGACTTCACGGTCCCCTCGGGTATGCCCAGCACCTGGGCTATTTCCTTGTAGTCCATATCTTGCAAGTCTCTTAGAATCACAGCCTCACGCAGTTCAATCGACACACGCGCCAGCGCGTTTTGTACCATCGCCGACAGCTCTTTCTGTGCCGCTTGTTCATGCTGTGAAGGTCCCTTTGACGTCAGCCGGTCAATCGGCTTCAATTCCTCGGCCGATTCCCAGCCGTCGTCAAGAGATCCGGTCGCGCGCTGGTTCTTCGTGCGGCGGAAGTTGTCCACCAGCAGATTGCGGGTCATTGTCGTGATCCACACCTGCAGGCTGCCGCGCGCCGTATCGAAGCTCGCCAGGTTCGAG
>Ga0265339_10003466_pt1 | contig 11035 bp, 4 predicted proteins | sample 4CB219metaG_FD_202085 | JGI IMG/M metagenome (GOLD analysis project Ga0265339, IMG submission 202085) | Rhizosphere microbial communities from Carex aquatilis grown in University of Washington, Seatle, WA, United States - 4-CB2-19 metaG | ecosystem: Host-associated > Plants > Roots > Rhizosphere...
ACCAAGGGTATCGAATGGTTCCCGACGACGCGGTCGCCCAACCCACCGCCAGGGCGTGCGAGGAACAACACCGATACTGGATTGCCTCACAGAGCGCAGTTGCGTAGATTTCTCCGGCGAGTCGATCTGGGGATGCCGAATCCTAGAGTCAAGGAATTACATGGCAGGACAGCCACTACACTCCGAGCAAGGTCAATGCTTGCACTCGCGAAAGCCACTGCGTCGCCTTTGGATGCTTGCTTGGCAGTACCGTTGGGGTTGCGCTCTGGTCGTGTTGCAGCAGGCGCTATTGGTCGGCCTGACTTTGGGGGGATTGGGTTTCATCGGTTTGGCCATCGACGTCATCCGCCACCAAGTCGACCCGGCGAGTCCAAAACCGCACTGGCCGCTGGGACTCGCGCCCCCTGCCGACTCAGGTCCGCTCGGCGTGGTGTCGACGTTGGCCGGTGCGATTCTGGGCATCGCGATCGGGTACGCCATGCTGCGCTACGTGGCATCGATGACGGCGGGCCGCCTGGTGCAAGACATCATCGTTGGGCTGCGTTCCCAGCTTTACGAACGCCTACAACGGCTGGCCTTTAGTTATTTTGACGACCACCGCGCCAGCACGCTCATCCACCGCGTCGCCGCAGACGTGCCTTCGGTGCGGCTGTTCATTGACGGCGTCGTGATCCAGGTGATTGCGGTTCTACTTTCATTGGCCGTTTACCTGTATTATATGCTGCGAGTTCACGTGCTTTTGACCTTGGCCTGCTTGGCCACAACCCCCTTGTTGTGGATTGTCGCCGCGGTCTTTTCGCGCAGGGTCCGTCCGGCATACCAGCGCGCCGGGGAACTGACCGACGAGCTGATGTTGACGTTTTCGGAAAGCGTGCAGGGAATCCAAGTTACCAAGGGGTTTGCGCGCCAAGCAGATCGGACCGCAAGTTTTGCCCAGGCTAACCATGCAGTGGCAACTCAGAAACAGGCGATCTTCTGGCAGATCAGCCTGTTTCAGCCGGCAATGGGGCTCGTGACCCAAATCAACATGCTGGTGCTGCTCGGCTACGGAGGTTACCTGGTAATTCAAGGTGAGCTGCGGTTGGGCGAGGGCCTGTTCGTGTTCGCCAACCTGCTTTCGCAATTCGCCAATCAGGTCGGCCAGGTCACGAATATCACCAACAGCATCCAGGCCAGCTTGGCGGCGGCGCAACGGGTATTCGAAGTGCTCGACGCTCCGCTGGAGATCCGAAGCCGAACGGGGGCAGTGCGGCTTGCCCGAGCCCGGGGTGAGATCCGCTTCGAGCACGTTTCGTTCGCCTATCGATCTGGCGAGGCCATACTTAAGCGAATCAGCTTCGCTATCGAGCCCGGTCAATGTTTGGCCATCGTCGGCCCGACCGGGGCAGGCAAGAGCACGCTCTTGAACCTGGTGCCGCGCTTCTACGATCCAACTGCCGGACGAGTGCTAATCGATGGCCACGACGCGCGCGACCTCGACCTCGACGACCTGCGGCGCAACGTCGGCGTCGTGTTCCAGGAGAGCTTCCTCTTCAGTAACACGGTCGCGGCCAATATCGCGTTTGGGCGCCCGCATGCCACCCATGCCCAAATCGAAGACGCCGCCCGGATCGCCGCGGCACATGAGTTCATCGCAGCCTTGCCCCAGGGTTACGACACCGTGATCGGGGAATACGGCTCGAACCTATCTGGCGGCCAACGGCAGCGGCTGGCCATCGCCCGGGCCATTTTGCTCGATCCGGCGATTCTGATTCTCGATGACGCCACGGCGTCGGTCGACCCCAGCACGGAGAATGAGATTCTGACGGCAATCAAGCGCGCCATGCGAGGTCGTACCACGCTGATCACCGCGCACCGCGTGAGTACGCTCGGGCTGGCCGACGTGGCGATCGTGCTCGACTGCGGCCGAATCGTGCAGACGGGGCGACACGAGGAGCTGATGCGTCACGACGGTCACTACCGCCATGCGGTTCGGCTACAACAAGCGTCGCGCGAGCGGCAAAAACCGGCAGATGCCCGCGAGGAGGTGGCATGACAATTCCTGGTGGTCCCCTCACGCTCACGATCCGCCGCGGGGAGGAGCGACCGACCGAGCGGCGTCCGTTGGAAATGAGGCTAATCGTCCGGCTGCTGGCGTACACGAGACGCCACGCGGCCAAGCGGAACTGGCTGCTGTTGATCGTCGTGTTGCGGTCATTGCAACTTCCCGCGCTCACCTGGCTGACCGCCGTGATCATCACTGGTCCGGTACAGTCCGGCGATCTGCCCGGTGTCGTGCGGGGCGCGGCAACGTTTGCCGTCCTGGCCTTGGCAACACAACTCACGATGCACTTCCGCCAACGCCTGGCGCTGGAGCTGGGTGAGGCCGTCGTGCATGAATTACGACGCGACCTGTTTGCCCACCTGCAGCGGCAGCCTATGAGCTTCTTCAATCGGACCAAATTAGGCTGGATCATCAGCCGCATGACAAGCGACGTCGAAAACGTGCGGATCGGGGTCCAAGAAGTCCTCTTTGTTGGCATCGTACAGGCCGGGCAGATGCTCGTGGCGGCTTGCTGCATGCTCTGGTACGACGCCCAATTATTCGCCGTGGTGCTCTTGATGGTGCCCGTGTTGTGGGGTATCAACCGGTATTTTCATCGCTGGTTGAGCCACACGCTGCGCGAAGTGCAAGAATCGTACAGCCGCGTAACGGCCACACTGGCCGAATCGGTCAACGGCGTTCGTGTCACGCAAGGCTTCGTCCGCCAGGAGACCAACGCCCGGATTTTCAGCGACCTGGTGGACGATCACTCGCGGTATAACATGGCCGTTACGCGTTCCCAGGCGGTGTTTCTGCCGCTCCTGGAATTGAACAGCCAGCTCTGCTTCGCGGCACTACTGCTCGTCGGCGGATTCCGAGCCCTGCAGACCGATGGTGGCGCCGACCTGGCCAACCTGATGGCCTTCCTGTTCATGGCTAACCTGTTTTTCGCTCCAATCATCGGCCTCGGCGGGCAGTACAACCAGGCACTGACCGCGATGGCCGGGGCCGAACGGGTTTTTTCCCTGTTGGACATGCAGCCCGAATGGATCGACCCGCCTGCGTCCGAGGACCTGCCGCCATTGACCGGCCGCGTCGAGTTCCGCCACGTAACATTCGGCTACGACCGCGACCGGCCCGTGCTCGAAGATGTCAACTTCGTCGTCGAGGCGGGGCAAACTGTGGCGCTCGTGGGCGCCACGGGGAGCGGCAAGACGACGATCGCGAACCTGATCGCGAAGTTCTATACACCCGTCTCGGGCCAGGTGCTGGTGGATGGATTTGACCTTTCCTGCGCGACCTCGGCGTCGCTGCAACGGCAACTTGGCGTCGTCTGGCAGCAGAATTTCCTGTTCAGCGGTTCGGTACTGGACAACATCCGTTTCGCCCGGCCGCAGGCAACGGATCAAAACGTGAACGAAGTCCTTCGCCGGTTGGATTGCCTTGATTTATTGGCGAATCTGCCCCACGGGCTGGATACCTTGGTCGGCGAGCGCGGTGCGAACCTCTCGCTTGGCCAGCGACAATTGGTCTGCTTCGCACGGGCCATGCTGGCGGATCCGCGGATATTGATTTTGGACGAGGCCACCAGCAGCGTCGACACGCTCACCGAGGCGCGAATGCAGGCAGCACTGACGACGCTAGTTTGCGGCCGTACGAGCTTCATCATTGCCCACCGATTGAGTACGGTCTGCGAGGCGGATTTGATACTCGTGCTCGATCAGGGGCGGGTCGTCGAACGGGGCACGCACCACGAGCTCGTGGTTGCCGGCGGGGTTTATACTGACCTTCACCATTCGTTCGTCCGGTCCCGAGAAACATGGTCACTGACCAAGCCAGGCATCACCGACACATGACAAGACTGCGCGTATTGCTCACGTTTGGCACTCGGCCTGAGGCGATCAAGATGGCGCCGGTCGCGCTGGAGTGCCGTCGGCGCGCCGAGGCCATTGAATCCATCATCTGCGTTACGGGGCAGCACCGTGAAATGCTGAATCAAGTGACCGACTATTTCGGCATCGAGCCCGACGTCAATTTGGACCTGATGACGCCTGGCCAGACGCTGGCCGGTTTTATGGCCCGCTGCCTCTCTGATCTCGATGGGGTGCTGGCCCGTTTCCAGCCCGATTGCCTCGTGGCCCAAGGCGACACGACAACGGTGATGGCTGCGGCCTTGGCGGCATTCTATCGGCGAGTCCGGTTCGTCCATGTCGAAGCGGGTTTGCGAACCAGGAATCTCCAGTCCCCCTGGCCGGAAGAGCTGAATCGGCGCGTCGCCAGCCTAGCCACGACGCTCCATTGCGCTCCGACCCGCTGGGCCGCCGACAATCTGCTGGCCGAAGGCGTTCCAGTCGATCAGGTGTATGTGACGGGAAATACGGTAATCGACGCGTTGCTGGCAACTGTCGAGCGGGAACGGGCCAACGGTGATCGCTGGCGAGCGGCATATCGGAAGTTGGGCGATCGCCGGCTGGTGCTGATCACGGGTCACCGCCGAGAGAGTTTCGGTGAGGGCTTTGAGAGGATCTGTGAGGCGATCAGCATTTTGGCCGACAAGTTTCCCGACGTATTGTTTGTTTATCCCGTCCATCTGAACCCGCAATTACGGGATCGTGTGTATGCGAGCCTGGGGGGCCATGTAAACGTTGAGCTCTTGGGACCGATATCCTATCCAGAGTTCGTTTGGCTGATGGATCGCTCAACGTTGATCTTGACCGATTCGGGCGGCGTGCAGGAAGAGGCGCCGTCGCTCGGCAAGCCCGTGCTCGTCATGCGCGACACGACGGAGAGGCCCGAGGCGATTGAAGCAGGGGTGGCCGAATTGGTCGGCACTTCAACCGAAAAGATCGTGCGTAGCGCTAATGCGCTCCTGTCCGATCCAGTAGAGTGTGCCCCCAGGCTCACTATGAACAACCCGTACGGCGATGGCCATGCGGCGAAGCGAATCGTCGATCTGGTCGTGAGTCGGTTCGGCCATTGATCATCGTTGCAATTATCTCACGGAAACAACGAGGAATACAAACCTTCACGGCGATGTGCGACACTGCTTTTTGGGCCACAACGAGGTCGGTGAGTCACCGTTGTAGCCCGCGTTGCCGTTCAACTGTCGTTGCGGACTTCTGCGGTGGGCGTAGACTTCGCTGTTCTCACGGGCCTTGCCGCTTTCCTGTATCAATCAGGGAGCGGTCTCCTCTACACACCATCCCCAATCGATTGCTAACAGGCAGAAGGTGAAGCCGGCCCGGCTGATGTCGGAACGGTCCCGACGGACTTGAGTCATCCGGCCGGCGTTGGTTTTTCCGTGGCGCCGAATTGTCCAGCGCGGCTTTGGCCGCCGAATCGACATCTCCCAATGCTCTCCAAACGACGTCGCAGGCCCACATCGGAAGAACACATGGCCGAAAACCTCGCTCTTATACGCGGCGCACCGCTAGGGTTGCGCGGTCGCAATCTTGGCTGTCGGTGGCGGTCAGAAATGATACCACTTTGGCGGCCTGGCTCGATACAAGTTCGCCGCCAGCATCGCGCCGTGGATCGGGGCACACCGTGGCGTACGGCTACGTCGATGCCGAATCAATAGAAACCCCTGCCCATGCCGGTCGGCGGCGCTAGGCGATCGGCCTTTTGAGGCCATTCGTCGAAACGCCAGCCGCCCCAGACGCAACGCTTTGCAAACGTCGGCGCATTCTTGTCGACCACGATTCCGGGGTTCGATTGCCGCAACGCCTTTAACGCGCGGCGACAACCACGACGGTAACGCGCCCGTACAAACACCTTGCCGTCCATATCAAGCGAGAGAAGGCTCCCGGAATCACTTTCGTCGGAGTGGCAGGAAGCGAGGTGCAATGTCTTGAGACGTTTGAACGCAAGCAACGAATTAAGCGGCGCCTCCGCTAGAGCTTCGTCGTCGATAACCAGTTCTTCAAGCGATGCTTGGGACGCCAATTCTCTCCAAGCCGCGTCGGTGAGAAACGTGCAGCTCAGGTCGAGTGACTTCAAGTGCGGAAGAAGTACAAGTTGACGCACATCGTCTTCGCGGACCAGTCCATAGTGGAGACAGATGGTCTCGAGTCTCGACAGCGCCGGCAAATGCGCGAGCAGGGGTAGCTTGCCGATTCTCGCGCGGAATTCGAGGTCTGCTAGCTTTGGTTTGTCACGGAAGTCACCGATGTACAAACTGAGTGCTTTAAGTTTCGTCAAGGCCGCCAAGCACGCCGGGATGTCGTTGCCGATCATCATATGACCCAGGCCAAGCACTTCAAGCTGATCCAGTTTGTCGATGGTCGCGAGAACTTCATCCGGAATGCGTTCATCGTCTTCGGCGTGGCGGTCATAATAGCATCTCGAGATATACAAGATTCGCAGTTGCCCCAAGTCGCCCAGTGCGTCCGCCAGGCCAGGGGTCCAGGCGGTGACGCCGAGCCGGAGATATCGCAAGTCTGGCAATGGTCCTAAGCGTCTAAGAAGCTCTTCATCGCCGATATCACCGTAATTCCAAAGAGTCGCGCCAATGATGCGCCTGCGGAAACGGTCGGCGCCGACGAGATCCAGCCATTTCGGTCCCCAGCGATCCAAGTAGACGCCGCCCTTCCGCAATTCGATTGCGGCGATAAGCGGGTCCTGAACTTTGGCCCGATCGCGGAGCACCGCGCACCAAGCAAAGAACGCGGCCAGGAGCCCCACCGCGACCAGCATAGTCCGTAAGCTCCAGCGCAAGCGAGGCCGACAGCGACGCACCATCCATACGTAAATGCCCCAAGCGGCGGCTAACATTACGAGCCACACCACCAGATTGCCAGTCAGCCGGGACGCACTGTAGTTCTGGTCGCCATTGTCGACATTGCGCCAGCGCCAGATGAACGGCCAGCCGTACTCGATATCACTGAATGCCCACCCGCTTATTACCAAGTCGCCCGGACTCAAATTCGAAAGCACGATGGTAGCCCCAACGACCGTCGACACGATGATCGTCCCGAGTCGCGGTCGACAGTACCAAGGAGGCACGTAACGGCTTAGCAGCCACTGGCAGGCAACCCCTAGCATGGCAAACACGACGAACCCGATCGTCAGATTGCCGGCGAGCCGTGGCGCGCTCCATTGCACGAGCTTGGGTTCCATTTGCCTGGGCGCGCCGCTGGATACCGCCTTGAGTTCGTACGAGTACCAGTGCAACGGCCAGCCGTACGACGGATTCAGCTGCGGCTCTACCAGTGGCGCAACTTCATCGTGACTCAAATTCGCGACCACAACCGGCGACGCGACGACGACCAGCACGATGAGCGTCGAGAATCGGGGGCGATGGGGTGAGAAGGCCCCAGACTTAGGGCGCATAAAGGTCCTCTATCCAACCTGCGATGCAACGACAAATGATTGTACCATGCGCGTGCACGCTGCACCACGCCCGGTTTCCACATCTCGGGACGCATCTCGAATGGCATGAAACCACTTCGTTGCATTTTTCGCTCGGGATCGGGTTCCGCTCAAGCTTGGTTGGTCTGACGACTTGGTGAATTGCTTTTTTGGCTCCGGAAGCAGGGCAGCGAATGGCCGCCAAGTCAGGACGGAAACCTGCAACGACGCGCCCCAAGCAAGTACATCAGGCGCTCGGCTACAAGACGCCGCTGGAAGTTTACGAGGCCGGCATGGCGGCTTGACCGACGGGGGGGATGGCGAGCTCTATCTTCAGCTCCCGGGTTTTTGGTCCAGCGCACGGGGTCCACTTCACCATAAGGTCAATCGATCTGACCAGAAGTTAACTCATTTTATCTGACCGACGTCGCGTTTCTGGCGGCAAAGCCAAATGAGTAGCGCAGACCCGACCAATCGCCCAATTACACCTGGCGGCCGGTCCGTCCCTGGCCACCTGCCGATGCAGTTGTCTCTCTGACTTATCTCGTCAAATTTCAAATCCACAAACCCTGGAGCCTCGGCTGTGGCACAGCCCGACGTAAGAAAATTGGTCAACTGAGGTGTGAAGTCGGGATCAATCAACTTTCTCACACATTTCTTTGCAAACCGGCGCGCCATTGTATTTGAATTGGGGGGGTAACAATAGCCATAGCACAATTTCATCCAGTTACAGTCAAACAATTGGTCCTCTAAACATTTCTCAAGCTCCACGCAATCCGCCGTCCCTAACGTCTCGCACACGATTCCTTCCAGCTTGCTCAAGTCTTGACCTGTTTTGTCATTGGGTCCAAAGCACTTCAGGAGGGGAAACTTTCCGCAACATTCATTTTCATTTTGTGGGCGGCCAGACGCGGTGGCGACATATCCGCCGTGATAGTCCAAACCCGTTGAACAGTTTTTGTCACCGATATCACTGATCCGAATAAAACAATGGCAGGGCGTTTCGCCAACCACTCCCTTCGGACCGTTCTGGCATAAATTTGGCAGCGGTGCACAGCAAAGACAAATTCTACATTGATCGCCATTCCCTTCTGGAGCTAACCCGCTGGGATCAACCGCCACAAGTGGATTGTTCGAGACGTAGTCGTATGCACCGACGAAAGCGACTCCCGGCCCGCTGAACCGTAATCGATCGACACAAAGGAACCGAGCGATGGAGGGACCGTACTCCCGCTCGCGCAGAAACATCAAGGAGGGGTCGAAATCCAAATAGTACCCAAGTCGCCCAACGAACTGAAACGGATTCGCCGTCGTACCGGCCAGCAGAATCTCCCCAAACGCTTTGTAGATATACGTGTCGGTCACGGCTTGGGTGGCGCTCACAAGCCGGTCGGTCGAACCGAGCGGGTCAAAAATGTGGTAATACGGCACGGAGAGCTGCTTTTCGCTCACGAGGTCGCCATACATGCGAGGCGACGACGTGTAGACCGCTTGCGTCGTGTTCGTCTCGTCGGTTTCCAGGAGGACCTTCTGACCGTCGTAAATCTGCTTAAGGGTGCCGGTACTGTCCTGGGTTTGTACGCGCCGGCCGTCGCCCGAAAACGTGAACGTGTTCAGCACACCCGACGGCAAGGCGACCTTGACGAGCCGATTCTCAAAATCCCATGTGTTCGTTGTCGTCCCGTTCGGCGCGATTTCGAGCCGCTGATTGCCGTTCGCGTCGAAAGAAAACGTCGTGGTGCCGGCCGCGGCGATACTCTTGATCGTCTGGTTCGCGGCGTCGAACGTCGCGGTTGTCCGCGAACCGTTATCGATTCTCAACCTGCGATTTCCAGCAGGATCGTACGAATAGGTAGTGTCGTAGGCATACGTCGTCCCGCTGCGGCGCTCTCGAGTGAGTTGATAGCTGGCATCGTAACTCCAACTGACCAACGTCCCATCGGCCTCCTGCCGATTCACCCTGTTCGAAACGCTGTCCCATGTGTCGCGGAAGCTGGAAAGCGTCGTCCCGGTGGAATTCAGGTTCGCCAGGCGAACGAGGCGGTTGGCGGCATCGTAAGCCAGGCTGACGCGAACTCCGTTGGCCAATAGCTCGACGGTCTGTCGGCCGGCAGCGTCGAACGCCCAACTGGTCCGGTCGCCGTCGGCATTTTGCAGGGCGGTGCACTGGTAACGTTTACTCCAAGAATAACTCACAACCCCTCCATCTGGGTTGGTGAGCGTCCGCCTGCGGCCAGCTCCGTCCCACGTGACAGTGACCGTTTTAAGAGCGGGGTTTTCCACGGCATGAGCCCTGTTCAAAGCGTCGAACGTGGTGGTGTACGAGCCGGTCGCGTCAAGCAAGACCCGGCGATTGCCGACCGCATCGAAGAGCTGCGAGACCCTGGAACCATCCGGATAATGGATTCCCACCATTTGTCGAGCATTGTCGAAGACTTGGCTAACGCGGTTGCCACGGGCATCGAGCCGAGCCACCGGCTGGGAGGCCGCATCGAAAATGACGGTTTGCACCCGATTGAGCGCATCCGTTGTCGTGACATGTTGGTTCGCCTTGGAATAACCGAATGAGAAGCGATTGCCGCGTGCGTCCGCTAGCGCCGTACGCCGGTTAGCCGCGTCGAAAAGATTCGTGACGCGGAAGCCCACGGCATTTACCGTCGCCACGGCCCGGCCGGTCGGGTCGAATACGGTCGTGACGAGGTTGTTGTTCGCATCGCGGACGGATACGGTGTGGCCCGCTGCATCGAACGAACTGGTCATACGATACAAGAGCGCATCGACCGTTGCGCGCCGCCAGCCGGTGGCGAGGTAGATGCTGGTGACGATGTTCCCAAGCGGATTCTGAACGCTGACGTTGCGATTGAGCACGTCCCAACCCAGCGAGGTCCTGAACTCAAGGGCATCTATTGTTGCCCGAGTGCGGCCGAGTGCATCGAACAGACTGGTGACCACGGCTCCAACGGGATTTGTCACGGCCACAAGCTGTGAGGCGACATCCCACGAGTTGGTTGTCCTGAACGCCAGGGCATTAACGGTTGCCTTGACCCGGCCGGCCGCGTCGAAAACGCTTGAGCTGACTCGACCAAGGGGGTCCGTCACCGTGACCTGCTGGGATGCGGCATCGTAAGTGAACGAGGTGCGGAACCCAAGGCCGTTAATCGTGGCTTTGGTCCTGCCTGCGGCGTCGAACACGATCGAGTTCCTTCGGCCAAGGGGGTCGATGGTGGAGACGGGCTGCGATGCGGCGTCGAATAGTGTGCTGTAGCGGAACCCCAACGGGTTAATCGTGGCCTTGGCGCGGCCATCGGCGTCGAAAACCGTGGTCGTGACAAAGCCCAGACCGTTCGTCGAAGTGATCGGCCGCGAAGCGGCGTCGTAACCTGTACTGAATCGGTGGCCAAGTGGATCGACAGTTGCGCGGACCCGAGACGCGGCATCGAACAGCGTCGTCCACGTGAATCCTAACGGGTTGGTGCGGGTGATATTACGGCCGTCGTTGTCGTAACCCAGCGTCGTCGTGTTGGCCAGTTGGTCAATGGTCGCCCGAACATTCCCATCGGCCAGGTATACCGTTGTCATCAAACCACCCAGGGCGTCTTGCAGGGATGTCTGCCGTCCCAGTGCATCGCGGCCAATCGTGGTGCGAGCACCCAGGGCGTTTAC
>Ga0265339_10003479_pt1 | contig 11005 bp, 7 predicted proteins | sample 4CB219metaG_FD_202085 | JGI IMG/M metagenome (GOLD analysis project Ga0265339, IMG submission 202085) | Rhizosphere microbial communities from Carex aquatilis grown in University of Washington, Seatle, WA, United States - 4-CB2-19 metaG | ecosystem: Host-associated > Plants > Roots > Rhizosphere...
GACCGCAACCACATCCACATGGCGATGCTGCTGTTCGCCTCCCACCCGAAGCCCGTGCGAGACGCCATCGACCGGCACCGGCGCGGCTTCGACGCGAACCCCGTCGACTATTTCCACGAGAACGTCGCGGCGTGCGAGACCGCGGCGCGCGCCGCCGTCGCCACCTACGTGGGCGGCGCGCCCGAAGAGGTCGCGCTGACCGGCAACACGACGACGGGCCTGGCGATGGTGTACGGCGGCATGACGCTCAAGAAGGGCCAGGAGGTCGTCACGACGACGCACGACCACTACTCGACCCACGAGTCGCTGCGCCTGCGGGCGCTGCACACGGGCGCCACCGTCCGCAAGGTGCCGCTCTACGCGGTGCCCGAGACGGCCTCCGAGGACGAGATCGTCGGTAACCTCGTGAAGGCGGTCGGCCCGCGCACACGCGCCGTCGCCGTGACGTGGGTGCACTCGTCGAACGGCGTCAAGCTGCCCATCCGCAAGATGAGCGACGCCCTGGCGGATCTGAACAAGCGCCGCGGCGCCAAGGCGGAAGACCGCGTGCTCCTGTGCGTCGACGGCGTGCACGCCTTCGGCGTCGAGAAGGAAAACGGCCCCGAGCTCGGCTGCGACTTCCTCATCGCCGGCTGTCACAAGTGGATCTTCGGTCCGCGCGGGACGGGCATGGTGTGGGGCCGGGCCGACGCGTGGAAGGGGCAGAGCGGCATCGTCCCGTGCTTCGAGTGGGGCGCGCTCGAGGCGTGGATGCGCGGTGAGCCGCCCGACGCGATCCCGCCCGGGCCGCGCATGTCGCCGGGCGGATTCCATTCGTTCGACCATCGCTGGGCGCTGCCAGAGGCCTTCCACTTCCACGAGCGCATCGGGCGCGCGCGCGTCACGGCGCGCATCCACGAGCTCGCGGCGCGTTGCAAGGACGGGCTCGCGAAGCTGCCCAAGATCAAGCTGCACACGCCGCGCGCCGAGGCGCTCTCGGCGGGCCTCGTGTGCTTCGAGGTCGAGGGCCTGGACCCCAAGACCGTCGTCAAGCGGCTCGCGGCACGAAAGATCGTGGCCAGCGACACCCCCTACGCGCCGTCGTTCGCGCGCCTCACGCCCAGCCTGCTCAACACGCCCGAGGAGGTCGATCGCGCGGTCGCGGAGGTCGCCGCGCTCGTGTAAGCGAGAACCCCTATCCCCCTTCGCGCGCGTCCTGTCTATGATGCGAGGCCATGCTCTTGGGGGGGCTGCTCGAAGCCGTGCTGCGCGAAATCGGCACGGGCGTCGCCGTCTGGAAGCTGGACGGCCAGCGCCTGCGGCTGCTCTACGCCAACGCGGGCTCGTCGTGCTGGTTCGGCGTCGACCTCGCCGCGCACGTCGGGCGCTGCCTCGACGACCTCGACCCGCTCGGCGCCGAGGAGCCGCTCCGCCAGGCCCTCGTGCGCGCCGCGGCGGAGTGCACGCCGGCCGCGGCCCCGCTCGGCGGAAGAAGCGGCCGCGCGCCCGCGCGCATCGTCCCCCTCCCCGAGCGCTGCGCCGCGCTCATCGTCGCGTCGGGCGATGGCGGGCTCCACGCCCAGGAAGAAGCGCTCCGCCTCACGACGTTCCTCGACTCGATCGTCGAGAACATCCCCGCGATGGTCTTCGTGAAGGACGCCGAGGACCTGCGCTACCTCCTGTACAACCGCGGCGCCGAGCGCCTCACGGGCCGCCGGCGAGAGGACGTCCTCGGCAAGAACGCGCACACGGTGGGCCTGCCGCCCGATCAGGCGGCGTTCTTCGAGCAGAAGGATCGCGAGGTCCTCCGCAGGGGCGAGGAGATCGACGTCCTCGAGGAGCCCGTCCAGACGGGCGGCGGCGAGCGCCGGTGGCTGCACACCAAGAAGATCCCCATCCCGGGCCCCGACGGCGCGCCGAAGTACCTGCTGGGCATCTCCCTCGACATCACCGAGTCGAAGCTCGCGGCCGAGGCGCTCAAGCGCGCGCACGAGGAGCTCGAGCGCCACGTCGCGGAGCGCACCGCGGACCTCGTCGAGGCGAACACGGCGCTGCGGCAGCAGATCGAGCAGCGGCAGCGCGCGCAGGACGCGCTCGAGAGCGTCGAGGCCCAGCTGCGCCAGGCGCAGAAGATGGAGGCCGTGGGGCGCCTCGCGGGCGGCATCGCCCACGACTTCAACAACCTGCTGTCGGTGATCGTCGGGTGCGCGTCGATGCTGGCCGCCGACGCCCCGCGCGACGACGTGCCCCAGGAGCTCGACGAGATCTTGCGCGCGGGCGAGCGCGCCGCCGAGCTGACGCGGCAGCTGCTCGCCTTCAGCCGCCAGCAGGTGCGCGCGCCGACGGTGCTGAGCCTCAACGAGGTCATCGGGCGCATGGACCGCATGCTCCGCCGCGTGATCGGCGAGGACATCGAGCTGCGCACGGTGCCGGCGCCGAACCTCGACATGATCGAGGCGGACGCCGGGCAGATCGAGCAGGTCATCATGAACCTCGTCGTCAACGCGCGCGACGCCATGCCCGACGGCGGGCGGCTCGTGCTGCAGACGGCCAACGTCCTCGTCGACCCGGCCTTCGCGCGCACGCACGTGGGCCTCGCGGCCGGCCCGCACGTCATGCTCTCCATCACCGACACGGGCGTGGGGATCGACGCGGCGACGCAGGAGAAGATCTTCGAGCCCTTCTTCACGACCAAGGAGCCGGGCAAGGGAACGGGCCTCGGCCTCCCCACGGTCTTCGGCATCATCAAGCAGAGCGGCGGTGGCATCTTCGTCGAGAGCCGGCCCGGCGAAGGCACGACCTTCCGCATCTACGTCCCGCGCAGCGAGGGCCGCGCCGCCGCCACGCGCGGCGACGCGAAGGGCCCGATGTCAGGCGGCTCGGAGACGGTCCTGCTCGTCGAGGACGAGGATCAGGTCCGCGCCCTCGTGAGCCGGATCCTCAAGCGCAGCGGCTACGACGTCCTCGAGGCCGCTCACCCTCTGCGGGCGCTCGAGATCGCCTCGCGCCTCGAGCAGCCCATTCACCTCCTCATCACCGACGTCGTGATGCCGGACCTCAACGGGCGGCAGCTCGCCGATCGCGTGCGCCTGTTGCGGCCGGACCTCGAGGTCCTGTTCATGTCGGGCTACTCCGACCACCTCCTGGAGCGCGACGGCGTGCTCGAGCGCGGGCTGCACTTTCTGCCCAAGCCGATCACGCCCGCCGCGCTGACCTCGGCGGTGCGGTCGATCCTCGACGCGTCTCGCGTGCTGACTACCTCGTGACGAACGGCTCGTAGCCGAACTTCTGGCCGCCCACGCTGGCCTCCACCATGAGGCCGCCCCTCGTGGCGGTGAAGACCATCACGCCCTCACGATACCGGGCGTCGCCCGACGCGCCGGCCTTGAGCGCGACCGCGCTGACCTGCCCCGAGAACGCGAACTTGCCCTGCATGAAGTGCGCGAGCGCCTCCGGCGTCTCGAAGAGGATCACCTCCGAGTACGACTGACCGCCGATCTGGGCGCCCACGGTGAGCTGGCTCAGCGACGCCTTCCCGACGGGACGGCCCTGCTGGTAGACGATGCCCGTGCCGTGCGCGCCGCCGATGCCGACCGCGCCCTTGCCGATGCTCGGAAAGATCACGTAGCCGGGCGCCGTCTGGAACAGCTGCCCGAGGCCCGGATCGGTCTTGATGAAGACCGCCTTCGTCGCGTTCGCCTCCGAGATGAGCTGGGTTTCGGCCGCGTTCGCCGTGGCGGCGAAGGCCAGCGCCAGTCCTGCCACGAGGATGCCGATCGTTGTTTTCATCGAACGTATCATCACGTCACCTCTCGATTCCGGGACGCGCCGCCGCCTCGGCGCCGGACGCGGCCCAAGAGAAACGTAATGCCTCGCGGGGAGGCTCGACAGGGCGCGGCGCCGCCGCTACCGCGGCGTAACGCTCGCTAGGCCCCGGCGTACGCGCGCGCCGCCGCCTCGAGCGCCGCGCCCGGAGTCACGCGAGCGCCGGCGTCGCGGAGGACGGTCTCGAGCGCCGCGAGCACGGCCGTGACGTTGGCGCGCGTGCTCGACGCGCCCATGAGCCCGATGCGCCACGCCTTGCCCTTGAACGGGCCGAGGCCGCCGCCGATCTCGATGCCCCACTCGGCGAGGAGGCGGGCGCGCGCCTTGGCGTCGTCGACGCCGTCGGGCACCTTGACGGCGTTGAGGGGCGACAGGCTGCGCTCGGGGATGTAGGAGATCCCCATGGCCTCGAGGCCGGCGCGCAGCGCGAGGTGGTTGCGGCGGTGGCGCGCGATGCGCGCGGGCAGCCCCTCCTCCACGACCAGGCGGAGCGCCTCGTGCAGCGCGTACGTCATGTTGATGGGCGCCGTGTGGTGGTAGGCGCGGTCGGCGCTCCAGTAGTTGCGGATGAGCGACATGTCGAGGTACCAGCTCCGCACCTTCGTCTTGCGCCGATCCATGGCGTCGAGCGCCGCCTGGCTGAAGGTCACGGGCGCGAGGCCCGGAGGACAGGACAGGCACTTCTGCGTGCCGCTGTAGCAGGCGTCGATGCGCCAGGCGTCGACGGGCAGCTCGTGCCCGCCCAGCGACGTGACGGCGTCGACGAGCAGCAGCGGGCCGCCCGGCTGCGACTGGGCGTGCGAGTGCGAGTGCGAGTGGACGATGGCCGAGATCTCCTCGAGCGGCTGGTGCGAGCCCGTCGACGTCTCGGCGTGCACGATGCCGACGAGCTTCGCGCGCGGGTGCGCCGCGAGCGCGGCCGCGACGGCCGCCGACGGCACCGCCGTGCCCCAGGGCGTCTCGACGAGATGAACCGTCGCGCCGTGACGCTCGGCCATGTCGGCCAGGCGCGCGCCGAACGCCCCGGCGACGCAGATGATCGCCTCGTCCCCGGGCTCGACGAGGTTGGCGACGCACGCCTCCATGCCCGCGCTGCCCGTTCCCGGGACCGCGAGCGTGAGGCGGTTCTGCGTGCCGAACACCTGCTGCAGGAGCGCGCGCGTCTCGTCCATGATGCGCAGGTACTCGGGATCGAGGTGCCCGATCGTCGGGAGCGCGAGGGCCTGCAGGACCTGTGCGGGCACCTCGCTCGGACCGGGGCCGAGCAGGATGCGACGGGGGGGAGCAGCCGCGGGAGGCGTCGTCACGCGGGCGATTGTAGTCCCGGCGCGCGCGCCTCGATTGTCACAAGTTTTTGACGACGCGGTCCCGACGCCTACGATGACGGTGCCATGACCAGCGCGCGTGCTCGGGGGTTCCTGCTCACAATCGCCTTCGTGGCGGGCTGCGGAAGCCCGACGCCCGCGATGTCGCCTGACGCGTCCGGCGCCGCGGGAACCAGCGGGGGCGCCGCCGGCGCGACCGCGGGAACCAGCGGCTCCGCCGGCGCGACCGCCGGAACCAGCGGCTCCGCCGGCGCGACCGCCGGAACCAGCGGCGCGGCGGGCGCGACTGCGGGGAGCAGCGGCGCCGCGGGCGCGACCGACGCCGGCGCGGGCGACGGCCCCTCGACGACGGACGCCCCCGCCGAGGCGGCGGCGACGTGCGCCGCCGACGCGGGCACCTCGACCTTCGTCGCCGGCCAGACCTACGGCGAGTACGCCGTCGTCAGCGTCGCACTCATGGGCGCGCCGTGCGGCGCCTACACGTTCACCGTCTCGGATCCGATGGGGACGCAGGTCGAGCTCCGGCGCGCCGGCTCGACGACCGTCGTCGCCGCGGCCGATTACCTCTGGCGCACGACGGTCTCCGCGACCGACGCGACGATGTACGCGACGTTCCACTTCGCGGGCTACTTCGACGTCGTCGTGCGCAAGGCCGGCTCGGGCACCGAGAACCTCTACGATCTGATGCTCGCGATCTTCGACGGCACGAAGGTGCTCGTCGTCCCGTAACCGCCGTCGGCGCCGTAGACGCCGCGCGCGAGGTTGCGGCGGATCGCGAGCGCCTCGCGGATGACCTTCCACAGGTCGACGAGCGGGTTCACGCGCGAGCGCCCGTCGTCCTTCCATTCGACGCCGACCTCCTCGAGCGGGATCTCGCGCCGCCGCGCCAGCGCGAGGATCTCGAGATCGAAGGCCCAGCCGTCGATCGTCGCGCTCGAGAACAGCGCGCGCGCCGCGTCGGCCGTGAACGCCTTGAAGCCGCACTGCGTGTCGAGCACGCCCGGCACGAGCCAGCGCTGCACGACCTTGTTGCACAGGCGGCTCCACAGCACGCGGTAGGTCGGCTGCTTCACGGTCTTCGCGCCCGCGGCGTAGCGCGACGCGATCACGACGCGGGCCCGCCGCTCGAGGATGGGCGCGAGCAGGCGCGGCAGCTCCTCGGGCGGCATCGACGAGTCGGCGTCCCACATGACGCGGATCTCGCCGCGCGCGGCGAGCATGCCCCGCCGGACCGCCGCGCCCTTGCCCCGGTTCGGCACCTGGCGCACGAGCGAGAGGTTCGGGATCGTCAGCATCGCCCGCTCGACGACCGCGCAGGTGCCGTCGCTCGAGCCGTCGTCGACGACGACGATCTCGTAGCCGCGCGGCTGCGCGGCGAGGTGCCGGTGCAGGCGCTCCAGGGTGGGGCCGAGGCGCTGCTCCTCGTTGTACGCCGGGATGACGACGCTGAGCTCGACGGACGGCAAGGAACGGGACATCGCGATCCTCCTCTCGAAGATGGGGACGACCTTCACGACACGACCTCGATGGCGCGCGGGAAGACGAGACGGCGCTGGGCGGGGTAGGTCCACAGCGCGAAGACGAGCGCGGCGCAGACGAGCTTGGCCGCGACGACGGGCACGCCCATCGTCACGGCGACGAGCTTCATCGCGCCGGCGACGAGCAGCGCGGCGACGAGCGCGACCAGGTCGAAGCGCACGAGCTGCGCGAGCCGCAGCGGCGAGCGATCGCGGAAGGCGAGGTACTTGTTGAGCAGGAAGCTCGCGCCTGCGCCCGTGAGCGCCGCGATGAACGTCGCGAGCGGGATCGTGACGTGCTGCGCGACGAGCAGGACGAGGACGGTCAGGTCGACGCCCGTGCTGGCGACGCCCGAGATCCCGGAGGTGAGCAGCTCGCGGTGGTTCTTCACGGACACGCGAATGAGCAGCCCGTGTGCCAGGCTGCTCACCGCGTTTTCACGCGCCCTACCTAGCTTTCGCTGGTGAAGAGCTGACGGGCCTCAACGCGGCCCGCCCGAATGTGGACGTCGGAACGCTGCTACTGGCCGGCCGTGGCGGCGGCCGGGAGGCAGGCGCGCAGCGGCACGGGATCGGCGAACGGGTACGCGACGTAGGCGAGGAGCTGCGCGCGGGAGGTCGGCGAGAGCGCGATGAACGCGTCGTGCATCGGCTTCGCCTCGCCGCCGTGCCACAGGACGGCCTCGGTGATCGAGCGCGCACGCCCATCGTGCAGGTACACGCCGCCGGGCGGCGGGTGGTTGTTCGGGTCGAAGGCGTCGATGGCCGGGTACATGACGGCCGTGCCCGTGCCGTTGCCCCAGAGCGGCGCCGTGCGCCACTCGCGGCCGGTCGCCGTGCCCTCCTCGATGGAAGCGTCGTCGGCCAGGCCGTCGCCCATGTCGTGGAGCAGGAGGTCGGTGAACGGCTGGATGGCGATGCCGCGCAGCTCGGGCAGCTCGGCGGTGGACGACGTCACGAGGTTCGGGACGTGGCAGCGGTTGCAGCCGATGGCCGCGAAGATGGCCATGCCCGCGATGGCGTCGGGATCCTGGAAGTTGCGCCGCGGGGGCGGCGACAGGCTGCGCAAGTACGACTGGATGTGGTCGAGGTCCGTATCCGCAAGCTGCGGCGTCGCGTCGCCGCCCGACGCGCTCGTGCAGGCCGGCTGGTTCGCGCCGCAGCGGTGCTTCGGGAAGAGCGGCGACGTCACGCCGATGTCGTTGGCGAACGCCAGGCCCGCCTGCTCGCGCAGCGACGCCGTGCCGGCCTTCCAGCCGAAGCGGCCGAGCACCGTCTGGCCCGTCTTCGGGTCAGTCACGAAGTTCGGGCGGCCCGAGACGCCGTCGCCGTTCTTGTCGTCGGGATCGGCCAGGCCGAGGATCGTCTCCGCCGGCACGGCCTCGAGGAGGCCGAGGCCGAACACGGGGCGCGGCACGCGCGCCGAGATGTGCGTCGTCGACGCGAGCGGCCCGTCACGCAGCGTGCCCGTCGAGAGCACCGGCTTGCGCATCTCGAAGGGCGTGCCGTCCGGGAACGCGCCCGTGGTCGTCTGCCAGGTCACCGTCGGCGTCGCCTCGGGCATGCCGCCGGCCGCGCCGTGCGTGTCGAGGATCGAGCCGTAGGTCGCGTCGGGCCCGGAGGTCTTGCCGTCCGTCGACGAGAAGACCTTGAGCAGCCACTGGTTCATGCCCTTGTCGTCCGGCGGCAGGCCCTTGCCGTCGAGGTGGTGGCACCCGAAGCAGGACGAGTCCGTGTAGCCGGGGCGCGCGATCGCCGCGAGGCCCATGTTCGAGTAGGCGTTGCCCGCCGAGAACATCGGGCTCATCGGGGGCGGCGTCACGATGGTCGGGATCTTCGTGCCGGGCGTCGCGCCGCGCGGGCAGTCGTACGTCGTGGGCGGGTTGTAGCCGACGTGCGTCGTGAAGTCGGCCTCGAAGAGCACCTTCCCCGAGATGAAGTCCGCCAGCTCGGGCGGTGTGATGTTCGGGATGTGCTGCGCGTAGCCGAACTCGTCGGTGGTCACGTTCGTCACCGACTGCGGGCCCGCGGCCGTCGCCCACGGGTGCATGATCTTCGGCTGCAGGCGGCCGCTGCCGACGTAGTACGAGAACCACTCCGTGTAGTACGTGCGCGAGCGGACGAAGGTGAGCTCGAAGTCGACCAGCTGTCCGTACGACAGGTTGTCGAGGTGGCCCTTCCACACGCTGTTGCCCATGGCCGTCGCGCGCACGCCGATGGCGGCGAGGGCGGGCGGCGTCGAGCACAGGGGCGTCGCGGCCGGGATCGCGCCCGCCTCGCCCGAGCCGAAGCACTCGTAGTTCTTGAAGTCGACCGCCTGCACCTGCATCGAGGCCTGCGGCGCGATGAGGACGTCGATCGAGTTGCCGTAGTCGGTGAACGTCAGGTCGAACGTCGGGCCCGCGAAGTACGTGTCGACGTAGTGGTCGTACCGCTCCTCGTTCGGGTGACGATCGCGGAAGCGGCCCGCGTACTTCACCGTGAGCGGGTACGCCGGCTCGGGATCGCGCGCCGAGCCGATGCGCTGGTGGAACCACATCGTGTCGACGAGCGGCTTGCCGCCGGGGTTCGGGCTCGGGACGATGATCGTCTGCGGCGCGTTGGTCGTGTGGAAGAAGAAGTCGAGGTCGTCGCCGGCCTTCACGCCCGGGATCGGCGCCTGGAAGCCCGCCGTCATGCTGCCCATCATCGTCGCCACCTGCATCGCGGGGCCGCCGTTGATGCGGTAGTCGACGTCGACGGCGATGATGCCGACGTTGCCGCCGCCGATGCCGGGCTTGCCGGGCATGAACGAGAGCGTCGTCGTGTCGCCCGCGGTGGCGATGTCCCAGGTGAACCCGCGCGCCGAGGGGTTCGGGCGGGCGGGCGGCGTCGCGCTCATGGCCGGCATCGCGCACAGCGCCGGGCGGCAGCTGGCGTCGAACATGCCGGCCTCGACGCAGATCCCGTAGCAGCGCGTGAAGCCGGTGGCGCAGGTGCCGACGGGCGTGTTGGGACCGATGGGGTTCGACATGCCGACGTCGCCGCCCGCGCCTGTCGTCATGACGGCGACCCCACCGGCGCCGGTGGCGGTCGAGCCCCCGGCGCCGGTGACCACGGTCGTCCCCTGCCCCGCGCTCCCACTGTCGCTCGCGGTGTTCCCGCCTTGGCCCACGGCCGCCGTCGCGCCGGCCGTACCGGTCCCGGTTCCCGCGCCGTTGCCCGCACCGGGCTTGTGCGATTCACCACCGCACGCCTGGAGCAAGGCGACCGCGCCGATCAACACGATCCCGAGCGATTTCTCGCGAGCGAAGTTCGTCATGGTCCCGGTAGTGGGGGACCCGCGCCGGAGTCGTTGGGGGGCCCACACGATTTCGACGCGGCGTGACAGCCGCGCGTCTCAGAGGAGATCGAACGCGAAGCCGGTCGTCAACGTCATGCCGAGGCGCGACACGCGCCAGGCCTCCGTCAACACGGGCGCGGCCTCGGTGCCGCTGTTCAGGAAGAAGTGGGGCCGCGTCAATGACGCGACGAGCTCCAGTCGCGACTCGAGCTCGAACCTCCGCGAGAAGCGGTGCCGCAGGCGAATGCCGCCACCGGCGGCGTACCAGGGCGCCGTGACCGTCTTCGCCGTGAGCCCGCCCGTCGACGTGCCGACGATCGCCGCCCCGTCGCCGATGGCGCAGAAGGCGAGAGACGCCTTGACGCTCGCGCGCGCGATGAGACACGCGGACAAACCGAGACCAGCGCCCCAGTACTGCATGCGCGCGACCATGCCTGGGATCGCGTCGTTTGCTGGCAGCCAGGTCCGACCACGGAGGGCGCCGCCGAATCGCCCCTTCTCGACGTCGAAGCCCAGCCCCCCGCCAAGCTTCAATCCCGGCAACGGCGTCGTGGAGGCGAGGACCTCGGCCACGAGCGAAGACGACGTCGGAGGGGAGGGCGGTTGCGGCTTCGCGACGACGACTGGCGGTTTCTCGGGTGGGGGCGCTGGAGGAGGAGGCGGGGGCGGCGTCTCGACGGGCGGCGGTGGAGGTGGAGGTGGTGGCGGTGGCGGTGGCGGCGGAGCCTCGACGGGGCGCGGACGCGGCACGGGATGCGGGCGCTCCTCGACGGGCGGGGGCGGTGGCGGCGCGTTGTCGCCGACGCCGAACGCGAGCGCCATGACCAGCGTCGCGGCGTGCGCGAGCGACGCGCACGAGTCAGCCTCGAGCTCGCGCTCGCCGGGGACGCCGTCGCGCTCCGTGTGCAGGCGCAGGCGCCAGCGGCCGTCGCGCTCCTCGACGCGTCCCTCGGCGACGAGCGCGGCGGGCTCCTGCCCGGGCGGGAAGCGCACGAGGCGCTCGACCTCGGCGCGCACGTCGGCGGCCGTCGGGCAGC
>Ga0265339_10003480_pt1 | contig 11003 bp, 11 predicted proteins | sample 4CB219metaG_FD_202085 | JGI IMG/M metagenome (GOLD analysis project Ga0265339, IMG submission 202085) | Rhizosphere microbial communities from Carex aquatilis grown in University of Washington, Seatle, WA, United States - 4-CB2-19 metaG | ecosystem: Host-associated > Plants > Roots >...
TCAATGGCGTCCGCATCGTCACCGACGACGGTACCTGGGGGCTGATCCGTGCGTCGTCGAACAAGCCCGAGATCGTTGTGGTGGTCGAAAGTCCGGTGTCGGAGGCGCGTATGCGTCAGATGTTCGGCACCGTCGATGCGGCGCTCCACCGCGAGCCGGACGTCGGCGCCTACAACCAGACGATCTGATCGGCGCACCTCATCAACTCGCTGATTGTATTTGCACTTTGCCGCTGGTGCTCCGTCCGACCCCATGCTTACCTGACCGGGGGCTGATTTTCAGCGGGGGGAGCGACGATGCAGGCGAAAATATTCGGGCGGATGCCCGCGGGAGATGACGTTCCTGAAGTCGTCATCTCTGCGGCGGGCTTCTCGGTGACGGTAATTTCCTTCGGCGCCGTCATTCGCGATGTCCGTCTGCCCGGTATCGATCACCCGCTCGTGCTCGGCTTCGATTCGCTCGACGATTACATCAATCATTCGCCTCACCTTGGCGCCGTCGCCGGTCGCTGTGCCAACCGCATCGGCAAGGGTCGCTTCTCGCTCGATGGCCGCGAATACCAGCTCTCGCTGAACGAGCGCGGCCGCACGCACCTCCATGGCGGCTTCGCCGGCTTCGGCAAGCGCAACTGGCGCCTGCTCGCCAGCGATGCCACCAGCGTGACGCTCGGCATCTCCAGCGCGGATGGAGAAGAAGGCTACCCTGGCGCCGTCGAGGTCCGGCTGCGCTATTCGGTTGTGGCGCCCGGCACGCTGCGCATGGAGGCCGAGGCGGTCACCGACGCGCCGACGCTGGTTAACCTCGCCCAGCACAGCTACTTCAATCTCGACGACTCGCCCGACATCCTCGACCATCAGGTCCAGATTCTGGCCGAATCCTATACCCCGACCGATGCCGACTCGATCCCGACGGGTGAGATCCTGTCGGTGGCGAGCTCCGATTTCGACTTTCGCGCGCCGCGCCCGATCCGCAAGATGCGCGACAACGTTCGAATCGTCTACGACAAGAACTTCGTCGTCGAGCGCCAGAAATCCGGCGTGCTGCGCACCCACGCGCGGTTGACGTCGCCGAAGAACGGCGTGTCGCTCGCCGTCTCTTCGACCGAGCCCGGCGTGCAGTTCTATGACGGAGCGTGGATGAACATTCCTGTCCCCGGGCTTGGCGGCCGCCGATATAACGTCAACGGCGGCTGCTGCTTCGAGCCGCAGTTCTTTCCGGATGCACCCAATCATCCGAATTTCCCCTCGGCGGTACTGCGGCCAGGCGAAACCTATCACCAGACGACCGATTTCGCTTTTACCCGCGTCTGACCGCTTGCCTTCGCCGCCGCCGGCGAAGAAGCTCCGCGGCCTGGCGGCGTGGATGTCCGCAATCGCTGTGGAGGCTCTGCGTGCGGCGGATCGTGAAGGCTGTGGCAATCCTCATTCTGCTCGTCGCGGCGGCTGCTCCCGCTCTCGCCGCCGATGACTGGCGCGCCGCTTTTCCGGTCCTGCGCATCGGCTTTGTCGTCTCGTCCTCTCCGACAGAAGACCTCTCCCGGCTGGAGCCTTTCCGCGCCTACCTCGCAGCGCGTATCGGCATTCCCGTCGAGCTTGTCCCGTCGACGGATGGTGCCGCGCTCATCGACGCCGAGACCAGCGGGCGCGTTGCCTATGCCATCGACAGTGCCGTCGGTTACGTCAGCGCTGCCGCCGAGTGCGATTGCGTCGAGCCGCTGGCTGAACCGGCCGCCGCGGATGGAGCGCGAGGGTACTATGCTTTGCTGCTGGCACGCGCCGATGGCGCCATTCACGACCTGCCCAGCGCAAAGGACGCCCGCCTCGCCCTGACGGCGTCCGATTCGGTTGCCGGCCGTCTCCTCCCGATGAAGGCGTTGACGACCGCCGGCATCGATCCGGCGACCTACTTCTCGGCGATTTACGAATCGGCCGGACCCGAAGACGCCGTCGCCGCGCTCCTCGACGGTCGCGTCGATATCGCTGCCGGCTGGTCAAGCCTCGCCGGCAATCCCGCCACCGGCTATTCGTTTGGCGTACTGACCCGCATGGTGGCCGATGGCCGGTTGTCGATGGACGGCGTGCGCGTCGTCTGGCAGTCGCCGCTCATTCCGTTCGCGCCGCACACCGTGCGCAAGGACATCCCGCCCGAACTCAGGAAGCTGCTCCTCGATGCCCTTCTCGCCATGGCGACGGCCGCACCGGACGTTCTCGACGCGGTTGACCGCACGCCGTATGGCGGCGGCGGCTTTGTTGCCGCCTCTCCCGACGATTATGCGCCGCTGGCGGGGCTTGTCGCCCCGCTATGAGTTGCAGCTCGTCGTGCTCGTCGTGCGTGATATCGAGGTCGAGTCGCGCGGCGCAAAATAGAGCGTGTGAGAGATGTCGTACGTGCCGGTTATGACGTAGCCGATGTACGGCGTGTAGGAGTAGTGCACCTCGGCGGCGACGTAGAACGAGCTGGCCGTCCTCAGCGCCGTCGGCAGCGTATAGCTCGCGCCGGTCGCCAGCTTCGTCGTCTGGAATTCGTCGCTCCAGGTCACCGTCGCACTGCTGTTCGAATCGGTGGTGATGCCGCTGACCCGGATCGTCAGGTTGGTGGTTGCGTAGGGCGCGATGACGTAGGCGGCGGCGGCGAGGATGTTCTGCATGTCGCTGTCGCTGATCGAGCTGCACTGCGCCACCAGGTCGCCGATCGTGCTCGACACGTGGCTGACCTCGCGCGAGACGGTCAGTCCGTCGCCGACTTCGTTGCCGCCGAGATAGAGCGCCAGCATGATCGGAAAGATGAGAGCGAACTCGACGATCGACACCGCCCGCTGGTCGCGGATGAAGCGGCCGAGCCGCCGGCGCATATGCCGGGAGAGCTTCACCACGGGAACGGCTCGTTCTGGAAGGCCGCGGTCGCGATCAGCAGATGCTTGCCGTCCGGCTCGTTGGCCAGATTGTTGCCGAGCGTGTTGATGAACACCGGCCACTCGTAATAGGCGCGCACCACGACAATGTCGCTGCCGTGGCCTGCGCTGTACGGAAAGCCGGTGGTCGCCAGGTTGCCGTGCGTATCGGTCGGCGTCGTCAAGGCGATCGAGGAAAAGTTGGCAAAGGTCTGCACGCTGACGTAGAGGTTCGACGAGCAGTTGAACATGTAGGTGAGCTGGCTGCAGATGCTCGCCTGGAAGGCGTTCGCCGAGTAGTTCGATTGCTGCGCCTGTCCTGTGCGGATTGCCCGCGACGCATTCATCACCGCCGTTTCCAGAGCCTGCCCGGCGAAAAAGCAGAGCGCGGTCTCGATGATGGCGAAGATGAGCGCCAAGAATGGCGTCACGATCAGGGCGAATTCGACCGCCGTCGCCGCCTGCCGGTCGTGGGCGAACGCACGCGCCCGGGCTGCCGCCGCCGCGAGCGGGCGCAGGACAAGGCAGGTGAGGGCGGTCTTCACGGTCGGCATTGGCGTCAGCGGCTCGCAGCGGGCGACTGTCGGCAATGCGCCAGGCGCGCGGAAGCATTGCCCGCGAAGGATTGACGAACGGTTGCGCCGTCTGCGGAAAGTCGGGGCTGCGGCGGCAATCATCCGCTAACCGTGACTATTTTGGCTGAGCCGCGCCTGAAGAGATCGAATTCTGCTGCTGTATCTGAGCTGCCACGCCGTTGAAGGCATCCGCCGTGTCGCCGACCGCCACGACGGGCGAGCAGTCAGGTGTGCACGAGAAGGTCTGCCGCGAAGCGCGCCGGTAGACGGTGACCACCTGGTCGTCGCCTGGCTTCACGGTCAGCATGCCGCTGGCAATCGGCTGGCCGCTGGAATCGAGCACGATCAGGTTGGTCGTGCCGAAGCTGTGGCCGGTGATGATCAGCGTCTGGTTGTCCTGGATCGTCGCATCGGCAATCGCGGGATTGCCGATGATCACGATGTCCGCCGGCCGTGAGATGTGCATGACCTTGGCCTGGTTGAGCACGACATCGATGTTGGTCGTTTCGTCCGCGCGCGCCATCTCGGGCAGCGTCGCCAGGGCCAGCGTCGCGGCAAGCAGGCTGGCCGGGATAATCATACGAGCGCGCGGCATGGCGAGACCTCCATCGAATGGGCGGTGCGATGATGCGCCCGCCGCTGACGATGGAGCGAGCCTATCGGCAGTATGGTGAACGAATACTTAAGCCGCCGGGGCGCTCGCCTTCATAAGAGTCGGCCTGGGGCCGGAGAGCTTTTGTCTGGCATGGTGAAGAAACCCTCTGTAGCCAAGGTAAATCATTCTAAAGTGACTAATATTCTTCCGGCATAAACAAAGATCGCCAAGCAATCGTCAAAAGTAGCTTTCAGTTATTCTTAACCGTTAGTAATCGCACCAGCAATTCGGCCGTACGCGAATTAACTAAGGCGCAGCAATTTATAGCTACATTGCACGCGGTTACGGCGACGAAGGACGCTTCGCGCTTACGAGCCACGGTACTGAAAGCAACCAACCAACCACCGAGTTTATGGAGTACATCTCATGCTGAACCTTGTGAACCGCTTCGCCAAGGACGAGTCTGGCGCCACGGCCATCGAATACGGCCTCATTGCGACTCTCATCGCCGTCGCCATCATCGTCGGCGCCACCGCTCTCGGCTCCAAGCTGAACGCCGTGTTCGAGGGCGTGTCGAGCCAGCTCTCGCCGTAGTCGCTGCGCAATTCGTCACTTGTTCTTCGTCAATGGCCGTGCCGCCGCGAGGCGGCCCGGCCATTGCCATTTTTACTTGCCCGCATCGGCGACCACTAACGCATTCTTAACGCGCCGCGCGCTAGGACGATGCCATCGTCCACCTGTTCGCGGGAATTGACGCAATGGTCGAGGCGCTGCGCCACGTCGCCTTTCTCATTTTCCCGGTGGGCATGGCCCTGGCGGCCGCCTCCGATCTCCTCACCATGACCATATCGAACCGCCTCGTGGCGGTTCTCGCCCTGGCCTTCATCGCGCTCGCGCTTGTCGTCGGCCTCGATCTTCATTCCCTCGGAATTCACCTCGCCGCCGGCGCCGTCATTATCGCGCTCGCCTTCTTCTGCTTTGCCATGGGCTGGATGGGCGGTGGCGATGCCAAGCTCGCTGCCGTCATCGCGCTCTGGTTTGGTGTCGAGCACAGCCTCGATTTTCTCCTGCTCGCCTCCATCCTCGGCGGCGGCCTGACGCTGCTGGTGCTGTCCTATCGTGCCGTCGTGCTCCCGGCATTTGCGGTTCACCTCGATTGGCTTCAGCGACTTCACGACCGTCAGCAGGGCGTTCCCTATGGCATCGCGCTCGCCGCCGCGGCCCTCGCCATCTATCCGCAGACCGTCTGGATGTCTCTCGCCACCGGGTGAGGAAGAAAGGTCCGATTAACCACGCCGGGTGACGCTTGGTTAACCATACGTACACGATTGCTGGGTGACAGTACCTGAGTAGGCGATTGCATCGGATTCGTCTTTCGGGGACGGGGTCATGAAGATTGCGCGAGTAGCGGTTTTGGGTGTTGCCGGGCTGGCGGGCTTGGCTGCCGCCGTGATCGCGACGCGCCTGGCGGTGCCGCCGCCGCCGGCCGCGCCCCAAGCAGCCGTTGTCGCTCAGCCGCTGCCCACGAGCGCGGTCCTGGTTGCCACCAAGGACATCCCCATCGGCGGCAAGCTCGGCGGCGATACGATGCGCTGGCAGGACTGGCCGAATTCGGACCTCGCGCCCAATTTCATCGCGCGCAACGGCGACGGCACTGCGCAGACCCAGTCGCTGGTCGGCGCCATCGCGCGGGCTTCCATCTTTTCGGGCGAGCCGATCACCGAGGCCAAGCTGATTCATTCCGACCGCGGCTTCATGTCGGCGATCCTGCCGCAAGGCATGCGCGCCGTTGCGCTGCGCATCTCGGCCGACACCAGCGCCGGCGGCTTCATCCTCCCCAACGACCGCGTCGACGTCATCATGACGCACAAGGCGGCGAATGCGGAGGCCAGCGCCGGCAACGAATATCTGACCGAGACGATTCTGAACAACGTCCGCGTTCTGGCGATCGACCAGACCATCGAGAACTCCCAGGCCAACAGCAGCTCGAGCAAGGGCGGCGACGGCAGCCAGACCGTAATCGGTCAGACCGCGACGCTCGAGCTGACGCCGCAGCAGGCGCAGATCATCTCGGTCGCCCAGCAGATCGCCGATCAGGGCGGCGGCAAGCTGACACTTGCGCTGCGCTCCGTCGCTGACTCGCGCGTTACGCCGGCCGATGCGGCCAGCGACGCGGTCCATCTCATCGGCGGCACCAAAAAGAACGGTGCCATCACGGTCGTGCGCGACGGCGTCGCGACCGACGTATCGACAATCCGGTGAGCCAGGCCATGGTCCGTTCCCTGAGACAGGAAATCGCGAAGATGCCGCAGAGTCTTGCCCGCCTCTTGGTCGTGGCCGCGTTGGCGATCGCCGCGGTCTCCAGCGCCGCGCTGCCTGCCGCGGCCGCCGACCCGACGCCGGCAATGAAGACTGCGGTGAAGCCCGACGCCGGCCTGGCGCGCACCGTCAAGGTCGGCCTGAACAAGTCGGTAGTCATCGACCTCCCGCGCGATGCGCGCGATATCCTGGTATCGAACCCGGACATCGCGGATGCCGTCATCCGCACCCCGACGCGCCTCTACGTCACCGGCATCAAGTCCGGGCAGTCGAACATCATTGTCTTCGATCGCGCCGGCCAGCAGATCGTCACCCTTCAGCTCCAGGTCGAGCGCGACACCGGCGGTCTCGCCGAGACTCTGCAGCGGCTCATCCCCGATTCCGAGATCAGCGTCGAGGTCGTCAATGACAACGTCGTTCTCTCCGGCTACGTGAAGAACGCTTCCGACTCGCAGAAGGCCCAGGACGTCGCCAACGTCTTCGTCAACGGCGCCGCTGGACTTTCCGGTGCCGGGGCCGCGACAGGCGCGTCTTCGTCGAGCGGCTCCACCGGACAGATCACCACCGCCGGCGTCGTCAATCTCCTCACCATCCAGGGCGAAGATCAGGTTCAGGTCAAGGTCAGCGTCGCCGAGGTCCAGCGCAACCTGGTCAAGCAGCTCGGCATCAATTGGAACGCCAGCGACTTGACGTTTGGCCCGCTGGTACTGAACGCCGCCACAGGGCTGTCGTTTCCCGTCAACGGTTCGGCACCAAACACCGGCTCGGTCGGTTACAGCGGCAGCGCCGGGAGCGCCTCGGCTGCCATACAAGCGTACGAGCAGGTCGGCTTGTTGAAAATCCTTGCCGAGCCAACTCTCACTGCAATTTCCGGCGAGTCCGCTTCCTTCCTGGCCGGCGGCGAATATCCTGTCCCGACCGGCAAGGATCAGAGCGGCAACGTCACCATCGAATTCAAACCCTACGGCGTCGCGCTGGCGATGACGCCGATCGTGCTCTCGGACGGGCGCATCAGCCTGCACGTCAAGACCGAGGTCTCCGAAATCTCAAGCCAGACCTTGAACCTCGACGGCACCACCATCCCCGGCCTCAATGTGCGGCGTGCGGAAACCACCTTGGAGCTGCCCTCGGGTGGTTCGATGGTCATCGGCGGTCTGTTGCAGGATAGCGATCATCAAGCGATCTCGCGCGTCCCGGGGCTTGGCACTCTGCCCGTCCTCGGCGAGCTCTTCCGCAGCCGCGATTACCAGCGCAACGAGACCGAACTCATCATCATTGTCACGCCCTATCTCGTGAAGCCGGTGCCGCGCAGCGCGCTTACCACGCCCAACCAGGGCCTCGCCACGCCGTCCGACTCGCAGACGCTGCTGTTCGGCAACCTCAACCGTCTCTACGGCGGCAGCGCCGGCCCGACTCCGGCTGCGACCAAGAAATATCAGGGCAACGTCGGGTACATCTACCAATGACCGCGCCATCCATCGACAGCCCATCCGGCCGCTTCACCCAGGTCGCCTCCATGAACCCCACGTCAATCAATCTTCGCGCCACCCCTTTTGGCCACAGCAGCGGTCGCGGTGCGCTTCTCTTCGCCGCCGCCCTGCTTGCCCTGCTCTCGGGGTGCAGCGCCGACAAGAAGCTCGATCCCTTCACCACCTCGAGCGTGGTTGCCGACGACTATCGCATTACCCATCCGATCACGATGCAGGAGCGGACGATCTCTCTCGCCGTTCCGGTCAGCGCCTACGATCAGAAGCTCACCGATAGCGAGAAGAGAAACGTCGCCTTCTTTGTTCAGAACTTCCTGGCGAGCGGCGCCACGCTGGTCGGCGTTGCCGTTCCCTCCGGTTCGTCCAATCAGGCCAGTGCCGCCCGGATAGCCTCCGAAATCCAGGGCGAGTTTGCCGGCATGGGCATTCCGGCGAGTGCCGTCAGGAAGGGTTCCTACGCGGCCGATAGCGGTGACGACGTCGCCCCGGTCAAACTGGCCTACCGCGCCATCGTCGCGGCCACCGATCCGTGTGGCGAATGGCCCGATCTGGTGACCAGTTCCGAGCAGAACCGGCACTTCCACAATTATGGGTGTGCCACCCAGCAGAACCTTGCGGCCGAAGTCGAAGATCCGCTCGATCTCGAATATCCGCGTGGAGTGACGCCACCCGATGCCGCCCGCCGCGCCGCGGTGCTCCTGAAATACCGCGCCGGTGACAGCACCGCGGGCTCCTATAACGAGACCGGCGGCACCGTCGCTTCGGGAGTTGGCCAATGAGTGACCCTGCATACCGGATGGATGAGCGGCATGAGCCGGCAGCGGCAGCCTCTGCCGCTGCGCTCGACGTGCGGCCCGTACCGCGCATTTCCATCCAGGCGTTCTGTGAATCTCCGGAACTCATCGCCGCCATCGAGGGAGCCGCCGGCGATCGCCGCATGGCGCGCGCCCACGTCAAGGTGCAGACCGGCGGCATCACCGCCGCGGCCGGCTTCTATCAGGGGGCGGCGACGCCCAACCTGATCGTCGTCGAAAGCCGGCTGCCGCGCGAGAAGCTCGAGGTCGAGCTCGATCGGCTTGCCGAGGTCTGCGACGCCGGCACCAAGATCGTCGTCATTGGCCACGTCAACGATGTCGATCTTTACCGCCATCTCATGCAGCGCGGCGTCAACGAATATCTCGTCGCGCCGATCGGCCTCATGGACGTCATCCGGGTCGTCTCCGATCTCTACGTCGATCGCGTCACCCAGCCGCTCGGCCGCAGCATAGCCTTCGTTGGCGCCAAGGGCGGCGTCGGTTCGTCCCAGATCGCCCACAACGTTGCCTGGTCGATCTCACGCGCGTTCGATCACGACGTTCTGGTCGCCGATCTCGATCTCGCCTTCGGGACTGCCGGTCTCGACTTCAATCAGGACCCGCCCCAGGGCATCGCCGAAGCGGTCGGCGCCACCGATCGCCTCGACGACAACTTCCTCGACCGCCTGTTCGCGCGCTGCTCCGATCACCTGAACCTGCTTGCTGCACCGGCCACGCTCGACCGCACCTACGATTTCTCCGAAGGCGCCTTCGAGCCGATCATCGATCTCGCGCAGGCCGGCGTGCCGGCGGTGGTGCTCGATGTGCCGCACGCCTGGAACGCATGGGTCAGGAAGACGCTGCTGGCCGCCGACGAAGTGGTGATCACGGTCGAGCCCGATCTCGCCAATCTGCGCAACGCTAAGAACCTCGTCGACCTTCTCAGGGCGGCTCGCAACAACGATCGCCCGCCGCATCTCATCGTCAACAAGCATGGCCTCGCCAAGCGGCCGGAGATCAAGCTGGATGATTTCGCCAAGGCGCTCTCCATCGAGCCGCTGGCCGTCATTCCGTTCAACGCCCAGCTCTTCGGCACCGCCACCAACAACGGCCAGATGCTTGCCGAGGTCGAGCCCAAGAATGCCCTGGTCGCCACCTTCGACATGATCGCTCACACCGTCACCGGGCGCGACGAGGTCAAGCGACCCAAACGTTCCGGCCTCGCTCCGCTCCTGGCGCGCCTGACCGGCCAGAAGGGTGCCTGACGCACGATGACGATGTTCGGTAAGCGTGGCACTGGCGCGGGCGACAAGCCGGCCCGCCCGACGTCGGAAGATGCCGCACCGGCGGCCGCCCCGCCGTCTGCGACTCCGAAGGCCGCTGCCGAACCGCCCGTCGCCGCTTCCGCTCCGCCGCCGCCCAAGCGTGCCGCAGAAGAACGCCAGCGCCAGTCGGGTGACGGCGTGCGCCGGTCGGAAAACTTCTACGACATCAAGTCGACGGTATTTTCCGCGCTCATCGACACCATCGACCTATCGCAGCTTGCCCGCCTCGACGCCGACTCGGCGCGCGAGGAAATTCGCGACATCGTCAACGACATCGTCGCCCTCAAGAACATCGTCATGTCGATCTCGGAGCAGGAAGACCTGCTCGAGGATATCTGCAACGACGTTCTGGGCCTCGGTCCGCTCGAGCCGCTGCTGGCCCGCGACGACATTTCCGACATCATGGTCAACGGTGCTTTCCGCACCTACATCGAAGTCGGCGGCAAGGTGCAGGAATCGAACGTGCGCTTCCGCGACAACGCGCAGTTGATGAACATCTGCCAGCGCATCGTCAGCCAGGTCGGCCGCCGCGTCGATGAGGCTTCGCCGATCTGCGACGCGCGCCTGCCGGATGGCAGCCGCGTCAACGTCATCGCTCCGCCGCTCGCCATCGACGGCCCCACCCTCACCATCCGCAAATTCAAGAAGGACAAGCTCACCCTCGATCAGCTCGTCCGCTTCGGAACCATCACGCCGGAAGGCGGCACCCTGCTGCAGATCATCGCCCGCTCGCGGTGCAATATTCTGGTTTCCGGCGGCACCGGCTCGGGCAAGACGACGCTGCTCAACTGCCTGACCCGGTACATTGAGCACGACGAGCGCGTCATCACCTGCGAGGACGCCGCCGAGCTCCAGTTGCAGCAGCCGCACGTGGTGCGCCTGGAGACCCGTCCGCCCAATATCGAGGGCGAGGGTGAGATCACGATGCGCGATCTGGTGCGCAACTGCCTGCGCATGCGGCCCGAACGCATCATCGTCGGCGAAGTCCGCGGGACTGAGGCGTTCGACCTGCTGCAGG
>Ga0265339_10003487_pt1 | contig 10996 bp, 12 predicted proteins | sample 4CB219metaG_FD_202085 | JGI IMG/M metagenome (GOLD analysis project Ga0265339, IMG submission 202085) | Rhizosphere microbial communities from Carex aquatilis grown in University of Washington, Seatle, WA, United States - 4-CB2-19 metaG | ecosystem: Host-associated > Plants > Roots >...
CAGCCCGACATACCGCCGAACACCGGCACAATCCTGCGTCTCTGCGCCTGCCTGGAGGTAACTGCCCATATCATCGAACCCGCGGGATTTCCGGTGTCCGACCGCGCATTCCGCCGGGCGGGCATGGACTACCTCGACCAGGTGAGCCTGATGCGCCATGACTCCTGGGAAAAATTCGAGCAATGGCGCGCCACGGAAGGTTACCGGCTGCTTTTGTTCACCACCAAGGGCGCCGTCTCCTATCTTGATTTTCACTATGGCGCATCGGACATCCTCCTGTTCGGGCGGGAAAGCGCAGGCGTGCCCGAGGCGGTTGCCGCCAGGGCCGACGCGCGGCTGGTCATCCCGATCAGGCCGACCCTGCGTTCCCTGAACATCGCAATGGCGGCCGCGATGGCGGTCGGAGAAGCGCTGCGGCAAACCGGACAGCACGGGACGACCTGATGGACACGTCGGTGATCGAGGATCGCAAAGCGCGCGCAAAGGCCTGGTTCGAGACCCTGCGCGACCGCATCTGCAAGGCCTTCGAGCAACTGGAAGACGATGCGCCGGCCGGCCTCTATGCCGGCCCCGCAGGACGCTTCGTGCGCACGCCCTGGCAGCGCACCGATCACACCGGCGCGCCCGGCGGCGGCGGCGTGATGTCGATGATGCACGGGCGGCTGTTCGAGAAAGTCGGTGTGCACACGGTCGCCGTGCACGGCGAATTCGCGCCGGAGTTTGGCGCGCAGATGCCTGGGGCGGCGGAAGACCCGCGCTTCTGGGCCTCGGGCATCTCGCTGATCGCGCACATGCGCAATCCGCACATCCCCGCCGTGCACATGAACACGCGGTTCATTGTGACGACCAGGAACTGGTTCGGCGGCGGCGCCGATCTGACGCCGGTGCTGAACCGGCGGCGCACCCAGGACGATGCGGATACGCTCGCTTTTCACGCCGCGATGAAGGCGGCCTGTGACGCGCACGCGACCGTTGCCGACTACGGAAAATACAAGACGTGGTGCGACGAATATTTCTACCTGCCCCATCGCAACGAGCCGCGCGGCATCGGCGGCATCTTCTACGATCACCACAATTCCGGCGACTGGGACGCGGACTTCGCGTTCACCCAGGATGTCGGCCGCGCCTTCCTGCGGATTTACCCGCAACTGGTACGCGCGAATTTCGGCACGCCATGGTCCGCGGCGGAACGCGAGGAGCAACTGATCCGCCGCGGCCGCTATGTCGAATTCAACCTGCTGTACGATCGCGGCACGCTGTTCGGGTTGAAGACCGGCGGCAATATCGAATCGATTCTCTCGTCAATGCCGCCCGAGGTGAAGTGGCCGTGAGGTTCCTGCAACTGGTGTGGCGGTTCAGAAATTCGCTTCATTTTATCGGCGAGTGAGTCAAGTGAAAGCGGGAACCGTTCCCGTTTCGATGCAAATCCGAAGAGGAATTTCTTGTGGCCGGATGATAAACGGCTTACATGAAGGGCATTGTCGGACTTTGCGCCGACCCGGTCGCAGCCTACCCGGTCAAAACAAGGAGCCTTCGGTGAGAATCCTCATCAGTCGTAGAGGCGGCTCAATACCGTCATCTGCTCCCTCAAGCCATGCGCCGGTACGTTCGTCCAACTAGCCCGCGGGCCTGGGAGCACAGCCATGTACACGATTGCCAAACAATTTGCATTTTCCGCCTCGCACCTTATCGGCGGGCTGGCGGCCGACCATCCGTGCGCTCGATTGCACGGCCACAATTACGAGGTCGAGGTGATCCTGCAATCACCAACCCTGAATGCTTCGGGCTTCGTGCGCGATTTTCACGAGCTTTCCGCATTACAAGATTTCATCAACACGACGATCGACCACAGGCACCTCAACGACGTGCTCGGGCATGATCGGACCACGACGGAAGTTATCAGCCAGTGGTTGTATGATTGGTGCAAGGTGCGTTGGCCGGAGGTGGTTGCAGTGCGTGTGGCCGAGACACCGGATAGTTGGGCCGAATACCGGCCATGAGGGACAGCATTCTCATCAGCGAAATCTTTGGCCCGACGGTGCAGGGCGAGGGCCCGCTCGTCGGTCGACCAACGGTGTTCGTTCGCACTGGTGGCTGCGACTACCGCTGTGCTTGGTGCGACACGCTCTATGCAGTGCTGCCCGACTACCGCAACGAATGGACTCCGATGACCCCAGCCCAAATCGTGGCGCGTGTCGACGAATTGGCCGACGATAGCCCGGTACTGGTGACACTATCGGGCGGCAATCCGGCCTTGCAGCCGTTGGCGCCGCTTATCGAACTCGGCCGCGCCAAAGGCTACACGTTTGCCTTGGAGACGCAGGGCAGCGTACCAGCGCCTTGGTTCACGGAGCTCGATTGGCTGATCCTGAGTCCGAAGCCGCCGTCTTCGCATATGATAACGGACTGGGACGCTCTCGACGCCTGCCTCCGCGCCACAAAGCAAAGGCCGCACTGCGCGCTAAAGATCGTTGTTTTTGATGACGTTGATTACAGCTATGCGCGGATGGCCTCGGCCCGCTACCCGGCGCTGCCGATCTATTTGCAAGTTGGCAATCCCGCGCCAGTGCAGCACGCCGGGAAGCCCCTTCCTGACGATGCCGAGATTGACGATCTGTTGGGCCGGTTCAGATGGCTCGTCGGCAAGGTGACGACTGACCATTGGTTTGCCGCAACCGTGCTGCCGCAACTTCATGTCCTCGCCTGGGGCAACAAGCGGGGCGTTTGATCGCCCACGGGAAAAAGCTCTGCTTTTTGACGCTCGCCTACAAAGCAAACGGACTGAAAGATCGATTCTAAAATTGGTCAGCGTCGCTGTCCACTGCGTCTTGTCCGCAACAGTCATTGAGAAATTTGAGCCGTCCATCCTCGTGCCTTGGTTGTGGCAAATCTAAAAGATACGTCGGTGCTGGATTGGGCCCCAGACTGAACACGGGGATCTGTAGTTGGGATTGAATGGGGAAACCGCGCCGGCGCGGCTGGCGACATTGAAGATTTGGCTAGCAGGCTGTGTTGCCGGCGCGCTGACCGCAATTTCGCTTGCGGCGATTCATCAGATCACGGTATCGGGCCCGAGCGTCGCAGCGCCGAATGCGAGGGTTGCTGATGCATTCAGCGCCATCCCGCCGAATGTGACGACGGTGCTGACAAACGTCGCCGCAGCGTTACCGGCCCCGGTCATCGAGGCAAAATCCGATACAAGATTATCGGCCAATGTGATTGTTGCGGCGGAATTCAGCGCCGCGGCGCCGGACGCGGTGATGCCGTCCGACGTGACCGGTTCGCTGCGGCAAGAGCGAATGTTGCAGGCCTATGCCAGCCTCGACACCGCGCCGCCCAAGAACGAGGCAACGTCACAGCAGGACCGTCCGCCGGCTGCTTCGCCCAATCCGGATGAAGGCGAGCTGCCATATCTGAAGTACTACGTCTACTCGGAAATTCCCCCGCCGGAGAAACCCGCGAAGATCGCCTTGGCAGCATTGAGCGATGTTCCGCTTGGAACGCCGGTCCAGGAGATCGAACACGCGGCCGAAGCATTCGGTCTCGATGTCAATTTCATGAAGGCGGTTGCCAAAATCGAATCCGACTTTAATCCCAAGGAGCGCACCGGCTCCTATATAGGTCTGTTCCAGCTGAGCAAGTCTGAGTTTAGCGAATACGGGTCGGGCAACATCCTCAACTCTCGCGACAATGCTATGGCTGCCGCCTACAAATTCGTCACCGAGGCTGCGCTATTCGAAGCAGTGACGCACGAGAAGCCGACGTTCGCCGAACTCTATCTGATCCACCAGCAAGGCTGGGAAGGAGCCGCCGAACACGTCAGCCATCCGCAGCAGATTGCCTGGAAGTCGATGTGCGCGACCCAGGAGGGCATGGCGAAGGGCGAGGGATGGTGCAAGCGCGCCATCTGGGGCAACACGCTGCCGGCGGTCAAACGCGAATGGAAGTCGGTCGATCGCCTCACCTCGGGCGCGTTCGTGGCGATGTGGCGGGACCGCGTCGAGACGCTCTATGCCCGCTATCCAGCGCCAACGCCGCAGCGGCCGGACGCTTGAGATGGAACAGTTTGCGAGGAAGTCCGGATTCGCAGATCACACGCGTGGCTTTTCACTTGAGTCTTACACCTTCGACTACACCGGTTGGATAGAGGGATTCGAAATCCGTGTTCAGTAGCGCCTGGCGCGGGCGGCGTGATTTCCGCGATGCGGCCGTGCCGACCTGTGCAGTCCCCACGCGTTGCCGAGCGGTACCTGCGAGGCCATCGCACCCGAGAATCCGCGGCCATCGTTCGAATAGATGGAGAAGGTCGGGTCCGTGGCTGCGGCCGCGGCGGGCTCCGAGATCGCCTGCCATGCCGAGGCGGGCGTCGCAAGGAAGGCGGAAAGAACGAGCGTCGCGCCCAAAATTTTGAAGCTGGTCATGCCATCCTCCTGGTACCGGCGTGCAACGCATACGCGCGCTGTCCATTGACATGACTGGCAGTTAGGCGTCGGCATTCCCCTCGCGAAGGGGTGGCGCAATCACGCTTTGGCGAGCGGCGCGCCAACGACGCCGGCCAGTCCGAACACCGAAATCTTGATCAGGCCGGTTGCGACCGAAATCATCGCATCATCAGCACCGGCGACAAGGCCAGTATTGCCGATCCGGACCGCGCGGCGCCTGAGCAGACGCCGCAGCGGCACGCTGAGGATCAACATGCCACCGATGACAATCGCCGCCGACCACGGACGCAAACAGCGCGACAGTTGCAACCAGCAGGAGTTGCGCGAATGAGATATCGGAGAAGCTCGAAACGATGCTCACAACCGGTGGTCGCGGGTAAAGCGGGAGACGGTCTGGTCGGCAATGGCGGCGAGCGTGGTCTCGTCGAGCGGGAAATCGGCCGCGAGCCATGCCTCCTCCGCAAGGGTGAGCAGATGACCGAGCGCGGGGCCTTCGGCAATTCCGCGCGCGATGAACTCGGCCGCCTTGAGCGGAAACTTCGGCGCGCTCCAACGCTGCGGCAGAAGCGCAAGCTCGCGCCAGGACGCCGGATCGGTATCGCGGCCCGCACGCGCCCAGGCCAGCAGCAGCCGGTCGCGGTAGCGATCCTCGCCCAGCCGGTAAAGTCGCCGCCTGGCTCTCGCCTCGTCCATTCCGGCCAGCCGCCACCAGCGATGTCCCATCGAATCCAGCGCCTTGGCCTCTGCCTTGGACAGGCGCAGGCGCACCGCCACGCGCCTGGCGTCTTCGGTCACGGCGACTGTCAGCGCGGCCAACCGGCGGATCGCATCGGCCTTCAGGCCAAGCTCCCGCTCGGCCGAAATCATCGCCGCAAGCGCCCCGGTATAGCCGACACCGCCGAAAACCTGTTGCAGGAATCCGCCATCCGCCATCGCTGCGACGGCGCCCACCGCGCCGTCCGCGACCAGGAGTTTCAGGATTTCCATACGCACCCGCTCTGCCGACAACGTCGAAAGGCCGGCGCGCGACCGGATACAGGCGAGGTATCCGAAGCGGTCCACCTCGCCCGCGCCGAAGGCCGCGTGAATGCGGAAGAAGCGGAGAATGCGCAGGAAATCCTCCTCGATCCTTTGGGTGGGATCGCCGATGAAACGCACGCGCCTTCTGGCTATGTCCTCGAGTCCGCCGACATAGTCATGGACGACGCCATCGGCGCCGACGGAGAGCGCATTGATCGTGAAGTCGCGCCGGTGCGCGTCGCCGACCCAGTCGCGGCCGAACGCAACCTTCGCCTTGCGGCCGAAGGTTTCGGTGTCCTCGCGCAGCGTCGTCACCTCGAAGGGCTGCGCCTCGATCACGAGCGTCACCGTGCCATGATCGATGCCGGTCGGCACGCTCTTGATGCCGGCCCCTTTCGCGCGCCGTATCACCTCGGCGGGCAGCGCCGTCGTCGCAATGTCGATATCGCCTGTGGGAACGCCGAGCAGCGCATTGCGGACCGCGCCACCGACCACGCGCGCCTCCTCGCCGTCGCCGTTGAGCAGCGCCAGCACGCGGGCAACCGATCCCGATTGCAGCCACGCGGCGTGATCCAGCACCCGCGCTGCCGTCATTTCTCGACTCCAGGAATGAACTTGCCGTCCTCGATATGGGCCGGAAAGTAGGTCGAATTCGGCGGGGCGCCCGAGAAATGCGCCAGCATGACGAAGCTCGCGACGACCAGAAGCAGGGATCCGAGCACCAGCTTGGCAACGAGCTGGATCGGCCACGACGTCTGCACCAGAAGTTTGGAACGAGTTGCGATCAGGAACAGGGCATACACCGCAAACGGAATCAGGAAAATTCCGATCTCGGTCAGCGCCGGCCGGATCATGACAGGTAGATCCGCTCGTACAACGCCCGCAGGATGCCGGCGGTCGCGCCCCAGATGTAACGTTCCGCGAACGGCATGGCGTAGTAGGAGCGCTCCATGCCGCGAAATTCCTTGCTGTGCACCTGGTGATTGGCCGGGTTCATCAGGAAGGAGAGCGGCACCTCGAAGGCGTCGTCCACCTCCTCATGATTGATCCGCAGCTTGAAGCCGGGCCGCACCCGCGCGACGGTCGGCAGAATGCGAAAGCCGAAGGTGGTTCCATAGACGCCGAGATAGCCGATCGGATCGACAAAGCTGCGCTCGAGCCCGGTCTCCTCCTCGGCCTCGCGCAACGCAGCATCGAGCGGCGAGCCATCGGTGGCTTCGATCTTGCCGCCCGGGAATGCGATCTGTCCGGCGTGGTCGGCGAGATGCGCAGAGCGTTGGGTCAAAAGCACGGTCGGCTGCGGGTGGTCGACGACGGGAATCAGCACCGCCGCGGGACGGATCGGCTGTTCGCGCGCGATGATCTGCAGCATCCGGGCGGTACCGGGATCGCCGCTTTCCGGAATGATGTTCGGATCGATCAGCCCGCGCGGAACCTCGAAGTTCAGCCGCGCGCGGGAACGATCGAAAAACTCCGCAGCGCTGAACTCGGCCGGAGCAGTCTTCAGCATCGGCTCGATCAAAGCGCGGCCCTCACCTGCTCCGCATCTGCCATCGGAAAGAATTCCCCCGCGGATTCCACCCCGAACATCGGACGACCATCGATCACCCGCTCCTCGCCCATGTCAACCAGATCGTAATAGAGCGCGCGCGTGACCTTGGCCCAGAGATCGGCACGGACGTGGAGATAGGGCGTGAGCCCGCCGTCGGAGCCGGCCTCGAACCGCAGACGATGCGCGGCATCGCAAGGCACCCAGTCGTCGACATTGGTGCGGAACCGCAACAGCCTTGCACCGTTCTCTTTGTCTTTGATCATTTCCACCGCAAGAAAAGGCGCGTCGTCGACGCGAATGCCCACCTTCTCGACCGGCGTGACAAGAAAGTGCTTGCCGCCCTCGCGCTTGAGGATGGTCGAGAACAGATGCACCAGCGCGGGCCGCCCGATTGGCGTCCCCATGTAGTACCATGTACCATCGGAGGCGATTCGCATGTCGAGATCGCCGCAGAACGGCGGATTCCACAGGTGCACCGGGGGCAATCCCTTTCCGGCGCGATTTGTCTTAGCAGCGTTTGTTGCCGCGGCGGTCAATCCTTCGAGACCTCGACCGGTGGTCTGCCCTTGCTTCGCCATGGTTTGCCCCGAGTTTCGCATCTCGATGTGGCACGATTGCTGCACGTTACACGCCGAAATCGCAGACGAGTTCCCGGAAAATTCCGCGGATCAAGTCGCCACATCGTGATGCCGTCAATACCCCGAAATACCGTTAATGTGGTGATAGTTTAGTTCAAGAAATCCATGGCCATTGCATATGTTTAGCACGAGTTCATGGCATATGACGCAAGCCGGGCGGCCTGGCAGATCAAGGAGAAATGGATGGCGGACAGTGTAGAAAAACTCGAGGACGTGATCGTCCGCTCGGCCGAACAGGTCTCGGGTCAAGTCCGCGCCGCAAAGGAGGCGATTTCCACCGTCATTTTCGGCCAGGAGAAGGTGGTCGAAAGCACCCTGGTGACGATCCTGTCCGGCGGGCACGCGCTTCTGATCGGCGTGCCGGGCCTCGCCAAGACCAAGCTCGTCGAAACCCTGGGCATCACGCTCGGGCTGGATACCAAGCGGATTCAGTTCACGCCGGACCTGATGCCGTCTGACATTCTCGGCGCCGAGGTGCTGGACGAGAGCAATTCCGGTAAACGGTCGTTTCGCTTCATTTCCGGACCTGTCTTCGCGCAGCTGCTGATGGCCGACGAAATCAACCGCGCCAGCCCGCGCACCCAATCGGCGCTGCTGCAGGCGATGCAGGAGCAGCACATTACGGTGGCAGGCGCGCGCCACGATCTGCCGAAGCCGTTCCACGTGCTGGCCACGCAAAACCCCTTGGAGCAGGAAGGCACTTACCCCTTGCCGGAGGCGCAGCTTGATCGCTTCCTGATGGAAATCGACGTCGATTATCCGGACCGCGACGCCGAACGGCGCATCCTGTTCGAAACCACCGGCGCCGAGGAGACGCTGGCCAAGGCCGCGATGAACGCCGATGCGCTGACCACCGCACAGCGGCTGGTGCGGCGTCTGCCGGTCGGCGATTCCGTGGTGGAGGCGATCCTGTCGCTGGTGCGCTCCGCGCGCCCGGATCCCGAGGGCGGCGAAACCGGCAAGCTGATCGCCTGGGGGCCGGGGCCGCGCGCAAGCCAGGCCCTGATGCTGGCGGTCCGCGCCCGCGCCCTGCTCGACGGACGGCTGGCGCCCTCGGTCGATGACGTGATTGACCTCGCCGAGCCGATTCTCAAACACCGCATGGCGTTGACGTTCTCGGCGCGCGCCGAAGGGCGCACCATTCCGGACGTAATCCGGCAATTGAAGACGCGGATTGGCTGATGGCTGCAGGTGACAAGCGGCTAGCCGGGGAAATCGCAGCAATCCGACGGGCCGATGGCGAAAGTCGAACGCTTGCCGCATCGCTGCCGCGTCTCGTGCTCGAAGCTCGCCGCATCGCCGCCAACGTGATCCACGGCCTGCACGGCCGGCGGCGCGCCGGGGCCGGCGAAAGTTTCTGGCAATACCGCCGTTTCGTCTCGGGCGAACCGTCACAGAACGTCGACTGGCGCCGATCGGCGCGTGACGATCACCTCTATGTCCGCGAGCAGGAGTGGGAGGCCGCGCACACCGTGTGGCTCTGGCCGGACCGCTCGCCGTCGATGGCGTTCGCGTCGAAGCTGGCGCGCGACAGCAAGCTGGAACGGGCGCTGATCGTCACCTTCGCACTCGCCGAGCTTTTGGTCGCGGGCGGCGAACGCGTCGGGGTTCCCGGCCTGATGAATCCGACCGCGAGCCGCAGCGTGATCGACAAGATGGCGCAGGCAATGCTGCATGACGACGCTGACAGACTGAGCCTGCCTCCATCCTTCGTGCCGTCGGCGCTCGCCGAAATCGTGGTGCTGTCGGATTTCTGGTCGCCGATATCCGAGATCGGAAGCATGCTTGCGGGACTGTCGGCCTCGGGCGCCCACGGCACGCTGGTGCAGATCGTCGATCCCGCCGAAGAAAGTTTTCCCTATTCGGGACGCATCGAATTCGTCGAACCGGAAGGCTTCGGCGCCATCACCGCCGGTCGCGCAGAAAGATGGGCCAGCGACTATGCCGCGCGGGTCGCGCTGCACCGCGACCAGATTCGCGCCGAGACCGGCAGGCTCGACTGGCTGTTTGCGACCCACACCACCGATCGCTCGGCGGCTGAGCTGCTTCTGTTCCTGCATGGCGGCATGATGGTGAGCAAGGGCGGCGTGCACGCAAACGTCAAAGCGGGGCGAGTCGCATGATCGCCGGCTTCCCCCTTTCCTTTGCCGAACCGCTGTTGCTGGCCGGGCTTCTGAGCCTGCCGCTGTTGTGGTGGCTGCTGCGGGTGATGCCGCCGCGTCCGCGGCGCATCGAATTTCCGCCGACGCGGCTGTTGTTTGATATCGCGCCGAGAGAGGAAACCCCCTCGCGTACGCCGTGGTGGCTGACCGCGCTGCGGCTGCTTGCGGCCGCCCTTCTGATCTTCGCGGCCGCAGGACCGATCTGGAATCCGCAAACCGTCGCAGCCGGCAGCAACGCGCCGGTGATGATCCTGCTTGACGACGGCTGGAGCGCAGCCTCGAGCTGGGACTCGAGAGTACGCGCCGCCGACGAACTGATCGCCAATGCCGAGAACAACCGGCGCGGCGTTGCGCTGGTCCCACTCTCGGAACCGGCGCGCGACATCACCATCATGCCGGCCGGCGCGGCGCGGGTCGCGCTGCGGCAAATTGTGCCCAAGCCCTACGCCATCGATCGGGTCGAGACTCTCGCCGCAGTCGATCGTTTCCTCAAAGGCGCGGGCGACGTCGAGATCGCCTGGCTCTCCGACGGTGTCGATACCGGGCGCGGCGCAGAATTTGTCGAGGGCCTCGCCAAGACCGTCTCCGGCCGCTCATTGACGATCTTCGAGGGCGGCGCGCCGCCGGCGCTGGCCCTGGCCGATGCGGAAAATGCGGCGGCCAAAATGACGGTGAAGGTGCTGCGCACCGGTGGCAACGCCGCGACCGGCACCGTGCGCGCACTCGACGCCAAGGGCTCGCCGATCGGAGACGCGCACTTTGCCTTCGCCCCGCAGGCTCAGGACACGGAGGCGACGTTCGATCTTCCGGTCGAACTGCGCAACGATATCTCGCGGCTCGAAATCGCGGGCGAGCGATCCGCAGGCGCGGTGCAGCTGCTTGACAAGCGATGGCGCCGACGCGCGATCGGCATCGTCAGCGGGGCGAGCAGCGATACCGCGCAACCGCTGCTGGCGGCCACCTTCTATCTGACCCGCGCGCTCGCGCCATTCGCCGATGTACGGCGGGCCGATCACGGCGCGCCGCAGCAGGCGATTACCCAGTTTCTCGACCAGAAACTGCCGATGATCATCATGGCCGACGTCGGCACCCTGTCGCCGGAGCTGCGCGAACGTCTCGCCGCCTGGATCGAGCAGGGCGGGGTTCTGGTGCGCTTCGCCGGGCCGCGGCTGGCAGAAGGCG
>Ga0265339_10003489_pt1 | contig 10994 bp, 8 predicted proteins | sample 4CB219metaG_FD_202085 | JGI IMG/M metagenome (GOLD analysis project Ga0265339, IMG submission 202085) | Rhizosphere microbial communities from Carex aquatilis grown in University of Washington, Seatle, WA, United States - 4-CB2-19 metaG | ecosystem: Host-associated > Plants > Roots > Rhizosphere...
CCCCTCGGCGGTGTTGAAGATCAGGTCGGGCCCGTACGATTCGATGCGCGCCGCCAGGCGCGACGCCGGGCCCGTGACCTCGATCTTCTCGACCTCGTGCCCGCCGGCGCGGAGCCCCTCGGCGATGGAGTCGACGGTCTCGGCGGAGTCGAACTCCGCCTCTTCTTCGCTGTCCGTGAGCCGAAGGTTGTGGGTGAAAGCGATTCGCATGTGGGGCGTCCGTCGCGACGATTGCGCGTGCGGTTACCCTAACAGGATTCCGCCCCGACCGCTGAGCGCTTCCGCGACCTTCTCGGCCAATTTCTTCAGATCTTCGCTCGGCCTCACCATGAAGGCGTCGACGCCGGTCGCGAACGCCTCTTTCACCGACTCGTACGACGGGTAGGCCGTGTACAAGACCGACGCGCAGTGAGGCAGCAGGCGCTGCGCGTGCTCGATCACACGCAACCCGGAGACGCCCGGCAAGTGGCGATCGGCCAGCACCAGATCATAGTGCTCGTGTTTGATCAGCGCCAGCGCCTCGTCGCCGTCGCGCGCCGCGGTCACGTGATACTGCTTGCTGAGATAGTCGGAGATGAGCTGGCGCCGCGCGCCCTCGACCTCGACCAGCAGCACGCGCCCGGAGCGCCCGCCCGTGGTCGCGAGCCGCGGGCGCGCGAGTTGCTCGTCGCGCCGCGAGAGCGCGCGCCGGATCCGGAATCTCAGATCCTCGACGTCGTGGATCGGCTTCTCGATGTAGTCGTGTGCGCCGATGTCCAGCGCCTCCAGCGCCGAATCGTAAGAGCTGTAGCCGGTGATGAGCACGATCGCCGGCGACGGCGTCACCGTGCGCGCCGCGCGCAGCACGTCGAGGCCCGACGCGCCCGGCAGGTTCTTGTCGGTGAGCACGAGATCGAAGCGGCGCCGCTGCATGAGGTCCATCGCTTCTTCGGCCGAGGCGGCCGTGGTCACGCGGTAGCCACCGCGACGGAGCGCCTCGCGCAGCACGGTGAGCACGACGACCTCGTCGTCGACGACCAGCACCTCGTGCCCGGTCGGGATCACCGGTGTACGCGTGCGCGGGATCGTCGTCGCGGCGATGAGGCGCACGTCGACGTCCTCGTGCAGCGTCGGCGGCGGCCGCGTGCGGTCGTCGACGTTGACGATGCCGAACTCCGCCAGCGTCTCGACCATGCGGACGCCCAGCGCCTCGTGACGCCGGCGGAGCGCCATCGACGCCGCGACCCGGCCCAGGATGCTGACCCCCTCGGTGGTGCGCGGCAGATACGCGCGCACGCCGCCGTAGATCGCGCTGCGCAGGCGCTCGGTGTCGGGATCCTCGTCGACGATGATCACCGCCGCGCCCGGCGTGCGCGCCCGCGCTTCAGTCAGGCGCGTGTCCAGCGTCTCGGCGCCGGACAGCGCGACCACCACGGCGTCGGGCGCGCCAGGCATCGCCGGCACCGACCCCGCGGCGCGCGCGAGCCCGGCGTCGCCGATGACGGAGATCGTGGGCTCGGCCTTGGCCTCGGTGACCATCTGATCGATCGCCGCCGTCAGCGCCGCCAGGTCGGGCTGCATCTCGTGCCGGATGCCGGCGAAGGCGTTCATCACCAGCAGGCCGCGCGTGCGTGAGCGCCGGAATCCGGCCAGCCGCTTGACGTGAGCGCGCAGGAGCGCGTCGACCTCGGGCAGCGGGCGCGGCAGCACCGACGCGACCTCGCGGCCGAACGCGGCGCCGCAGCGGTCCGGGTCGCTCTCGGTGATGAGCACGATGTCGGTGAAGGGGCGCAGCTCGCGCGACGCGGCGAGCGGATCGCGCTCGCCCTCGTCGTCGAGCGTGAGGAACGCGAGATCGAACGACTCGTCGGCCAGCCGCGCGAGCGCCTCGGCGGTCGATTCGACTTCCAGCACGAAGCCCTCGTTGGCCAGCGCCGACGCAATCCGCTGGCGCTCGATCGGGTCGGGGAGCGCGACCAGGAAGCGCTCCTGTCCGCCGCGCGCGGCGTTGCGCAGGACGCCGATGTGCCGGCTTGCGAGATCGGGATCGGACATCAGCCCCGCGTCATTCTACCTGGAAAACCAAGAGCTCGACCGCAACATCGTCGTGTGGGCGAAGCCGGGCTTGGCCGGCTGAGTCCGTCGCGGGAGGGTTTGGGAACCCTTCGAGGGTTCCCATCCTGGCGGGAGGGTTTGGGAACCCTTCGAGGGTTCCCATCCTGGCGGGAGGGTTTGGGAACCCTTCGAGGGTTCCCATCCTGATCGTCGCCACCACTGTCGGGGCCGCTCGGGGATTCGCAGCGCCCCGGCCTTAGCTGGTGCACGCGCCCTCCAGCCGTGTGACAATTGATCGAGGCCGATGAGCGAACGCGACCTGGTGGTCCGCAAGCGGGAAGAGGTCAGCGAGTGGGACGGCGCAACCGTCACGCGCGACATCTCGAGCACGGCGCCACGCCAGGAGGGGGCGATCGGGTGGGTCGGCGCTCAGCTCGACCGTGCCGTCGCACGCTTCTTGGATATCTTCGCGCGCCGCGGAACGCTCGCCGAAGGTGAGCCCGCGGCGCTGACCCGCACCGGTGGTCCGCTGGCGCGCTGGATCTCGTTTCCGCGCGGGGTGCGCGTGGCGACCGCGGCAACCACCACCGCGGCAGCCGGCCTGGCCGCCTGGGGCGTGCTCGCCATGGCGGGCAACGAATTTGGCGTCGCGGTCGCGGCAGCCGCTGCGGCCACCGCGCTCTCGGCGGCGTCCGGTCCGCTGGGCGTGCGGCTTGCCAACCGGCTGCATCGGTTGATCGCGCGTCACCGGCGCTATCACGTGTCCGAGCTCCGCGCGATCGCGGATCGCAAGGCGGTCGCCGTGCGCGGGGTGGTCGTGTCTCGGCGGACCGCCGCCTCGGCACTGGCGGGACGCGCCGCGGTCTGGTCGCTCGCGCGCTTTCGCAAGGGAACCTGGCTGTCGGCCGACTTCTTTCACGAGGTCGCCTTCGATTTTCTGCTCGACGACGGCACCGACGAGCCGATCTGGATCGAGGTCGCGGGTGGCATGCTGCTGGATCGCTTCCCGCCCGACCAGCGCATGCAGTTCGGCAGCACCACGCTGCTCGAGCTCGATCATCCGTTCCTCACGCGCTTGAGGCTCGACGACCGCGAGGTGCGCGCGTCGGAGCTCAACATCGCCGCGGGCGACGTGGTCGAGGTCGTCGGGCGCCTCTCGCGGCGCCTGGATCCGACGGCGCCGTCGGATTCGGGGCGGGCGCCGCCGCACCGGCGGGTGCTGCGATCGGGCACCCGCGTGCCCGTCATGATCCGCAAGGTGACGGAACCCGACCTCGACCTCTCACGGGTGCGCCGCTTGCCGCCCAAGGGGCCGCCCGACACGACCCCCGGCGAACCCCCCGTCCGCAAATTTTAAGCGGCGGGAAGTTGGTGGCTGTTTGGACGACGGCCGACGATCTGACCCGAGGGCTATGCCGGCGCTGCGCTCCGCTCCTCACATAGGACAAAACTATGCTCCGGTGCGGTGCTCGTGCCGGCTACGCCCTCGGGCCAGCTTGTCGGCCGCCTACTAACGAACGGAACCGCTCCCGGGTTGCGGACCTTTTGAGGACCGAGCCCCAAATAGCTGTTATGCCCTCTCCCCTCGTCCGCGGATCGTCCGCGGGGCGAGAGGGTCAGGGGGGGCAGGGTGAGGGGGGCTCCGCGGAGTCGGCTCGAAGAGGGCGAGAAAAGAAGGCTCGAACGGGTGTATAGTTTGGCGAGTGCGTATGCTATGCCAATCGGTGGTGGCGCTGGCGCTGGCCGCGTCGCCGGCACGGGCCGAGGACGCGGACTTCGCGCCGCAGGCACGCGCGCTGGCCGGCGTGGTGGCCTGCGCGCCCGGTGTCACGCCGCCATCGCGGTTCGACGGCAAGGTGCTGTCGGCGCACTGCCGGCAGCTGGCGATGCTGCAGCGCTGGTGGCAGCACCGCTGGCTCTCTCGCGCGCAGCCCTTCCTGGAAAAGATCGTGCCCGCCGATCTGCCGCCGCGCGTGGTCTATCCCTTCGGCGGCGGCGACCTCCTGACGGCGCTGGTGACGTTCCCGCACGCGACGGAGATCAACACCGTCTCGCTCGAGCCGTCGGGCGACGTGCGCACGGTCGACACGATCGATCCCGACGATCTCGACGGCGCGCTCGCCGACGTGCGCGACATGACCACGCGCCTGTTCGCGGTCGCGCACTCGAAGACCAGCACCATGCGAAAGATGGCCAAGGCCAAGTTCCCCGGCGAGCTGGCGCTGGCGCTGATCGCGCTCACCATGAACGACCTCGAGCCGGTGTCGGTGCGCTACTTCCGCGTCGGCCCCGACGGAGACCTGCACTATCTGACGCCTGCGGAGATCAAGGCGGGAGCGTGGGCCGCCCCGCCGCCCGCGATCAGTACGACGCCCACTTCGACGACGCCGGCCGCGGCGACCGCCGCCCCGCCCGACGCGGCTCCGGCGCCCATCGCGCGCCCCGCGCCGCCTCAACCGTTCGGCAACCTCGAGATCGAATTCCGCCCGCGCGGCGGGGGCCCGACGCGCGTCTTCCGCCACATCTCGGCGAACCTCGACGACCAGCACCTGACCGCCGACCCGGGCGTGATCCGTTACCTCGAGACCAAGGGCAACGTCACGGCGATGACCAAGGCAGCGAGCTACTTGCTGTGGTGGCGCGGCTTCTCGCAGATTCGGACGTATCTTCTTGGGCACATGGTCTGGATGATCTCCGACAGCACCGGTATCCCACCCGAGAACGCCGCCGCCGCCGGGTTCGAGCAGATCCCCTACGGGCACTTCGAGGGAACGTTCCTGAAGACGACGCAGAAGCAGAGCGAAGCGTTCCAGAAGCTGTGGGCCGACAGCGTCGAGTCGATCTCGTTCCGCTTCGGCTATCCCGACATCGCCGGGAACGCGCACTTGATGATCACGCGCCACCCCGCCAAGTGAACGAAGAGTGAGCGCGGCGCTGTTGACCGCGCTGGCGCTGGCCAGCGCATCGGACCATCGTACCGGCGTCGCCACCGACATCGAGGCGCAAGGCACACACTACCGCGTGCAGACCGAACACGGGCCGGTGCACCTGTTCCGGCCCGCGGGTTACGACCGGCGCAGCGCGGGCATCGTCGTCTACGTGCACGGGCTCTACACGCGCGTCGACCAGGCCTGGCGCGAGCACCAGCTGGCCGCGCAGTTCGCGGCCAGCGGCGCGAACGCGCTGTTCATCGTTCCCGAGGCGCCCGAAGCGGCGGATGAGCCGCCCGCCTGGACCGATCTCGAGTCGCTGATCGCCACCGCGCTGGCTCGCGCGCATCTGCGGCGGCCGCCCGGTCCGGTTGTGGCGGCGGGTCACTCGGGCGCCTATCGCACGCTCGCCGAGTGGCTGGGCGATCCCGCGCTGCGCACGCTGATCCTCGTCGACGCGCTCTACGGCAAGGAAGACGAGTTTCGCGCGTGGCTCGACGCCGATCCCGCTCACAAGATGACGCTGGTCGTGAAGGGGACCGCGCGCTGGGCCGACCCGTTCGTCCGCGGCTACCGGCGCGCGATCACGCTCCCGCGCATCCCCGACTCATTCGACGAGCTCTCGCGCGCGCAGCGCACGGCCAAGCTGCTCTGCCTGCGGTCGCAGTACGAACACATGGAGCTCATCACCGAGGGCAAGACGCTGCCGCTGGTCCTGCGCCGCACCGCGCTCGGCCGCGTGCCGGTGTCCACGCCCCAACCCTGACGCTCTAAAAACCTATGCCGAGCTTGGTGATCAGGCTGTCGTTGGTGACGTCCTTGAAGCGCAGGGTCGACGACTGAGCGGCCACGGTCGCCGCTGTGTCGGGCGCATGCCAGGTCGACCGCACCCAGCCGACCGACGCGGTGAGGTGCAGGCTGCCGATCGCGTACAGGTGAACGCCGAGGTCGGCGCCGCGCGTGTAGATCCAGGTCGCGCCGGTGCCACCCGTGAGCGAGACCGACGTGCCCGGGATCGAAAGCGCGCCGTCGAGGCTGCCGGCGAGCACCCCGCCGGCGAGGTTGGCCTGGATGAACGGAGCCAGGCGCAGGGGAAACTGAAGCGCGGCAGACACACCCAGCATGCCGTAGCGGACGCCGACGTCGTTGCCGCTGATTGTGCCGCTGCCGTGGCCGGCGTCCAGCGTCAGCCCGCCGCGCAACCACGACGTGGAGAGCAAGTAGAGGTCGAGCTCGAGCCCGGTCAGCGGCACCGTCGACGCGCTGCCGTTGCCGATGGAGAAGCTGGTGACCGCGAGATCCAGCCGCGGTGCCGGCGCGATGAAGGGCGCGGATGGGGGAGCGGCGGGCGCCTCGCTGGGGGCTGCGCTCACGCACGCGCCGGGCGGGCAAGGGGACTGGCCCCCGGCGACGACAGCCGCGGAATCCGCGGGCGCGTCGCCGGGAGCTTGCGCCCATGCCGCGCCGCTCATCACGAGCAGCAACGGCGGGGCCATCAGGAGCACCAGTTGCGCGGAACACCGTTCGACCTTCTTCTTGACCATGCAGACACCTCCCGGGACCGGAATCGCAGCGGTATTTCGCCGTGATCCGCTTCCCGCATGCGCGCGTATCGGCCGCATCGAGGAGTTAGTGCCCTGGCGAGGCGGAAAAGTTGCAACGATCGGTGGCCGGACGATTCCTGCAACTTTCCCCGGTGCGGTCCACACTAACGATGTGGATGGGTTCCGTGACCGACGTCGCCCTCGCTCCCGCCGAGGAGCAGGATCTCGCGCGCGCCTGCGCGCGCGGTGACCGCACGGCTCAGGTCCGCCTGTTCCGCGCGCAGGTGCAGTCGGTTCATCGCCTGCTTCATCGCGTGCTCGGCCCCAGCCCGGCGCTCGAGGATCTCGTACAGGAGACGTTCATTCGGGTCTTCCGTTCGCTGGGTCATTTTCGCGGCGAGGCGCACCTCAATACCTGGATCGGGCGGATCGCGCTGCGCGTCGCCTACGAGCACCTGCGCCATGCGCGGCCGGCGCCCGCGCGCCTCGAGGCGGTGCCCGACCTGCCGTCGGACGACGCGGACGCCGAGCGGCAGTTGCTCGCGCGCGAAGGCTTGCGCCGCCTCTACCGGATCCTCGAGCGGCTCGAGCCCCGGCAGCGCATCGCGTTCACGCTGTGCCAGATCGACGGGCGATCACAGCAAGAGGTCGCGGCGCTGATGGCGGCGTCGCTGGTCGCGACCAAGGCGCGGATCTGGCGCGCGCGTCGCGAGGTCGATCGCCGGGCGCGTCTCGATCCGTTGCTGGCGCCGCTGGTCATGGGGTCGCCAAAAAAGACACCAGAAGAGAAACCAGAAGAGAAACCAAAAGAGAAACCAAAAGAGAAACCAAAAGAGAAACGATGACAGACGCGATGAAAGGGACGCGGTGAAACGGCGAGAGCCGCCGCCGATGCCGCCGCTCGCCGACGCGGCGGTCTCGCGCATCGAGCGCGGGGTCTTCGCGGCGCTGGATCGCGAGCCCGCGGGGCCGGGCGCGTTGCAGCCCGGGATTCACCGCTGGCGCTGGCCCGTGGTCGTCGGCGCGACGGCGCTGGCGGTGCTCGCGCCTTGGGGCATGCGCGCGTTGTGGCGTGCGCCGGGCTTGCCCGCGCACGGCGCGCGCATCGCCACCGCGACCAGCCCTTCGCATCTGACCGTCGAGGGCGCGGCGATCGACGTCGCGCCCTCGTCGGCGGTCACCTTCGCCCAAGGGGGCGACGGCGACGGCGACGGCGCCACGGTGCTTCGGCTCGAGCGTGGCTCGGTGACCTGCGAGGTCGCGCCGCGCGACACCCGCGCGCCGTTCGTCGTCGAGGCGGGGACCACGCGCGTCACCGTCGTCGGCACGCGCTTCGCCGTCACGCGCGTCGGCGATCGCGCGCAGGTCTCGGTCGTTCACGGCACGGTCCGGGTCGACGACGACGGCGTGACCCAGTTGGTGCACGCCGGCGAGAGCTATCTGCCCGGCGCAGCGCCGGGCGCCGTCGCGCAAGAGGAGACACCAGCGGAGAAGACGGAGACCGTCGTCGCGAATGCGCGCCCGTCAGATATCACGGCCGCGATCGCTCATGACCGGGTGCGCGGCACGACGCCCTGGCGCGATCGTTCGGAGACGCGGCTCGCGGTCTCGACCTCACGGGCGGCGCAAGCCGCGCCGCTGGTGCATCCGCCGGGGGAGCGGATGGTCGCCGTTGCGCGTACGCCGGACGCGCCGACGACGACGGAGGTCGCGCGCGTGCAGGACACGCGTCCGCAGGCAATCGCCAGCGCCGCGCTTCGCGAGCACTTCGAGAGCGCGGTCGCGCTCGAGGTCCGCGATCCGCTGGCCGCATTTCGGATCTATCGCGAGCTCGCGAGCGGAACCGGACCATGGGCCGCCAACGCGCTGTTCGCCGAGGGGCGGCTCTCGGCCGAGCGCGGACAGCGGGCTGCGGCGTACGCGCTGCTGTCGTCGTATCTCGAGCGCTTTCCGGGTGGTCCCAACGCCGACGACGCGCACGCGTTGCTCGCGCGCCTGAAAGGCGCCGATGGCTGGCTTCGCTAGGCGCCACTTCGGCGACGGGGTTGCCGCATTCGCGTTCTGGCTGCTGGTGGCGAACCCGGCGGCGCGCGGCGCCGAGGCGCCGGCGATGCTGGTCGCCACGCGCGATCCCGCGCTGGTCTCGGCGCTGAACGCCGCCTTCGCGCCACGCGGCGTGCGCGTGGCGCTGGCCGATCGGCCGCTGCGAGGCGCCAGCGACGATCTCGGCACCGGCGCGCGTGCCGTGGATCTGGTGTGGCTCTGCGATGTGACGCCGTCGTCCTCGCGGTCGCCATCGGTTGATGGCTCGGCTTCGGCCAGCGCGACCGCGCTCTGCGTGCGCCCACACCACGGAACCGTGATCATCCGGCGCGTCGCGGTGGCGACGCCGCTCTCGCCGGAAGACGCGGCCGCGCTGGCGCTCTCGGTGCAGGTGGCGTTGATGCCCGACACCGCGCCGGCGGCCGAAACGCTCGTGCACGTCGCGCCACCACTACAACCCGCGCGCGCGGCCGGCGCCGGTCTGGGCGATCCGCACAGTCTCACGCTCGAGCTCGGCAGCGGCCTGCGCGGCGCTCCCGACGGGACGAGCGCGCGGGCGAGCCTGGCCGCGGTGTACGCACCCTGGCTCGCCCATCGTCTGGGGCTCGGCGTCGCATTCACCGCGGGGACGGCGTCGGACCGCGCGGTGCCCGGGGGTCGCGGCCCCGGCCCGTCATCGCCGGTGGTCGAGAGCACCAACGACCTGACCGCGCGTCTCTTCGCGCGCGCGCAGGCACCCGTGGGGCCGATCTGGCTGCAGCTGGATCTCGGTCCCGAAGCCCACGCGGTGAGCGGCTTCGTCGCAGATCCCGAGCGTCCGAGCGAGCATCGCTGGTTCTGGTCGCTCGACGGGTTCGCCGGCGCGGTGGTCCCCTTCGGGCGCTTCTTCGCCGGCGCGCGCGCGGGCGGCGCCTACCTGGTCACCGGTCGGTTCGCGTCGCTGAATCCGATCGGCGGCGCCTGGAGCGCCGAGGCGCAGGCGACGGCCGGCGTCGGCTGGTTCTGACCGCAGTGGCGGTTCAAGGATTGATGACCGGCGCGCCGTTCGCGTTCTTCGTCGTCGTGTCGTCGGTCTTCGCGGGAGCCGTGGGCTCCTGGGTCGTCCCGGAACCGCTCGCCTTCGCCATGTGACCCGGCTTCGCGGCGCCGCCCTTGTGCGCCGCCCTGGCGCTCGCCTTGCGGGTGCCGGTGACGTCTTCAGGCTTCGCCAGCGCGGGATTCTCCGCGGGAGGCGCGCCGCTCTCTCGCGCGGGTTTCGCCGAGACCGTCGGAGGATTCGCCGCCACGGGTGGCGGCGTGGGCTCGGCGACCGGCGGGGCGGGCTCGAGCGTGGGCGCCGATTTTGGAGCGCGCGCCCGTGCCGTGGCCGGCGCCGCCTGCGTCTCCTCGGGCGCTGGGGAGGTCGTCGCAGTCGGATCCGGGTCGCCGCGGCGATCGCTGGCGCCGGTGCCGCGCAGGACGACCAGCGCTGCGATTGCGGCGATCAGCGCGAGGCCGCCCACGATTGCCGGCGCTCGCCAGCGAGACGGTGCGGGCGGACGCGTCGGCAGCGCGCGCTCGCCGGTGGCGTTCCGCAGCGTCGTGCTCGACGCCTTGCGGTTCGCCGGCGACGGCAGCTCCATGGTCGCGCCCGATGGCGACGACGTCGTCGATGGCGCCACCAGCGTGGCGACGCGCGGTCGATCCGTCGACGGCGGCCGAGATGCTGGCGCCGGCCTGCCGGTGGACAGTGCGCCCGATTCACCCGCGGCGTTCATCGTTGGCACGCTCGAGATGGCCGGCGCGCCCGCCGGCAGGTCGACGGCGGGCGCCGCGCCGAAGAACGGCGTCCAGAGAATGCGCGTCGACTCGCTGCCGTACTCGAGCAGCGCGGCGCCGAATTGCTTGACCGACTCGAACCGCGCGAGCGGATCCAGGTTCATGGCGCGCAGGATGATCGCCTCCATGCGCTCGGGCAGACCGGGCCGCTGCAGCGACGGGCGCACGAACTCACCCTCGGCGATCTTCTTCAGCAGGATGTAGAAGCTCTCCTCCTCGAACGCACGCTGTCCGGTCACGCACTCATAAAGGATCGTCCCCAGGCCGTACTGATCGCTGCGCGCGTCCGCCTCGCGTGCCGCGCGCAGCTGCTCCGGCGGCAGGTAGTGCATCGTCCCCATCGTCGCCGCGGTGCCGGTGAGCGCGCGCGCCCGCGAGTCGCCGAGCACTTTCGAGATACCGAAATCGAGCACCTTGGGCGCAACCGCACCGTAGGAGCTGCGCGCCAGAAAGATGTTCTCGGGCTTGAGGTCGCGGTGGATCACGCTCTGCTCGTGAGCCGTCGCAATGGCGGCGGCGACCGGCAGCATGATGTCGGCGGCCTGCGACGGCGAGAGGGCCCCCTGGCGCGCGAGCAACCGCGCGAGGTCTTCCCCCTCGAGGTATTCCATCACCAGGTAGATCA
>Ga0265339_10003499_pt1 | contig 10980 bp, 8 predicted proteins | sample 4CB219metaG_FD_202085 | JGI IMG/M metagenome (GOLD analysis project Ga0265339, IMG submission 202085) | Rhizosphere microbial communities from Carex aquatilis grown in University of Washington, Seatle, WA, United States - 4-CB2-19 metaG | ecosystem: Host-associated > Plants > Roots > Rhizosphere...
GTAGCGACCGGCGAAGCCGAAGCATGAAGCATCCGCGCCCTGCGGACACCAGAATGCCGAGGCCCAATCCAGGAGGTTGGATAAACTAACGATCCAGCCCGCGACGAAAAGTTCCAAAAGCTTACTGTGAAAACGTTTTCAGTCAACCGTGCGCCGCCTAGCCAATCCGAACGAGAGACCGGCGGGCAGTCAAATTCAAGGCACCGCTGCCGGTTTCACGTTCCACGGTGGGTTGGGTTCGCGCTTATCGAACAACGCGTCCACCCCGATCGGTCCGATGTTCCGCCGGCGAGAGCGGCCCGGCATGAGGAATAGTCAGGCAGGGAAGCAGGAAAGATCGTTTGTTGCGCGGCGCGATCGGCGCGACATTGCTTCGCACAACGGCAGCGAGGCCGGGTTCAGGCGGATCCGCCCGAATTCCAACGGCCGTTGCAACGCCTCAGCCGCACCAAGAGGTGGCGGGGTCAGGGAGGATATGGTGCGCAGGTTCCTGATCGCTGGATTACTGGTCTCGTTGTTCGTGGGCGGGGCGACCCACGTCGCACGCGCGCAAGCTGCCGATGCGTATCCAACCAGGACGATCCGGATTGTCGTGCCTCTCGCAGCCGGAGGTATCACCGACATCGTGGCCCGGGCGGTTGCCGAACGGCTACAGCGGGCTTTGGGACAGCCTGTCATCGTCGAGAATCGACCGGGTGGGGGAGGCGGCATCGGCGCAGAATACGTGGCGCGTTCGTCGGCCGATGGCTACACGCTGCTAATGGGCACCGTCAGTTCGAATGCCATCGATGCCTCGCTGTACCGCCATCTGCGTTACGACAATATCAAGGATTTCGCGCCGATCTCGCTGGTTGCCTCCGGCCCGAACATGCTTGTGGTGCATCCGAGCATTCCGGCCAAGACGACAGCCGAATTGATCGCATTGCTCAAGGCAAGTCCCGGCAAATACTCCTACGGCTCCGCCGGCGTCGGGACATCTACGCATCTGCTGGCTGAGTGGTTCAAGCGGATGACGGGCACCGAGATCACCCACGTGCCCTACCGGGGCAGCGGGCCGATGGAGACCGATCTGATCGGCGGCGTGGTGCAGATGAGCTTCGACAATATGCCGACGGCGCTTGCCCAGGTCAGGGCCGGCAATCTGCGCGCGCTTGGCGTCACCAGCAGCGAGCGCTGGCCGACGCTTCCTGATGTGCCGGCCGTCGGCGAGACGCTGCCCGGCTTTGCCGGTACTTCCTGGCAAGGCCTGTTTGCGCCAGCCGGCGTACCGGAGCCCATTCTCGACAAACTTTCGGCGGAGGTTCAGAAAATCCTGCGCGACCCTGACGTCATCAGGCAGTTTCTTGACCTGGGCACCCGCGCCGGCGGCAACACACGCGCGGAATTCGCCTCCTTCGTGAAGAGCGAGACGCAGCGTTGGGCAGAGATGGTGAAGATTTCGGGAGCCCATGCGGATTAGCACGCGCGAAGCGGTCGGTTTTCGAATCGCTGTTCAACCTGGAGAAGCACGGCAATGAAGTCATTGATGTCACCGGTCGGAGCGGAGACCCGGCGAAAGATCCTTGGCGATCAATGGGTGGACACCAACAGTCAGAACGTGACGGAGTTCGATCGCGCCTGGCAGATGTACGTGACGAACATCAACTGGGCGGGCACGTGGTCACGCAACATCATTCCGCAGCAGCAACTCAGCCTGATCAATCTGGCGATGCTGGCCGCGTCGGGGCAAATGCAGGAGTTTGAGCATCATTTTCGCAATGCGCTGCTGCGGACCAAAGTTCCGCTGGAGCAATTGCGCGAACTGCTGCTGCATGTCGCGCAATATTGCGGAATTCCCACCGGGACCGACATGTTCCGCATTGCACGCCGCGTGCTGGCCGAAGAGCGCATTGATGTGAGCGGCATCGAGCCGCTGGATACGAACTACCTTTACAGCCTTTCCGAAAATCAGCCCGGCTGAGACCTCTGCGCGGGCGGCGCTGTGCTGCCGCGAGAGATTGCCCCGGTGCCGCGTCCGTTCGCCAGCGGCGCGATCAGGCCGCCAGACCCTGGGCGTCGAACAGGCCTTCGAACAAAACCGTCGACAGATAGCGCTCGCCGGAATCCGGCAGCACGACAACGATGGTCTTGCCCGCATTCTCGGCCCGCTGCGCGAGGCGGGCCGCGACAGCAACCGCGGCGCCGCTCGAGATGCCCGAAAGAATCCCTTCTTCGCGCGCGAGCCGGCGCGCGTATTCGATCGCTTCGTCGTTCGACACCTGCTCGACCGCATCCACCAGCGACAGGTCGAGCACGTCGGGAATAAAGCCCGCGCCAAGGCCCTGGATTTTGTGCGGTCCGGGCTTGAGCGGCTCGCCGGCCCGCTTCTGGCTTAGCACCGGGCTCGCGGACGGCTCGACGGCGATCGACTGAATGGGCTTGCCGCGGGTGCCCTTGATATAGCGCGACACGCCGGTGATGGTCCCGCCGGTGCCGACGCCCGAGATGAAGATGTCGATCGCCCCATCCGTGTCATGCCAGATTTCGGGACCAGTGGTCTCCTCATGAATTGCGGGATTCGCGGGATTCTTGAATTGCTGCAGCAGCACGTAGCGATCCGGATTCGACGCCACCAGCTCCTCGGCCTTGGCGATGGCGCCCGGCATGCCGCGCGCGCCTTCAGTCAGGATGAGTCGCGCCCCGAAGGCGGTCAGCAGCTTACGGCGTTCGATACTCATGGTCTCGGGCATGGTCAGCGTCAGCGGGATGCCGCGCGAAGCCGCGACGAAGGCTAGTGCAATCCCGGTGTTGCCGCTGGTCGACTCGATCAGCTCCTTGCCCGGTCCGAGCAGATTACGCCGCTCCGCATCCAGCACCATCGACGCCCCGATCCGGCACTTGACCGAATAGGCCGGATTGCGCCCCTCGATCTTGGCCAGGACCGTGGCCTTCGTGCTGCCCACGATGTGGTTGAGGCGCACCAGCGGTGTATGCCCGATCGACTGCGCGTTGTCCTTGAACCATCCAGTCATAAGTCACTCCATTTTTTTTTCCGAAACGCCGGCAGACGCGCGCGAAGCGGCATGCTTGCCGACCAGACGACTGTGCTGCGCCTCCGGTGTCACCGCGCGCGGCGATACAGGACAACGATAGCATGAGCGCCGATCGGGATGACATGACGGGCGCACGTGCCGCTGAAGTTTGGAATGCTCCTGCTGCGGGAGCTCGTTAGGGGAGAACTTCTGCTTTGCTTCCCGCGCCTGCCGTAGCACACCGTTCAACGTCCCGTTGTGCGAATGAGACGCAGGCGCTGTTCATGCACCATGGGCGCACAAAATATCGGCGCCAAAGCCAACGCGCTGGCCGGAAACGTTCTTCGGTAAACGACTTTCCAGCTGAGCCCAGGCAGCCAAGGTCGGCGGCGCTGCCCATCGAACAAGAGACGGTCCGCGTCGCCTCGCCGGCGCGAGCGTTCTGAGGCTCGAAGGCGGCCCGGTTCGGGGCCGCCATTTGCAAATCTTGTTGTGCGACTAAACGCTCAGGCAGAGATATTTGATCTCGAGATACTCGTCGATGCCGTATTTCGATCCTTCGCGGCCGAGGCCGGAAGATTTGATGCCGCCGAAGGGCGCTTCTGCCGTCGAGATCAATCCCGTGTTGATACCAACCATGCCGTACTCGAGCGCTTCGGAAACCTTGAAAATACGCGACAGATCCCGCGCGTAGAGATACGACGCCAGGCCGAATTCCGTGTCATTTGCCATGGCGATCGCCTCGTCGTCGGTATCGAAGGCAATCAGCGGGGCGACGGGTCCAAAGGTTTCCTCCTTGAGGATTTTCATTCCGGGCTTGACGTCGGCAAGCACGGTCGGCTGGAAGAAGGTTCCTCCCTTCGTTGAACGGCTTCCACCGGTGACAACGCGCGCTCCTTTCGAGAGAGCATCCGCGACATGCTCCTCAACCTTGGCAAGGCCCTCAGCATCGATCAGGGGGCCGATGCTGACGCCTTCGTCCATGCCGTTGCCGACCTTGAGCCCGTCAGATGCAGCGGCCAGCTTTGCAGCGAACACGTCAAGAACGGAGCGCTGGACATAGATGCGATTGGCGCAGACGCAGGTCTGTCCGGAGTTGCGATATTTCGCGATCAGCGCGCCTTCGACCGCCTGGTCGAGGTTCGCATCATCGAACACCAGAAACGGCGCGTTGCCGCCGAGCTCCAGGGACAGCTTCTTGATATCGTGAGCGCACTGACGCATCAGAATGCGGCCGACCTCGGTCGAGCCGGTAAACGTCAGCTTCCGGACCTTCGGATTGGTGCACAGCTCGAGCCCCATCCCGGACGCATCCGTTCCGGTCACGACGCTGAGGAGGCCCGCGGGCAACCCTGCACGTTCGGCAAGAACTGCCATGGCGAGTGCCGAAAGCGGCGTCTTCTCCGCCGGTCGCCCGACGAACGCGCACCCGGAGGCAAGCGCCGGAGCCACCTTACGCGCGATCATCGCGTTCGGAAAATTCCACGGCGTGATCGACCCGACGACCCCGATCGGCTGCTTCAAGACGATCACGCGCTTGTCGGCCTGGTGACCCGGGATGACGTCGCCATAGATGCGCCTCGCCTCCTCGGCAAACCACTGGACAAAGCTTGCACCATAGGCAATCTCGCCGCGCGCTTCGGCAAGCGGCTTGCCCATTTCGGCGGTGAGGATGCGGGCGAGGTCCTCCGTGTTCTCCAGCATCATCGCCTGCCAGCGCAGCAGAATTGCACAGCGGTCTTTGGCGGCGCGGGCTGCCCATGACTTCTGGGCTGCAAAGGCCGCATCGATCGCCGCCCGAACCTCGGCGACGCCGAGGTCGGCGACTTCGGCAACCAACTCGCCCGTCGCCGGATTGATGACCGGAAATGTCTTCCGACCTCCCACCCATTTCCCGGCAAGAAAAGCGCGGGGCTCCAGGAGGCTTGGGTCACGCAGATCAATCGTCATGGTCAGGGTCCCTCAATAAGCGGCGCGATAAATGGCGAGGGCATCCTCTTCCGTGACGGGCCGAGGATTGTTCACCAGAAGTCTGGTCTGGTTCATCGCATCCGAGGCGAGACGAGGCAGGAAGTGTTCGGGGATGTCCATGGCGCGAAGAGTCTGCTGCAGTTCGCAGGCGCGTGACAGCGCGGCAAGCTCGTCGCAAAAGGCGGCCGCTCTCTCCTGTCCTTCGAGCCTTGCAAGGGCCGGGAAAACAAAAGGAGCAAGTTCGGAGTAGGGCTGCGGGGCGGTGATCGCATTGAAACGCAGGACATGCGGAAGAACGAGAGCGTTCGAAAGTCCGTGCGGGATGTGGAAGTGGCCGCCAAGCGGATAGGCGAGGGCATGAACGGCGGCCACGGGAGAGTTTGCAAACGCCTGGCCCGCGAGCATCGCGCCGAGCAACATGTCAGACCTGGCCTGAAGATCTTTCCCTTCATGCACCGCTTTCAGAATGGAACGGCCCATCAGCGTCAGGGCCTGCGTTGCGAGACCGCGTGAAATGGGGTTGTTGTTGGCGCTTGCCGATGCATAGGCCTCGATCGCATGCACCATGGCATCGATTCCCGTCGCCGCCGTGATGTGCGGGGGAAGGCCGAGCGTAAGCTCGGGATCGAGCAGGGCGACATCCGGCAGGATCACCGGCGAGACCACGCCCATCTTCTGATTCTCTCCCGTCGTGACGATCGAGATCGGTGTGACTTCCGAGCCGGTCCCGGCCGTGGTCGGAACGAGGATAAGCGGCAATCTCGGCCCCTTGGCGTTGCCGACGCCGTACATCGATTTCAGCTCCTCGCGCCCGAGTGCCAGGACCGCAACAAGCTTCGAGACATCGAGCGATGAACCGCCGCCGAGGCCTATGACCCCAAGGACATCGGCGTCGCGCGCCCGCGCGGCCGCGGCATGGATCACGGCTTCCGGCGGATCTGCTTCAGTGTCCTTGAACAGCGAAACTGCGACATTCGCGGCAGCGAGGATCTTCTGGGCGCGATCGACAATGCCGGTGCGCATGAGGCCGGGGTCGGTGATCAGCATCACCCGCTCGCCGATCTCGCGGCGCACGATATCTCCGAGCCTGTTGAGGCTGCCGGGCCCGAACTGAATGCTTTTGGCGGTGTTGAAAATGAACGGCGTCACGTCTGTCTCCCTTGAAATTCGGATTCCCGGCTTCAGCGGCCAAAGCTCCAGGTCGTGAGGACAATCAGCGCAAAGGCTGCCGCACCCGAAATCACCAATATCCGCAGTCTTTCGCGCTCGTCCGCCGAGTGGTCTCGCCGCAGCCGCGGAGGCGGACTATAGGGAGGGATTTCGAGGCGATAGGGGCTTGCCATCTCCAGGGCATAGGAGAGGAACCATGTCATTGCGACCCCAAGCACCCAGAACAGAAGCGACCAGGCCCAGATCGACGGCATGCCGACGAGCCATGTTCCTCCCTTCGCGGCCCCGAACGCGTAATTGCCAAAGATCAGGCCGGGGCCGACTGCAAAGAAAAGCCAGGCCAGAACGACCGACCAGGCGGTGGAGCGCAACGCATGCGCGCGTTCGCCTATGCGCAGCGTCTCGCGCAGAAAACGCTGCACTTCGACAGCCTCTTCGCCGAAACTCCGCCTGTTGGTGATGGCAGATACGATGAGGACGGCAGCAAGATTCGCCGCCATTCCCCATGCCGCCGAGTGGATCGTCCACGGCCACCGTCCCCAGGGAAGCTCAAGCCCGAGAAACGACAAGATCTGGTAGCCGAGCGGCTCGGTCAGCAACACGCCGGCAATGCCGAACCCGACGCCGGTCACGGCCGCAGGTCGTGTGATCCAGCGCAGCCATGTCGTGCCCAGCAGCGGCGTCCAGAGCTGGAAAGCCAGCGGCAACGCCACCGAACCGAGCGCGGACAGCGCAACGGGCGCCAGGAACTGCATCAGCACCGAACCGAGAGTCAGTACGCCGATGACAATCCGCGTCAGATTGACCGTATCCGCGCGCGACAGGCCCGAGTGAAACCACGGCTTATACAGATTGCGCACCAGCGCCTCGCCGGCCGTGAGCAGCGCAAGACCTGCAACCAGCTGCACGCCGGCGACGAGCCCGATCGTCATCCAGCCCATGAACCAGGGCGAGGCTTCGGCGAGTCTGGCAAGCATGCCCGGCAGCGACAGGTTTGGATCGACGATCCCTGCGGCTCCGATCACCGCGACCCCGAACGCGATCAGACCTCCGAATACACCGGCAAGCACCCAGGTCTGGCCGGCGCCAAAACCGTTGGCGCTTTGCGTCGACATCACGATCTTTGCCGCCAGCGGGCTCGCCTGGAAGCCCATCAACGCGAACGCGAGACCGAGGCTCGTGACGCTGGTGCTCGTCAGCGCAACGCCTCCGTCGCGACCGAGACCCGCCGTGAAATGGATAACGCCCGAAACCAGGAAGCGGGCGCCGGTTGCATCCTCCGCCGCTAATGCGCGCAGAGCGTCATTGAGCGTTCGGAAGCCTCCAACCTCCAATAATGCGAAACCCGCAAAGCCGATCAGCACCGCGCCGAGCAGCAGCGTCTGTATCGCGCCGAGATAGCCGACGGCGCGCATGCCGCCGATCACAACATAGCCGAATAGGACGAATCCGACGACGACGCCGGCCTGCAGCGGCGAAACCGTGCCGCCGGTCAACAGCGAGATCAGATGCGACACGGCGCGCAATTGCAGCCCGGCGAAGCCGACCGCAAAAAGCACCGAGATCGCCGCGGAGACAACAACGAGGAATTCGCTATGATAATAACTGCGGAACAATTCGCCCTGTGACGACAGCCGCAGGCGTTGCGCGACGAACCAGATGCGCTTGAAGAAGAACACGCCGGGCAGGGCGAGCGCGACACCTCCCTGAAGCAAGGCGGGCAAACCGAAACCGTGCGCCGAAATCTCGGCTGCGCCCCCCAGCAGAAACCAGCCCGATATCGCCGAGCCAGCCAGGACCAGGACCGCGATCCAGGGCGGCAGGCTGTGACCGGCGGAAAAAAACGTCTCGGTGTTGCGATTCTGCAGTGCAGCTACTCTTGCCCAGTAAAGAGTCACAGCCGCATAGAGAAAGCCGAAGAGCGGCAACCACATCTCGTGCGACAGCCCCGTCATCGTTCGCTCTCCGCCACCGACAGCGTTTTGACGTGGAAACGGGAGAATGCGCCGCGCAGCCCGTAGCGGGTCACGAGATAGGCAATGAACCCGGCAACGAGAACGCCGAAGAAGGTCAGTCCCGCGTAGAAGTTCTGCTCCGGCATGCCGCCTTCAGCCCAGGCGAGCACGAACATCAGCGCAAGAACTCCCAACGCGCCGATGCCGAGCGCGGTCTCGCCATTTGTGAAGCCCTGATTGAAGACAGCGTTGACGATGATGTGCGCGACGAAGGCGACAACGATCAGGCCTATCCCTATGAGCGAGACGAAATAGGCGGACCGGGCGAATCCCTCGAGCAGGAAACCCAGCCCGAGGACACCGAATACGCCCCAGATTGAGAACACGAGAATGCCGCGCTCGACGTTTGCGTAAGGGGACATGTAAGGTTCTTCGTCGCGCCAGATGAGCGGAGTGGGTGCCTACCCACTCCTGATTGAATCAGCTCTTGTTAGACTTGCCCTTGGCCGGCGGCTCCGGGGCATTGGGCTGCGTGTAGACGATCTTGGACAGGTCCTGCAGCGTCTGCGTGCGGTGGATGTCGCCTGCCGTCAAACCGATCTCGCCCAGCAATTGGTCGACGAAGGGCGCCTGGCTGCGATAGCGAAGCGCCGAACTGACGACCTGCTCGGCCAGATTCCCGTCCCGCGGCCCGCCGTCGGACGCCGGCAGGCCCGAGCCTCCGCCGTTTGCGGGTGAAACGCCCGACAGCCCGGGCAGCCCTTCCACATGCATGATCTTGATGTTCTCGATCTTCTCCATCGGCTTGACGCTTTCGCGGATGATCGCCGGAAGATTCTCGACAAGAGAGCGATGCAGCGCACTCCTGCGGCTCGCGTCCGAACGCAAATTCTCGGCAGCGTTCAGTTTCTCCTTGCCCTCCGCCTCGACGCGGTAGCGCTCTTCGAGCGCGGCCACGGCGAGCCGGTCGGCATCCGCACGATCCCTGGCGGCGTCCTTCTCGGCTTCGGCGAGTATCTTCGACTTGGTCGCCTCGGCCACCGCGACCTTCTCGGCCTCGATCAGCTGGATCTGTTTCTGCCGGTTGGCGATCTCGGCGTCACGGACCGTCTGCACCCGCTCGGCGGCCTCTACGGCGGCGGCACGCGCCTCCTCGGCCCGGGCGAGAGCTTCCGATCGCTCCTTCGACTTGACCGCCACCGCGATCTCGCGGACCTGTTCGTCGATCTGCAGAACCTCCTTGCGCTTGATATCGAGACGTTCGACCTCGCGCTCCATATCGATGCGCGCCCGCTCGACGGCTTCACGCTCCTTGAGCTTGATCTCCTCGATCTCCCGCTCCCGCGCGGCGTTCTCCGCGGCGACTTCCGCCTTGCGCTGGGCCCGCTGGATCGACACCTCCGCGTCGTGCTCGAGGCGCGCGTACTCGGTGTCGCGGGCTATTTCGAGCGAGCGCCTTTCAGCCTCGAGATTCTTGGCACGCATGGCAATCATGGTGTCCTTCTCGATGTCGTTGCGCTTCTTCTTGCGGCTTTCGATCTGCTCGGTGAGGCGTGTCAGGCCCTCGGCGTCGAAGGTATTCGACGGGTCGAACAGCTTGATGTCCGTCTGATCGAGCGAGGTCAGGGAGACGCTTTCGAGTTCGAGACCATCCAGCGCCAGGCTCTCGGACACCTCTCTCTTCACCTCCCGGACGAATTCCTGGCGGTTTTCATGGATGTGTTCGAGCGTTATCTTCGCGGCGGCACCGCCCATCGCATCGACAAAGCGGCCCTGGATCAGGTCCTTGAGCTGATCCGCCTTCATCGTCCGGTTGCCGAGCGACCGTGCGGCCGTTGCAACCGCGTTGATGTCGGGCGCGACGCGAACGTAGAACTCGACGGTCAACTCGACCCGCATCCTGTCCTTGGTGATGAGCGATTTCTCGCGCGATCTCGCCACCTCAAGACGGAGGGTATTCATATTGACTTCGGTAATATCGTGCAGGATCGGCAACACGAAAGCGCCGCCGCCCATGACCACCTTTTCACCGCCGAAGCCCGTGCGGACGAAGGATATATCCTTCGTCGACCGGCGATAGAGCCAGTGCAGGAGATAGGCAAATACAGCGATGATGATCGCTACGAGAATAATAATTGCGATGACATCTGCACCCTTCATCGGAGCGCTCCTTCACTGTGCGGCAGGTGGGTGGCTGTAACGGTTTGAAGAATCGGATCAGGCATGATCGGTTGCCTCGCTTGTTCCAAGGGCTGCGACCAGAACGGTCAATCCAAAGGCCATGACGTTCGGCACGTCGGCGAGGTTGTAGGTGACGCTCAGCGCGCCATTGTCGACATAGCCGCTGAAAGACGTAATGAAATTTCCAAGCGGATAGATCGCCCAGCCGACAGTGACGATCAGGCGCAGCCAGAAATAGCCGCGCTGGACGGAACGAACGTCGGAATTCCTAATGACCTCGTCCATGCGTCCGAAGAACAGTTCGCCCAGGATATAAAGCCAGAAGATCAATCCAATCAGGAAGGCGAGCGTCGGATGCATGAAGCCCGCTTCGCCCAGATAGCGGACGAAGACCATCAGGACCGCGACGATGACCAGTCGCCAGAATAATCCGAGGCCGACTTTCCCCATCTGGTAGGCATAGAAATAGAGCGCGATGATCTGGAGCGGCATCGATACGGACCAACCGACATAGTGATAGACGATCGGTACGTTGCCGGCCGCGGCCCAGGCGGATCTTGCATCGTAGGCGGCGCCAAAGCCGACCAGCGCGGCCACCGCGCACAGCGTCACCGGCACCTTCCAGCCGCGGCCGACCCATCCCGTCCCGATCAGGAGCAGGACCGAAGTCGCGGCAAGCCCGTACATGGCCA
>Ga0265339_10003501_pt1 | contig 10969 bp, 9 predicted proteins | sample 4CB219metaG_FD_202085 | JGI IMG/M metagenome (GOLD analysis project Ga0265339, IMG submission 202085) | Rhizosphere microbial communities from Carex aquatilis grown in University of Washington, Seatle, WA, United States - 4-CB2-19 metaG | ecosystem: Host-associated > Plants > Roots > Rhizosphere...
GGGGCGCGACGTCACTTCTTCAGCGATCGCGATCCCGGGATAGAGGTGGCCGCCCGTGCCGCCGCCGGCGATGATCACGCGCATCACGCCGGCTCCTCGGCGTCGCGAGCCGGCTCCGGCTTCGTCGCCGACGTCTTCGCCGACGTCTTTCCGGGTTTGGCGGGCCCGACCTCGACGATCAAGCGCGGGGCGTCGTCGATGCGCCGGTTGCGCGCGCGCGTGCCGCGCCCGCGCGCGCCGTCGAAGAGATCGGCGCCCGGCTCGGGGCGGCGCGCCGAGATGTTGCCGAGGACGCCGGCCATGAACAGGCTCACCACGAGCGAGGTGCCGCCGTAGCTGATGAACGGCAACGGCAACCCCTTGGTCGGCAGCGAGCCGAGCACCACGCCCATGTTCACCAGCGCCTGCAATCCGAACATCGCGGTGATGCCGAACGCCAGGTAGCAGCCGAACAGGTCGCGCGCGCGAAACGCCGCGCGCAGGCCGCGCCAGACCAGCACCGTGAAACCGGCGACGACGCAGAGCACGCCGGCGAGCCCCAGCTCCTCGCCGATGATCGACAGGATGAAATCGGTGTGCGCCTCGGGGAGAAAGAACAGCTTTTGCCGTCCGTCGCCGAGCCCGAGGCCGGTGAGGCCGCCGGAGCCGACGCTGATCAGCGATTCGGTGATCTGGTAGCCGACGTCGCGACGGAACGCCCACGGGTCGAGAAAGGCGAGCATGCGCCGCATGCGGAACGGCGTCGAGACGATGAACTTCCACCCGGCGGGCGCCGCGACCAGCACCGCGATGATGAGGTAGCTGGTGCGCGTTCCGGCGACGAAGAGCAGGCCCAGCGCCACCGCGCCGAAGATCGCCGCCGTACCGAGATCCGGCTGCTTGAGCAAGAGCGCCATCATCAGGCCGGTGACCAGCAGCGGCGGCAGGAAGCCGACGGAGAAGACGCGCACCTTCTCCGTCTTGCGCGCCAGCAGCGACGCGAGATAGATGCACAGCGCCAGCTTGGCGAGCTCGCCCGGTTGAAACGAGAGGGGCCCCAGGCGGAACCAGCGGATCGCCCCGCCGGCGCGCGAGCCGATCTTGAGCACCGCCGCGAGCGCGACGATCGACACGCCGAGCAGCGGGTACGCGAACCGCCGGTAGACCGAGTAGTCGGTGCGCAGCGCGAACGTCATCGCGCACAGCCCGAGCACCGCGTAGACCAGCTCGCGCTTCAAAAAGTAGGCGGCGTCGCCGTACTTGCGCGCGGCGAACACGGCGCCCGACGAGAAGACCATCACCAGCCCGAACGCCATGAGCACCAGCACCGCGCCGACGAGGACGCTGTCGGTGCCGACCTCGCTGGGGCGGATCAGCTTCGGGTCGCCGAGCAGCGCCCGGCGCCAGCGATCGAGGCGCGAGGGCGCCGGCGGTTTCGCCGCGTCGCCCGCGAAGGTCGACGAGCGCGGCGGCGCGCCGAGCGCGCGCGGATCCTCGACGCCGATGCTCATCGAGCGCCTCCTTCACCGAGCTGGGCGCGCACGGCCGCGCGAAAAACGTCGGCGCGGTGAGCGTAGTCGCGAAACATGTCGAAGCTCGAACAGGCGGGCGACAGGACCACGGCGTCGCCCGGACGCGCGAGGCCGGCCGCCGTGCTGACCGCTTCTTCCATGCTGCGCGCACGCTTCACCGGCAGCGACGACTCGAGCGCCGCGGCGATGCGGTCGGCGGCCTCGCCGATCAGCACCGCGCCGCGGCCGACCGCGCTCAGCGCCGCCGCGAGCGGCGCGTAGTCGCCACCCTTGTCGCGGCCGCCCGCGATCAGCACCACCGGCCGCGGAAAACCGGCCAGCGCGGCGACGACCGCGCCGACGTTGGTCCCCTTCGAATCGTCGAAGTACGCCACGCCGTTGCCCTCGGCGACGAGCTCCATCCGGTGCGGGAGCGCGCGGAAGCCGAGCAACCCGCGCCGCGCCTCGGCCGGTGTCGCCCCGGCGAGTCGCCCGGCGAGCAGCGCCGCCAGCGCGTTCGCTTGGTTGTGCTTGCCGGTCAGCGCCGGCAGCTGTGCCGGGTAGCGCTCCTCTTCACCGCCGGGCAGCCGCAGCACCAGCGACTCGCCCGCGAGCCAGCCGCCCTCGAGCAGCGGCCGCTCGGTCGAAAACCCGATCCGTCGCGCCGCGATGCCGTCGGACACGCGCATCGCCAGCGGGTCGTCGGCGTTGATCACCGCGAAGTCGTCGTGCTGTTGCGCGGAGAAGATGCGCGCCTTGGCGGCGGCGTAGCCTTCCAGGCCGTCGTGGCGATCGAGGTGATCGGCGGTGATGTTGAGCAGCACCGCGGCCCGCGGGCGAAAGGTCAGGACGGTCTCGAGCTGGAAGCTCGACGCCTCGACGACGCAGTTGCCGCCGAACGCCGCCGCCGGCGTCCCGACGGCCTCCGCGAGCGGCTGGCCCAGGTTGCCGCCCACGAACGTCGGATAACCGGTCTCGGCGAGGATCGCACCGCACAGCGTGGTCGTCGTCGACTTGCCGTTGGTGCCGGTGATCGCGACCAGCGTCGCGGTCACGAAGCGCGAGGCCAGCTCCAGCTCGCCGGTGATCGCGACACCCGCCGCGCGCGCCGCCCGCAGCGGCGCGATCTCGGGTACGCCCGGCGAGAGCACGATCAGATCGGCGCCCGTGAAGATCGCCTCCGGGTGACCGCCCAGCGCCCGCTCGACGCCGCCCGGCAGCGATGCCAGCGCCGCGCCGAGCGCGTCCGCGCCGCGGCTGTCGGTGACCGTGACGCGCGCACCGCGCGCGACGCACAGCAGGGCCGCGGCCACACCCGACCGCCCGAGCCCGACCACGAGCACACGCTTGCCTTGCAAATCGATCGTCATCGCACCTTGAGCGTCACCAACAGCCCCAGGATCGCGCAGGCGAACGACACAATCCAAAAACGAACCACGATCCGCGACTCCGGCCAGCCCTTCTTCTCGAAGTGATGGTGGATCGGCGCCATCAGGAAGACCCGCCGCCCGGTCCGCTTGAAGTGAACGACCTGGATGATGTCGCTGACCGCCTCGGCCACGAAGACGCCGCCGATGATGGGCAACGACAGCTCGGTCTTGATCGCCAGCGCCACGAAACCGATCGCGCCGCCCAGCGACAGGGCCCCGACGTCGCCCATGAACACCTGCGCCGGGTGGGTGTTGAACCACAGGAACCCGATGCCGGCGCCGCCCATGGCGCCGCAGAACACCGCGAGCTCGCCGGCGCCCGTGACGTGCGGCATGCCCAGGTACTCGGCGATGTTGAAGTTGCGCAGCGTCGTGCCGGCCGCGTAGGCGAGCAGCAAGAACGTGAACGAGCAGATGATCACGGGCCCGATGGCCAGGCCGTCGAGCCCGTCGGTCAAGTTGACCGCCTGCGAGCTGCCGACGACGACGAAGATGCCGAACGCGACGTAGAGCGCGAGCGGCAGCACCAGCGAGTGGTGGTGGAAGTTGACCAGCGGCGCCGCCAGGTGCAACCGCAGCTCGGGCGCGAGCGCGTCGCCCCCGAACAACCAGGCGATGGCGAACCCGCCGATCAGCATCTCGAGCGCGAGCTTGAACCGGCCGGGCAAACCCTTCTTGTTGCGCTTCGAGATCTTGAGATAGTCGTCGATGAACCCGACCGCGCCGAAGCCGACCGTCACCAGCAGCGTCAGCCAGACGAGCGGGCTGCGCAGGTCGCACCAGAGCAGCGTCGCCATGACCAGCGCCAGGATGATCAGCGCGCCGCCCATCGTCGGCGTCCCCTTCTTCGACGCGTGGCTGGCCGGACCGTCGTCGCGGATCACCTCCCCCAGCTGCCGTTCGCGCGCGCGCCGGATGAACCAGGGCGCGACGAGGAACGTGATCAGCAGCGACGTCAGCGTCGCCAGGCCGACCCGCGTCGAGACGTAGCGAAAGACGTTCGCGCCGGGGATCCGTTCGCGCAGGGTGTTGAAGAGATGGAAAAGCATCGGTTACCTCGCGTCTTCTTCTCGACGATTCAGGTTCCCTCGAGCTCGCGCCCCAGCGCCTCGACCGCGCGCTCGAGCTTCATCCCCCTCGACGCCTTCACCAGGATCCAGTCGCCCGGGTTGGTCCAGCGCGCGACGGTGCGCGCCGCGTCCTCCGCGCTGGGCGCGACCACTGCGTGCGCTGGATCGAGCCCCGCCGCGCGCGCGCCGGCGACGATCTCCTCGCCCATCGGTCCGACGCCGGCCAGGCCGCCGCTCAGCTGGCGCGCCGCCTCGGCGCCGATCTCGCGGTGTAACGCCTGCGCGTCGGGACCGACCTCTTTCATGTCGCCCAGGATCGCAAAGCCGCGCGCTCCGCCGATCGCCGATGCCGCGATCGACGCCAGCGCCGCGCGCATCGACGCCGGGTTGGCGTTGTAGCAATCGTCGAGGATCGTGCGGCCGCCCGCCGCGATCACCGCCGATCGGTGCGGCGGCAGCGTGGGCGTCTCGAGCGCGCGTGCCGCGGCCAGGATCGGCACGCCGGCCGCCAGCGCCACGGCCAGCGCCGCGGCGCCGTTGCGCGCGTTGTGCGCGCCGGCGAGCGGCAAGCGCACCACGACCGGCAGACGGCGCACGGCGTAGCGGACGATGCTGCCGTTGACGCCCGCCGGGATCACTTCCAGCGTGTGAACGTCTCCGCGACGACCACCGTCGAAGTAGACGCGGCGTTCGGCGGGGATCGACGCGCTGTCGGCCTCGGCCTCGATCAACGGATCACCGGCCGGCAGCACCGCGATGCCGCCGCGGCCCCCGCTGCCATCGTTCGCGCGGTAGAGCCCGTGGAAGAGCTCACCCTTGGCGTGCGCGACCTCTTCGAGCGATCCCAGACGCTCGAGGTGCGCGCCCGCGACGTTCGTGATGAGCCCGATGTGCGGCTTCGCGATGCGCGCGAGCAGCGCGATCTCGCCGCGGCCGCGCATCGCCATCTCCAGCACCCAGAACGCTTCGCCGCCGGTCGCCGAAAGGATGGTCATCGGCAAGCCGATCTCGGTGTTGAGGCTTCCGGGGGTGCGCATCACCGCGCCCGCCGAGCCGAGCGCGGCGGCGATCAGCTCCTTGGTCGTGGTCTTGCCGTTCGAACCGGTGACGCCGATGACCTGGCCGGCGAAGAGCGCACGCACCGCCGACGCCAGGTCGCCGAGCGCGACCAGCGGATCGGCGACGGCGACGACGCTGGCGCTCTCGCAGTCGGGCGGCACACCGCGCCCGGCGGCCACGACGATCACCGATGCGCCGGCCGCGGCCGCGGCCGCGCAGAACGAGAACCCATCGACGGAGGCACCGGGCAACGCGAAGAAGATCTGGCCGCGCGCGACCTGCCGGCTGTCATAAGCACCGCCAGCGAAGCGGTCTGAGAAGTGGTCGACGCCGCCGCGAGCGCTGCCCGCGGCGCGCCCGGCGTGGAGCAGCGTCCCCCGCATCGCGGCGAGCGCGAAGTCCAGAGTGTGCGTGGCGGGCGCGGCGGTCATGTCGTGATCTGCGACGCTGTCACAGCCGCGAGCGCAGCGGAAGCCTCTTCGCGATCGTCGAAGTGGATCTTTGTCTTGCCGAGGATCTGGTAGTCCTCATGTCCCTTGCCCGCGATGAGCAGGACGTCGCCGGGCCGGCACGCTGCCGCGGCGCGCCGGATCGCGCTGCGGCGATCGCTCTCGCGGTGAAAGCCGCGCGCCGCCGACGCCAGGGCCGCCGCGTCGAGCTCGGGGATCGATTCGCGGCGGACGCCGGCGACGATCATGTCCAGGATCGACTCCGGCTCTTCCGTGCGCGGATTGTCGGAAGTGACGACGGCGATGTCGGCGTCCCGCGCCGCGATCTGCCCCATGATCGGACGTTTGCCGTTGTCGCGGTCGCCGCCGCAGCCAAACACGACGACGACGCGACCGGTGGTCAGCGGGCGCACCGCGGCGATCGCGCGCTCGAGCGCGTCGGGCGTGTGCGAGTAGTCGACCAGGCACAGGACCCCGCGCGCGTTGGCGACGCGTTCGAGCCGCCCGGGCACGCCGCCGAGGCGCGCCAGACCTGCCGTGATCGCGTCCCGGTCGAGGCCCTGGCCGACCGCCATCCCGACGGCGAGCGCCAGGTTCGACAGGTTGAACCCGCCCACCAGCGGCGAGGCGATGTCGAGCGGGCCGAGCGGCGTCTCGATCTGAAGTTGCCAGCCCGCCGCCGATTGCGCGGCGCGGGTCACCACGACCTCGGCGCCGCCGGCCGCGCGCGCACCATCCGGCGTGAGCGCGACGCTCAACGCGCGCGCCCCGCGCAGCCGCGCGCGCATGCGCTGGCCTTCGTGCTGGTCGGCAAAGAAGACACCCACCGCGCCGCTGTCGCGCATCAAGCGCTCGAACAGGATCGCCTTGGCGTCGAAGTACCGATCCATCGTGCCGTGATAGTCGAGGTGATCCTGGGTCACGTTGGTGAGCCCCGCGACCAGGAAGCGGCAGCCTTCCAGGCGTCCCTGCTCCAGCGCTTGCGACGTGGCCTCGAGGACGACGTCGGTGGTGCCGGCCGCGCGCATCTCGCCGATCACCGACTGGAGCACCAGCGGCGCCGGTGTGGTCCAGCTTGCCTCGCGCGCGCCGCCCGGCCAGGCGGCGGCCCGTACGTTGACGGTGCCGATGACGCCGGGGCTGCGACCCGCCGCCAGCAGGATCGACTCCAGAAGAAAGGTCGTCGTGGTCTTGCCGTTGGTGCCGGTCACCGCGATCAGGTCCAGTGCCCCCGCCCCTCCGAAGCGGTTGGCGGCGATCACCCCCAGCGCGCGCCGCGCGCTGCCCACGCGCACGACGACGCCCGCAAACCCAGGGAACAACGTCGGCGCCGGTCCCTCGATCACCAGCACGCGCGCCCCGCGCGCGACGACGTCGGGCACGAACTGGCGCGCGTCGATCTTGGTGCCAGGCACGGCGACGAAGAGGTCGCCCGGCTGCACCTGGCGCGAGTCGTCGCGCACCTCGGCCACCTCGACGTCGAGCGCACCAGCGGGCAGGCCCGCGCGGTCGACGTCGGCGACGCCTTCCAGCAGCGCGCCCAGGCGGAAGGGGCCGGCGCCGCTCATTCGTGCCGTCCAAAAGCGATCCGGCAGAGCGTCCCGCGCGCAACCAGGCCCGGCGCCGGCCGTTGCTGAATCGCAACGCCGCTGGCGGCGCCGCGGCTCTCGTCGAACGCCAGCTCGACGCCGCTGCGGTGCGCGGCGCGGATCGCCTCGGCGATGGTCATGCCGGTGAAGTTCGGCAGGTTGACCTTGGCCGCCGCGGCGCCGTCGGAGGGCGCGCCCTCGGCACCGGCGACTTCGTCCCACTCGCGCGCGGAATCGTCCGCGATCGCCTCGTCCGCGTCGCCCGCGACGGGAACCTCGACGGCCGGCAGATCGCTCGCCGGCCCGTCGTCGTCGTCGGAGGATGCGCCGGCGCCGGCGCTCGCGGCCGGCGGCGGCGGCGGCGTCTTGCGCGACGGCGATGCGCCGTTGCCGGCCGCCGTCGCGACGACCGGCCCGACCGGCGGCACGTGCAGGTAGCGCAGCGCCTGCTCGGCGATCTCCTTGAACACCGGCGCCGCGACCGCACCACCCATGTGGCTGCCCTCCGGCTCATCCATCATCACGATGAGCGCGATGCGCGGGTTCTGCGCCGGCGCGAAGCCAACGAACGACGCCACATACTTTTGCGGATCGTAGTGGCCGCCGATCGCCTTCTGCGCCGTGCCGGTCTTCCCGGCGACGGGATAGCCGTCGATCGCGGCTTGACGGGCGGTGCCCCCGGTCTCGGTCACGCCGCGCATGATCCCAACCATGGCATGCGCGGTCGCCTCCGACATCACGCGCCGCTCCTCCTCGGCCGCCGGGATCTCGACGGCGCCCTCGGGCGAGGCGATGCGCGCGACGATGCGCGGTCGATGATAGACGCCGCCCGCCGCGATCGCCGACACGCCGGCGATGACTTGAAGAGGCGTGACCGCTATGCCGTGGCCGAACGAGACGTTGGCAAAGCCGATGTCGCCCCACTTCTCGACCGGCCGCAGGACGCCGGTGCGCTCGCCCGGCAGGCCGATCTCGGTGGACCGCCCGAAGCCGTAGCGCTCCAGCGCCTCGGCCAGCCGCTCGCGTCCGAGCCGGCGCGCGATCTTGGTCGCGCCGATGTTGCTGGAGAACTTGAAGACCTCGGCGACCGTGAGCACCCCGTGCGGGTGCGTATCGTGGATGGTGTACTTGCCGACCATCATCTTGCCCATCAGGCAATCGAAGCGGTCGTCCGGGCGCACCACGCCGGCATCCAGCGCCGACGCGATCGTGAAGGTCTTCATGGTCGAGCCGGGCTCGAACGTGTCGGTGATCGCGCGGTCGCGCGCGCCGGCCTCGGCCGCGCCCGTGGCATCGTTGGGATTGAAGGATGGTACGGAGGCCATCGCCAACACCTCTCCGGTCTGCGGATCCATCATCACCGCGACCACGGCCTTGGCGTGGGTGCGCACCGCCGCGTCGGCGATCGCGCGCTCGGTGATGAACGTCAGGTAGCGGTCGATGGTCAGCACGACGTCGCTGCCGGCGGCGCTGCTGGTGTCGGTCGCCGACTCGACGTAGAGCTCGCGCCCGAGCGCGTCGCGCACGCCCTGCACCGACGACCCGCTGCCGCGCAGGTAGCTGTCGAACGCCAGCTCGACGCCGTCGAGCCCGCGCCCGTCCGAGCCGGCGGTCCCCATCACCGTCGCCGCCAGCCCGCGATTGGGGTAAAAGCGCCGCGGCTCGCGCGTGAACGCCACGCCGGGCAGATTCAACGCGCGCACGGCGCTGACCTCATCCGACGTGACCTTGCGCTTGACCCAGGCGAAGTAGCGGCGCTGCGCCAATCGCTTTTCCAGGTCATGCGCATCCACCCCCAGGACGCGCGCCAGCCGGCGCGACGCCTCGTGCACATCGGCGAACCGGCGCGGATTGCAGTAGATCGAGTCGACGTCGGCCGTCGACGCCAGCTCGGCGCCGTTGCGATCGAGGATCCGCCCGCGCCGCGGCGGCAGCTCGATCTCGCGCAAGTACTGCTCCTCGGCCATGACCTTGAGCCGCTCGCCCTGGCCGATCTGCAGATTGAACGCGCGCTTGCCGACGGCCGCGAAGAGCGCACCAAACGCGACGCCGCACGCGATGAGCCGGACGCGCGTCCAGCGCGTGGCGGCGCTCAAGGGCGGCCTCGACGCGGAATCGTCACCGAGACACGCACGGGCGCCGCGACCGTCGCGTCCGCCGGCGGGCCGCGGACGATGTCGCCGGGCGCGGGCGGCCCCATCTGCAGCTTGTCGCGCGCCAGACCGACGATGCGATCGGGATCCTTGAGCATGCCGATCTCGATGTGCAGGCGCCGGCGCTCCTCCTCGAGCTCGGTGTTCAGCTTGCGCTCCTTGCCGAGCGCATACGCGACCTCGATCGCCTTCATGCGCACGGCGACGTGCATCAGCGCGCCCGCCGTCGCCAGCGCCAGCAAGAACCCGCCGACGCCAATGCCGCCGGCCACGCGACGCCGCCGTCTGTCATCAAACGGGGCCACCGCCTAGATCCTCTCCGCCGCGCGCAGCTTGGCCGAGCGCGCGCGCGGGTTGCGCTCCCGCTCCTCGTCACCGGCGACGATCACGTGCTTGTTCAGCAGGCGCACGCGCGGCGCCGCCGCAGTGCCGCCGCGCCCGGCCAGCTCGCGCAGCCGGCGCTTGACGATGCGGTCCTCCAGCGAGTGGAACGCGATGATGCACAGGCGTCCACCCGGCCGCAGGCAGTCGGCCATCTGGTCGAGCAGCCGGTCGATCTGCGTCAGCTCCTGATTCACGGCGATGCGCAGCGCCTGGAACGTGCGCGTCGCCGGGTTCTTGTGCCATTCGTGCCGGGGCATGGCGCGCGCGACGATCGTGCCGAGCGCGCCGGTCGAGTCGAGCTCACCGCGGTCGCGCGCCTCGACGATCGCGCGCGCGATCCGCCGGGCGTAGCGCTCTTCGCCGTAGTCGCGAATGATCGTCTCCAGCTCTTCCTCGTCGATGCGGCGCAGGAGATCGCCGGCGGTCTCGCCCTGGCTTTGATCCATGCGCATGTCGAGCGGACCGGACTCCCGAAAAGAGAAGCCCCGCTCCGGGCGGTCGAGCTGCGGTGACGACACGCCGAGGTCGACCAGAAATCCATCGACGGGGACGGCGCCGACGCGGGTCAGGACTTCCTGAACCTGAGAGAACGGCGTGTGGACCAGCGTGACGCGGTCCCCGAACTCGGCGAGCGTGGCGCCGGCCGCGGCGATCGCGTCCCGGTCGCGGTCCAGGCCGACCAGGCGACCATCGGGCGCGGAACGGCGCAGAATCTCCCGGGCGTGCCCGCCCAGGCCGATCGTGGCGTCGCAGTACCGCCCTCCTGGGCGTGGCGCCAGCCACTCCATGACCTCGTTGAGCAGCACTGGCTCGTGTCCGTCCGACATTCGACCTTCGATTCTTGCCCGAGTGACCGAGGTGTCAAGTTTTGCCCCTGGGCTTTTCCCAATGATTGCAATGCGATCTGTGAAGTCCACCCATGGGCTTTCCGCGCGGTCCGCCCGGGTCCGGGGGAACCTGCGCGGACGCGAACATCAGGAAAGACCCCGAGCGACCGAGCCAGGTTAAGAGGGCGCAGGCTCGAGCCATTTCACGGACTGGATCGCGCGTCGTCCCACACATTTCCCTGTTGGCAGAATGTGCAAGAGCTGTGCATAAAGGGTTGCCAAAGGTGTTGGCAAAGCTGTGGCAAAAGCTGTGGCAAAAGCTGTGGCAAAAGCTGTGGCAAAAGCTGTGGCAAAAGCTGTGGCAAAAGCTGTGGCAAAAGCTGTGGCAAAAGCTGTGGATAGCCCTGTGAATAACCCCCTGGATGGGCGCTGCTAACCCCGCTTGACGAAAGGATTCTGGGTCTATACGATGTCGCGCACTGTTGGAGTGATACGCAAGGTGCGAGAACCGACGGCCT
>Ga0265339_10003502_pt1 | contig 10968 bp, 9 predicted proteins | sample 4CB219metaG_FD_202085 | JGI IMG/M metagenome (GOLD analysis project Ga0265339, IMG submission 202085) | Rhizosphere microbial communities from Carex aquatilis grown in University of Washington, Seatle, WA, United States - 4-CB2-19 metaG | ecosystem: Host-associated > Plants > Roots > Rhizosphere...
TGGGAAGACGCCAGCTGCGGCCGAACAAATCCACTACCGCGCGTACATCCCCTTGGCGCGCTGGCGGCGCACACGCCAGACTTCGCCGAGCACTTGCAGGTAGGCCGAGGCCGGCACGCTGCTTGCGGTGTCGTTACGCCAGACGATCGGCACTTCCTTCACCTGAAAACCGCGACAGCGCGCCGCGACCAGCAGCTCGACATCGAAGCCCCAGCGATCGATCGTCAGCAGCGGGGAGATGTCTTCGATACAGCGCGCGGTGAAGGCTTTGAAGCCGGCTTGCGTGTCGGCGATGCCGGGCACCGCCAGCGTGCGGATCAGCAAGTTGCCGAGCTTGCCGCCGAGCTCCTTGTACCAGACCTGCGGAATCACCACGTCGGCTCCGCCGATGTCGCGCGAGCCGATGACGACGTCGAAGCCCTGTTCGAAGTGCGGCCAAAAGCGCTCGACATGATCGAGCGTGGTCGAGTTGTCGGCGTCCATGAACAGGCGATGCGCGCCGACCGCGGCGCTCAAACCGAGCCGCACGGCGGCGCCTTTGCCGTGGTTGCGTCCATCCGGCTGCGACAACAGGCGCAGCGGCACCGCGCCGGCGGGGAACTCGCGCACCACTTGCGCCGTCGCATCGGTCGAGCCGTCGTCGACGACGAGGATCTCGGCCGCGTAGGGCTGTCGCGCCAGATAGGCCGTCACCGCATCGAGGGTGCGCGGCAGGCGCAGCGTCTCGTTGTAGGCCGGAATGACGACGGACAGATGGATCGCGGCAGACGTCGACATGGAAGAGTACGGCGCGGTCAGAGATGCGGCATGGCGACGTCGGGGACACTGCGCAGCAACATCATCTGCGTCGCATAGGCGACGAGCGTGCCGCGATCGTCCCAGATCTCGACGTCGGCGGTCGCGAAGCCGCGTCGCGCGCGCCGCGCATGGACGCTGGTGAGCAGCCATTCGGCGGTCGTGTCCTCGAGAAAATGTACGGTGAGGTCGAGGCTTGGGGCGAAGAACGGCGCGTGCTGCGGACCGAGCTTCTGGATCAGCGCCGGCGGCATGGTGTCGGCGAGCGGCGGCAGCGCCAGCGGATCAAAGCGCCCGTCGGGCAAGGTTTGCTTCACCTTGTAGCGAAACCAGCGCGCGATGCGCGCCGGCCCTGCGCTCCAGTCCGGCGTCCACCACGCATGGCCCTGCGCCAGCCGCGACTCCAGATTGAGAAAGAAGCGCGGCCGGCCGCGACCCTCTATGATCGGCATGTCGTCGAACGACGCGCATTGGTCCGGCGGCGGCACGGCGGGCGGTGCGGTGTCGATGACGTCGACGCCATCGCGCTCGCGCACGAAGGTGGCGCTCACCTCGAGGCCGGGGCCGGGCATGGTGGTCGACGACAGTTGCGCGCGCACCTGCGCCGCGGCGCCGCCGTGGCGCAGGACTTCGACGCGAATCTCCAGCGGCCCGGCCGGCACCGGCGAGCAGAAGTGGGTATTGGCGGACAGTGGCCGCAGCGCCGGGTCGGCCAGCTCCTGCTGCATCGCGCGCATGGCGACGGTCATCAGCGCGCCGCCCGACGGCGTGCGGAAGTCCCAGGCCGGCGACAAATCGGCCGTGTACCAGCCCGGGGCGACCTTGAGCTTGGTCACCGCCGTGTCGCGCGCGAGGTCGGCCGGCTCCATGAGCCGCCCGTTGTAGCGTGGACCCGAAGCGACTTCCACGTAGGCCGCCCTTCATCCGACATCGACAAGAAAAGACCTCTATGGATGAACGCAGATCGCCCCACGAGGATGCAGAGCTGATCGACAATCGGCACCCAATCAGTGGCCGGATACTGGCGGTCTTTTCTGTGTTCATCGTGGGCGGGGCGATTGCGCCGGGATCTGTGTTCGTCTGCGGAATTCTCGGTGTGCGACGACGTTTGCGGCTGATCGCACAGCACATTCCGTCTAGATCCGCTGCGCCTGCTGGCCTACACTGAACGCGGTTGTGGAGGAGGTGCGGATGGCAGCTGACGTAGATGCCAACTGGGTGATCGACGAGCTGGAGGCGGTGCTGCACGAGGGTGCGGAACCGAACCGCTGTCAGGAAGCGATGGCGATCCTGCGCCGCTGGCAATGGGATCGCGATCTCGATGCCAGCTCGCGCGCGCGCGCCGGGTCGCTGGTGCGCGATTTCGGGCTGCGATTCTAGTCTCGTGTCCCGAGTCTGAAGTTCGCCGCCTATGTCGGCGAGCAATCGGGGCCGCAGACAAGGCGCGCCGAGAACGAACGTCGGGAGTCACTAAGGCGTGCTCGTCGCCTCGCTGAGAGGAAACGTCGCCTGTACCCACGCCAGCGCGGCGGCGTGTGTCGTCAACTCGCCCTCGAGCTGGCGCTCTTCGACGGCATTGAGGATGCGCGCATAGAGCGGCCCGCGCGGATATCCGAGCGCCAGCAGATCGCGCCCGCGCAGCAGCGGCGGGGGTTTGATGGGCTCGTCGACGAAGCTGGCGCGCGCGCGCATGCAGAAGTCGTACGAGGCCAGATCGCCGGACGCCGCCAGCGCGTCGATGCGCGTCAACTCGAGCAATTCGTCAATGCCGTCCTCTGCCAGGAAGCGGCGCAACGTGCTGCGCCGCATCTGCGGCGCCGATACGTGGCGCAGATGATTGCGCACCAGATAGTCGACGCGCTCCCAGGTCTGACGGCTGCGCTTCAGGCGCTGGCAGATCGCGACCGCTTTGTCGGCGCCGACTTCCGGATGGCCGTAGAACGTGATGCGGCCGTCGGCATGCCGGCCCGCGCAGTCGCGCTTGGCGACGTCGTGCAGCAAGGCGCCGAGCGCCAGGGTCTCGCTCGGCCGCTCGAGCTGCGCCAACAAGCGCAGGGTGTGGATGAAGACGTCTCCTTCCGGATGATGATCGGGCGACTGCAGCACCCCGTGCATCGCGTCGATCTCCGGCAGGACGTGCACCAGGAGGCCCGCGTCATCGAGCAACTCGAAGCCGCGCCGCGCCGGCCCCTCGGTGAGAATGCGCACCAGCTCGTCGCCGATGCGCTCCCAGGCGATGCGCGCAATCGAGGCGGCGTGCTCGCGCATGGCGGCGAAAGTCGCCGGGTCGATCGCGAAGCCGAAGCGCGCCGCGAACCGGACGGCGCGCAATAGGCGCAGATGATCCTCGGCAAAGCGCGCGGCGGGATCGCCGATGGCGCGCAGGACGCCGGCGGCGAGATCGGCCTCGCCGCCGACGTAGTCGAGCACCGCACCGTTGAGCGGATCGAGGAACATGCCGTTGATGGTGAAGTCGCGGCGCTGCGCATCTGCTTGCGGCGTCGCGGGCCGCACGGCGACCGGCCGACGGCCGTCGACGTACTCGGCATCGCTGCGGAACGTCGCCACTTCCACCGACGTTCCCGAGCTCACCACCAGCACGACGCCGAACTGCGCGCCGACCGGCACCGTGCGCGGAAACAGCGCTTGCACGGCGTCGGTACTGGCGTCGGTGGCCACATCGAAATCCTTCGCCGCTTCACCGCGCAACGCATCGCGCACGCAGCCGCCGGCGAGGTAGGCGACATGCCCGGCGGCGCGCAGCCGTTCGACGATGTCGCGCGCCGGCGCGGCGGCGGGCGGGAGCGTGAGGCGAGTCATCGGCTCAACTTAGCAGATGCGCTGCAGCAGCGCGGCCGCTGTTCGCCGTCCATGGACGGACAATCCGCGCGGCGCGGCCGCGTAGCGCCAGCGGCTGGGTGGCGGATTCGCAACCGGTCGTGGCTCACGGCTGAAGGCCGATCGGCGAACAACGTCGGCTGCCGACCGGCAACAAATCTCCATCGCATGCGCGCACGGCATGAGAGTCATCGCGCGTCTCTGCGCCAGGCGATCGGGGCAACCCCCGCATCCGGTGCCCGCGGCGTCGCAGGGGCGAGCCCGACAGGCGGGCGGTCGAAATACGCCGGCGGGTAGTCGTTATCGAAGTGCACGTGCTCGACGAACTGCTCGGCGACCAATGCGCCGATGACGTCGCCGCTCTCGTCGGCGGGGAAGAATTTGCGCTGCCGTTCTTTGCGGATGCCGTCCCACTCACGGTAGTGCAGCCAGCGCCCGACCCACAGGTCGTGACGCAGAAACGGCGCCGACAGCTGCGCGAAGACGTGGTCGATCAGCCCGGTTTCACCGTCGAAGTAGAGCACGAACCACTTGCCGGGTACGGCAGGATCCGGATGGGCGAGCTCGGCGCGCAGCTTCTCCCAGCGCGTGCCGTCGGGGCCGGTCTCGGCGCCGTCGTACGTTACGGCGAACGGCAGCTCGACCAGCCCGAATGGCAGCGAGAACCAGAATAGGCTGCTGACCAGATCGAAGCGCGTCAGCGCCAGCTGACCGGGTGCGACGAGCGGCTGGCCGTCGCTGGTAATCCACGTCTCGGCGCCATCGACGCCGAAGCGCACCTCGGTCGGCAAGCCGATCGAATCGACGCGCACCCGCGCGCCGGCGTGCAGCGGCGCAGCGAACCAGCCGATGCTGTCGGTGGTCAGCTCGCGCTCGGGATCGACGATGGTGAGCATACTGACATACGCGACGTCGCGCTTGGCCTGCCAGCGCGGCCAGCCTCCGGCCGCGTCGAAAGCGCGCGCCAGCACTCGGCCGGCGTCACCCGGCGGCAGCGGCGGCGCCTCGCCTGGCGCGGCCGGCGGCGGGGAATGACAGCCGATGGCGAGCAGCGCCGCGACGACGATCGCGCCCCGCCCTGTCGCGCTGCATCGCACGCCGAGCCGATACGGCCGGCGCGCGCAGGTTGTCAACGCGGCTTGGTGCGCCGCGCCGCCAGTGCGAGCCCCGCGTCCCACGGCGGGTTGGCGCCGCACCGCGCGGCGAGGAAATCGACGAACGCGCGCAGCTTAGGTGCGACATGGCGCGTCGGCGGGTAGACCGCGTAGATCGCGGCGTCCCAGCGCTCGGCGCCGCGCAGTAGCGGCACCAGCGTGCCGGCCCGCAGATCGTCGCCGACGATGAACGTCGGCAGCAGCGCGATTCCCGCACCGGCAAGCGCCGCGGCGCGCAGCACTTCGCCGTTGTTGCTGCTCAGCGGGCCGTGCACGGGGACCCGACGCGTGCCGCGACCGTGTTGAAACGGCCAACCGCCGGGCGCGGCCAGGTATGTGTAGTCCAAACAGTCGTGATGGCGCAGGTCGTCCGGCGAGCGGGGCGCGCCGCGTCGAGCCACGTACGTCGGCGCCGCGCAGACGACGCGCCGCGCCGGTGCCAGACGGCGCGCGACAAACGTCGAATCGGGCAGGTTGGCGATGCGCACCGCGCAGTCGACGCGCTCGGCGATGAGATCGACGAAGCGATCGCCGAGCTCCAACTCGACGGCCAGGCCGGGATAGGCGGCGAGAAACTCCGGCAGGTGTGGCGCGATGTGCCGCTGGCCGAAGGACATCGGCGCACTGACGCGCAGCAGGCCGCGCGGCGTGCCGCCGAGCGCTCCGACGTCAGCCTCGGCGCCGTCGAGCTCGGCGAGAATGCGCGTGCCGCGCGCATGCAGCGCGGCGCCGGCCTCGGTCAGCCCGACGCGCCGCGTCGTGCGTTGCAGCAGCCGCGCCCCTACGCTCGCCTCCAGCTTGCCGATCTGCTTGCTCACCGCCGACTTCGACAGGCCGAGCGACCGCGCCGCGCCGGAGAAGCTGCGTGCTTCGACGACGGCGGCGAGCACCATCAGTCCGGTCAGCGTATCGAGGCGGCGCGACATCGATCGTCCACGAGCGGAAACAGTCTGGTGACCGCCGGCGGGCTTATCAAGCGCCAGGGAAGGCGCATGATGCGTGGGCGGCGAGGCACAGCGCCGCAGAGGAGGACACATGCTCACCATTCGCCCGGCCACGGAACGCGGCCACGTACAGATCGATTGGCTGGACTCGCACCACAGCTTCTCGTTCGGCGACTATTACGATCCGAAGCATATGGGCTTCCGCTCGCTGCGCGTCATCAACGAGGACCGCGTGGCGCCGGGCGGCGGATTCCCGACCCATCCGCATCGCGACATGGAGATCGTGACGTGGGTGCTCGACGGCGCCCTGGAGCATCGCGACAGTCTGGGCACCGGCTCCGTCATTCGACCGGGTGAAGTGCAGCGCATGAGCGCCGGGACGGGCATTCGCCACAGCGAGATCAACGCCTCGAAGACGTCGCCCGTGCATCTGCTGCAGATCTGGCTGCTCCCCGAGCGCGCCGGGCTGCCGCCGAGCTACGAGCAGCGCGCCGTCGCGTTCGGCGGCGACCGACTGCACCTCATCGCCTCGCCCGACGGCCGCGACGGCGCGGTGACGATTCACCAGAACGCCGAGATCTGGGCGGCGCAACTGGCGCTCGGCGCGACCGCGTCGCACGCGTTGGCAAATGGCCGCCACGCCTGGCTGCAGGTGGCGCGCGGCGACGTGACGGTGAACGGCAGCGCCTTGCATGCCGGAGACGGCGCGGCGCTCAGCGACGAGCGCGAAATCGTCGTGCACGCCGATACCGCCAGTGAAGTCTTGCTATTCGACATGGCGTGAACGGCGCGCCCACTGCCGGACGATCTCGACCGCCCACAGCACCGCCGCGGCGGCGACCGGCCAGTCGCCGCCGCGGACATACCAGGTCAAATCGCGGCGCATGGCGATGCGGTGACTCAGCGCGCCGGCGGCGCCGAACGGCAGCGCGGCGACGAGATCGCCGCGCGCGTCGAAGATGGCGCTGGCGCCGGAGTGCGAGACGCGCACCAACCAGCGGTGCGTTTCGACGGCGCGCAGGCGCGCCATCTCCAAATGCTGTGCAGCGGCGCGCCGGCTGGCAAACCAACTGTCGTCGGTGAGATTGAGCAACCAGCCGGCGCCGGCCCGCACCTGATCATTGAATGCTCCGGGCCGGATCGCTTCCACACACACGGCCAGTGCCGCGGACGAACCGGCAAATGGCAGTGGAGCCACGCCGTCATGCCCCGCTTCGAAGGCTCCCGTCGTCCGCCAACCGCGCAGCCAGGGCAGCCAGTTGGCGGCGGGGATGTACTCACCGAAAGGCACGAGTTGTCGCTTGTATCGCACGGCGCTCATCTGCGGGGTAAAGGCGAACACAGCGTTGCGCTCGCGACCCTCGCCGCCATGGTCGAGGGCGCCGAGCACCAAGGGACGTCGCAGACGCGCGGCCAGACGCGTGAGGCTGTCGCGCAAGTCGCCGGCATCGCCCGCATAGCCGCGCAGCACGCTCTCCGGCCAGACGATGGCGTCGCTGCGCGCCGCCAGTGCCAGACTGCGGACCGCATATGGCTGCCACGACCCGTCGGCACTACCATCTTGCACCATGCCGATACGCGGCCCGCTCGCGACCGCGCCGGAGTCCGCCGCGACACGATGGGCGCCGTAGGTCGTCATCGCCACCAGCACCGCGGTGGCGACTGCCGCGCACGCCGCGCAGCGCGCGGCCAGTAATGCGTTGACGGCGACCACCATCGCCGCAAGCCCATAGACGCCGGCAATGTCCGCCGCCTGGCGCAGCAAACGGTTCGGGCCGAGCGCCGATCCCAACGACCACGTGAACACCTTCGGATACGCCCACTCGAGCACGATCCAGGCACCGGCGGCGAGCAACGCCGCGTGCGCGGCACGCCACGCACGGTGCGGATCGACGGACGCGCGGTCATGCGCCGCAAGCCTCAGCGCCAGCGCCGCCAAGCTGAACTGCGCGGCGTGGTAGGCGATGAACAGTGCGCTCCACGCGATGCCTTGCGCTCCGGAGACGTCCTGCAACCGCGCGACGGTGGCGGGCAACCACGGGATCAGTCCAGCATAGAACAGCGCGCCGGCCAGCCAACCGAGCGCCGCGGCGCGGCGCCACGAAGCGTGGCGGCGTTGCACGACAGAACAAAGCGGCACCAGCGCGACGAACACTATCACCGGCACGCCGTCGGGCGGCGCCGCCACCAGCAATCCGAGCCCGGTCAGAGCGGCGAGCCCGACATCGCGCGTTTTCGACCCGCCGCGTTGAACCGGGCGTCGGCCAGCGCGCGCCGGCGTCGATGGCGGGCGCAAGGGGGACGACATCGACGCCGGCCGCTGTGAAGCAGGGCGTGCATCCGGCGCGCTACTGATCGGTTCCGCTCCACGTCCAGCGACCGATCTCGCCGGTGCGGTCCTGGTAGGTACCCACCCACTCGCCGCTCGGACGCACCACGCCGACGAACGTCGCCGCCTGATTGCCATCGTCGTCGTCAACGCTGCCCGAAAGGTGGCGACCGTTCAGCGTGCCGCGCAGTGTCCCGATGTGCAGCAACGGCGAGCCGACCAACGTGACGCGGCCTTCGAAGCTGGAATCGTCGCGGCGGGTCAGGTCGATGCTCCAGCGTTGCGGCGTGCGGTTGCCGCGCTGCCAGCTGCCGCTGCCGCGCAGCCGGTGCGCCTCCGGCACATGTGTCTGTGCGAGACGCGGCGCCGCCAGGGCCGGCGGCGAGAGCACCGCCAGGCCGAGGGCCAAGGTGCCGACGGCAAGCCGCCAGGAAGCCGGGTGTCGAATGTGCATCATCTCACCTCCGCGGTTGGGCGCGACGCGAGACAGCGGGCTCGCGTTCGGCGCGCATGACAGGGTTGCGGCTCGCCGCCGTATTCGAGGCGGCGAGCCGTGCAGTTGCCGCTGCGTGAGTTGGCGGGCCTGCTACGCCGGCACGCCGCGACGACCCCAATCGAACAGACCGAGCGTCGCCTCGAACGACGCTTGGCGGAACGTCACTTCGCCGCCGACGGTCTGGTGGATCAGGCCGCGCAGCAAGGCGCCGTACTTGCCAGCCAACAGGTGCGTGCCCGGCACGAGATGTCCGAGCGCGTACTGGTCCTGCAGGTGATGCGAGGCGCGCCCCAGCGCGCTCGGGATGCTGTCGTACGAGCCGTTCTTGATCGAATCGACCTGCTGGCGGTAGGCGTCGCGCGCCGCGAAGTCGAAGTGGCTTTCGTTGTTCAGCATGTCGCTGTCTTCGTCGAGGTTCGCCTGCACGATGGTGTCGGTCTGCACGCCCCAGCCGGCGCGATCGGCGGCCGCGCCGGTGAGGTCCTGATGCGTGCCGAGATTGCTGGCGCGCTCGACACCGGCGGCACCGTCGGCGCCGCCGTCGAATTGATACAGCAGGCTTTGGTCGAACAGCACCGAGCCGCCGTAGCCGGCCACACTGGCGCCGAGCTTGGCCAGCGGTTCGGGCGCGCCGATCGCTTCCAGCGTTTCACCGGCCGCGTTGGCCAGCGTCGTGCTGAATGCGGCGCGAGCGGCGACTTCGTTCAGGGTGTTGAGACACTGCGAGAGGGTGACGTTGTTGGGCAACGTTCCGGCGAGCGCGGCGGCACCGATGGTCACGCCGCTGACCAGCACGCCGATGCCGACGCCGACGGCGCCGGCGATCGCGCCGCCGATGGCGGCCTTGCCGATTGCGCTCAGCGGCAGCCCCTGTGCGGCAGCGATGATCGTACTGACGGCTGCGGACGCCGCCGCGCTGATGGCGAGGAAGGCGAGGAAGGGCAGAAAGAAGAACTCGCCGTTCGGATCGCTCCAATTCAGCGGATCGCCGCCGCCATAGCTGTACGGGCTGGTGAACTGAGCGCCCGGATCATGCGTGAGGAACGAGCCGAGCTCGGGGTCGTAGAATCGCGCCCCGGCGCACGTCAGTCCCGATGTCGCATCGGTCCGATAGCCGCTGAAGTCGCGCGACTGGCTCACCGCCGAACCGCTCTTGGGCGACCCGTCGCCCGTCCAGCGGCCGCGTATTCCACCGTAGGGCGTGTAACGCACTTGCTCGAGCACGCTGCCGTTACTGGCGGTGATCGCCTGCGTCGAGCCGAGGTGGTCGAGATGATGATGCAGCAGCACACTGGTGCTGCCGCCGCCACCGGCCCACGCCGGCTCCGGACCGACAACCAGCGGCCATGGCAGCGTGCCGACGGCGCAGAGCAGTGCAACGCCGATGGCGTGGCCCGGGCGAACGCGCAGACCGACCACCGCGGCGCGACGCCGGCCGGGCAGCGCGATCAGCCCCGTACACAAGCTGAGCAGGATCGCCGCGACGATCCAGCGCGCCTGACTGCCGAGCGCAACGATCAGCGCCGGGTGGCTCAGCGGCGCCGCGGCGAGCCACGTCGGGCCGTCCAGCGCGGCGAGCTGCCAGGCGGCGTACGGACTACTGAACGAGGCGACGCGCAGCGCGCCGAGAAAGTACCACTTGGTCTGCCAGCCGGCGCTCACCTCGACGCGCGGGTCGTAGTAGCGCGTCGTCATCTCGACCGGCGTCTCGGCCACCTTGGCGACCATGAGGCCGTCGGCGTCGTAGACGAAGCGCACGGTGTCGGCGCCGGCGTCGATTCGCGTCAGATGGTCGGCCGCGTCGTAGAGATAGTTCTGGCCGACTTTGCCGAGGCGATTGCCGTTGGCGTCGTGCGCGACGCCGGCGCTGCCGTTGGGCGCGTCGATCTGGGTGATCTGATGCGGATGGTTGCCGTCGCCGTAGGCAAACGAGCGATCGCCGTTGCGAACGAGGTTTCCCATGCCGTCGTACGCGAAACGTTGGTCGAGCGCGTCATTCGGACTGTCGGAGACGAGCAACCGCCCGAGCGCGTCGTACGAAAAGGTGGCGCTGCCGGTCAGCGGGCCGCTCGGGTTGCGCTGGTCGAGCACGGTGCGCAGCTGGCCGCGCGGCGTGTATTGCGTGCACGCGAGATCGAGCACCGCGCCGCTCGGCCCGACGCTGCGCAGGGCGCTCAAGCGATGTTGCGGCGCGGCGTAGGCGCGCGAATCGACGACTCCGTTGGCGTGTTGAATCACCGTGGGGCGGCCGAACGCATCGTAGCGCGCGTCGGTGATGTAGAAGGTGTTGGCACTGTTGTAGAGCGCGATCGGTTGCCCGCCGTCGTCGTACACCGTGCGCACGACCTCGTTGTCGGGATAGGTGACCGCGATCAGCCGGTCGTTGGTGTCGTAGGCGTAGGCGATGCGCGA
>Ga0265339_10003504_pt1 | contig 10962 bp, 10 predicted proteins | sample 4CB219metaG_FD_202085 | JGI IMG/M metagenome (GOLD analysis project Ga0265339, IMG submission 202085) | Rhizosphere microbial communities from Carex aquatilis grown in University of Washington, Seatle, WA, United States - 4-CB2-19 metaG | ecosystem: Host-associated > Plants > Roots >...
AGTATGCTGGCGTCTATCGACCAGGGCTTCCGTCGCGCCATGTCCACCATCATCGATGCCAATTCCACGCACGTCATCGCGGCCTTGATTCTGTTCCAGCTGGGTTCGGGACCGGTGCGCGGCTTCGCGGTTACGCTCGGTGTTGGCATCATCACCTCGTTCTTCACGGCCGTGATGGTGACACGCCTGATCGTGATCTTGTGGCTCAACATCCGGCGTCCCCGGACATTGGCCATATAGCAAAAAGGGCTGAAATGCCCGGCGAATGCGGTAGACTGAGCCCGGACTCATAAGGGGAGGATGGCCATGGCGGCCTTTTTGGGAAATCTTCGTAACGTCGTAATCGCGGGTTTCGTGCTCGCACTTCTCATTCTGGTGATGCACGGCCAGCGCAGCGGCTGGAACATCGATCCGGAGACCTTCGTCGCGTTTCTGATCCGCTGGGCGCACATCATTTGCGGCGTGATGTGGATCGGCCTGCTCTGGTACTTCAACTTCGTCGCGACGCCGACCATGCCGAAAATTCCCGATGAGCTGAAACCTGCGCTGGGCAGGTTCATCACGCCGGCCGCCCTGTTCTGGTTCCGCTGGGGCGCGATGGGAACGATCATCTTCGGCATCCTGCTCGCCGGCATTAACCGCTACATCGTCCAGGCCTACACGCTCGACATCATCGACGCGAACGGCGCGTTCTCGTCGACCACCTATCTGACGATCGGCATCGGCATGTGGCTGGGCACGATCATGTGGTTCAACGTCTGGTTCGTGATCTGGCCGAACCAGCAGAAGGCGCTGAACATCGACAATCGCTACCCGGACCTTGCTGCGCCGGCCAAGGCGGCCGCGGCGAAGACCGCGGGACAGTTCTCGCGCATCAACACGCTGCTCTCGATTCCGATGCTGTTCTGCATGGCAGCGGCGACGCACTGGCCCTAGGCAGTCTGGAGCGATGAAAGCCAGGAGCCGCCGGAGCGATCCGGCGGCTCTTTCATTGGACAATCGATGACCGAGGTTTTCGAAACCATTGCGCAGACGGTTCGGAGGGTCGATCCGGACAGGTATTTTAGCGCTCTGTTCGCCCCGGAACCGGCACGAGTGCACCTGATGACCCTCTACGCCTTCAACCATGAAGTGGCGCGGGTCGCGGAGACGGTGCGGCAACCGCTGATGGGCGAGATCAGGCTGGAATGGTGGCGTGAAACGCTCGACGGCGCGCGCAAGGGAACGCCGCGCAATCACGCCGTGGCGCGCGCACTTGCGGAGCTTTTTGGGGCGCACGCGCTCCCCGCCGAATTGTTCGACGCGATCCTCGATGCGCGCGCCTTCGATTCCTCCGCGGAGATGTTCGCCGACTGGAGCGCTGCGGAACGCTATTGCGATGCCACCAGCGGCAATCTCATGCGGCTGGCCGCGCGAATCCTCGGCGGCGAGCAGGATGCGATGGCGCGCGAGGCAGGCACGGCTTATGCGCTCGCCGGCTTCGTCCGCGCGCTGCCGTTCCATGCCGCACGGCACAAGGTCTACCTGCCGCAGGATCTGCTCGGAGCCGTCGGCCTTTTGCCGGACCAGATCATGGCCGGTACGTTCGACGTGAAAGTGAAGGCCGCGGTCGCGCAGACGGTGCTGAAAGCGCGTGAACACTATCTTGCGGCGAAAAACCTGGTGGTGTCACGCGAGCTGCTTCCTGCATTCCTGCCTGCCGCGCTGGTGCCGCTCTATCTGCGGCGCGCGGACCGCAGAAGCTTCAATCCGCTGCGCCATTCCGCAGACGTGCCGCAACACCGAAAACAGATGCGGCTTCTGGTTGCCGCGATGCGCCGCAAACTCTGATCATTCCGCCGCGGCTTTTGCCGTTCCCAGCCAGACTTCCAGGTCCGCGATCGCGCGATGCGATTGCGCGCGCTTGCGATCCTTGCCGCGCGTCTTGGCGGGAGGCTCCGGAAAGAGGCCGAAATTCACGTTCATCGGCTGGAAGGTCTTCGCGTCCGCGCCGCCGGTAATGTGCGCGAGCAACGCGCCGAACGCCGTCGTGGGCGGCGGTGGTTCGACCGAATGGCCAAGTATCTCAGCCGCCGCGAAACGTCCGGCCAGCAATCCGATCGATGCGCTTTCGACATAGCCCTCGACGCCGGTTACCTGTCCGGCGAAGCGCAGGCTCGGCCGTGCTTTCAGGCGCAACTGCGCATCGAGAAGCCGGGGCGAATTGATGAAGGTGTTACGATGCAGCCCGCCGAGCCGCGCGAACGTCGCGTTCTGCAACCCCGGAATCATCCGGAAGATGCGCGTTTGCTCGCCATGCTTCAGCTTCGTCTGGAAGCCGACCATGTTCCAGAGCGTGCCGAGCGCATTGTCCTGGCGCAGTTGCACCACCGCATGCGGCCGCTGGACCTTGCGCGGGTCGTGCAGGCCGACCGGTTTCATCGGTCCGAAGCGCAGTGTCTCTGGTCCGCGCGACGCCATCACCTCAATCGGCAGGCAGCCTTCGAAGTAAGGCGTCGATTTTTCCCATTCCTTGAAGTCGGTCTTCTCGCCCGACAGCAGCGCGGCGATGAAGGCGTCGTATTCCTCCGCAGTCATCGGGCAATTGATGTAGTCCGCGCCTTCGCCCTTGTCGTAGCGCGACTGCATCCAGCAGATGTCGAAGTCGATCGAGTCACGGTTCACGATCGGCGCGATGGCGTCGAAGAACGAAAGGGAGTCCTCGCCGGTCAGACCGCGAATGGCATCGGCCAGGGGCGGTGAGGTGAGAGGGCCCGTTGCGATGATGGTCGCGCGCCAATCATCCGGGGGAAGGCCAGCAATCTCTTCTCGCGCGATGGTGATGTTGGGGTGGGTTTCCAGCGTGCGGGTGATCGTCTGCGAAAACGGAACCCTGTCGACCGCAAGCGCGCCGCCGGCGGGCAGGCGGTGCTGGTCCGCCGACCGCATGATCAGCGAGCCAGCGCGCCGCATCTCCTCATGCAGCAGGCCCACGGCATTGTTCTCCCAATCGTCGGAGCGGAAGGAGTTCGAGCACACCAGTTCGGCCAGGCCGTCGGTGATGTGGGCCTCGGTGCCGCGCACGGGCCGCATCTCATGGATGACGACTTTGGCGCCGGCCTGCGCCGCCTGAAACGCCGCTTCGCTGCCGGCCAGGCCGCCGCCGATAACGTGGATGGGATCGCTCATGGCTTGCTGGATAGCATAGGGGGGTGGGTCTGTCTTTTTTTCGGGATCAAATCGCCCGGATTTCCTCTAACGTTTTGTACTGACTTCGAAATTTTCTCAGATCACGCACCGCGTTCGTGCACGACCCGGCATTGACCTACATCCTCTTGGGTCTCCAATCTGGATTCCACGCATTGCCGATATAAGAATAAATACCTTGTAATCAAGCAAAAGATAAGAAATATTTCTTGACATCAAAGCATCAATATCATGATGTCTTGATGTATGAGAACGACCATAACCCTCGATGACGACAATTATGTGCGGCTGGAACGGCTGCAAAAGGAGCGAGACTCCAGTTTGAAGGACGTCGTGAACCAAGCCATCCGGCTTGGATTGAACGCGATGATCGAACCTGTCCAACCGCGCGAACGCTTCCGGACCGGCGTCTACGACCCTGGCAAGCCTTTCACCGCCATCGACAATGTGGGCGACATTCTGGAGGTCCTCGACGAGGCCGAACGCAAAGAGAAGTCGCGCACGTGATCCTGGTCGACGCGAACGTCCTGCTCCACGCGCATCTTTCGAGTCACGATGAACATGCGCGCATGCGCGACTGGCTCGACGCGCAACTTGGCGGTGCGACCCGGGTCGGATTGCCGTGGGAAAGCCTGATGGGCTTTGTCCGCATCGCGACCAATCCGAGACTCTATCCGCGTCCGCAGACCGTGAGCGGCGCATGGGAGCAGGTGCGAGCGTGGACGAACTGCGCGTCCGCATGGATTCCGCAGCCGACGGTGCATCACGCGGACATCCTGGGCGAGATGATCGTATTGCCGGGCATGACCTCGAAGCTCGTCCTGGATGCGCATCTGGCGGCGCTCGCCATCGAACACGGACTGACGCTTTGCAGCAGCGATCGCGACTTCGCGCGCTTTCCCAAGCTGCGCTGGTTCAATCCGCTGGCGGTCTAGCCCCAGATCGGCGGCTTGCGGTCGATCCAGGGACTCGCCTGTTCGAGTTGTGCGGCGAGGCGGAACAACGTCGCTTCATCGCCGTAACGGCCGCTGAACATCATGCCGAGCGGCAGTTTGTCCGTCGACAGACCCATCGGCACCGACATGGATGGTTGGCCGGTGAGATTGGCGAGCGGCGTCAGTCCGAAGATCTGTCCTTGCCGACGATTGAATTCTCTCGCGCGCACGTTCATCGGGTCGAGGAAGCCGAGCGGCGGCGGCGGCGAAAGCGTCATCGGCTGCAGCAGCACATCGAAATTGCGATAGAGCGCGAGAATTTCACGGCCGATCTGCCTGATCGTCTGCAGGCCCCACGCGACATCCTTGGGCGTGATCTGCTGCGCCGCGCGGTATCCGACCAGCGCAAGGAACTCCAGCGTCGATTCGTCGAGCGGGCGGTTCATCTTCTCGGCCCATTCTTCGTAGCCGACGACGCTCATCGCGCCCGATACGAAACCCTGCGCCTTGTAGAGCTTGCGCAGGTTCACGCCCAGCGACGGAAGCTCAATCATCGTGTGGCCGAGCTCGCCCAGCAGTGCCACCGTGGCATCGAACGTCGCCTTAACATCGGGATGAAGCGGCGTGTTCTGGATGTTCTCCGTGCAGAACGCGATGCGCAGATGGCCGGGCGACGTTTCCAGCTCATCCACGAAAGGCCGCTTCTTGGTCAACGGCGCGTAGGGGGCATCGTCTTCGGGATAACCGGTCCAATCGAGCATCGCGGCGCTGTCGCGCACCGTGCGCGTGACGACGTGATCGCAGATCATGCCGTGTGCGCGGCCGCGATCGTCCGGTCCGCCCGGATTTCGAGACTGGGTCGGCTTGATTCCGAAAAGACCGCACTGCGCCGCAGGAATGCGGATCGAGCCCAGGCCGTCCGATGCATGCGCCATCGGCACCATGCCCGAGGCGACGGCCGCAGCCGCTCCGCCGGACGAACCACCGGAACTGTGATTGGGATTCCAGGGATTGTGGCAGTTGCCCAGATGACGGCCCTCGGTCGTTCCCGGAATTCCGAACTCCGGCGTGTTGGTCTTGCCCACGAAGACCATGCCGGCCGCGCGATAGCGTTTCGTCAGTTCTGCATCGGCGTCGCTGACATAGCCGGCGAGCAATGCGCTGCCGTTCGTCATCGGCCAGCCAGCGACGGGCAGATTGATGTCCTTGATCAGAAACGGAACGCCCTTGAATGGTCCGTCGGGCAGCTTGCCCTTGGCGGTCTGGCGCGCCTGGTCATAAGCCTTGTAGATGACGGCGTTCAGGGTGGGATTGTGGCGCTCGATCCGTGCGATCGCTTCGTCGAGAAGTTCGAGCGGCGTGACTTCGCCGCGACGCACGAGATGCGCAAGGCCGAGACCGTCATATTTGTCGTATTCAGCGATCGTCATCTCAGATCCTTAGTGTGTCGTATCTCTGCGCCCATGGTGCCGCTTTTTCGAGTTCCGCAGCAAGCTTGAGAAGAGTCATCTCTCCGCCGGTGCGCGCGGTGAACTGCACGCCGATGGGAAGCCCGTCCTTGCTCCAGTTCAGCGGCAGGTTGATGCCCGGCGTTCCAGCCGAATTCTGCATCGAGGTGAACGGCACATAGCCGAAGTTCGGCATGAAGCCCTTCTGCACGTCGGTCTCGTTGATGTCGATGGAGCCCAGTTTCATCGGCGGCCGGCCCAGTGTGGCCGTCAGCCACACATCATAGGTTTCGTGCCACGCAGCAAATGCACGCCCCGCCGTGGTCATGACCGAGCGCGCAGCGATGAACTCGGCGGCGCTGACGCGCTTGCCCATTTCGTAAAGGCCGAGCGTCAAGCCTTCGACGACGTCGAGCGACGGCTTGATGCCGGTCTGTGCCGCCAGCGTGTCGAGCGTGAAGGCGACGTTGGCGCACCAGATGGTCGAGAACGCGCCGACAAGCGCGCCGGCATCGATTGGCGGATTTTTCGTCTCGACGATGTGACCAAGGCTTTCGCACAGCTTGGCGGTTTTCTTGACCGCCGCGGTGACTTCCGGATCGTGCTCGGTGCCGTTCATCATCTTGGTGCTGACGGCGATGCGCAGGCGCTTGGTCTTGCGCTTGATGCCTTCGAGATAGGAGCCTTCCGGCGGCAGCGCAAAATAGGGATCGCCATAGTCTGGCGCACAGGTCGCATCGAGCGCGGCAGCGGTATCGCGGACGCTTTTGGTCACGAAACCATCGACGGAGAGTCCGCCGGTCGCATCGGCCGCACCCGGACCCTGCGTGAGGCGTCCGCGCGAGACTTTCAATCCGACAAGGCCGCACGCCGACGCCGGGATGCGGATCGATCCGCCGCCATCGGTGGCATGTGCGATCGGAACAATTCCGGCAGCGACGGCCGCCGCCGATCCGCCGGACGATCCGCCGGGCGAACGCTCGAGATTCCACGGATTGTGGGCAGGTCCATAGAGCTTGCACTCCGTCGTCGGCAGAATCCCGAATTCCGGAACGTTGGTTTTGCCCAGCGGGATGAGTCCAGCGGCTTTGCAGCGCGTGACCAGCGTCGCTTCAAATTGCGACGGCGTCGCCGGCACGTAGCGCGAGCCCGAACGGGTGGGCCAGCCGACGACGTTGGCGCGCATGTCCTTGAGCAGCATCGGCACGCCGGCAAAGACGCCCTTGCCTTGCTTTCCCTTCGCTGCGGCGCGGGCCTCGTCGGCGGCCATGAACACGATCGCGTTGAGTTTGGGATTGAGCGCTTCTGCACGCGCGATGGCTTCCTCCATCACTTCGCGGGCAGACACCTTTTTCTTTGCGATAGCCTGGGCGAGGCCGAGGGCGTCGTACTTGCCGTATTCGGAAAAGCGCATCTCTCACACCCTTATGTTGGCGTAGCGATCCACCCAGGGATTGGACTTCTCAAGCTGCGCCGCGAGTTTCAACAAAGTGAGCTCGTCGCCGAACGAACCGATGAACTGGGTTCCGATCGGCAGGTTGTCCTTGTTCCAGTAGAGTGGAATGTTGATGGCGGGCTGGCCAGTCACGTTCTGGAGCGCGGTGAACGGAACATAGTCGATCTGCGGCGCGAACGACTTCAGCAGGTCTGTATCGTCGAAGTCGAAAACGCCGTTCCGCTCGGGCGGCCGGCCCAGTGTCGGCGTGATCCACACATCATAGGTCTGGTGAAACCGGCCCATCTCGCGCGACGCGACGTTGATCATCTCCTTGGCCTGAAGATAGTCGCTCGCTGTTGCCAGTTTGCCGTTCTGATACATCGCCCAGGTCATGCCTTCGAACATTTCCCGCGACGGAGTCTGACCGGTCAGCTTTGCAATCGTGTCGATTCCCGCCGCGAGCCCGCTGCCCCAAAACACGGTGAACGCCCCCATCAGCCCCGCAAGATCGAGGGCGGGCGAGACTTCCTCCACGATATGGCCGAGTTTCTCGCACGCTTTCGCGGCGTGCTTCACCGCCGCTGCGCAATCGGCATGTACCGCCGCGCCGTCCACCTTTTTGGCGGAGAATGCGATGCGCAACTGCTTCGGCTTGCGCTTGATGGCTTCGAGATAGGATTCCGGCGCCGGAGACTCGGAGTAGGGATCGCCGGGCATGTTGCCGTGCACGGCATCGAGCGCCGCGGCGGTGTCGCGCACCGAACGCGTGACGACAAGATCGGTTGCGATTCCATCCAGCGCATCGGCAAAGAACGGCCCCTGACTGATGCGTCCGCGCGACGGCTTGAGGCCCACCAGCCCGCAGGCGCCTGCCGGAATGCGGATCGAGCCGCCGCCGTCATTGGCGTGGGCAAGCGGCACGATTCCCGCGGCGACGGCCGCCGCTGAACCGCCGGACGAACCGCCCGGCGAATGCGCCAGGTTCCAGGGATTGTTGGCGGTGCCGTAGAGTTTCGATTCGGTCGATGCGACGAGTCCGAATTCCGGCACGTTCGTCACGCCGAACAGGTTCAATCCCGCAGCCTTGAATTTTTGAACCAGATAGCTGTCAGCGGGGCGCGGGAATGCGGGCAGGAATCGCGATGCCTGTCGCGACGGCAGTCCCTGCGCGATTGCACCGATATCCTTCAACAGGAAGGGCACGCCGCTGAAGGCACCTTTCGGGAACTTACCCTTTGCAGCGTCGCGTGCGCGCTCATAGTCCTTGAAAATTATGGCGTTGAGTTTGGGATTGACCGCTTCGGCCCTCGCGATCGCAGCGTCGATGAGTTCGATCGGCTTTACTTTTTTTTTCGCGACAAGCGCGGCCAGACCAAGCCCGTCGTGCGAGCCATACGCATCCAAACTCATGCCACCACCCAATATAACGAATGAAGTATCGACCGACCTTAATGAGCCATCTTGCACCTGTCACCGCGGCGCATTCTTCGCGGCACTGCAGCATAGTTTCTCCGCCACAGAGTTTGCCGCAAGGGAAGCCGCCATCTAGGATGGTCGGAATAGGTTCGGGGGACGCAGCATGAAAATTCCGTTCGAGAAGACGCTGGTTGGCGCGTTCAAGTTCACCTTCTCGAACTTTCTGTCGATCATGGGAATCGCGTGGTTTCCGTTCCTGCTTCTGGGCCTGCTCGCGGCCGGGCTGGTTGCGTCATTCCTGCCGCTCTTCACTACCCTGCTCACGACGACTTCGGACAAATGGGATCAAACGCAGATTGTCCCGCTTGTGTCGTCGCTCCTGGGTTCCTTTGCGCTGCTGTTTGTCGCGATGATCGTGGTGTATGCGATGATCGGTGTTGGAATGATGCGCAAAGCGCTGGGCCAGCATCCCGCACCCGTCTATTTCTTCTTTTCTCTTGGCGAGCAGGTCTGGCGCATGATCGGTGCGTTTCTGCTCCTCATGCTTTTGGCATGGGGATTGATGATCGCGTTCGCACTTGGAATTGCGCTGGTCAGTTTCGCACTCTCAAAATTCGCTCCCGCTGCGCAGGCGCCCGTGACCGGCCTGCTGACGTTTGTCGCGATCCTGGCAGGCATCTATACCTTTGTCCGGATCCAGTTTTTCCTTCCAGCCGTCGTCGTCGCCGAACACCATATCGGCCTGCGCCGTTCGTGGAATCTGGGCCGCGGCAACTTCTGGCGGATTGTCGGGATCATGATCCTTGTGTCGCTTCCGCCCTATCTCGTGTTTACGACGATCTTGTCTTCGGTTCTGCAGATATCCATGTCCAGTCATGCCGCGGAACTGGCTGCAGTGTGGCCGCACATGGTGCAAAACAAGATGTCACCCGAAGAGTTGCGGCAATATTTTATGATCATCTTCGGGGCGATAGCGTCGGTGTGGCCCATTTTGGTCATCATGGAACTGCTCTATATGATGGCATTGTCCGGCTTGTCTGCCGGAGCGATCGCAACCGCTTACAAACTCGTCACCGGCGCATCAGAGCCTGACGCGCCAAAGGCCGCCGTATGAACAAGATACCCGTAGGCCAGACCATTCGCTTCGCCTACGCGTTCACTTTCGGAGAAATCGGAACGGTCATCGGGCTGATCTGGATTCCCACGCTGATCAACGCGGTTGCCAGCTTCTTCGCCGCTGGGGGCTACTACTCGGCTTTGGCAGACAGTTTCGAAAGCGGCATGCCCCCGGTCGGTTCGGCAATCGGGCTATCACTCGTGCTTGCGTTCGTCTCCATGCTGTTGGTGGCGATGATCGCAGTCGCAATCACCCAGCAGGCGCTTGGTCTCAGACAGGGACCGGCATTCGCGCACATCGCATTGGGAAGTGCTGAACTTCGCGTATTCGGCGGTTTCTTCGGTCTCTATCTGCTGATGGTTCTCTTCGTCCTCGCCGTGGCTCTCGTCGTCGGCATCATTGCGGCGGGCGGCGGCGCCGTGATCAAGGCCAATGCAGCCGCAGCGGCGCCAGTCGGCGTGGCCGTCGTCCTGGCCGTATTGATCGGCGCGGGCGCCGTGCTCTTTGCGATGGTTCGACTCAGTTTCCTCATGGTTCCGGCCGTCGTCGACGGCGGCGAATTTGGCCTGACGCGAAGCTGGGAACTCACGAAAGGGAATTTCTGGCGCATCGTCCTGATCGGCGCCTGCACGCTGCTTCCTCTGATGCTTGTGTTCATCATCGCCGAGTTTGCCGTTCTGGGTCCGGAATTCTTCGTGCCGAATCTGAAACCAGCGACGGATGGGACGGCCAGCCTTCACGCAATGGCCGGGCAAATGCGCCTCCTGCAGAAACACATGCCGGTCCTGATGGGACTGACCTTCGTCATTTCACCGCTTCTGTACGGTTTGTTGTTTTCTGCGTCAGCCTTCGCTTACCGGACCGTGTCGGGCCGGTCTGTAACCGCGCCGAGGACGGGGAGTTAGGCGCGACCGGGCCGCAACACTTTCCGGAACAAAGCACGTGCGCAATATCAGGCTGATCATCGTCCTGGCCGTCGTCTATATCGACATGCTGGGCATCGGTCTGGCGTACCCGATCCTGCCGCGGCTTGTGCAGCAGTTCGAGCATGGAAACGTTTCGAGCGCGTCCTACATTGTCGGCTTCCTCGCATCCGGCTATTCGTTGATGCAGTTCATCTTCGCGCCGCTGATCGGCGCCCTGTCGGACCGCTACGGACGCAGGCCCGTGATCCTGCTCTCGCTGGGCGGCGCAGGGACGGCCTATATGTTGCTGGCGCTGGCGCCGAGCCTGATCTGGCTCGCAGCGGCAAGGCTCGTCGCAGGTGCCATGGGCGGATCCTTCTCCACGGCGGGGGCCTATATCGCGGACATAACGCCGCCGGAAAAGCGCGCGCAGAGTTTCGGATTGATCGGCGCGGCATTCGGCTTCGGCTTCATCACCGGACCTGTGATCGGTGGTCTGCTCGGTGAGATCAATCTG
>Ga0265339_10003509_pt1 | contig 10956 bp, 8 predicted proteins | sample 4CB219metaG_FD_202085 | JGI IMG/M metagenome (GOLD analysis project Ga0265339, IMG submission 202085) | Rhizosphere microbial communities from Carex aquatilis grown in University of Washington, Seatle, WA, United States - 4-CB2-19 metaG | ecosystem: Host-associated > Plants > Roots > Rhizosphere...
CGCTGCCCTCGTCACCGAGGCCATCGACATTACCCTGCCCGGCACGCGCCGCCTCACTGGTGCCGAGCACCCCATTACAAAAACACTCAACGAAATCGTCTCAGTCTTCGCGGCGCTGGGCTACTCCGTCGGCGTCGGCCCCGAAGTCGAAACCGACTTCTATAATTTCGAGTCGATGAACTTTCCACCGGGTCATCCCGCACGCGATACGCAGGACACACTGGTCGTCGCCAATCAGGAACGCCGCCCTTTGCGCGACCGCCTCCTTTTACGCACCCACACTTCGCCCGTGCAAATGCGCACCATGGAGCAGCAGCCACCGCCTGTCCGCATCGTCATCCCCGGCAAGGTCCACCGCAACGACGCGCAGGATGCAACCCACTCGCCCATCTTTCATCAAGTCGAGGGCCTCTGCGTCGACACCAACATCACCTTCAGCGACTTGAAGGGCACACTCGATCACGCGATGAAGGCGCTCTTCGGCTCCAGCGTCAAAACGCGTTTCTTCCCGTCGTTCTTTCCGTTCACCGAGCCAAGCGCAGACGTACAGATCAGCTGCATTTTTTGTGGCGGCAAAGGCTGTCGCAAGTGCAAGCAGTCCGGCTGGATTGAACTGCTCGGCTGCGGCATGGTCGACCCCGCAGTCTTCGCCTTCGCCGCGGAAAAGCAGCCAGCATACGATCCGAAAAAGATCTCCGGCTTCGCTTTCGGCATGGGCGTCGAACGCATCGCGATGATGAAGTACGGCATCAGCGAAATCGGCCAGTTCTACGCGGGCGATATGCGCTTTCTGGGGCAGTTCGCATGAAAATTTTGACCAAATGGCTCCGCAGCTATCTTCCCGAACTGCCCGATTCTGACACGCAGCTCGCTGAAGACCTGACCCTGCGCGGCATCGCCGTAGAAGGCATCTACAATCTCGGTCCCGGCAATGGCTCCCTTTACGAGATGGACATCACCACCAACCGTGTCGACGCCATGAACCACTACGGCGTCGCGCGCGAAGCCGCAGCCATCTACGGTGTCGAATTCAAGCCGCTCAGCTTTCCGCGGCCCGCTGCCAAGCCCGTCGCCAAGCCCTTCTCTGTGCGCATCGAAGCCGAAGACGCCTGCGGACGCTTCACCGCCCGCGTTCTCCGCGGCATCACCATCACCGACACACGCGATTGGTTTCCGGGCGCCGAAGTCGATACGTATTTCACGCTGCTCGAGCAGAAGAAAATCTCCAACGCGGTCGACGCCACAAATTTCGCGTGGCTTGCGATGGGCCAGCCTACCCACGCCTTCGACCTCGACAAGATTGAAGGCGGCATCGTCGTCCGCCGCGCACGTAAAGGCGAAAAGCTGAAAACCCTCGACGGCGTTGAGCGCAATCTCGATCCTGAAGACCTCATCATCGCCGACCACGCCAAGCCTCTCGGTCTGGCCGGCGTCATGGGCGGCTGGGACACAATGATCACGTCCGCCACCACAAATGTTCTTGTAGAAGCCGCATGGTTCGAACCCATGGCCGTGCGCCGTACCGCCCGCCGCCACGGCCTGCATACCGACGCCAGCCATCGCTTCGAGCGTGGCGCCGACTTCAACGCCGCTCCTCTCGCCTCCGCGATCGTCAGCAGCATTCTGCTCGCCAGCGGCGGCTCCATCGAAGGCGATCTCGTCGATGTCCGCGTGCCCGCCCTCGAGGCCCGCACAGCGAACCGCAAGCCCATCACAATCGCACTCAGTGAAGTACACCGCATCCTCGGCACAACGGTCGACAAAGAAGGCATTACCGCCGCTACCGTCGAAATCGTCCTCACCGCGCTCGGCTGCGCGCTCACGACCTCGGGCAACGCATCCTGGAACATCTCTCTCCCAAGTTGGCGTCTCGACATTGAGCGCGAAATCGATCTGATCGAGGAAGTCGCGCGCGTCTACGGCTACGACCGTTTTGCCAACACGCTTCCCGCGTTCGGTGAGGGAGTAAAAGCGCTGCCCTGGGCCGATAGCGAATCCACTCTGCGCCGCACGATGCTTGCTGCTGGATTTCACGAGGCCATCGCCAGCACCTTCTGCTCCGCCGCCGAAGCTGCGCTCACCGCGCCGCAGCCCGGCCTCATCGTTCCGCTTGGCAATCCGCTCAGCGAAGAAGCCGGCGTCCTGCGCCCCTCGCTCATTCCCGGCTTGCTCAACTCCGTCGCCGCCAATCTCCATCGCGACGTTAGCGATGTGCGTCTCTTCGAACTCGGCACGGTCTTCAGCGGCACCACTGAAAAAGTCGAAGAGTGCGCCGCACTCGCCTTCGCCGCTGTCGGTGCACTGGCCGAGCAGTCCGCCCTCCATCCTCCGTGCGCCATCGAGTTCTACGACGTCAAAGGTGCGGTCGAACTGATTGTCGCCCGCTTTCAAACCCGCACCGTCTACTTCGACCGCTTCCCGCCCGAGTCGGGCCTTACGCCTGCGTGGCTCCATCCTTACCGCTCCGCGCGCATTGTCGCGGACGGCGTCACCGTCGGCTGGTTCGGTCAGTTGCATCCTTCTGAAGGTGCCGCACGCAAGCTCAAAGATCCGGTTCTCCTTGGCGAAATCTATCTCGATCGCCTCTACAAACTGCCCCTGCGTAAACCCAATGCCCGCGAAGTTTCGCGCTTCCAGCCCGTGCGCCGCGACTTCTCCCTGGTCGTTGACGAGAGCATTGCCTGGGAGAAGATTGACCAGGCTCTCGCCACGCTCCAGATTCCCGAAATCGTCGAGTGGCGCGCCCGCGAGGTCTTCCGCGATCCCAAGCGCACCACCCACGAGTATTCGCTGCTCCTCGGCGTCACCTTCCAAGCCCCGGACCGCACCCTGCGCGAAGAAGAACTGCAAAACTTCCAGTCGCAGGTAGTCGAAGCCGTCGCCAGGGCAGGGGCGCGTCTGCGCTCCTGATTCAGCCGCGATTTCAACACGCCGTGGCCATACTACCCAACTCGGTCGGAGCTATACTTGCACGAAGTACCGGTGCGCGGAGGTCAATTTTATGACGCAAACATTTTGGGAACCCGAAGTTGCGAACGAAAAGCAAGAGACGGCTCCAAACAGTGAGCCCACAACTCTCGCGTTGAGCGCAGACGACTTCTCCGCACTCGAAGAACGCATCGTGCGTGCTGTCGAACTGGTCAAGCGGGAGCGCTTGGCCCGTGCCGCGGCCGAGGAGCGCGCTGCCAGTGCAGAGGCGCAACTCGGCGAGCAATCCCCCGTCGTTGACCAGTTGAAGCAGGAAATCCGTACTCTTCGATCCGAACGAGACCAGGTGCGTCAGCGCGTTGAGAGACTGCTCTCCCAGCTCGATGCACTTGAACTGTGAGGTCTACCATGGCAAAGAATGAGGCATCCCCGCCTCCCGGCTACACCACCGTTAACATCTACGATCAGGCCTACCACCTCACTGGCCAGAATCCCGCGCACATCCAACGGCTGGCTGCCCTGGTCGATTCCAAGATGCGTGCCGTCTCCGCTCACGGCCGCACCGTGGACTCGCTGCGCGTTGCCGTTCTCGCCGCGCTCAATCTTGCCGATGAACTGCTGCAATCCTCCGGCGCCGACGTCCGCGACGGCCACGCCCGCGCTAAATCACTGAGCGTGCTCCTCGACGAAGTGCTTATCGAAGAACGGAAGACCGGCTCCTGAGAAAAACTATCCGCTGACTGCGGACCGATTCGGCACAATCTTCCGCCGCAACCGCTCTGCAATCAGCAGCACAGATCTCTATCACACTCCAACGTAACCGCACAAGACTTGCAATTCCTCGCCACTGCCCCTACTATCCGCAATAGAAGCCGGCCTGCAAAGCAGGTGGGTGGTCAACGCTGGTTGAACCAACATTCATTGAACAGGGGCTCTACTCGTCATAACGGTTCTGTGTGCCGTGTCCGCCAGTCCGGAATGCCTAATGAACCGCGGGGAGCTCCGCCGTCTTAGGACGGGTTCACCAGCGCATCGCTCACGGCCCAGTGGGTCGGATTCTACCTTTCCTCCGCCGGAGGCCCCGAGCAGGTATCCTTGCTCTGGTGCATCCAGTTCTCTTACCCATCGGTTCAATCGTCGTACCGTCCTACGGTGCAATGGCTGCGCTCGGCATCCTGTTCGCCCTTGCCCTCGCATTGCATACTGCCAAATCCGCATGCGTCAATCCTAACCAGCTGTGGAACCTCTGCATCGTCGCCCTCTTCAGCGCCATCGCCGGCTCGCGCCTTGTTCTAGTCATTCTCAACTGGACCGTCGTGCGCAGCCATCCTGCGTGGCTCCTTGGCTTGGCCATGATTCACCACCCACTGCTCGCCGCCATCGGTGCATTCTTCGCACTCGCCGTTGCCATTCCATATGCGCGCCGGCACAAGCTCCCCCTGGCCCCGACCGCAGATGCGCTCGCTGCACCACTCGCCCTTGCCCTCGCATTTGAAGAAATCGGTGCATTGCTCGCCGGCTCCGGCTATGGCATCGAAACCGACGTCCGCTGGGCCGTCATCTACACCCATCCCCTCGCTGCCCGCTGGAGCGGCGCTCCGCTCTTCGTCGCCGTGCATCCCGTGCAGGCCTACGCCGCCGGCGCCTTCCTCCTCATCGCCGTCTGCCTTTTCTTCCTGCTGCCGCATCGCCGTCAGCAAGGAGACATTGCAGGACTCTGGATCCTCTCTGCCGGAGCGGCGATCTTCATCACCGAGTTCTGGCGCGACCCAGTAGGCCGCGGTCCTCTACTCAAAGGCGCGCTCGATGGCCCGCAGGTCGCGGCAATCGCTTTCATCATCGCCGGCGCGCTGATCCTGCGCGAACGCGCAAGTGCCCTCATCCCCCGATCCACACCCGCCGAGGTCCAGCATGACTGACATTCGCACCATCGATGTGCCGGTAGAAGCGGCCGGGCAGCGACTCGACCACTTTCTCGCGACACAACTCGACGGAGTCAGCCGTTCCCGCGTGCAGTTGCTTCTCGACCAGGGCGACGTACTGATCAAGGGAGCGCGACCCAAACCGTCCCTCAAACTGCGCGGAGGTGAATCGATAGTCATCACCGGGGAGCCGCATCCCACCCCTCTCAAGGCCACCGCTGAAGACATTCCCCTCGACGTGGTCTTTGAAGACGCGCATTTCGCCGTCGTCAACAAGCCGGCCGGCATGATGGTGCACGCCGGTTCCGGGCAAAACGAAGACGCGCGCAGCCGCGGCACGCTCGTCAATGCGTTGCTCCATCGCTTCCGCAAGCTGTCGTCCACTGGCGGCGATCTGCGCCCCGGCATCGTCCACCGCCTCGACAAAGACACCAGCGGCCTCATCGTCGTTGCCAAAAACGACGCAGCCCACTCCGCTCTCGCCGAGCTGTTTTCCTCGCGTCGCATCAGCAAAACTTACATCGCCCTGGTCCACGGAAACGTCGAGCGTCCCAAGGGGACCATCACTGCGGCCGTCGGCCGCGACCCTATGCGCCGCACCCGAATGACCACCAGGCCTACCGAAAATGCTCGCTCCGCAGTCTCTCACTATGAAGTGGTCCGCCGCCTCTCAACCCGCTTTGGCAAATTCACACTGGTCCACGTGCGCATTGAGACCGGCCGCACCCACCAGATCCGCGTCCACATGGCCTCCATCGGACACCCGGTCGTAGGCGACTCGCTCTACGGAGCGTCCGGCCAGTTGACTGACCAGGTCGTTGCCCAGGCCGCGCAATCCAAAGCCGCGCGCCGCAACGCTGACCCGGAACGGCTTCGCCTCGGCCGCAACTTTCTCCACGCCGCGCTTCTTGAGTTTGAGCATCCAAAGACTGGGAAGCCCCTGCGGTTGGAAGCGCCCCTGCCAAACGAATTGGAAGCCTTCTTGAACCGTATCGAAAGGGATGCCCGAACTTGAACGAGACATCCCTTCGTAACTTGTCAACGCAGGCGCATTGATAGAATAAGGAAGCTATGAACCAAAAGTCCTTTGGTACGTTTTTGGCGGCGGTTTGCTGTGTCGCAACCCTGCAGGCGCAACAGACTGCCCCCCCTGCAACGCCCCCCGCGCAGCCGGCGCCGGCGGCGCAACAACCCGCGCCCGCACAGCCCTCTCCGGCATCTCCCAATGCACAGCAACAACCGGCTCCCGATGCCTCCGACCAGACACCCACCCTTCGAATTGTCAGCAACGAAGTCAGTCTCATCTTTACCGTGAACGACAAACACGGCCATTACATTCCCAATCTCAAGCTGAACGATTTTGCCTTGCTTGACGATCAGAAAGCGCCGGAAAAAGTCACCTCATTCCGTCAGCAGATCAATCTGCCCCTCCGCGTCGGCATCGTGATCGATGCCAGCACGTCAATCCGCACCCGCTTCCAGTTTGAGCAGCAATCGGCCACCGAGTTTCTGCTGGACATCCTAAAATCCAAGTTCGACCGCGCATTTGTCATGGGCTTCGACGTGACCCCTTCCGTCACCCAGGACTGGACCAACAACATCGATGGCCTTGAGACTGGTATCAACCGCCTCCGCCCCGGTGGCGGCACCGCGCTCTTCGACGCCGTCTACACAGCCTGCCGCGACAAGCTGCTCTCCGAGCGAGGTGCCGAGCCCGTCCGCAAGGCCATGATCCTCATCTCCGACGGCGACGACAACCAGAGCCGCGTCCGGCCCGACGAAGCCATCAAGATGTGCCAGCGCGCCGAGACCATTATCTACGCCATCAGCACCAACTGGACCCCAAGCCGCGGCAAGGGTGACAAGATTCTGACCGACATGGCCGAGGATACCGGCGGCGAAGTCTTCTTCCCACCCTCGGTTGAGGAAATGTCGAACAGCTTCAAAAACATCGAAGAGGAATTACGCTCGCAGTATGCGCTCACCTACATTCCGGCGGACTTCAAGGCCAACGGAGCCTTCCGTCCGATCTATCTCTATTGCAACGATCGCCGTTACCAGGTCCGCGCCCGCAAAGGCTACTTCGCGCCGAAGGAGTAGCGCGCGTCTCGCGTATCAACCCACCGGAGCCGGCTTCTACAGCGGCTCCGTTTTGTTTGCCCGCGTTGTTCTCGTTCCATTTCAGAACATCCGGTTTTCCGTTGTTCTGTTTTGCGACACCCTGAGATTCCTTTCGATCTTGCCTTCTTGGTTTCCTCAAATCCGCGATGAAATAGAAGCAGCTTTTTGACCTCAGGAGATTTTCGGGTGATCCGTCAGGCCATTTCATGCGACATCTGCGGCACAGACAAGCAACAAACCAACCACTGGTTCGTTGCCTACGATCAAGGCGCGGAGCTACGCATCACCGGATGGAATACCCGTTCGCGCCTCCGCACCGGCGCCAAGCACCTCTGCGGGCAAACCTGTCTTCATAAGCTGGTCGATGACTTCATGGCGCAGACTCTATCCACCCGCGTCCCGCAGGTCGCGGAAAGGCTCAACTCCGACGAATCGCGCGCGAATCCGCCCGCCGTGCGGGTCAATGCCGGCCTCACTTCAACTGCTGCACACCCCGCGCTATCGCGGCCAGATCCTGCCCGCCCCACCCCTGCCCGCCAAGCCCCGGTTCGAACCGTCCACCCAGACACAGCCCGTCCCGGTCCCGTTCGCTGCGAGCCCTATGACGATGAATTCGAATCGACTGCACGCTTGGTTGCGCCGCCCGTTTCGAGCCCGTCTAGAACGCCGACCGTGTCTGCAACTCCCCCTGGCCTTAATTCCCATACTTGGCAAACCGAAGCCTGGAAACGCGAACTGGAGCGCACTGCGACCCACCCAACCAAAAATCGCCGCCGCTCCATCGCGTAGACGTGACCGGCGAGGCAACCCTCACCGCGACACATCTGGTTTCCGGGCTGGAGAGGAAAATCGCAGAAACTCATCCTTCGAGCATCTTCAGCAGCCCCGCCTCATCCAGCACCGGCACCTTCAATTCGTGCGCCTTATCCAGCTTTGAACCCGCTTCTTCACCAGCGACGACATAGCTCGTCTTCTTGCTCACCGATCCCGCCGTCTTTCCCCCCGCGGCCTCAATCCGCGCCTTTGCCTCGTCGCGTGTAAGGTTCGGCAGTGTGCCTGTCAGCACAAATGTGAGGCCCGCCAATTGCGTGGAACGCTGCTTCTTTTCCGCAGTCATGTCCACGCCGGCCGCGCGTAGATGCTCTACCAGTTCCCGATTTTTCTCCCGCGCAAAGAACTCCAGAATCGCTTCGGAAATACGCGGCCCCACTTCTTCCACCCGCTCCAACTCGTCTTTTCCAGCCGCCATCACCGCATCAATCGAACCGAATTCTTCGGCCAATAACTCTGCCGTGCGTTCGCCAACAAACCGAATGCCCAAACCCATCAGCACCCGCGCTAGCCCCGCCTTCTTCGACCGCTCGATCTCATCTCTCAACGCGGTCGCCGACTTTTCCGCAAACCGCTCCAGTTCCGCAAGCTGTTCCACAGTCAGTTTGTACAAGTCGGCCACGCTGTGCACTAGGCCGCGTTCCAGCAATTGCTGCACCGCGGCATCGCCCAGCCCCTCGATGTTCATCACACCGCGAGCGCCAAAATGCAGAAGGCTCTCGCGAAGCTTCGCAGGACAATCCGCGTTCACGCAGCGATGATCGACCTCACCTTCCGCACGCACAATGTCGCTGCCGCATTCTGGGCATTTAGTCGGAAATCTAAACCTGTGCGTTCCCCGCGGATGGTCTTTGTCCTCGACCACTTCGGCCACCTTGGGAATCACGTCCCCGCCGCGCTCTACCTTCACCGAGTCACCAATCATCAATCCCATGCGCTCAATAAAATCGGCATTGTGCAGCGTTGCGCGGCTCACCGTCGTGCCGCCAATGAACACCGGCTGCAGCATCGCCGTCGGCGTCAGCTTCCCCGTTCTCCCCACCGTGATCAGGATGTCCTGCATCTGGGTCACGCCTGATTTTGCAGTGAACTTGTAGGCGATCGCCCAGCGCGGCGCGCGACCGGTATAGCCAAGCCGCAACTGCGTTGCATGCGCGTCCACCTTCAACACCACGCCATCGATCTCGTAGCCGAGCCCTGCCCGCCCTTCCTCGGCCTTCTCGATAAACTTCATCATTGCGTCGACGGAATGTACCCGTGCGCGATGTGGGTTCACGCGAAATCCCAGTGCCGTCAGCGCATCCAACGTGGCGCTCTGTCCCACCGCAAGGTATTCGCCTTCGACCAGTAGAAAATATGCGAAGAAAACCAGTCCCCGCTGTGCCACCAGCACCGGGTCCATCGTGCGCACTGCCCCCGCCGCCGAGTTCCGCGGATTCACAAACGCCGGCAACCCCTCGCGCTCGCGTTCTTCGTTGGTGCGCAAAAATGCCGCCTGCGGCATCACCACTTCGCCGCGCACTTCAAATCCCTGCGGAACGCCCGCCCTCTTCAACTGCGCCGCGTTCACTGTAATCGGCACGCTGCGAATCGTGCGGATATTCGATGTCACATCCTCGCCCGTCTGTCCGTCTCCCCGCGTAATTCCGTGAACCATCCGCGCGCCGCCATCCGCCGCCGGCTCATAAATCAGCGCCACGCTCAACCCGTCCAGCTTTAGTTCCGTTGTGTACTCAACGGGAAGGTTTCCGGCAAGCTCGCGCACCCGCCGGTCCCAGTCCGCCAATTCTTCCGCGTTGTACGCGTTGTCCAGGCTCAGCATCGGCCGCGAATGCCGCATTTTCTTGAAGCCCTCAGCCGGCTTTCCGCCAACCCGCTGCGTCGGCGAATCGGCAGTCACCAGCTCGGGATGCTCCGCCTCCAGCCGCTTCAACTCATTCATCCGCGCGTCGTACTCGGCGTCTGAAATCTCCGGTGCGTCCATCACGTAATACAAGTGCTCGTGCCGCCGCAACTCTTCGCGCAACTCCTCCACGCGCTTTGCCGTCTTCTCGGGTTTGTTCTTCCCATCCATGGGCAGGATTATAGGATGCGTCAGTCACTGTCCGCTCCTCGTTGACCCGTTCGCCCATGCAGTCCGGCTCACTCCGCTACTATGAGTCCAGAGCACTATGGAGCCCGTCACCCACTTCCTCACCGGCGCCTGCATCGGCCGCGCCGGACTCAACCGCAAGACCGCCTACGCCACGCTCGCCGCGGTGCTCGCCGCCGAGGCTGCGGACATCGATATTCTCTGGGGTTTCGCTGGTCAGGTCCAGGAACTTAAACACCATCGCGGCATCACGCACACATTCATCGCCGTACCCGTCGTCGCCGCAGTCGTCACCGGCTTCGTCTGGCTCTACCATCGATCGCGCGAAAGCCGGCGTCTACGCAAAGCTGCCGCCGCTCCTCCAGTCGATCCCGGCGCTCCCATCGCAAATCCCGTGCAGCCGGTGAAGTGGCTATGGGTGTACCTCTCCGCCTGCATCGCCGCGCTCAGCCACATTCTGCTCGACTGGACCAACAACTACGGCGTCCGCCCCTTCTTCCCGTTTAATCCCCGCTGGTATGCGGGCAGTTTTGTGTTCATCGCCGAACCGGTACTGTGGGCTCTGCTTTTTTCGGCTCTAATCTTTCCCTGGCTCTTCGGACTCACCGACAGGGAACTCGGCGCGCGTCGCACCCTGTTCCGAGGCCGCGGCTGGGCCATCTTCGCGCTCTGCGGCATGATTCTTGTCTGGTGCTGGCGCTGGGCAGAGCACGCACAGGCACTCGCCATGCTCCAGAACACGCAGATCACTAGCGCACCCATCGCCCGCGTCGCCTTGGAGCCCTACCCCGTTAATCCGTTCCGCTGGCACGCCATCCTCGAAACACCCGCCTTTTTCCAAACCGCCGAAGTCAACACCCACGCCGACTCCATCGAAACCGACGCGCAGCGCGACGTGATCTACAAGCCTACCGACACTCCCGCCATCGAAGCCGTAAAGCGCACGCTTCTCGGTCAGGTCTATCTCGACTGGGGGACCTGGGCGCTGGTGCGTGACCTCGGCCAGGAACCGATCCCCGGCGTCGATCCTCCCCAACTGCCTCCCGGCCGTACATGGACCGC
>Ga0265339_10003513_pt1 | contig 10953 bp, 9 predicted proteins | sample 4CB219metaG_FD_202085 | JGI IMG/M metagenome (GOLD analysis project Ga0265339, IMG submission 202085) | Rhizosphere microbial communities from Carex aquatilis grown in University of Washington, Seatle, WA, United States - 4-CB2-19 metaG | ecosystem: Host-associated > Plants > Roots > Rhizosphere...
CCGTCGCAATCTGGCCCAGCGAAACACCAGTTCCGGTCGGCAGCGTCCCGCGCACATACAAATCAAAGCTGCTCGCGGCGCCGGTCGGCGGCGTCACGTAAGTTACCTGTCCTGCCGCATAAAAGCCACTCTGCGAAAGGATCGCCACTTCATCCGCATCGATCGTTGCGTCCGCACGATCCAGCGAACCGGAGATCTGCACAATGCTGCTGGTTGATAAGTCGCTCAGCGTCGCACTGCCGTCCCACTCGGTCTGCCCATCCACGTTCACCGTGAATTGCCTTCCATGCGGGCCCTGAATCACAAACGATTGCGTGCCGGCGTCGACGCTCACCACCGCCGCGTCAAACTCATCAATATACGCGCCGGGGTCCGAGTTCGCAACAGTCTTGATGTTGAATGTGGGTGTGACCGTTCCCGTAACTTGCCCATTCGTGTCTACGCCAATCGACTTGCGCAGATCGAAGTCCATGCGCAGACCCACCGGTGCTCCGCCTGTCGCAACAATCAGCGGGTTGGTCAGCGGCACCGTGATTGTATTCGTCGTCAGGGTCGCCGCTTCTGTCTGAATCGTCGGCTCGGCCGTCGTCGTGTCCAGGTATCCGATCGTCCCTGCGCCCAGAGTGATCGTGATCGTGTTGTACGTGCCCTCTGGAACATCGTTCATGTCCAGTAGTGTCTGCAGTCCGTTGAATCGCGCAAAGTCCACCGTCGGCGAGCCGCTCACCAATTGCACCGTGTTGTTATTCGAGTCAGTGGCCGCAACACTTTGCACCTGAACCGAAAATGAGGTGACTGCCGCGATCGGCGCATCGGTGCCGACCACAAACGTGGATCCGGTCTTTGCGTTCGGGTTAGAAATGGTGTTCGAGCCGCTGGTACAGCCTGCAACCAGCAGGGTAGCCGCGGCTAGGGCGAGTATCGAAGGGAGAGAACCTCTCCAGTTGCTTTTTGAGGGCATGTGTATGCTTCGCTTTCTGCGCTTGTCCGTGGCCTCACGGATCCATCGCTGGGAGTTCAATCGACTCAACGGCAGCAGCGAGGACGTGCTTGTGCACACCGTGGGTCCTGTCTCCGTCAACACGCATCATGGGGGATTAGTTGTGCCCGTGAGAAGGAATTATTTGTAAGGAAACGTCGGCGGTAACTGCGCACCACCCTCACGACACTTCCTTACAAAAAATGTCGAAATCGTTGTAAACGCCGCAGCGCAGAATCGCGTCTAACCCAACCCGCGCCGGGCTCAGAACATCCGTAGATCGCCCTTCGGCAACGGCGCATATTTCAGTAATCCCAATTCGCCGGCCAGCCGCTCCAGCCTTGCCCGCGTCACCGCAGTTGGCGGCACCAGCGGCAGCCGCACCACGTCGGCTGCCTTTCCCATCAGTTGCAAAATGGTTTTCACGGGCCCGGGATTCGACTCCCAGAAATTCGCTTCGAACAGCCGCCCATACCGGCGCTCCAGCTCACGCGCCGTCGTCCAGTCGTTGTCGAGCGCGGCTCGAATCATCCGCCCCACTTCCGCCGGGGCTTCATTCGCCGCCACACTGATCAGCCCATGCGCGCCGATGCCGATCGCCGCCAGCGCCAGGTTGTCGTCGCCAGAGAACACCTTGAACGTCCGAGGCAAGTCGTGCAGCAGTTCGGCAATCTGCGGCAGCTTGCCGCTGGCTTCCTTGATGGCCTGGATATTCGGTGCCGCATGCGCCAGCCGCACCGCAGTCTCCGGTTCGAGATTCACGCCCGTGCGGCCCGGCACGTTGTACAGGCACACCGGAATCGGTGCGACCGCCCCGGCCAGGGCAAGAAAATGCTGAAACTGCCCTTCCTGTGTCGGCTTGTTGTAATAAGGATTCGCTGACAGAATGCAATCGACGCCGCGCACCTGCCGCAACAGCGCCGCCTGGCGCAGCAGCGTCCGCGTGGAGTTGTGCGTGCACCCGGCCCACACCGGCACCCGCCCACCCGCCGCGTCCACTACAAGATGGACCGCATGCAGCCACTCGTCTTCATCCAGCGTCGCCGCTTCGCCCGTCGAGCCGCAGGCCACAATGAAATCAATGCCCGCATCCACTTGCCAGTTCACCAGCGCGCGCAGTGCCTGATCGTCAATCTTCCCGTCCGCCTTGAATGGCGTGACGATTGCCGTGCCACATCCCGTCGTTTCCATCACTGTGAAGTGTATACCGCGCAGGGGTGTGTATATGTGGGTCGCGCCCCGATTGAAACCGTGCTGCAGAAGCCATCCGCGTCAACGCGCGTCCGCCGTTTTTCGCGCCGCGTACTCCCCCTCCAGCATCGACATCAGCCGCAGGTCAAAATACACCCCATCCCGCTGCGCCGCATCGCGCATCACGCCCTCGTATTGAAAGCCCACGCTCTCATACAGGTGTTGCGCTCGCGTGTTGTCCTCATAGACATCAAGAAACAGCCGGTGCGCCTTCAATTCCTCGAACACAATTCGGACCAGTTCCGTCAGAATCGTGCGCCCCAACCCGCCACCCGGCCTGCCCACCACGATGCGCTTCAGCTCAATCGCCCGGTTATCTTCGCCGAGGCCGCGCAAAATGGCATACCCCACTACCTCGCCGGTCTCCGATTCGGACACAAAATACCGCGCATCGCCTCCTGTCATCGTCGCCCGATGTCGCTCCTCCGGCCATTGCCCAACAAACCTTCGGGCCGCCTCCGTCCGTTCCAATGCCACAATCGCTGACAAATCGCCCATCCCGGCCGCACGCAGACTCATTGCCCCAGCTTACAGCGGCTCCAGAATAGGCGCGTCCCGAAGCTGCTTACGCTGAGTGGCTTTATCCTGACCGTGGTCCCCCAGCAATGCGTCTTTGTTGCTTGGGTGGGAGTAAAAGCCACCTTGCAAGAGCCGGGAGACGGCATGTGAATGTGGACCCGTTCGACCGTTCCAGCCCTAAGCGCAAGCGCTACATGACCAAAGGCACCACCACGGGTAACTCCCTTGTTCCTCGCCCCGGTGCGCCGGTTGTACCATACGGGTCACAGGAACCAGACGATTCGTGCGTCTTCCGAGCCGCCCAAGTCGCAAAGTGTATTGCTCTAAATTGAAAGAGCTTGACCTGCACACCATTGAAACTAAAGAGGCAGGCAAGTAGTCTCGTTTTCTTCGGTCTCCGTTGCAGTCACCTCAAGGCCTGGCCCGTGGCCGGGCAGTTGTTATGCCGCGACGGAGTGATTTCGACCTGTGATCTTCCGGGGGAAGTCCGCAGGACCGCTGGCAACGCAGGAAACGTACTGGAACCGGCAGAAGGACCTAACGACCTATGAGCGGCAGACCTGAACCATCGATGTACCTGCAGGACTCCGACCCCGAAATCTCCGGCTCAAACACCATGTCGGTCGCCCTCATCGGCCCCGACGAGGTGCATCGCCGCGTCGTCGCCAAAGCGCTTGCCAACTCTGAGGCCCACGCCGTCCGCGAATTTGCCGCATATCCGTCCACGCTCAACGATCTTCCGCGCCTGCTGCAGGAAAACTTCAACGTCATCATGATCGATCTCGACAGCGATCAGGAGGTGGCCCTCCGGCTCGTCGAAAAAATCGCATCCGTCGGCGACGCCACCGTCATGGTCTATTCCGCGCAAGACGATCCTGACCTGCTTGCGCGCTGCATGCGCGCCGGCGCACGCGACTTCCTCCCCCTGCCGCAGGAAGAAGTTGCCCACGCCAGATCTTCTGCCCAGGTGACTCCCGCCCCCCCTGCCCACGTCGAGGCACCCCGGCCCGTTCCCGTGCCGCCTCCAGCGGAAATTCACCGGACAACGCAAACTCCCACGCGCGTTGCCGCTCCGCCTGCGCAAAAAGTCGAGGAACGGTCGCGCCTTTCCGAAATTCACATCGCGCCCACGCCTCCCCCGCGCCCGCCTGCTCCGCCTGTGCAACAGATCGATGAAGCGCCGCGCGTGCTCGAATCACCTCAAGTCCCTGAATTGCCCGCACGAGCCGCTGTTCTACCCGACCACCGGCCCGAGGCAACGCCGCACTTCTCCGATCTGCACATTGCACCGGAGCCGGTTGAACATCCTTCCGCTCCGCTTCCGTCGGATTTGTTTCTGGCGCCCGAACCTACGCCGCAGCTTCCCGCTGAGCCCGCGCAAAAGGCGGAGCATCCCCATACCCTTGACGACCTCTACACTCCTCCCGGCCGCCCTGCCCGCACCACGGTCCCGCTCCCGGCCGACCGTTTCATCGCATCGGAGCAGCCCGAAGTCACGCCCGAACCACCGGCTCCCGTCGTCCATGACGCTCCAGTTCCTTCGCCCGCTCCTGCCGCTTTCCAGGCTCACTACGTCGAGGAGACTCAGCCGGTCGAGTCCTCTGAGCCCTTGCCGGCCCCCATCCCTGCCCCCAAAGACGACTTCAGCGAATGGGACGACATCCACCTCCGCGGAGCGCAGCCTGCCAAAGCGGTCAAGCCCAGCCTGAAGTACGCAGGGAAAACCAAGTCAGCCAAGAAGGAAGCAGCCTACGCCGCCGACGAAATCGCTGAACCGGCCCTCAAACCGACTCGTGCCGAAATCGCCGAGCAGCGCGCCATGTTTCGCGAGATTGCCGCCGAAGACGGCATCCGCACACCCCGCGACAAGATGATGTGGATTCTGATCGGAGCAGTGCCGATCGCATTGGCTGTCATCCTCTCTCTCGTGTTCATGCACCCTGCCCACCACAGTGCACCCGCTTCGGCACCGGTGCAGAATGTCGCTCCACCCGTCTCTACCAACGCTGTACCCGATTCTGCGCCTGGCGCTGCACCGCCCACCGCAGCAACGCCCCAACCAGCCCCCGCCAAGCCGTCACCCACCGCGCCCGCCGCCCAAGTCGGCGCACCCAGCGCTCCCAACCGTGGCAAAACGGTCTCGCCCGACGCAATGGACGCCCAGCTCAACGCGCCCAGCCGCATTTCGCCCGAGATGAAACGGCCCGTACCCAGCGAGGAAGCGCCATCGGGCTTCACTCCGGTTTCCATGGAAGGTAGTGGCGCCGCTCCTATTCTCGGCAGCGCGAAACACGTCAACGTGGTGCCCGTCTCTTCGCGCGTCTCCGCCGGGGTGGCGCAGGGCTTGCTCATTCGTAAAATCGAACCCGTCTATCCGCAGATTGCCAAGACCAGCCGTGAAAGCGGCACCGTCGTTATGAGCGCCGTCATCACCAAATCCGGCGCCATCGGCGACCTGCACGTCGTGAGCGGTCCGCCCATGCTCCGCCAGGCAGCCCTCGATGCCGTCAAGCAATGGCGTTATCGGCCCTACATGCTCAATAATCAGCCCGTCGAAGTCGAAACCACGGTCAGCGTCGTCTTCAACCTTGGCAACTAGACCACTTCCCCCCACTCCTGCGGTCTCTTAGCTCGCGGCCTCTCCCACTGCTGAAAAATCACGCCAATGCCGTCGCGCGAAGCAACTGCGTTTCTCGACATCTCTGCGCGCCGCAATTCGGCATGCCGATCCCGCAAAATCAATCCGCATAGTTCCACCGACCTGGCGTCCCGGAAAGAAGCGCGCCTCTTCTCCCCCACGTCAGCGCTGGCGCGTGTTTGCCAGGGCCCGAAGAATGGTGCGCGTGTTCTTATTCATCACCTGGCGAAGATACATGGCGATGGCGAACAGCATGATCAGAAAGAATAGGTCGACGCGCAGCAGGGTATGCAGCAGATCTCCCAGCGATTCCGGTGGAAACATATGCTGGTGCATCCAGATAAAGACGACGAGGGCGAGCGCGGCGAGCACGGCAACAATGATCCGCGACGTGCGTTCTGACCTGTCGGCCGCTTCGAGTGCTTGCTGCACGAAGGCCAGTTCCGCGTTGGTGTTTTCGGAGTTGGGCTGCTGATGTTCGGGACTCATGCTGGTTTCCTTTCAGAGGTGAGGTATTTGCGAAGTGTGGTCACTCCGTAATGCAGGCGCGACTTGGCGGTGCCAATAGGAATCTCGAGAATTGCCGCAGATTCCTCAAGCGTGAGATCGTGCTGATAGCGCAGAAGCAGAACCGCTCGGCTGGCGGGCGAAACCCGGTCGAGCAGAGCGAAGAAGGCCTCGTCGGGTGCCTCACCGAGACTGGAATCAAAGCTGGTGAAGTGATCCGGTGGTGCGTCGTCGAGCGGTTGCCAGCGGCGCGCGTGTTTCAGATGCGCGAAGGCAATGCGCGATGCGATGCGGAACGTCCAGGGGCGGAAGACAGAAGGCTCCCGCAGGTACGAGAGCTTCCGGAAGATCTGCAGCGAAGTCTCCTGAAGGACGTCGTCGGCAAGGGCGGCGCCTACCAAACCGGTGATGTAGCGGCGCAACGGTCCATACGCATCCCGCAGCAGTTGTTCCAGCGCAGCGCGGTCGCCCGATTGCGCCAGCAGTACCAGCAGGGTCTGGTCGGGCGCCGCGGGCTCAGTCGCTGGAGTTTGGGTCTGCATGCTTGAGAGAGGCGCTAAGAGCGCTGAAAGTTCGGTTCCGTCGAATAAATAATTATGAACGCGTGAGGCGTGCTGGATGCCGATCTCCTGCGCAGCCCCCTGCATTCCACTTTCTTAAAGAATGTCAGGATCGCTTTGATCGATGTTATTCATAAGCTTGGCGCGGACATGTGATACGCTACGGCCTCGCCGGGCAACCCGTGCGCGGCGTAAAGCCCGTTCCTCAACACCCTTCGAGGGGAGTAGCAGATGAAGACCTACGTTGTTGAAGTGGCGAATGGCCCCTTTCGAGAAGTGGATGTCTCAAAACCCATGCCGGGGCCGGGCCAGGTTCTCGTGAGGATAGGCGCGAGTGGCGTGAATCCTTTAGATACGAAGATTCGCGCTGGCCAGGCGCACCATGCGCAGCAGCCGCTTCCTGCCGTGTTGGGCCTGGACATGGCGGGAATCGTTGAGGCCCTGGGACCCGGCGTCTCCGCATTCCAGCCTGGAGACGAAGTGTTCGGCATGGTTGGCGGAGTAGGTGGCTTGCAGGGAACTCTGGCTGAGTTTGTCGTCGCCGACGCTGCGCTGCTTTCTCCCAAGCCGAAGACGCTGACGATGAAGCAGGCGGCCGCCCTCCCACTCGTCACCATCACGGCGTGGGAGGGCCTGGTTGATCGCGCTGGCGTCCATGGCGGCCAAACCGTGCTGGTGCACGCGGGCGTCGGGGGAGTGGGGTACGCCGCGGTGCAGATTGCCGTTGCGCTCGGTGCCCAGGTCTTCGCAACTGTGTCCGCCGACAAACGATCCGTTCTCGAAGCGTTGGGGGTAATCGCGATCGACCGAAATACTTCGCTCGAAGAATACGTCGCGCAGCACACCGGGGGCGAGGGCTTCGACATCGTCTACGACACCCTTGGCGGACAGATACTGGACGCATCGTTCGCGGCCGTCAAACGCTACACGGGCCGCGTAGTCAGCTGTCTTGGCTGGGGCAATCACTCGCTTGCGCCGCTCTCCTTTCGCGGCGCCACCTATTCCGGCGTCTTCACTCTGATGCCTTTGTTGACGGGCAAGCACCGTGCCCATCATGGGAAGATTCTTCGCAAGGCAGCGACGCTCGCGGAGCAGGATCAACTGAAGCCGCTGCTCGCAGAGCGCCGCTATTCACTTGAACAGATCGCAGACGCCTACGATGCGGTTGCACACGGCACCAAAGGCAAAGTGGTCATTGAGCATTGATCGTCGCGGGTTTCTGGCATCTGCCTTTGCGGCCGTCGGCGCGCATCTCAATAGAAATGCTTCGCTCCATTTCACCCAGCAATCCGCTCTATCGAGGAAACCCATGACAGACGCCGCCAAAATTCCAATCACGTCGCACCATCGCATTCAAGCCGACGGAGTCAATGTCTTCTATCGTGAAGCAGGTCCGGCCAACGCGCCCGTCGTCCTTTTGCTCCATGGATTTCCCACTTCGTCATTTCAATATCGCGAACTGCTTCCACGTCTCGCCGACCGCTATCACGTCATCGCTCCCGACTTGCCCGGCTTCGGATTTACCGAGGTTCCGGCAGAGCGCAGCTACTCCTATACCTTCGATGGCTTGGCAAAAACCATCTTCGCCTTTACCCAGGCTCTCCAACTCACCCGCTACGCGCTCTACGTATTCGATTACGGAGCACCCACAGGCTTCCGCCTTGCGCTGATGGCCCCCGAGCGTGTCACCGCCATCGTCTCTCAGAACGGCAACGCTTACGAAGAAGGCCTTGGCGATGCGTGGCAGCCGATTCAGCGCTATTGGCGTGAACCCAAACCGGAGCATCGGAATGCAATCCGCGCGGGCCTCAATCTCGAAGGCCTCCGCCACGAATACGCGGTCGGAATTCCAGATCCTTCTCTCATTAAACCGGAGGGCTACACACTCGACGCTGCACTGTTGGCGCGTCCCGGAAACGTCGACATTCAACTCGATCTATTTCTCGATTACGCTAACAACGTCAAGTTGTATCCGGAGTTTCAGGGATATTTTCGAAGTGCGAAGCCGCCGCTCCTTGCCGTGTGGGGCAAGTTCGATCCCTACTTCATCCCGCCCGGCGCACATGCGTTTCAGCGCGACATCCCCAACGCCGAGGTGCACCTGCTGCCCACCGGCCACTTTGCTCTGGAAACTCACTTGGAAGAAGTGACCCTGCTCATGCGCAAATTCCTCGCAAACCACGCGTCCTGACCATCGCGAGTGAGCCACGAATCGCGTTCCTGCTGCGTTTCGAAGTGTGGTGGCCAATCCGGAGAGTTCAGATTCGATGGCGCTCTACTTACCTTTCGTCACCGCGTCATATGCTTCCTTCAAGCTGGGGTCCCCGAGGCCCATCGCCTCCAGGCGTGCCTTGATCCGCCCGCTTACGGCCTCGGCATCCGAAAAGCTCTTGGTGGTCCAGAAGCGCTGTGCCGGATCGAAATAGCCGGCATCGCGCAGGAACAACGCTCCGTACATTTGGGCATCGCCTAGTGTGTCGTCGATCTCGCTCGTCTTGAACGATCCGTCTGCCTGCAACGACTGCGACAGGCACCAATCCAGCATCCGCTGAATCTCGTCTTGAACGCGCGTCCGCGTGGCCTCATCCAACTCAGGCCACGCGTAGCGGAAGACCTTCACCAAGTCCCAGTTCAGGTGGTTCTCGTAGTGGCCGCTCATCCGCGGACCAGCCGGGTAGTCGAGCTTTTCGAGCTCAATGAGCCGCCGCGCGATCCGGTCAAGGTGTTGGACCCGCCCGTGAAGATCGCTGATGACATGAAACGTGATTCCAGTGTCATCCATCTTCCACACGCGCCCATGGCGGTCGACGATCCACTGCCCCCAGCACCCGGTTTCTGAGTTTTGCCACTTGTTGATGTAGTCGCGCATCGCGTCTGCAAGTCGCGGATCAAATGTGTACCCACTGTGTTCGTGGCCGTAAAGCAGTCGCATGATCGCCGATGCGGTCTCGTCGAGTTCCTCGCGATTGAACTCGCCGGTGCGCGTGAAGTCGTCGTAGAGTACCGAGTTAAGCTGCGCGTCAAGCTTCTCGGGCGAGTTGATGCGATCGAGCAGGCGCAGCGGATATTGCGGTTCATTGTCGCCCGTGAGCCCGTCTTCGACCGTGTAGTAGAGTCGCAGGTACCAAACGCTCGGGTCGATGCCCATGCCCCAGCTGCCGTCGCCCGACTGCTGCTGCTTAGCCTGAGCCTGCTTTTCGGGCTCATCCAAACTCTGCCGCAGATCTTCGATGCGCGCGCGTGTCGTCGCCGCATCCGGAGTGAAGTTAAGCCGCCAGCGGATCTCTCGGTAGATGTGCATGGAATACTGCATGTTCTGGCCCGCGGCCTGGCGCCGGCCAAGCTCGCGGATGAGCGGGCGCAGCGCAGGGTTGAGTTCCTTTAGCCGCCTTTCCCGCGCGATACGCAAAATGGAGAAATCCCAGAAGAAATGCGCATCGTGCCAGCAGCGAACCCATCGCGCCTCACCCGGCGTAAAAGGCGGCGGGGTGAAGATGCCCGCGCGCCAAATGCGGTATGCGACGATTCCGCGCTCGACCTGCTCCCGGCACGCGAAGACGCCGATCGCGATCGCAAGCAGAAGAGCGGCCGCAAATACCGCGCGTCGTTTCCACTTGGTCATGAGCAACACATTCCCTCACCCTGCAAAGGCATTTATATGCGCTCGTACCCTTATCCTTCTCGGTCATATTAGAACGCGTACCAGATCCCGCGGAGTCTAAAATCATCTTCGCAATTCGGGGTAATTGGGCGGGTGGCTCTAGATGAGCAAGACGTTGTTCCTGCGCTCGCAGCCCACACAAATCCTTACGGGCGCTGCGCTTCGACGCAGTCCCACTTCAAGTTGAGAAACACCTTTTCCCGTATTCCTGTGGAGTGCCCAGAAGAGAGCACCCATTGCGTCAGTCTTTACGCGAAGCGATTGGCCCCATCTCAGGTGGCCTTCCACAATAGGTAGAGTCCCCACGCCGCCAGCGTGCTCGCGTCGCTGATCTCGCCGCTCAGCATCATCTGTTCAAACTCTTTCACGGTGAAACTGTGTACGGAGAGGTCGTGCTCCTCGGCGTCTCGATGGGTCTCAAGTTGCCTCAAGCCCGTAGCCAGAAACACGTGCTGCTTTTGTTTGGTGAACCCGTAAGCAATCCACAACGTGCCCAGGTGGATCATGTGCTCGGCGTCGAGACCCGTTTCTTCTCGCAACTCGCCGCGCGCCAGTTCCTCCGGTTTTTCGACCGCCATCTCCCACCCGCCTTGCGGCAACTCCAGCGCGCGCTGTTGAATGGTATAGCGAAACTGTTCCACTAGCCACACGCGCCCGTCGTCGATCGGCAGAATAATTGCCGCATCGTCTTTTTCCACCACGCCGTAGATGCCCTTTTGCCCATTGGAACGAAGAATCTCGTCTTCGCGCAGACGCATCCAGTGGTTGCGATACACTTCGCGGCTCGACAGCGTAGAAATCGAATGCTTGTGCTCAGTGGTTTCGGGAGCCATGCAGA
>Ga0265339_10003514_pt1 | contig 10952 bp, 9 predicted proteins | sample 4CB219metaG_FD_202085 | JGI IMG/M metagenome (GOLD analysis project Ga0265339, IMG submission 202085) | Rhizosphere microbial communities from Carex aquatilis grown in University of Washington, Seatle, WA, United States - 4-CB2-19 metaG | ecosystem: Host-associated > Plants > Roots > Rhizosphere...
GCAAACGGCCACCATCAAACAAAAAGATTGCGACTTCATCAGGATTTGCCGAGGCTTGCAGAATCACCGCACGTAAACGGCTGAGAGGACGAACCATCTCGGCGGCAAGCGCGCGGACGGATTCCACCCGCTGCACTTGCGCGTGAAGCGCGGCAGCGGATTCAAAGGCGAGATCGGCCGAGGCCTGGTCGCGCTCAGCGCGGAGCGTGACGAGACGGCTCTCGCCGCGCGTCGCGAGAAATCGCTCCACCGCCACGGACTCCTCGGCGTAGCGCTCGTCCGAGCAACCCTTGAAGCAGGGCGCGAGACACATCTTCATCTCGGAATAGACACAACCGGGATAGCTGGGATCGGGCTCGAGCTCAAAGGTGCAGCGCCGGAGGAGAAATAGCTTGAGCATCTCTTCTGCAAATCGCTCGGCGGCGGCGCGCGAAGGGAACGGCCCATAGGCCCAATCGGCTTGGCGCAGGCTTGGACGCTGCGTAACGGTGATGCGCGGATATGGATTGCTGCCGAGAAAACGGACGAAGGCGGGATGGCGCAGGTGCATTCGCTCGATCGCCTTTGCGCCGAAAATCGTCTCCAGAAGAGAAAACTGCGCGAGCAGAGATTCAAACTCCGAGCCGGTCAGCTTCCAATCGATGCGGCGAACCAGGCCGGCGAGTTGCAGCCGGCGCGGATGCTTTTGAGAGGGCTGCAAGAGGCGCTCAAGCCTTGAGCGAAGGTTAGGTGTGCGGCCGATGTACGGCTCAGCGTGGGAGTCCGCTGCGTAAAGCGCGAAGACCGCCGGCGACTGCGGCAGTTGGATCAGCGCGGCCTTGGCGTCTGCCGGGTCGAACGGAAGAGACTGCACGGCGCTCTGCACTGGCAGGAATCAACCTCATCGAGCGCGCCAAAGACACTCGCGCTCAGACCGATTGTACGGCGGGCGATGAAGGGCAGATCGACATTCAGCTCGCCATGGGCGGCGCCATCTATTCTGTGGCGGTGACGAGAACAATGAGCGATTGTTTGCCATCGAGCGTGAACTCGAGCGGAACAGCGCGCTCCGTTGCCTGGCCTGCGTCGAAATCGCGCTCGACCTTGCCGCCTGTCGCTCCGGTGATAACAACGTGAAGCTTCACAGACGGCTGAGTTCCCTGTCCGGTGGGCGGAGCTTCAATGCGGCCGGTGGCCTTTCCGCTGCTGGCTTCCGTTGCCGTTTGCGACTTGAAGAAGCTGAGCGTGTAATTGCCTTTGGGCCAGACTCCGAAGTCGGCTTTGCCGCCGGCATCGGTGGTTCGCGCCGCACAGCCACCGCCGGGATTCTTGCCCAGCTTTACGTCAATGCCCTTGAGGGGAGAGCCGGCAAAGGCGAGCTGCGCGAGAAGAACGAAGGTTGCAGCGGCCGCGACAGGCAGAGATTTCAAAGTGATGAAACTCGATGTGGTCATTGCGCCTCCGGGAGTATTCGGGCATCGTATTCCGGCTTCGTGAGACTTGTCAGTTACCCGAACGGGGCACGGGGATGGCGATAAGGCGTTGCTTTGCCGTAAAGCGGCCAAACTGCTATGCTGCGGGGTCTATCGAAAATCGAATTGCACCGAGGAGAAGGACGATGTGGTTTCTGGGCATGGATGTTGGAACCGGCGGAACGCGCGCGGTCATAGTGGACGAAGCCGGCAAACTGATGGGATCGGCCTCGAGCGAGCACGCGCCGTTTCGCGCAGAGCATCCGGGGTGGGCGGAGCAGGACCCCGAAGATTGGTGGCGCGCGGCGCAGGATGCGATCCGCGGAGCGCTGGCGGCGACGGCGGAGCTGCATGAGCCGATTGAAGCCATCGCGCTCACCGGTCAGATGCATGGCGCCGTCATGCTCGACGAGGCAGGCGCGGTGTTGCGGCCGGCCTTGATCTGGTGCGATACGCGCACGCAACCCGAGTGCGACTGGCTGACGGAAAAGATCGGCTACGAGCGGCTGATCGAGCTCACCTGCAATCCCGCGCTGCCCAACTTTACGCTGACCAAGCTGCTGTGGGTGAAGACGCACCAGCCGGAGATCTTCGCAAAGATCCGCCACGTGATGTGCCCGAAGGACTACGTGCGCTATCGGCTGACGGGCGAGTTTGCCATTGATGTGCAGGAGGCGAGCGGAACGCTGTTGCTGGATGTGACGCACCGGCGCTGGTCGCGCGAAATGGCCGAGGTGTCGGGAATCGACATGAGCTGGCTGCCCAAGCTCTATGAATCGCCTGAGATTTGCGCGCGCATTAGCGACAAGGCTGCGGGGCTGACGGGATTGAAAGCCGGTACGCCGGTGGCGGCGGGTGCGGGCGACCAGGGCGCGGGCGCGGTGGGCATGGGAATTCTGCAGCCGGGCAGCGTGTCGGCGACGATCGGGACATCCGGAGTCGTTTTCGCCGCGACTGCGGCGCCAACAAAAGATCCGAAGGGCCGGCTGCACACATTTTGCCACGCGGTGCCCGGCCTGTGGCACGTGATGGGCGTGACGCAGAGTGCGGGCTTGAGCTTGAATTGGCTGCGCGGAGCGTTTTTCGCTGAGCAAAGTTACGACGCGCTAAGCGACGGTGCCGAAAAGGTTCCGCCGTGCTCCGACGGATTGGAGTGGGCGCCATATTTGCTGGGCGAGCGCACGCCGCATCTCGACCCAGAGGTCCGCGCTGCGTTTGCAGGCATCGGTGTGCAGCATACCGGGGCGCATTTTGTGCGCGCGGTGCAGGAGGGCGTGGCCTATTCGCTTCAGGACACATTCACGCTCTTCCATGAGCTGGGCATTCCGGTTAGCGCCATTCGCCTGGGTGGGGGCGGCGCGCGCGGGGCGCTGTGGCGCAAGATTCAGGCCGGCATATACGGCCAGGCGGTAGAGATTCTTGTGGCCGAAGAGGGTGGTGCGTTTGGTTGCGCACTGATGGCCGGAGTGGGCGCGGGGCATTGGAAGAATCTTGACGAGGCCTGCGGTGTGGCGATCAAGGTGGCGCAGAGGATTGAGCCCGAAGCCTCGGATGTGGCTGCATACAAGGCGGGCTACGCGCGGTGGAGGAAGTTATATCCGGCGCTGCGCGGGTTGCGAAACTAAGCGGTTACTGCTTCGGCGGCTGGCACCGTGAAGTCGGCAAAGGTGAATCCGTCGCGCGTCACGATCTCTCCTGTTTCGACAGGCAGCGGGGCCGAGAACATCGGTCCCGCGTAGACACAGGTGTGGAACTCGCCGCGTTCGCCGCAGGGATCGGCTTCGGGCGGAAGATCGCGTAACAAGCTCAGATCGAATTCGCGGCCGGCAAAGCTGGTGGGGAGTTGCTTTGTGTCCACACAGGAGAGGCGCGCGCGCAGGCCGCCGGCAATCATTTCGCGCGCCAGATTGTCGGTCGGGATCTGCCAGAGCGGGAAGAGCGGCTCGAGGCCTGTGGGAGCGAGTTGCTTGATGCGATACTCCCGGACGTCTTCAAGAAAAAGATCACCGAAGGCTACGGCGTCGATTTTCTCGCGGACGGCTCGCGCGCAGGTCTCGGCCATGCGCTGTTCGTAGATTTCGTTCGGACAAGGCCACGGAAGCGGAACGACCCAGAGCGGGAGCCTGGCGGCCGCAGCCTGGGCTTCAAGGACCGCGCGGCGCACGCCGTGCATGGCGACGCGGTCGAATTCCGAATTGAGCGTGGTCAGCAGGCCGCAGATTTCGATAGAAGGGTCGCGGCGCAGGACATGCAGGGTCCATGCGCTGTCTTTGCCGCTGCTCCAGGAGAGAAGAACGCGCTTCATAGAAACAGCTTATAGCTGCCAGCCCTCAGCCTCTAGCTTTGAACTTGCCTGGCGCGGGTCCATGCTTCACCGCTTAGACGGCAGTGTAACGCAGGTTTATGTAATGCTAGTGTGTAATGTTGTTATGTAGTTACAATATGTATGTTACAATCTGACATGGAGCTGACACCATGCCGGTGACCGAAGACCGCGGAAAGGAAGCCACTCTTAATCTGCGCGTGGATGCTGCGCTCAAGGCGGAGTTTGTGTCTGCTGTTGAAGCCGAGGAGCGGCCGGCTGCCGAGGTTTTGCGCGCATTGATGCGCAGCTATGTTGAGGAGGCGCGGCGGCGACGCTTTGCCGTTGAAGCACGCCGCCAATCGCAACTCATCGCCGCCTCAAAGGATGAGGCAGAGGTCATGCGCTGGATTCAGGACGTGAGCTCGGAGAAGCGGCGCAAATGAAGCGCGGTGATTTGGTGACGGTCGCTGTTTCGGGAGACTACGGCAAGCCGCGCCCAGCGCTTGTTGTGCAGGCTGATGGTTTTGATCTGCATCCCTCAGTGATTGTGCTGCCACTCACCAGCGAGTTACACGATGCGCCCCTCTTCCGCGTGACGGTAAACGCAAGCAGGGAAACCGGATTGCGCTCAATGTCGCAGATCATGGTAGACAAGGCGACGACAGTGCCGCGCGGCAAAATCGGGCCGCGGATGGGACACGTAAACGCGAGTGTGATGCAGGCGGTTAACCAGGCGCTGCGCGGTTTCCTCGATTTATAGAGTCAATCGCTTACTTGCCGAAGAGCGTGAGATCGATGCTGTCAGCCATCGCCTTGTATCCCGCGTCTTTGGGGTGCAGATGATCGCCTGAGTCGTACGCCGGATTAAAGTGCGTCGGATTCGCCGGATCCTGCGTCGCCTTGTCGAAATCGATCACGCCGTCGAATGTGCCGCTCGTGCGAATCCAATCGTTCACCGCTTCGCGAATTTGCTCGCCCTTGTCGGAGTAATAGCCCGCACCGCCATACGGTGTGAGCGTTGCTCCGATGGCCTTGATGCCGTGCTCGTGCGCGTCATCGGCAATTTGCTTGAGCGCCATCTCCAACTGTGCGGCCGTGATGTCGTCGTACGGCGTTCCGAGGTGGGCAAGCCGGCCGATGTCGTTGATGCTCTCAAGCACGATGACGTAGCGAACGCCGCTTTGCGAGAGCACATCGCGATCGACGCGCGACAGGGCGCTGGGGCCTGCCACTTCATTCAGCACGCGGTTGCCGCCGATGCCGACGTTGAGGACGGAAACATTCTTCAGGTTGGGATCGGCATTGAGCCGCGCCGCCAGAAGGTCGGGCCAGCGAAGATTGGCGTTGTGCGAGGAGAGAGCGCCGTCAGTGATGGAGTCACCGAGCGTGACGATAGCTTGCGAGCCGTCGACGGCCTGCACATCAATGCCATCAAGGAAGTACCAGGAAGATACCTTCGATGCGTCGGGAAGGTCCGCCGAGGTGGATGCATCACCGTTAGCGATGAAGTTGTCCTGATCTGCGAAGGAGTGGAAGGTCTCGGCACGCATCACCTGCGACGGAAGATAGAAGCTGACGACTAGGTCGGAGAGCGGCTGCACGGCAAACGCAATGGGATCGGAGAAAAGCTCGGCGCCGGGCGGGATGCTGACCGAAGTCGCTCCGCCGAAGGTGACGGCGTGATCGGTTCCGGGTTGAATTGCCGCGTTGCCGGCGCTCAGGTCCACGTGCGCATTGCTGACGATCAGCGGATCGGTCCCATAAGCATTGGTAAAGCGAACGCGAATCTCTGCGCCGCCGGCGGAGATGTGGACGATCTCGCGGAGCGTGACACCGGTGAGCGGACGGACGTTGAAGCCACCATCAGCAAGCATGGGAGCCGTAGCCCAGGTGCCAACCCACAACGGGTGTGGCGCGGTTTGCGCAAGAGACAAAACTGGAACGGCAACAAAGAGAACAGCAAGACGACAGCAACGGTTCAACATGAGTTGGTTCTCCTCAAAGGCTGGAAGAATTGGAACGAACGATAAATCAGTGAAGGTCAATATCGGCGTTGAGCGGTGTATTCTCACTGGAATCGCCGACCCGAATCACGAATTTGCCGGGATCGATAATCCACTTTTGGGCGGGTTGATCCCAGTAGCTGAAGGCGCGTGCGTCGAGGCTGATGGTCGTGTTCTTCGTCTCGCCGGGACCGAGGCGAACCTTGGCGAACCCTTTTAACTCGCGCTCGGGGCGATCCGCCTGCGCGGATGGGTCGGAGACGTAGAGCTGCGCAACTTCTGCGCCCGCGACGCTGCCGGTATTGGTGACGTCGAAACTGACGTCGACCGTGGAACCCGACTTGGCTGAGGCGGGCACTTTAAGATTCGCGAACTTGAACGTGGTGTAGCTGAGGCCGAAACCGAAGGGAAACAGCGGATGCTTGCCGGTGGTGGTCCAGTAGCGATAGCCGACCATCAGCTTGTCGCCATATTTGATGTGCTCAATCGTGTAGTCGAGCGGCTTGCCGTCGGCGCCGATGGTGTGGAGCGTGGTATTGTCCCTGGGATCTCCGTAGTACCACTTCGCTGAGGGGTTTTCGTCCCAGCTGCGATCGAAGCTGACGGGGAGTTTGCCCTCGGGATCGTGCTGACCGAAAAGAATCTGCGCGACGGCTGTGCCGCCCTCCTGGCCGGGGTACCAGGTGTGGAGCAGGACGGGAACTTTATCGAGCCAGCGGCTCGTGTCCATGCCGCCTCCGCCGGTGAGCGTGACGATGGTGCGGGGATTGGCTGCGACAACCTGCTCGATGAGCGCATCCTGGCCCGGAGGCAGCGTGAAGGTGCGGTCGGCGCCTTCGTGCTCCGTCTTGGCATCGAAGCCCACGGAAACAACAACCACGTCAGCATTTGCGATTGCCTTCATCTGGTCGGGCGAATCGGGCATGCCGACGCTGTAGAAAACATGCGCGTCGGGACTGAGAAGGTTGGTGATACCGGTGAGGATGCTGACCGGCTCGAAGGCGTGAGCCTCTGACGAGCCTCCGCCGCCGGTAACCGCCGGATAAGCATCGGGGCCGATGATGGCGATGTTCTTGATTTTCGCGGGATCGAGTGGCAGAAGATTTCCCTTGTTTTGGAGGAGGGTAATGCTTTCGAGAGCGCCTTCAAGCGCAACCGCGCGATCAGCGATTGAATAGGTGGAATCGGCGGGATCGAATTGCGGACGATCTGTCCAGCCGTAGCGCAGTTCAGTGCGGAAAAGGCGCAGAAGATGATCGTCAACGGCGGCCTCATTCACCTGGCCATTCTGAACGGCGGAGATGAGATTCATCGCATTCATGAATTTGGGGCTGGGCATTTCGAGATCGAGTCCGTTGTTGACCGAGGCGACGCCGTCGTAAGTCGCGTCCCAATCAGACATTAGAACGCCCTGGAAGCCCCAATCAACCTTGAGCACTTTGAGATTGAGGAAGTTGTTCTGCGTAGCGTGGACGCCGTTGACCAGGTTGTAGGAATCCATCACCGCGTCGACGTGGGCTTTGGTAACGGCAGCTTCAAATGCGGGCAGATAAATCTCGCGCATGGTGCGCTCGTCGATGTCTGCGCTGGCATTGTGGCGATTGAATTCCTGATCGTTGAGCGCGAAATGCTTGACGGTGGCGGCGACACCCACGGACTGCACGCCTTCAATGAAGGGGGCCACGAGAGCAGCGTTCAGAAACGGATCTTCTGAAAGGTACTCGAAGTTGCGCCCGCTTAAGGGCGAGCGCGCAATGTTGACGCCGGGCCCGAGCAGGAAGTTGACGCTGCGAGCGCGGGCGTCGCGGCCCAAACTTTCGCCAAGCTTGCGAGCAAAATCAGTGTCCCATGTGGCCGCCAAAGCGGCGCCGCCTGCATAGGCGGTCGTCGGTCCCCAAGTGCGCACGCCAAGAGAGGCATCGGACATTTTGAAACGCGGCAGCCCGATGACGGGCATGGGACGCGTGAACATCTTGTCGACGCCGCCAAGCAGCTCAATCTTCTGCTCCAGCGTGAGCTTCAAGATCATGGCGTGAGCCTGAGCCTCAATGGCGGGCGAATCGGGCGCCGGAGCCTGGGCCGAAATGCTGGCGGCGAGGAGAATGATGGAAGTGAGAGAGAAAGACGAGAGAAGAGAGTGCAACCGAAGAGATTTCATACCGCGCCAACGTTAGCGCATTGGGCCGCCGGATGTACAGGCCTTGTGGCGCCACGCCACCAGATTCGCGGTCGGCGCAGACGGAAAATCGATGTTTATCTGAGTGACCTATCGGCGGAAGGATGAATCTAACCCTTAGGTCGGAGGCTCCGGCAAGCCATGCGCATTCACCGCCAATTCAAGCTGTACCTGATGAGTTTGGCCCTTGCGGCCGGGATGTGCGCTCACGCCCGCGCTCAAGCGGCTCTATTCATGGAGGATGCGGACGGCTTCTCTCGCTCGCTGGATCCGACAGGCCATGAGGCTGTTTACTTTGTGCGGATTTGTGCGGAGACGCCCACGCAGCTGCGCCGTTGCGCGCCGGGTGAAGCCGGTGTAGTGATCTCCCGGTACAAAGGAATCGCGGGCTACGATTGGCTGGCCATGCCGTTGATTCCTTACCTCTATTCGGTTGACAACGGCTCCCTGGCTCCCGCGCGAGTGAGTCATGAGACGGTGCATGAGATGCGCAGCCGGTATCATGAAACGCACCTGCTGAGCCTGGGCGAAGATGTGCCTGAGGGCAACCGAATCCAAAGAGGGTGGAACCAGTTGGTGGGCGCGGCCTATGAGCGGCGGATTTACGCATTCCGGTTTGAAACGACGGAGGCACAGGACGATGCGTTCATCGCGCGGATGAACACGACGGCGAATCGCTCCCATTTCAACATCCTGTTCAAGAATTGCGCCGATTTCTCAAATCAGGTTCTGAATTTTTATTTCCCGCACACATTCAGGCGGCACATTCTTCCCGACGCAGGGATCGTGACCCCCAGGCAGGTGGCATACGAACTTGTGCGCTACGCACGCCGGCACCCGGAGATCGATTTGACAGTGTTGGAGATTCCACAGGTTCCGGGCTACAGGCAACCGAGCAAGCCGGGGCAGAGCATGGCTCAGTCGCTGACAGTAAGCGGCTATGTGATTCCGATCGCCGTGATCAATCCGATTGTGGCCGCAGGCGTGGTCGCGGATTCTTTGACGTGGGGCCGGTATCCGCTTCCGCTTAAGCAGGCCCAGATCGTCAAGCCGGAGGACATGGCGCCCCTGAAGAATTCCACCAGCGCGGCTCAGCCTGCGCCGCAACCTCTTGAGCCGGGCGGTGTCTTATCTTATAAAGAAAGTGACTTGAGCCCCCCCGACATTCAGTGAAGACCCCAGCACCGGGAGGTCGATGCTGCGATGCGTTTTCCCCGCGTATTCTTCTGGTTTTGGATGAGTTTCTGCGTGCTGGCCGCAGGATTGTGTCCTCGCGGATCGGCGCAGGCTGCCGTGCTTCTGGAGGATGCGGCCGGTTTCTCCAGTGTTCTGTCGCCGTCGGGGCACGTCGCTCTGTATTTCGCGCGCATCTGTGCCGATACTCCAACGCGGCTCCGGCGTTGCGGCCCTGGCGAACTGGGCACAGTGATCTCACGGTACGAAGGAATTAAAGGCTGCGATTGGCTGGCCATACCGCTCCTCCCTCACCTCTATGCGGTTGAAGACCCTCTGGCGGTTCCCTCGCGAGTGGACCATAAAACGGTGGCAGAACTTCGTCAGAACTACCACGATACCCGCCTGACGGTTCTGGGCAGCGATGTGCCAAAGGGCGGACGCCTGATGCCGGGGTGGAATCAACTCGTGGGAATGGCTTATGAACGCCGCATCTACGCGTTCAGGTTTGAAACCACTCCGGAACAAGACGACGCCGTGATTGCCCGCATGAACGACAGCCTGAACACTTCACATTTCAACTTCCTCTACAGGAATTGCGCCGATTTTGTCTCTGGCATTCTGAGCTTCTATTTCCCGGGCGCGTTCAAGCGCCGCATTCTTCCGGACGCCGGAATCACCATGCCCCGGCAAACCGCATACCAGCTTGAGCTCTACGCGCGGAAGCATCCGGCGATCCACTTACAGCTGATGGAGATTCCGCAGGTCCCCGGCTACCGCCGTGAGAGCGGACGGAGCAAGAGCGTGGCCGGTTCGCTTGTCTTCACGGGCGATGTACTTCCACTCGCCCTCCTGGATCCGTATGTCGCCGCCGGCGTGATTGCCGATTACCTGATTTGGAGGCGCTACCCTCTGGCGCGACAACATGCCGAGGTTCTTTCGCCGAGAACGATGGCCGTCCTGGCGGGCACGGCGAACCCGAGCGTTGCCAAAAAGACGGCGGGCGGCGAAGCCCTTGAGGCCAACGCAACTGGGCAAACGCGCCGCTAAGACCGCCGGATGGCAGGGGCCCTCAACGGTTCTCCAGCAAAATCAAGAATTTGCATTGTGACTCGAATCACAGGTAGGGGTGAATGGGGTCACTGCCGCTCCCTAACTGCAAAGCGCACACTCAGAGTCCAATGAGCGAGATAGCAATGGACCCCGGGGGTGAAGCGTGAGTTTCGATCAAGGACTGAAGACGATTGTTGTGGCGACTGGCCTCGATGGTCAGGCTGAGGCGGCTCTGGAATACGCACGCAAGCTGGCCACCCATTATGGCGCGCGCATCGTTCTGGCGCATGGACTCGATCCAATGGAATACGCCGCGGTGGGCGGGCTGCCGGGAAGCGTGGCGAGCCACCTGACCGCGGAGGCACGCAAAGTGCTCGATACGATGGTGGGCGAGCTGTTGCGCGACGGAATTCACAGCCACTCCGAAGTGCGGCAAGGGACCATAGCCGAGATGCTGGTGGATGTCGCGCGGCAGTACGAGGCCGGGCTCATCGTGATTGGAACCAAAGGGATGGAAGGCGCCGGACCCGTGGTGGTCGCGGCCATTGCGGAACAACTGGTCAGGCTGGCGCCCTGTCCGGTGCTGGCTGTCGCCGCGGACTGGAATGCGGGCCCGAAACGGCCTGCGCCGGGTGGGCCGGTATTGCTGGCAGTAGAACGCAACGAAGCTTCAGCTGCGGCAGCAGCAACGGCATACTCCCTGGCTGTCACCTTTCAACGTCCGTTGCTGTTGCTGCACGTGCGCACCGCAGCCGAGATCAAAGCAGGCAAGGATCCTTGCGCCGCAATTC
>Ga0265339_10003522_pt1 | contig 10938 bp, 7 predicted proteins | sample 4CB219metaG_FD_202085 | JGI IMG/M metagenome (GOLD analysis project Ga0265339, IMG submission 202085) | Rhizosphere microbial communities from Carex aquatilis grown in University of Washington, Seatle, WA, United States - 4-CB2-19 metaG | ecosystem: Host-associated > Plants > Roots > Rhizosphere...
ATGTAGCAGACCTTGTCGAAGGGGGCGTCGGGGCGGATCTTCGCGAGCGCGATCTCCGGCAGCACCGTGTGCTGCGAGAACGTCGAGCACCCCATGTAGTGGTGCACCTTCTTGCCGCCGATCGAGAAGCGGCTGGTTCCGTCGGGCATGAGCCCCTTGCCCTGCGTCGCGCGGATCGCCGTGCACAGGTTCGTCTTGCGACTGAGACACGATTTGCACGCGCGGCACTCCGGCGTGTAGAGGGGGATGACGTGGTCGCCGACCTGCACGCTGGTGACGCCCGCGCCGATCTCGACGACGACGCCCGCGCCCTCGTGCCCGAGGATCGCGGGGAACAGCCCTTCCGGATCGGCGCCGGAGAGCGTGAATTCATCGGTGTGACAAACACCGGTGGCTTTGATCTCGACCAGGACCTCGCCGGCCTTTGGTCCCTCGAGCTCGACGTCCTCGACGACGAGCGGCTTGCCTGCTTCGTACGCCACGGCTGCGCGAGTTTTCATGCGCGGGAACGTATCACCTTCATGGGACCCCGGGGAGGGTCCCGCCGACGCGCTTCTAGCCCAGGCTGGCGCGAGCGGCGGCGGCCGAGGAGAACCAACGAAAGTGATCGCCGGCAAAGCTTTCCTGGAAGGCATGCAGGCCGGCGCCCGCCGCCGCCGGTACCGCGACGACCAGCCTGATGCCCAGCGTGCGCGCGGTGGCCTCGAGACGCGCGAGCAACTCGGCGGCATCGGCAGCGGCCAGGTGCTCCACGCGCGTGAGATCGAAGATCGCGCGGTCGAAGCAGGCGTCGGACAGACCGCTCAGCGCGGCCTCGGTGCGCGTGGCCAGCTCGTGCAGATAGCGCTTCTGATGATCGCGGCGGCAGCGCAGGCGCGAGACCTCGATCAGATCTTCGGTCACGGTCACGAGCTGGTCCCAACCGGTGCAGTACCGATCGGCCAGCAACGTGATCTCATCGGCAACGAAGGGTTTGAAGGCGACGTCTTCAAAGCCGAGCCCGCCCAGCGACTCGGTGACCGCGGCGCGCTCGTCGTGCTTGCCGAGCGTCGCGGCCGCAACGACCGCGGCCTCTGGCTGCAGCACGTGCATCTGCGCGACGATTCCGCCCAGGTTCAACACCGACGCGTCGGTGTCGAGCAGGATCAGCCGATAGGCGCCGCGGCGGGCTCGGGCGAGCGCGTCGTTGAAAGTCTTGCAACCGTCGATCGGCAGCGACGCCGGGAAGAGCGCGCGGAGCCGCTGATGCTCCGCCTCGTTGGCATCGACAATCAGGACCGCACCGCTCGCCGCAACCGCGCCGGAGAGCTCCTTCGAGGGCTCCGGGGCCACCGATGCGGACACAGCCGGAAGCGCCGCGAGGATCTTCTGTCGGATCACCTCGGGCGCCGTGGATTTGTGCACGTACTCGACGATCCCCAGCTTCATCAGGGCCGCCAGCGTCGCGGCCTTGGTCACCGAGCTCACGACTAGTACCGGCGTCTTCACGCCATGACCGCGCAGCTTGGCGATCAGGTCTGGGCCATCCAGACGGTCGAGCCTCGCCTCGGTCACCACGAGGTCATAGGAAACCGCGAGCAACTTCTCGAACGCTTCGATGCCGTCGGGGGCGTCGTCCAGCTCGCAACCTGTATCGGCGAGAAGCTTGGCGAGGCTTGCGCGGTCAGCCTCGCCTCCGTCGACGATCAGCACTTTTGCGGCCATTTTTGGCTCCCCCTGGCCAATTCATCGTCAGGAGGGGCGCCCGCCTGTAGCTGAAGTCACGATGGGGTGGGCGCTCGGGGCAGATCCGCTCGAAGCTGCAATTGACTAATCAATTTTGCAGAATCGACCGCTGGCCCTATCGGGCGGCGGTCTACCAGACGAACGTGACGCCGGCATTGCCCGTGTGAATCACCTGGTGATCGCCCAGCGTCCACTTGTAACGCGCCTGGAAGTAGTCGAACCCGACCACGATGTACTGGTTCGCGTGAAAGAAGACGCCGGCGTTGATGCCAGTGTTGGTCGACGGGAAGCTGGTCGTGGCGAACACGGGGTTGGTGTCGTCGTTAATCAGATGGAGACGCCCCTGCCCAACGCCGGCCGAAATGTCGACTCGACTCAGCACCACCACCATGGCTTGCCCGTAGAAGCCGTCGAAGTTGCGCATGTTGCCGGTCATGCTGTTGTAGAGCGCCGGCGAGTTCTCGATCGCGTACGCAAAGCCAATGCCTTTGCCGCGATAGTAACCGCCTCCGAGCCGCAGCGGGCCGAACTCCAGGCGACCGCCGACGGCGCCGCCATAAACGCTGGTGGTTCGCGTCGTATCGTGCTCGCCGAGTTGCTGCCAGATCCCGTCGGCAAATGCGTGGAGCTTGCCGAGGTTGCCGAAGCTGCGGTCGTAGGTGAGCTCGCCCTCCGTGCGCGGTAGCGGCGTCCGATCCCAGTGGCCAGCCACGGTCGCCGGGTCGTACACGCCAACGTTCAGGGTGAACCCCGACACCGTCGGCGTCGAGTAGCTGAAGCCAGCTGCGTAGAACGGGAAGATCACGCCAAAGCCGATCTGACCGCACGCGGGACCATTCGCCTCGAGGGTGCCGTCTTGCCCGGTGCAGGGAAAGCCGACGCCGTTCCCGTGCGCGTACTGGAAATCGACTTCGACAAGGCCACGCGAATAAAAACCGAGCGCGCGCCCGGCCTGGAACGCTCCCCACGACCCGGAGAGCTTCAACCATCCCTCGCGCACGTCCGGCGTGACCGGAAAGAACCGTTGACGATTGTTCTCAATCGTCGACCAGACCGCGAAGTACGCCTGCAGCTGCGTGTCGGGCGTGAGTTGCTTGCGGACCCCCGTGCCCAGGATATTACCCAGGAACCCGCTCTTCACGCGGGTGATCGAGAACTTGCCATTGCCGGTGTTGTCGAGATCGGTCTCGACACCACCGCCCACCACGGTGGTGTTGCCTCCCGTCAGGCCGGGATTGGGCTTCGAATCCCCCTGCGAGTGGCTGAGGAAAGCGTTGATGCGGCCATCGATGTAGACGGTCCAGCCGTTGCTCTCGGCAATCTGGACCTCTGCCTTTGCGCCACGCGCGGGAACCAACAACAACCCGAGCAACGAAAACCAGATCAGATGAACGACTCGGCGTGGATGTGTCTTCAAGAGCCCGACCTTTCCTTGGAGGGTTGGCGGCTTCAACTACACGACGGTGGAACATGGCGGCGCGCGCATCCTCGGGCGCACAACCGCTATGCCGTCATACGACGTCGACCATTGAACGGTCTACCGTTATTTAACGGTCTACCGTTATTTGACGTCAAGGACGCTGAGCACGATGAACTGCCCGTTGTAGGGCTGCGTGACCGCACCGGCCGCGGTGGTCACCATGTTTGGCAGCGTGATCGGATTGCAAACGCCACCGCCACCCGGGACCGTGTCGATGCTGCCGACGGCGCAATTCTTGATCGCCGAGCAGTTGGAGTCGTCGGCCAGGAAGCGAACCATCGCACCGCCGTTCACCTGGAACGTCACCGTGTAATCGATGGGGTAACTGAAATGTGCCTCAGTCTTGTTGATGTTGTTCAAGAAGAAGTACTGCCCCTGCAACCCCGTGGTCGGGGTCGGTGAAGGTGCAGAGACCCACAGCATGTAGACGTTGTAATTGCCGCTCTGGTTCGGCGCCCCGCCGACGTACCAGCCACAGTTCGTGTTGACCGCCGGCGCACCCGCGCAAGTGGTCGCGGCCGTGGCGACGCCGTTCATATAGTGCTTCGGCTCGACGATGCCTTGAACGCGCGCGGTGACCGTATACGTCTTGCCGGGAGTACCGCGCAGCGTGATGGTCTTGTCGAGATTGATCGTTCCCGCAGTCAAATACGGGACGGTGTTCGAGGGCGCCTGGCAGTTGCCGGTCTTCGGCGGCGTTCCGTTGGACGGCGGGTTCTGGCAAACCAGCAGCGAGTACGACTGATCCGTGCCACAGGGCAAAAGCCACTTGGCGGCCGCCTCGAGATCTTGCTTGATCTGGGTGGCGTCGTCTCCCGCCCCACCCGTTCCGCTGCCGCCCATTCCGCTCCCGGCCGCGCCATTTCCAGCTGTTCCGTTCATGCCGCCCAGACCCACGTTGCCGCCCGCGCCACCCACTCCTTCGCCGCCCGAACCGGTGACTCCACCAGTACTGGCACCCCCCGTGCCCATATCCTTACCGCCCGTGCCTTTACCGCCACCTTGAGTAACCTCGGCGCCACAACCGACAAGTGCCGCAAGGGCAATGGGAACCAACAGCGCTCTTCTCATGATTTCCTCCGGGGACGGGTCGACGCGTTTGCCTATCCGCGACAACGCTCGTAGCGAATGACGCGCCACCAAGCTGCGTTATGCGGAGTTGACTGGGCACGCTGGTAGTGACGCTCTCGATCACGGACGGCTCAGAAAAACTCGTCGGTATCCCGGGCCTGAGCCTGCGACCGAAGCGGTGGGCCGATGGCAGGTCCGGCCTTGTAACCCGGCCTTCGGCCAGGCAAAACTGGCAAAAATGGCGCTGAACGGCACGACCACGCGCTCGACCCGGACCATCGAACCCGAAGGCGCGCAGCCGCAGGAGCGCGACGCCTTCGTGTTGCGCTGGGTGTTCCCCCAGCCTCCGCGCGAGCCGACCTGGCTTGACGCCACGGTCACGACGTTCGGTCGGGACGCCACCCGGACGGTGCAACTGGACAGCGACTACGTGTCCCGCAATCACGCGGCCATCAAGCGTTCCGGGCCGCTGGTCATCCTGACCGACGTCGGTAGCAAGAACGGGGTCGCGGTGAATGGGCGCACCGTATCCGAGGCCGTCCTGTCCCCCGGCGACGTGCTGCGCCTGGGCGATTTCGTGGCGGTCTGCATGTCGGCGCCCATCGGTGCAGATCTCTCGTCGGGTAACCTGGGTCCGGGAATCCACGGCGGCCTTCTGCTCCGGCAGGCCGCCCTACGCCTGCGCGAGCTGGCCCCGACCGATTTGCCGGTGGTGCTGGAGGGCGAGACCGGAACCGGCAAGGAGACCTTCGCGCGCGCATTGCACACGGCCAGCGGCCGTCCCGGCCCATTTCGCGCAGTGAATTGCGCCATCTACTCCAGGGACATGGCCGCGGCTGAGCTCTTCGGCTATCGAAAAGGGGCCTTCACCGGCGCGTCGAACACGAGCCTGGGTCACGTGCGGGCGGCCGACGGCGGCACCTTGCTGCTCGACGAGCTGACCGAGCTGTCGGCCGACGTGCAGGCGATGTTGTTGCGCGTGCTCGAGAACCGAGAGGTCCTGGCCCTCGGCGATTCGACGCCGACCCCCATCGACGTGCGGTTCATCGCCGCGAGCCAGATTCCCCTCGCAGCAGCGGTCACCGCCGGGCGGCTCCGCGCCGATCTCCGGGCGCGACTCGAAGGGGGCGTGATTGCCTTGCCGACGCTCGCTGCGTCACGCGAGGTATTGCTCGAAACATTTCTCGAGATGTTTGAACGGCACGCGACCGTTCGACCGGACGTTCGTGCGGCGTTCGCGGAACGGCTCACGCTCGGCCCCTTCCCCCTCAACCTGCGCGAGCTCGATACGCTCGCACGCCGGATGGCAGCGGCGTATAAAGCCGGCAGCGTCCTCGATCGGAAGGACTTGAACCGGGCGATGAATGCTCCCGCCGACGCCCGTCCACCGCACGAACCAGTGAACGACTCCGTTGCCCGCAAAAGCATTTACCGCCCCGAGGAATTGCAGGCGCTCCAAACCGCGCTCGAACAGGCACATGGCAACCTGACCAAAGCGGCGGCCGCTGTCGGATTGAGCCGATCCAGAGCCTACCGAATGCTCTACTCGCGCGCGCGCCCGTAATCCCGCGGTTTCAGTCGCGATTTCCGGTGAGATGCGCCGCGGCCCCCGAGGCTTGACGGATCTTTTCGTGCCGGATAAGTTCGCGGCCCGTCGTGGTGGTTCTGGGCGCGACCGAGCAGGTACCCGCTGGCGACGTCCCAGGGGGCGAGCGCGATACAGTCTTCGACGATCTCGGATGGACGGCGCGGGGCGCCCTATTCGATCGGCGGTTCGTCGTCGAGGGCCTGCTTGGGCGGGGTGGCATGGGATGCGTGGTGCTGGCCCGCCACCGGGAGCTGGGCGAGCTGCGCGCCATCAAGCTGCTGCGCCACGATCGCGCGCTGAACCAACGGGCACGCGCGCGCCTCGCGCGTGAGGCGCGCGCCGCCGCGCGCATCCGGAGCGCCCACGTGGTGCGCGTCTTCGACGTGGTCGTCAGCGAAGAAGAGGCGGCGTTCCCGTACATCGTGATGGAGCACCTCATTGGCGAGACGCTCGAGGCTCGCCTCGAGCGCGGGCCGATCTCGGTCCCCACCGTCGGACGGATCGTCATCGAGGCCTGCGAAGCGCTGGCCGAGGCGCATGCGAACGGGACGGTCCACCGGGATCTCAAGCCGAGCAATTTGTTTCTGACGTCCACCGCCGACCGCCACGACTTCGTCAAGGTGCTCGACTTCGGAATCGCCAAGACCGACGAGATGCGATTCGATCTCGGGTGCACCGACAGCCACACGCTGCTGGGAACGCCCGCCTATGCGTCGCCCGAACAGCTGCGCGCCTCGAAGGACGTCGATTCGCGCTCGGATATCTGGTCATTGGGCGTGATCATCTACGAGTGCCTGACCGGTCGCCTTCCGTTCGGAGACGGAACGCTGGCGGAGACCTCGTCGCGCATCCTGCGCGACGAGCCCTCCCCTTTACGCCAGCATTGCCGGGATGCGCCGCTCGAGATCGAGCAACTGGTCACACGGTGTCTCGACAAAGAGAGGGAGGCGCGACCGCCGAACGTGCGCGTCCTCGTCGAGGCCCTGGCGCCGTTTGCACCCGAAGCAGCGGCCTCGTGCCTCAACTACATCGATGGGCTCGCGCCAGTAACGGAGGTCGTGACACCGCAGCCGGCGAGCCCTCGCCTCCCAGCCGCCGGCGCGGTGGAGCGCGCGACCCTGAGCCAGTCGTCCTTCGCCACGACCATCGTCACCGCCGGGTCCAACGGTCATGACGCGTGGGGCGTAGGCGGGTCCCCCGCCGGAGCCCATCGCGGGAGGGTTTGGGAACCCTCCGAGGGTTCCCATGATAAAGACGAGCATCGACTCGCACGATCTCGGCTCCGCGCGCATCCGCGCCTGGCGGTGGCGAGCAGCGTGGTCGCGGCCGGCGTGATTGCCGCCCTGGCGCTCGCCGGCGGGGTTCGCGCCCGGCACGAAGTACCCATGGCTCGCCCGGCGCCAGTGCCAACGGCGGTGAGTGCGCCCGCTGGCCCTACGAATGCTTCCATCGCGCCGGTGTTGAGCGCGACGACCACCGTCCCGGTTGTAACGCATCGGCGGTCGGTGGAGCGGCGGCCGCCCGCGGCCGGTCGAGTGCCTCGGGCACGACCACCGGGCCTCCCGCGCGAGACCGTCGTCCCGGTCGGCGACCTGCCCATCGATCAGCTCATCGACGAAAGGAAATGAACTGTGCGGCAGCGCCGCCATTCAGCCATTTTTAGCGTGGCGGTGAGCGTGGTTGTCGCCGGCACCGTCTTGGTTCAGCCGGCGATGGCGGAATCACCCGCGCCGGCCGGACGCGCCGAGGCGCTGTTCGTCGCGGGCAAGGCGTTGCTGGAACGGCACGAGTACGTACGCGCCTGCGCCTTGCTGAAGGACAGCTTCGATCTCGACCCGGGAACCGGAGCCTTGCTGGCGCTGGCGATCTGCCTCGAAGGCCAGGGCAAGCTCGCGAGCGCAGCGGCGGCCTACCAGACCGTGGCGGCGCGGGCCGCGGAGGAACAGCGCGCCGATCGCGTACAGGTCGCGCGCGAGCGCGGCGCCGCTCTGAAAGAACAGTTGTCGACGATCACGATCGTCGCTCCGGTCGACGGCTCCTTGCCGGACGGATTCAGCATCCGTCGCGATGGCGCTCCCGTGGAGGCCGCGCAGCTGGCGGTGCCGCTGCCGTTCGATGGCGGTGAGCACGTCATCGATGCCTCCGCGAACGGCAAGAAGCTCTGGAGCACGCGCGTCTGGCTAGCAACGGCGGGCGATCGCCGTATCGTGACGATTCCGACTCTGGAGGAAGCGACCGCTCAAACACCCGGGCTTCAAACGGCATCGTCCGTGCACGCTTCAGCGCCGACCATGTTGGCAACCACGAAGTCCCCGGCAATGCCCGCGGCGGGCGGGGCAGACAATCCGCAATCGCTCGTCCACGTCTCGACCACCGACCGAACGACCGAGCAGCCCCATGCGGGAGCTCGATTGCGGTTGGCCGGAATCGGACTCATGGCGACCGGCGCTGTCACCTTGGGCGTCGGTACGTTTTACGGGATCCGAGCAATGAACCAGGAAGAAGCATCACAACGAGGCTGCACCGGAAACGCGTGCACGCCCCAGGGCAAGGCCGATCGGCTGGCGGCGATCTCGGCCGGCAACTCGGCGACCGTGGCCTTCGTCGCAGGCGGACTCCTGGCAGCGGCCGGAGGCGTCCTTTTCTTCATCGGCCACCACCGGCCCAGCGTGCAGATCGGGAATCTGGCGGTGCTGAGCGGTGCCCTCGCGCTCAACCCCGGTGGCGCGGGGCTGGTTCTGGACGCGGTGATCCTGCCATGACGCGCGCCGATCTCCGTCGAAGTCCAGGCTGCGCGCCTCGGCTGCGCGGGCTGCTCGCGGTGGAAATCGCGTCGCTGCTGCTCGGCGCGTGCAACTCGATTCTGGGCATCACCACGCCGGTGGATCTGCCCGTCGACGCGGCGGGCGACGGCGTGGTGGTGAACCTGCCCGACGCAGGACCAGATAGAGCGGACGCCGGCCCCGACGGCGTCGACGCGAACCGCGATGCGATCCCAGACGCGATCCCAGACGCGATCCCAGAGGCGAGCGTCGACAGTGCGGATGCCGGAGACGACGCCGCTGACGCCGGCGCTGACGGACGCGAGGCGGGATCGGATGCGGACGTGGATGTGTCCGACGGCAACCGCAGGACGCGGCTGATGATCACGCCCACGACGCTGCCCGACGCGCGCTTCAACGTCACCTACAGCGCGACGTTCGCAGCCTCGGGCGGCGGCGGTTCCGCGCAAGGCTGGACCGCCACCGGCACGCTCCCGCCGGGGCTCGAGCTCGAGCTCGACGGAACGTTGCACGGCGTGCCCATCCAGGAAGGCGTGTTCCAGTTCGATATCTCGGTTTCGGAGGAGCCGCCGGGCACGGGAACCGGGACGGAGCACTTCACGCTGATGGTGATCCGCAAACACTGGTTGGCCTATCACGCGAATCCGGATGGGCCGCTCAACTTCGGCATCTTTGCAATCGACATCGAAAGCCCGTACCTGCAGACAAGGGTGAGCTCCAACCTTCCGGTCGCGACCGGGTCGGCCGACAAGTTTGGATTCTCGCCCGACGGAAAGAACATCGCTTTCCTTGGATACGCAGTTGCCGAGGGCCTCTACCAGCTCTACGTGGTCGACATGACCGGCGACGCGCCGGGAACGCCGCGCAAGGTGAACGAGTACGGATCGGTGGTCGATTTTGCCTGGTCGCCAGACGGGCGCTACTTGGCATTCGATGATGAAGCCGAGGCGACGACCGCGATCTTGGTGGCGGACATGACGCAACCTCAAGCGCACCCGGCACAGGCGACGACGGCAACAGGCTCGCCCAATGACATCGGTTTCGTGACCAGCGATCTCCTCACCTACTGGCTCGACAACCTGGCGTTCACGCGGCGCCCAGCGAACGGGATGTTTGCCGGTGCGCAGACGTTCACGTTCGGCGGCGCCCTGATTCAACGTTGGCCGGACCTCGAGAGCGCGTTGTTCGCGACCTTTGGTGACACCTGCCAGGACCAGCTCTGGAACCTGATCGACTTTCGGGACCCGGTGATGTACCGCCAGCTGACGGGATTCGTCTCCGTCTCGCCCGGGCGCGACTTCATCGCGTATCGAGACAATTCCGACAACCTCCAGTACAACGTCTATTCGACGTGGGGCATGGACCCGATCGCGACCTTCCCGACTGGCTCTCACTACTGCGCGCCAGGCAGCTGGTCGCACGATGGTAGCCTGTTCGTGGCCGGCGGCGACGAAGATACCCTGCAGGTCACGCGCATCAACGGGGCGACCACGACGACCATGCCACTCCCGGGCGCCTACGGAACCGTGTCCGAAAACGGGCCGCCGCTGTTCTCGCCCGACGACCATTGGTTGGGGTTCTCGACCGACCTGGGCGCCTTCGTCGTCGAAAACGATCACGGTACGTTGGGTGCGGCGATTGGGGACGGGGTGCCGGTGAATACGCCTCCATTCGGAGACCGAAGAATCGCATTCTCGCCCGACTCCAATTTCTTGGCTTCCGCAGAAGCGAGCTCGCTTGACCGCGCGGCCGCCGTCATGGTGACCGATCTTCGTCACGGACCTCCGAGCACGTTGGCCGTAAGCCCTTACCCGGCCCTGGGCGTCGGTAGCGGCGTGAATGCGCTCGGATGGTCGAGTGATTCCACCAACGTCGCTTTCATCATCCGGGATGCGGTATATCCGGCAGCGACCGACCTCTATCTCGTATCCCCCACGCAGCTCGGATTGGAAGATCCGACGAGATCGAACGTGACCAAATTCCCTGCCTGCGACATGGATGCGTCTACGTGCCGTAGCGTGGACCGCTTCGAGTTCCAGCCCTAGCCATTCCGACCTGGGAATTCCAGGGGTGAATCGACTATAGTGCCGCTCGTGGGATCGAAGGTATTTCGCCCCGGGTTGGTCTTCGTCGCCACCGTCGTCGCCTGCGGCATCGCGCCTGTCCGCGGCGCGCTCGCACAGCAGGGGCCGTCGATGAACTCGTTCTTTGTGAACGCAAAACCGACCGATGGGGAATGCTGCGCCAACGTGACGTTTGCGCAGAACCTCCCGCCGGAACGAAAGCGGCCG
>Ga0265339_10003524_pt1 | contig 10936 bp, 9 predicted proteins | sample 4CB219metaG_FD_202085 | JGI IMG/M metagenome (GOLD analysis project Ga0265339, IMG submission 202085) | Rhizosphere microbial communities from Carex aquatilis grown in University of Washington, Seatle, WA, United States - 4-CB2-19 metaG | ecosystem: Host-associated > Plants > Roots > Rhizosphere...
GTTACGGTTGCGGTCGCGGTTGTGTAGTCCGTTGTGTCATTGGGTGTGAAGGTAGCCGTTAGTGTGTGAGGTCCGACGCTCAAGACGGTTCCCGCAACCGGAGAGTAGCTGAAACTGCCTGCCACAGGTGAACTGGCGTTGAGTTGGGTAGCACTCAACGGGGTTCCGAAGACGATATTTGCAGGAGTGGCCCAGGTGATTGCGGGCGGCTGCTGGAAGATGACGATATCCGATGCTGTGACGTTGTTGGAGAAATTCGGACTTGAGGCAGTTGCGCTAATCAGACCTGTCGTTGAGCTTCCCGCGCCATAAGGAGGCACACTCACAGTGAGCGTTACCGCATCGCTTGCGTTGGCGGCGATGCTGGTGGTGCGCGTGCAAGTGAGCGTGCCCAGCGCGCAGGTCCAGCCGCCGGTGGGATCCGTGAGGGCAGTTGCGGTAAGTCCCGCGGGCAGCGTCAGCGTGAGCACGACAGAACTATAGATTTGCGTGGTTGCGCTGGTGTTGGTGACATTGATGGAGACCTGATCAGCAGTGTCGCCCTGCTTGACGATCAGCGGGCTGGGAGTAAAGGTCATGGAAAGCGTAGGCACGACGACCGGGGTAACGAAGGACGACAGGTCGAAGAGGGCGTACTCAAGCATCTCTTCCTGCGGCGTCATGATGTGCGGTTGCGGGCTGCACTGGGAAAAGGTTTGCCCGTTCGATAGTGCGGAGTTATAGCTGGAGCCAGCGGACGAAGAGTTGTAGATATGGTAGTCGTTGTACATTACGCGGCCGCACTGGCTTGAAGCGGCTGCGCCCACCGGCGTGTTGAAGGTCATCTGCATGACGGGGTTGCCTGTCTGGCCGATGTCGGATCCGCTGTTCAGGGTCAACCAGGACTGTGTAGGCGCAATCACGCTGCCCACGTCTGTGCGCAACGTGCTGATGGTGATTTGGTTGCTTGTCCCGGCCTGGGTTGCGCCCGCATTCTGCAACCATTGCGCAAGCGTCGCGCCGTCGGTAAAGCCCGTATTGACGGTTCCTAGGCCCAAACCGATTTGCGACTCGGCCGTTGTGGTCCAGTTGGCCACTGGAGAGAATTGCGAGTTGTAGGGCGACTCGGGGTCGAGCCAGGCGTAGCTGTAATGGGTGGAAAAGACACGGCCTCCGGCATTCGCGTAACTCAGCAGATTGGCGGGACCGGTTCCGGTTGCCTGGTTACCTGGACCTCCCTGGCAAGGGAACATGACCATGTCGAAGCCGTTCAGGGTTGTCGAGCTGGTCATCAGCGTCGACTGAGTCGGAGTGGAGGCGTTGATCTGCGCTCCGGGGGAATAGGAGCCCCGGAAAAGATGGATGCGCCCGCCCACATTGATGACGCCGTTGTCGTCTGTGAACTCGGTTTGGGAGATGCCCATATCGAGCAGGACGCACTCCACCGCGTCCACGGAACCGGAGGCGATGGCGATCATGGGGATGTCGCCCTGGGTGTGGTCGGCGGGCATGTGGAGGGCGAGGCCAGTGAGCGGATCAGTGGCCACTGTCTCGCTGAACTGCCTGCGCCACTTGCCCGCCTGAATGACAACGGTGTAAGTGGCGTTCACGGGAATGTTTCCGATGGTGAAGGTGCCGTCTGCGGCGGAATAAGTAAAGCCAACTACGCCGGACGGATCGGAGGTGGTGAGACACTGCACGCCGGAAGGAAGCGGAGCCACCGCGTCAGAGGTCACATAGACCAGCACATTGGGCAGGGGCAGGGAGCTGGTGGTGGTTCGGGGATCGAAGACTGTGCCGCTGATGGTGGTGGTTTGCGCAAACGCGTGCGCACCGAGCAGGGGTAGCAAGAGCAACGCGGCAAATGCGACTTCAAGCCGAATGGAAAAGCTGCGAAAGGCGGAGCGAATGGAGCGAGAAGTGCAGAGAGACGCAATCATGGCGAGGGATATCCTTTTCCACTCATGCCTGTCTGCGGATACGAAGCCCTCTGCCTGGCGCAGGCGCTACTCTATCAAGAGACCTGCATGCGTACTTGATGAATATCGTTAGGAACCCAGGACCAATACTATACATATTCCGTTCATGATTTGTCGTCGCGGCGATTACCGGACCGGCATGGCGGAGCCCGTTTCCCATTGCCAGTTGCGCTTCCCGGATCGGGCTAAGCGGTCTATTCCACCCCAAGCACTTTTACGATGACCCGCTTGCGGCGCTGGCCGTCGAACTCAGCGTAGAAGACCCGCTGCCACGTGCCCAGGTCGAGCTTGCCGTTGGTGACGGGCAGGGTGGTTTCGTGGTGCAGCAGCAGGGACTTGAGATGCGCATCGCCGTTGTCTTCGCCGGTACGGTGGTGCCTGTAATCGGGCCGTGCGGGGGCAAGCTCCTCAAGCCACTTACCGATATCTTCAATCAGGCCGCTTTCATGGTCGTTTACATAAACCGCAGCAGTGATGTGCATCGGCGACACGAAGCACAGGCCATCGCGGACGCCGCTGCGCTTCACAATTTCTTCCACCTCGTCGGTGATGTGGACCATTTCGCGGCGCTTTTTGGTTTCAAAGACGAGGTACTCGGTGTGACTTTTCATGGCTGCCTCCGGACATAGGCCGCGTTCGCAGGTGCGGCTCAACCATTATCCTAAAGAAAGCCATGACTGCAACGAACCCTCCCAATGCCGAAGAACTATGCCAGCGTGGGATTGATCTGCTCGCAGGCGGGTTGGCTGCAGAAGCGGCGGAGTTTTTTCGGGCGGCAATCGCGGCTGATGCAGGACATGTTGAAGCGCATCACGGGCTGGTTCGGGCGCTACGGGATGCAGGTCGGTTGGAGCAGGCGGTGGGTGCGGCTCTGGCGCTGACGGCGTTGACGCCCGCTGATCCGCTTGCACATACGGCGCTTTCGATCAGCCTGCAAACCGCGGGTCATGTGCCCGAGGCGGAGACTGCCGCTGCGCGAGCGCGAGTGCTGGAATGGAAGATCCAGCTGCAAACGCCGCAAGAACAAGCGGCGGTCGGGGAGTCTTCAGCAGGACAGGATCTAAAGCGGTGACAGGCCAGCGAAAGTCGAGTGCAGCCAAACGCCTGCGCCGGATGCACGACCTGCTCGCCCAGGCCTATGGACCACAACACTGGTGGCCGGCGGAGACGCCGTTTGAAGTGATTCTTGGCGCCTACCTGACGCAAAACACAGCGTGGAAGTCGGTTGAGCGCTCGCTCGCCAATCTGCGCGAAGCGGGGGCGTTGACGGTAGATGGAATTCGCGCCCTGACGCTCGAAGAACTACGGCGATGCATTCAGCCTTCGGGTTTTCACACGCGGAAGGGGACGGCTCTGAAGGCGTTTGTCGCGATGCTCGACGAGGAGTTTGGCGGATCGCTAGACACACTTGCGGCTACGCCGACGGCAGCACTGCGCACTCGGCTGCTGGCTTTGCCAAGCGTGGGGCCGGAGACCGCGGACGCGATTCTGCTCTACGCGCTGGGCCACGCAGTTCCCGTAGCGGACGAGTACCTGCGCCGCATTGCCGAGCGGCATGGGCTGGCTGTGTTGCCCTCGGGGTCGAAGAGATATGAAGCGCTGGTTGAGTTGACGCGGCAGGCGTTCGCCTCCGATGCTGCGGTTGACCAGGTGCGACTGTTCAACGAGTTCCATGCGTTGACGGTGGCTGTGGGCAAGGAGCATTGCGGGCGCACAGCTCGATGCGGGGGATGTCCGCTGGCAGGCGATCTACGCCATCTAAGTGGAGAGGATCGAAAGAAAGGAGCGGGGGAGGTCGCATTAAATCCGACTCCCGTGAGGATCTGAATTAGCCGGAACGAGTCTTCAAAGTCTGTTGCCAACGACCTATTTGGATGAGAGCATTATCAGTGTGCATGGAATTAGTTCATTCGTCGCTTGGACCCAGATCGCCGTCGCGATACTCGCCGTCGTCATTCTTCTTCTGCGCGAGGGGGCTGAACCTGGACCGGGCGGGATCCGTCAGGTTTCCTCTTCGAGACGCATACGGATCGCCGCAATCGTTTTAATTGCCGATGGCCTAATCCTAGTGTTCAGGGTGCTTCGGCCTCACGGTCTGTTCTAGCCCCCTCGTCCGCTTTGCCCCTGCCAGCGTAATCTGGAAGGACTATGAGTCCAACCGCGCAACAACCACAGATGAATCTTGTCCAGTCGCCCGACTATCGCGAGTCCTACGCCAACAGCGTGCAGGTGCGCGTGAGCGTATGGGATTTCCAGCTTGTCTTCGGGCTGGCTTCAAGCGAAACTCCTGAAGAGGTGACCATCCGCAACCACCAGGCTATCTTTTTGAGCCCGCAGCAGGCCAAAGCACTTTGGAACGTATTGGGCCAGAACATTGCCCAGTACGAGCAGGCCTTCGGCACGCTTAACCTGGAGCCGCAAAGCCACAACTTCCCGCAGGGACCGGTCAACTAAGGAACAAGGAACGAGAGAAGGACGAGGATCGATTCTTTGCGCTTCAAGAAGTTTTTCGAGCCACGGCTGGATGCGCCGCTGCCGCTTTGGATGATCTTTCCGGTCATCTTTGCGGCGCTTTACGCGAGCCACTTCACGTTGCTGGGGGTTCCGTATTACTGGGATGAAGCGGGCTACTACATTCCTGCAGCGTGGGACTTTTTCCGCACTGGCTCACTGATACCCATCACAACGTTGACCAATGCGCATCCGCCGCTGCCGAGCGTTTATCTCGCGCTGTGGTGGAAGGCTTCAGGCTTTTTGCCCGAGGTTACGCGCGAGGCGGTGCTGCTGGTTGCGGCGCTAGGGCTGCTGGCGGTTTGGCGACTGGCTATGCGGCTGGTTGGCGTGGCGTCTGTAGCCTTCTGGACCGTGCTTCTTACGGGACTCTATCCGATCTGGTTTGCGCAGAGTTCGCTGGCTCATGCGGATATTTTTGCCGCTGCCAGCACGCTGTGGGGGCTGGTCTTCGTGCTCCCTGTCCAGGATCGCAAGCCCTGGGCTGCCGCGCTCTGGTTTTCGGCTGCTGCGCTTTCGAAAGAGACGGCGATCGCAATTCCGCTCACCCTGGCCATGACCAGTCTGGTGGAGGCTTTTCGTTCCCGGCAGGTTCGTGCCATTCCGGGGGGCCGGCGGCGACTGCTGCTAGAGACGGCCTGGCTTTCGACTTGCGTTTTGCCGCTGATCGCTTGGTACGCATGGCACTACGCCAAGACCGGCTTTCTATTTGGCAATCCGGAATTTCTGCGCTACAACGCACAGGCGAACCTGTCGCCCGTGCGCTTTCTGGCGGCGTTCGGCCACCGAACTCTGCACCTCACTATGCACATGAACATGTTTGTGCCGGTGCTGATGACGATTGCAGCTCTGCTACTGGAACCGCGACCTGACGCCTCAGGCGGCGAGCGTGCGAGAATCGGTCCTCCGGCGATACGCCGAATCTTCTTATTGCTGCTTGTCAACGCAGTGCTGTTCAGCGTGCTGGGCGGCGCGCTGCTCACACGCTATTTGCTGCCGTTGTATCCACTGGTGCTGCTGATGGCCGTGACGGCGTTTTATCGCCGAATCCCTTACTGGCACCTGGTTGCCGTATTCTCAGCGACGGCGTTTCTGGTGGGGCTGTTTGTCAATCCGCCCTATGGCTTTGCGCCCGAAGACAACCTGGCTTACGCGCACGTAGTCCGCCTTCACCTTTCAGGCATCGCGCAGCTTGAACATCGTTATCCCGGCGCCACTGTGCTTTCTGCCTGGCCAGTGACAGACGAGTTGACCCGGCCCGAGCTGGGTTACGTGAAGGAGCAGTGGGATGTAGCGCGGATCGAGGACTTTACTCCAGCGCAGATAGGGATCGCAGCGCAGGAACCGGAGAAATATTCCGCAGCCCTGGTTTTCTCCACCAAATACGATCCGCCTGCGTCGCTTTTCAGCCTGGGGGCGAAGAGCGAGGCTTTGGATGAGCAGTTCTTCGGGCTGCATCACGACATGCCACCCGAGCTGATTGCCGCCGAACTCCACGGCACAATGGTGTGGAAGCGCGACGACGACGGCATGTGGATCGCACTTATCCGTTTTGACCGGCAGGTCGAGGCGCGGCTTGAGCCCTACGAGGCCGGCCGCCGTTGACGCGGACGGCCGGGTTGCACCTTGGCGGGGGAGCGGCCACGCCCGGGCCGCAACGCCTATAATCAGGCTGTCGTGCCCACTTTCTATTCATTCCGTTTGAGCGATATGCGGCGCCTCGCGGCCTGCATTGGAATCACGGTCATATTCGCTTTCTCTACCGCGGTTTGCGCGCGTAGCCAGGCAGCCAGCGACGCGGCGGCAACCCCTTCGGCCGCGGACCGGGGACGAATTCTTCTGGTGTTGCCTTTCGATAACCGGACCGGCCAACCGAGCCTGGAGTGGATTCGTGAAGCAGCGGCGGAACTGCTGAGCAGCCGCTTTCGTTCCGTCGGTTTTGATCCTACGAGCCGCGCCGACAGAATGTACGCACTTGACCACCTTGGATTGCCGCAGGGGTTCCAACCCTCGCGCGCCAGTTCCTTGAAACTGGCGCAAACGCTGGATGCGGATTCCATTGTGGTGGGCAGCTACATTACAGACGGAAGCGGGATTGTGGCCGAGGCTCGACTGGTGGACGTTCCCCACCTGACTATGAGTGAACCGGTGAATGCACGCGGTGAGATGCGTGACATGATTGACGTCTTCGACTCGCTGGCCTGGAAACTGACCCGGGAACTTGATCCCCGTACGAGTGTGGCCGAGGAGACCTTTATCGCCGCGGGCAAAGGCTTGCACCTGACGGCGTTCGAGCAGTACATCCGCGGTATAACCGAGCCCGATCAAGCAGAGCGGCTGCGGCACCTTGATCAGGCCGTGGCGCTGAGCCCCGATTTGAGTCCCGCGTGGATGGCGCTGGGCCGCGAGGAATATAGCGGTCAGCAGTACGACAAGGCAGCCGCAGCTTTTGCCAAGGTTGACAAGAATTCTGCTAACGGGCTTGAGGCTGGCTACTACGCTGGCCTGTCTCTGCTGTTTTCCGGCGATTACGCGAAGGCCGAAAAGACGTTTGCCGGTGTGGCGCGGATCTTGCCGCTGGCCGAGGTTGTGAACAACGAGGGGGTTGCGGTGAGCCGCCAGGGCCACGACGGCACCGACCAGTTTATACAGGCGGCAGCCGACGATCCCAACTCAGCCGACTACCACTTCAACCTCGCGGTCAGCCTAAAGCGGCACGGGCAGGTCCCGGGGGCTCTGAATGAGTTGGCCCAGTGCTTGAAGCTGCGACCGGGCGACACGGAGGCGCTGGCGATGCAGGCGGCGTGGAAACAGCCGTCCAGCAAACCGGCGGTTCAAGCCACTGCTACACCGGGCAACAGCCCGGATGCCGACGCGGCTCCCGATCCGCTGGAGCGCATTGTGCGCAGCTTTGATGCAGCTGCCTTCAGGCAGGCGGCGCAGATGCTTGACCAGGTGGACGCGGCGCGGTTGGCCGCGCTCCCTCCCCTGGAGCAGGCGCAGAAGTTTTCGTCACAGGCAAGTGGCTTTCTGAACCGTGGTTTGCTGCTTGAGGCGGAGAGGCTTTATCAATCGGCTGTGGCCGCCGACGGCAACTGCGCCGAGGCCCATGCCGGGCTGGCGCAGGTCCGCGAACGCTCGGGCGACACCAATGGCGCACGGATGGAGGCTCATCAGGCCCTGGAACTTAAACCGAGCGCAGAAGCGTACCTTGTGCTGGGCCGACTTGATCTTGCGTCCAACAACTTGAGCGAGGCCAGCAACGATGCAGCTGCCGCGCTGAAACTGGAGCCCGCCAGCCAGGCGGCTCTGGAACTGGCCAGGCAGGTTCAGGCCAAGGCTGGCCATTAAAAGCAGGGCTCCTGGCCAGGCCCTGAAGGAGCAAGCCATGCTTCACGGACTAGAGCGGTCTGCGGCGATTGTTGGTTGGATCGCGAGTTTGGTTGCGGCAGCAGGGATGGGGCTTTCTGCCGATGCGCAGCAAACGCAACCCCAGAAACTCCCGGCGCAGCCTCAGGCACTCATCGACAGGTTTGTTCTTAAAGACACTATCCAGCCTGTCACCCAGGCCGAACTCACCCGGGCCATTTCTCTCGCCAATAGCGACGGTTCGCAGGCGTTGCTTGTGGAACTGGACACGCCAGGGGGACTTCTTGAGTCCACCCGGACCATGGCAGGAGCGATTCTGGATTCGCGGGTTCCAGTCATCATCTACGTGGCGCCAGCCGGAGCCCGTGCCGGCTCGGCGGGCTTCTTCCTTCTGGAAGCGGCAGACGTGGCCGTGATGGCTCCCGGCACTAACGCTGGAGCGGCGCACCCGGTGCTGGAGTTTGGCGGCCAGCCCGATGCCACGATGAGCCAGAAGATCGAGAACGATGCCGAGGCCTTTTTGCGTTCCTATGTGACGCGGCGAAACCGCAACGCCGATGCGGCGCAGGAGGCCGTGCACTCCTCCCACTCTTACACCGCTGAGGAGGCACTGAGCCAGCACCTCATCGACCTGATTGCGAACAACGACACCGAACTGCTGTCCGCACTTGATGGCCGGCAGATTACACGCCTGGACGGAAACAAACTGACGTTGCATCTGGCCGGGGCGCGGATAGCGGATTTGAAGCCCTCATTGCGCGACGAACTGCTGGGCTGGCTCGTCGATCCGAACATTGCGCTGCTTTTCCTGGTGGGCGGCGCGCTGCTCATCTATCTCGAATTCAACTCGCCCGGAACCATTGTTCCTGGCGCCCTGGGCACCCTGATGGTGCTGCTCGCGATTTTTGCGCTCAACCTGCTGCCAATCCGCTATACAGCCGTATTGCTGCTGGTGGCAGCACTGATTCTGCTGCTGCTTGAAGCAAAATTCGGTGGTCACGGTGTGCTGGCGATTGCCGGTATCCTCTGCCTGACGTTTGGAACCCTCACCCTGGTGGCAGCGCCAGTGCCGGAGATGGGTGTTACTCCCTGGGTGGCCTTTGCGGTTAGCGCGGGGTTTGGCGGGATCACTGTGTTTCTGGTTCGGCTGGCGGTGCGTGCCCGGCGCCGCAAGGTCCTGATTGGGGCTGACGCAATGGTGGGCTGCAAGGCTATTGCCATGGAGCCCCTCGAACTCGAGGGACACGTACTGGTAGAGGGAGAGATCTGGCGTGCGGTGGCTGGCGCCCCGGTGCCCAAAGGCGCAAGCCTGCGCGTGCTGAGTCACGAGAATATGTTGCTTCGCGTAGCCTCGGATTCGACTCCTTTTACGCCGGAATCCACATCGTGAATCGCGCTGGATTTTCAGGAACGGAGTACAATCCGTGCTGAGTGAGGATGTAAAATGTCAATCGCTGATCTGCCCGTCCCAACGCTGATTCTGGTCGCTATCGTTGTCCTTTATCTACTTAACTCCATCAAGATTCTTCGTGAGTACGAGCGCGGCGTAATCTTTCGCCTGGGCCGCGTCCTGGGAACTCCCAAGGGGCCCGGCATAATCCTTGTGTTCCGGCCGCTCGATCAGATGGTGCGTATCTCCCTGCGTCAGGAAGTTCTGGAGGTTCCGCCGCAGGACGTGATTACGCGCGACAACGTCACCATCAAAGTAAACGCCGTGGTTACGCTCTACGTCATCAATCCCAACGATGCTGCGATCAAGGTAGTGAACTACGTCTACCAGACCTCGCAGTTTGCCCAGACTACCCTGCGTTCGGTACTTGGCGAGGTGGAACTCGACGAGCTTCTGAGCCATCGCGATAAGCTCAACCTCAAGATCCAAACCATCATCGACCAACGAACCGAACCCTTCGGCGTCAAAGTTGTCTCGGTGGAAGTGAAGCAGGTGGACCTGCCCGAGTCGATGTTGCGCGCCATGGCCAAACAGGCCGAGGCCGAGCGCGAAAAGCGGTCGAAGATCATCCATGCCGAGGGCGAGTTCAATGCGGCACAAAAGCTGGTGGATGCCGCTGCGCTGATGGCCACGCAGCCCATGACCCTGCAATTGCGCTACCTGCAAACGCTCAGCGACATCGGAGTAGAAAAGAACACTACCATCGTCTTCCCGCTGCCTCTGGAGATGATGACGCTGCTGAACAAACTTGGAACCTCGGCTAAGATAGATGCCGGAAAGCCCTAAGACTCAGGACCGTGCATGAGGGGAGTCTTCGACGACAAGGAGTTTGAGCAGCCCCAGGCCGAGCGCGACACGGAACTCACGCTTGGCCCTGGCGGTCTGGTGCTCATTTTTTTGGGGCTGTTGGTTGTTTGCGGCCTTTGCTTCGGCCTGGGATACGCAGTGGGGCATCGCGGCGGGCAGTCGGCTGCGGCGACGGGCCAAGTACTCGCGGGCCCGCAAAAGCCGGTGCAGAGCAATGGGGCGCAGGTGGATAGTTCGCTGTCAAAGCCTTCGGCCATTGCGCAAACAGCGGTTCCAACCACGGCTCAGAATGCCCCGCCACCGGTAGATGGTTTGCAGCCGGGGACCGCAGGCCAGCCGCAAGCCACCGGCGCAGCAATGGCACCGGCTGCCGGAGAACCAGCTTCAAACCAGGCGACTCAGCAATCGGCTTATTCCAGTCAGCTGGCAGTCCGTCCCGCGTTGCCTCCTTCAGCGAATACGTCACAGACGGCTTCGGCCTCAAGCGTACAACCGGCTGTGCCGCCGGCTGTTCCCATGATGGTTCAAATCGCTGCAGTTTCCCACGAGGAGGATGCGAACGTGTTGGTCGGTGCCCTGCGCAAGCACGGGTATGAAGTCAGTGCCCGGCGCGAACCGGCAGACAATCTCATCCATGTGCGCATTGGACCCTTCAACGACCGGAACGAAGCCAACCGCTGGCGAATGAAGCTGCTCAACGATGGCTATAACGCCATGATTCAACCGTAGGTCAATTGCGACTTCCTAGCCCCGCATCCACTCCGGCAGTCCGGAGGCAATGGACGTGCGGACTGCCTCCATTAACTGCTCGCGCGTTTCAAAGTCCCGGGGGTAAATTGGA
>Ga0265339_10003525_pt1 | contig 10934 bp, 11 predicted proteins | sample 4CB219metaG_FD_202085 | JGI IMG/M metagenome (GOLD analysis project Ga0265339, IMG submission 202085) | Rhizosphere microbial communities from Carex aquatilis grown in University of Washington, Seatle, WA, United States - 4-CB2-19 metaG | ecosystem: Host-associated > Plants > Roots >...
GGCCGCACCGTGACGTCGACGCCGATCTTCCGGCTTCGCGGATAAAAGCCGACGGCGTGGTTGGAGGAGGCAAAGACGATGCGCTTGACGCCCTTGCGGCGCGCCGCCTCGAAGATGTTGTAGCAGCCGACGATGTTGGCGTTGAGGATCGTCTCCCACGGGCCTTCGACCGAATGGCCGCCGAGATGCACGATGCCGTCGACGCCGGCGACGATTTTTTCCGCCTCCGCCATGTTCGAGATATCGGCGGCCATGAAGATTTCGTCTTTCGCCAGGTTGGCGAGCGGGCGCACGTCGCTCCACCGGATGCCCGGATAAACGCCCTTCATCAGCCGGCGCAGATGGGTGCCGATGCCGCCCGCGGCGCCGGTCACGAGAATTTTTTGCATTGCACTCTCCTCTGCGGGAACTGCCGCCCGCGCACCGGACGATTGACACCCCCGGCCCGCAGGTCATCATAAGTCATCGAGACAAAATACGCGCAGGCCGAGTCAATCGACCGCGCCAGGAAACGCCGCCAAGTCCAACCGGGAGGACCTTCCGCCATGAAGCGTCACATTGCCGCGCTCGCCGCCGGCGCCATCGCCGCATTCGCGTCGTCCGCGTTCGCGCAGGACAAGCTCGTGCTCAAGGCCTCCGATGTGCATCCGGAGGGCTATCCGACGGTTACCGCGGTCGAGAGCCTCGGCAAGAAACTGTCGGCCGCGACCAGCGGCAGGGTCAGCGTGCAGATGTATCCGGCGATGCAGCTCGGCGGTGAGAAGGAAGCGATCGAGCAGGCGCAGGTTGGCGCCATCGCCTTGGCCCGCGTCTCGGTCGGCGCGCTCGGACCCGTGGTCGACGACCTCAATGTGTTCAACCTGCCTTACGTGTTCCGCAACACCGAGCATATGCAGCACGTGATCGACGGGCAGATCGGCCAGGACCTGCTCGACAAGGTCTCCAACAGCGGCAAGGGCCTCATCGGGCTGTGCTGGATGGATGCCGGCGCGCGCAATTTCTACGACACCAAGAAGCCGATCAAGACCATGGCCGACCTCAAGGGCATGAAGATCCGCGTCATGGGCAACCCGATGTTCGTCGACATGGCGAATTCGATGGGCGCCAACGGCGTGCCGATGGGCTACGACCAGGTGTTCTCATCGCTGCAGACCGGTGTGGTCGACGGCGCGGAGAACAATCCGCCGAGCTTCGTCTTCGACAACCACTATCAGGTGGCGAAGTTCTACACCGTCGACGAACACCTGATCGTGCCGGAGATGCTGGTGTTCTCCAAGAAGATCTGGGACTCGATGTCCAAGGACGACCAGGCGCTGCTGGTGAAGTTCGCCAAGGACGCGCAGCAGGAAGAGCGCAAGCTTTGGGACGTCTATGAGAAGCAGGCCATGGACAAGGCGAAAGCCGCCGGCATCCAGATCATCCAGGTGTCCGCCGACGACAAGAAGGCGTTCCAGGACGCCGTGAAGCCGGTCTGGGACAAATACGGTCCCAAATACGCCGACATGATCAAGCGCATCCAGGACGTGAAATAAGGTCGTTGCGTCATGGCGGCGCTGTACCGACGGGCGATGGACGCGCTGTATTCCATCTGCGTGGCCATCGCCGGCAGCGCGCTGGTGCTGATCTCGGCGGTCATCCCGTGGGCGGTGTTCACGCGCTACGTGCTCAACAGCGCGTCGTCCTGGCCGGAACGCACCGCCGTGCTGCTCACCATCGTGCTGACGTTCATTGGCACGGCGGCCTGCTACCGCGCGCAGCTGCACATGAACGTCTCGTTTTTCGCCGCCATGCTGCCGCCGCGCTACCGCCACTGGGTCGACCTGCTGGTCGAAGTCCTGGTCGGCGCGATGTCGGGTTTCATGGTGATTTACGGCATCAAGCTGGTGCAGGCGACCTGGCTCAATTCGATCGATGAATTCCCGGAGCTGTCGGTCGGGGTCACCTATCTGCCGATCCCGCTCGGCGGCGCGGCGCTGCTGCTGTTCGTTATCGAGCGCATCCTGATCGGCGCGCCGCCGGAGGCCGGCGAGCACGCGGCCGCCGGCCACGAAGCGGTGGAGTGAGGGCGGGCGATGGACATCTTCGTACTGCTGTTCACGATGTTCTTCTGCTTCCTGATCGGCGTGCCGATCGCGTATTCGCTCGGTCTTGCCTCGATCGCCGCCGCGTTGTGGATCGGCATTCCGCTCGAAGCGATCATGCTCAAGATCTCCGACGGCGTCTCCAAGGTGGCGATGCTCACCATCCCGTTCTTCGTGCTCGCCGGCGCCATCATGGCGGAAGGCGGCATGGCGCGGCGCATGGTGGCCTTCGCCGACGTGCTGGTCGGATTCACGCGCGTGCGCGGCGGGCTTTCCGTCGTCAACGTGCTGGCGACCACGTTTCTCAGCGGCATTTCCGGCTCGGCCGTCGCCGATACCTCCGCCATCGGCTCGGTGATGATCCCGCAGATGGAGCGCACCGGGTTTCCCCGGGTGTTCGCCACCAACGTCACCATCACCGCCTCGGTGCAGGCGCTGCTGGTGCCGCCGAGCCACAACGCTATCATCTATTCGCTGGCGACCGGCGGTTCGATCTCGATCATCAGCCTGTTCATGGCCGGCGTGGTGCCGGGATTGCTGCTTGGCTTTGCGATCATGGTCCTCTGCCTGGTGATCGCTTATCGCGACGGGCACCCGCGAGGCATCTCGATGCCGCTGCGCGACGCGGTCAAGATCAGCGTCGACGCCGCCTGGGGCCTGATCACGCTGGTGATCATCCTCGGCGGCATTCTCGGCGGCGTGTTCACGGCGATCGAGGCCGGCGCGGTGGCCTGCGTCTGGGCCTTTTTCGTCACCATGTTCATCTATCGCGACTACAAGTGGCGCGACCTGCCGCAGCTCGTGCATCGCACGCTGCGCACCGTCGCTATGGTGATGACGCTGATCGCCTGCGCCTCGAGCGTCGGCTACGTGATGGCGCTGACGCAGATGCCGGCGAAGATCACCGCGTTTTTCCTCACCATCTCCGACAACAAATACGTCATCCTGTTTCTCATCAATATCCTGCTGCTCATCCTCGGCTGCCTGGTCGACATGGCGCCGTCGATCCTGATCTGCACGCCGATCCTGTTGCCGGTGATGATTAATTTCGGCGTCGATCCGGTGCATTTCGGCATGATCATGATGCTCAATCTCGGCATCGGGCTGTGCCATCCGCCGGTCGGCGCGATTTTGTTCGTCGGCTGCGCGGTCGGGAAGGTGAGCATCGAGCAGGTGATGCGCACGATCTGGCCGTTCTACGGCGTGATGTTCGTGGTGCTGATGCTGGTCACCTACATCCCGGCGCTGTCGCTGTGGCTGCCGTCAATGGTGATCAAGTAGACTGGCACCTATAATTACCGGGTGACGCTTGCGCCCCATCACTGCAAAGGAGGAACACCTTGAGTGATATCAGCACCGAGGACGCCGAAGCTGAGATCTTCAGCCCTGACATCCCCGACGAAGCGCTGGAAGCCGCGGCGTGTGCCGCGAACGCGGCGGCCTATCCGCAGATGACGCAGATCGCTTTTTGCACCATTGGTGTATGCCCGGGCGGTTAGTGCACGGGCCTAATACGCCGCCGCCAGCTCCTTGGCGCCCGGCGAATTGGCTTCGTTCGCCATCTTGCCGGCGATCTCCGCAATCAATCCCGACACGACAACGGTGCGCCGCGCGACCGGATTGCGCTCGTAACCCACCTGCTGGAAGAAATTCGCCGTCGGGACGCGGGCGCGGATGTCGGCGGGCATGGTCACCATGTCGAAGCCGTTGCCGTCGCCGGTGAGGTTCATCAGTTCGAGTTCGGGCGCGCTGAGCGGCGCGGTGTGGCCCTTGACGCGGGCGAACATCACGGAATCGAGCAGCTTCTGCACCTGCAATAGCGGGCCGACGTCGATATCGAGCACGGCAGCGTGGATGCCCCAGCCCTTCGGCGTCTTCTTGGCGACCTCGTCGTATTCGCTCCAGCGGTGCGGCAGGGTGCGGCAGTAGGCGATCATGCGCTTGATGACGGCGAACTTGCGCTCGAAGGCGGCGCGGCGCTCGCCGGTGAGCTCCTTCGCCTTGGAGTTGAGCGCGGCGATAAAGTGCGGGCCGCTTTCGCCGAACAGCGACACGGTGTTGGTCGAGAGCAACTGGTTATAGCCGACCGCCGGCGAGATAGCGTGGGCGTTCGGCCGCGGCGTGCCGAGACCGGCCTGCGAGTTGTACGAGCCGTGGCCGCCGGTCTCGAAGGCATAGACGCCGACGATCTGTTCGCGCGTCAATCCGGCATCGCGCGCGGCCTTGGCATAGGCGCGCTTGAAGTCGGCATCGCTTGCCGGCAGGTCGGGCACGAAGCCCCACTGCTCGCTGGCGGCGCTGAGGAAATCGGCGATGACCGGAATCTCCGGCTTGGGCGGCACCGGCGGTGGAGGTGGTGGCGGCAGCGGGCTGACCGGCTTGGGTGGGCCGCTGTAGACCGGCGGCTGGTTCAGCACGTAATCGTCGAGCGCGATTGCCTGATGCTCGCGGCGTTTGGCGTTGCGGATGCGGCGCTTGTCGGCGATCGCGTCCCAATAGGTGGCGGCCTGCTCCTCGTAGGTGCCGCGCGCGCTCTGATAGACCTCGAGCTTGGCCTGATAGTCGGCGAGCGCAGCGGGCGAGATGTCCTGCGCTGCGGCGGCGGTGGCCAACAGTCCGATCAGGAGCACCATTGGAAGCGTTGCACGCATGCGCGCTTTGTCCGTGATTCGAATGCCCATGGCTATGTTGCAAAAAAAGCGCCGCAAATTGCGGCGCATCTTCAGCGGCCCGGGCAAAAGGTCCGGGCGGGGAGGACGATTCAAGTCAGACCGACGGCTAGCGAATCGTCGGGCCGTTGCGCTCGGTGATCGCCACAGGGCCACCAGCCTTGATGACGGTCGGGCCCTGCGCGGTCAGAATGTCGGTGCCGAGATTGAGATTGTGCGCGGCAATGCTGATCACCGAGAGCAGCAGCGCGGCGGCGAGGCCGACCACGACGATCCTGAGGTGGGTGGCGCGGTCGGCAGTGTAAAGCGACCAGTTCATGACAGCCTCCAAGGTCACTGCCATTGGTCGGCATGACCCGGATATTGGTTCAACCCGTGTTCAAACCGCTAACGTGGGAAGACGCGCGCAGTTCCGCAGCCGCCCCTCACGGAACGGTGACACTGGATTGAAAGGGCCTGAAAATGCCAACGGGCGGCCACAAAGCCGCCCGAAGCCTGACAACGGCTAGCGCTTACGCCGCGCGCTTGAGCGGAAACTGCTCGCTCTGATAGAGCGCGCGAATATCGTGGTGACCGAGACGCTTTTCGTCAATTTGAATGTAGGCGCCGAGCAGAAGTGCTTCGGGCAGTTCCTCGACCGCAAAGAGGATCGCATCGGCGGCGTGATCGAAACGGCGATACTTCACCTTCTTGGCAATCTTGTTGTTGCGCGAGGGAAACAACTCCGCCGGCGCTTCGAAATCGAACTTTTCCATTACTCAACTCCTTATAAGCATCCGGCGAAACCGAACGAATTGATTTAGTTGGGTATATGGGGTGTCGGCCCTGGTTCCGCCAGAGTGCGCGGGAAACCCGCTAAAGCTAGATGCTGCCGACGGTTTTCAGCCGGCAGCGCGGGTGGATTTCCGACTGCGACAGCACCGGGGTATGGGCGCGGAAGCGTTCGACGATGCCGCGCACGAACGGCCGGATGCCGGCGGAGGTGACGAGCACCGGCGCTTCGCCTTCGCGCGCGGCTTCCTCGAATTTCTCGCGTACCAGCGTGATGAACTCGGTCAGCCGTGACGGCTGCATCGCAAGCGTGCGTGCGTCGCCTTCGCCGACCATCGACTCGGCGAAGGCCTGTTCCCATTTTGCCGACAATGCGATCAGCGGCAGGTAGCCGCTCGTGGAGGTGTGCTGCGCGCAGATCTGCCGCGACAGCCGCGCGCGGACGTGTTCGGCCAGCATCATCGGGTTGCGCGTCGCGGAGATGCCGTCGGCGATGCCTTCGAGAATGGTCGAGAGATCGCGGATCGAGACGCGCTCGGCGAGCAAAATTTGCAGCACGCGCTGGATGCCGGAGGTGGTGATCAGCGACGGCACCAGGTCCTTGGTCAGGTCGGCCTGGTCCTTCGGCAATTCCTTGAGCAGCTTCTGAACTTCGCCGTAGGACAGCAGCTCCGACATGTTGTTCTTCAAGAGCTCGGTCAAATGCGTCGACATCACCGTCGCGGCGTCGACGACGGTGTAACCCTTGATCGAGGCCTCTTCCTTGAGTGCGCCGTCGATCCAGGTCGCCGCCAGGCCGAAGGTCGGCTCGGTCGTGTGCGTGCCCGGGATGTTCACCTGGCCGCCCGCCGGGTCCATGACCATGTACTGGCCCGGCCAGATCTTGCCGGAGCCGGCTTCGACTTCCTTGATCTTGATGACGTAGCCGTTGGCGTCGAGCTGCACGTTGTCGAGGATACGCACGGCCGGCATCACGAAGCCCATCTCGACCGCCAGCGAACGCCGCAACGCCTTGATCTGCTCGGTGAGCCGGTCGCCGCCATCTGGCGCGTTGACCAGCGGCAGCAGCGCGTAGCCGAGCTCGACCTTAAGGTCGTCAATGCGCAGCGCGGTGCCGATCGGCTCATCGGCGGCCTCGGTCCTGGCGTCGGCGGTCTTTTTGGCTTCCGCCGCGGCGGTGGTGACCCTGGTGCGCTTGTCGAACATGAAGGCGAGCGCCGCGGCGCCGCCGCCGAGCGCGAGGAACGGGATGAGCGGGATGCCGGGCAGCAGCGCCATGACCATCATCACCGCGCCCGACATGCCGAGCGCCTTCGGGTAACCGGACAGCTGCGCCAGCAGCGCCTTGTCGGCGGCGCCGGAGATGCCGGCCTTGGACACGAGCAGGCCGGCCGCGGTCGACACGATCAGCGCCGGCACCTGTGTCACCAGGCCGTCACCGACGGTGAGAATGGTGTAGGAGTGCGCGGCATCGGCAAAGCTAAGGCCCTGCTGCGCGATGCCGATGATCATGCCGCCGATGACGTTGATGAACACGACCAGCAGGCCGGCGATGGCATCGCCGCGTACGAATTTCGAAGCGCCGTCCATGGCGCCGAAGAAGCCGCCTTCGTCCTCGAGCTGCTTGCGCCGCCGCCGCGCCTCCTGCTCGTTGATCAGCCCGGCGGAGAGATCGGCGTCGATCGCCATCTGCTTGCCGGGCATCGCGTCCAAGTGGAAGCGGGCGGCGACTTCGGCGATGCGGCCCGAGCCTTTGGTGATGACGACGAAGTTCACGATGACCAGGATCGTGAACACGATGATGCCGATGACGAAGTTGCCGGCCATGACGAAATTGCCGAAGGCCTGGATGACATGGCCGGCGGCGTCGGTGCCTTCGTGGCCGTGGGCGAGGATGAGGCGGGTCGAGGCCAAATTGAGCGCCAGCCGTAGCATGGTGGCGATCAGCAGCACGGTCGGGAATGAGGAGAATTCCAGGGGCGTATGGATGAACAGCGCCGTCATCAGGATCAGCACCGAGAGGATGATCGAGATGGCGAGCGCCAGATCCAGCAGCAGCGGCGGCAGCGGCAGGATCAGCACCACCAGGATGGTGAGCACGCCGACCGCAAGGCCGATGTCGCCGCGCTTGAGGAAAGCGCCGATTTCGCCGAGGCCGGGTAATTTGATGCCGCTAATGCCGCTCGCGGCGGAAACGTCGCTCATTCAGGACCTGGCGCCTCCCCCCGGAGGCTCGGACGCGGACAAAGACATTGGTGCTCAAAGCCGATGCCGGGGCGGCAGCGGTAGTGGAAGGTGGGCGTGGTTTCCCTTATCCCCCGGCAATATTTGCCCGGTTTATGGTTAGCGGCGGGTTAATGGTATGGGTGGTCCGTTATGGCTGTTGAGGGTGTTGTGGGGGAACCGGATCGCCCCCATTTGTTATTAAAGCTGCGATCAGCACTCAATCCAACCTATCGGGGGAGCGTGTCGTGCAGAATTCTGGGCGCTTTGGATTCTTGTCATCGGGCGTGGTTCTTGTCGCTTGCTTGATTGCAATGGCGTCAGTGCTCGTTGTCTCGCCGTGGCCCGCGCTGGGCGCGGGCGGGCCGTTTGGGAGCTTTGCCGGAGCCTGGACCGGATCGGGGACGCTACGGCCCGAAAATGGCGCGGCCGAGCGTATTCGCTGCAACGCCAACTACCGCCAGCGCGGCAGCAGCGACCGTGAAATCGATTTGCAGCTTCGCTGCGCCAGCGACAGCTATAATTTCGATCTCGTGGGTCAATTCGCCGCCGACGATCAAAATCAGATCAGCGGCAGCTGGACCGAGCGCAGCCGTAGCGTCGGCGGCACGGCTGCCGGCATTGCCCAGGGCGAGCGCCTGCAATTGCACATCGAAAGCGCCGGATTTGCCGCGACCCTGGTCATGCAAACCAGCAGCCGCCGCCAGAGCGTGACTATCGACTCTCAGGCCGCCGGACAGATCATCAAGGCATCCATCTCCCTCAACAAAAGCTGACCGGCCACACAGGGAACGGACCGCCGTATGGAGAGGACCGCCCGTTACTACCTGATCGGCGTCTTTACGCTGCTCTCGATTCTCGGCGGTTTTGCTTTTGTCTATTGGATCAGAAGCGTCGGCGGTCTGACCGAACAGGCGATCTACAAAATCCGTTTCGAGCAGCCGGTGCCCGGACTGGCAACCGGCTCGAACGTGCTGTTCAACGGCATTCGCGCCGGCGCCATTTCGCGGGTTGAGCTCGATCCCGACAATCCGAAGGTGGTCATTGCCACGGTCTCGCTCGACCCGAAAGTGCCGGTTCGCGCCGATACGCAAGTGGCGATTACCTATATCGGATTTACCGGGGCGCCGGCGCTAGCGCTGAAAGGCGGCTCGCAGCAGGCGCCGAAGCTCGTGGGACAAAACGGCCAGCCGCCGCTCATCGTGGCCGGCGCCGATGCCGGACGTAGCCTGACGGACTCCGCGCAGGAAACGCTCCACCAAATCGACGACATCCTGTCCGAGAACCGGAAGCCGCTGAACACCGCGATCACCGGCATCGCTAGTTTCGCCGACATGCTTGGCCGCAACTCGCAACGGGTCGAGGGGCTGATCGGCGGGCTCGAGACTCTCACCGGTTCCGGCGCGTCGAAACAGGGGCCGCCGATCTACGATCTTTCCGCCGCGAACGACTTTCCCCCGGTCGAGAAGGCGATCAAGGGCCAGCTCGTCATTCCCGACCCGAACGCGCTCATCCTGTTCGACTCGCAGAAGATCCTGACACGCACCGACGCCGGCACTTATGCCAGCGTTAATAACGCGCAATGGGCCGACAACCTGCCGAAACTCATCCAGGCGCGGATCGTGCAGAGCTTCGAGAACGCGCGCCAACTCAAGAGCGTGAGCCGGCCGCTCGATCAGCTGAACGCGCAATATCGTCTCGAGCTGACGATCCGCGGCTTCCACGTCGCGCTGGAGCCGTCGCCCCATGCGGTGGTCGATCTCACGGCGCGCCTCGTTTCCGACAAGGGTGACATCGCCAGCGCGCGTATCTTTACCGCCAGCGCGCCGGCAAAGAGCGCCGATGCGGCAGACGCCGTGGCGGCGCTCAACCAGGCCTTCTCGCAGGTCGCCGGCGAGATCGTGGTCTGGGCAACGGCGGCGATCTAGATCGGCGTCGCCTCAAAAAGCGACGATCCTCCCCGCGCCAGGCGCGGAGAGGACCGGGGCATCCCAAGGTGTCGGCGATCAGCCGGGCAACAGCACGGTGTCGATGACGTGGATGACGCCGTTCGACTGCATGACGTTGCGGATGGTGACTTGCGCGGTGTCGCCCTTGGCGTCGATGACCCAGAGCTTGCCGTCTTTCATCGCGAAGGTGAGGTTGGCGCCTTCCACGGTCTTGAGCATCGCCTTGCCGTTGCCGTCCTTGATCTTGTCCATCAGATCCTTGGCGGACAGGCGGCCGGCGACGACGTGGTAGGTGAGCACGTTGGTCAGGGTCGACTTGTTTTCCGGCTTGAGCAGGGTGTCGACGGTGCCGGCCGGCAGCTTGGCGAAGGCTTCGTTGGTCGGCGCGAACACCGTGAACGGGCCGGGCGATTCCAGCGTCGGCACGAGGCCGGCGGCTTTCACCGCGGCGACGAGCGTGGTGTGGTCCTTCGAGTTGACGGCGTTCTGCACGATGTTCTTCGACGGATACATCGGCGCGCCGCCGACGGTGACCGTCTTTTCCTTCATCTGGTCTTTCATGCTGTCTTGGGCAAATGCCGGGCCAATGCCGCCCAGGCTTGCAGTCATCGCGATGGCGGCAAATCCGGCCACAGCGGCGCTGACGATACGGTTCATGGTGGTCTCCCGTTGCTCTGTTTCGAGGTCCCCATGGCGGGGACATTGAGAGCTACGGCGGCATCCGCGTTACGGATGCAGTCAGAGCGAGGCCAATTTTCCGCTGCCGATGACCGGCCCCGTCGGCTGGCCGGTCGGCGAGCCGCCGGGCGGCTCCAGCGAGACGGCCAAGACGGCGTCCCTGATGGCGAGCGAGGCGAGATCGGAGGGGATGGCGAGGCTGACCGCGCCGTCGGCCCGCAGCAGCCCCAATGCGCGGGGCTTGCCGTCGGCCGGGATGAGCCAGAGCTCGGGCACGCGCCCAGTGACGTCGCCGGCGAAGGCCGCGGGCACCACCGCGACGGTGCCGCGTTTGGTGTCCAGCGTGGCGACGAAATGATGGTGGCCGCCGCCGTCGATCGCCGCCATCAGCGGCTGGCCCGTTCTAAGCGCGCCGGCATAGATCACAAGCGCGAGGCAGGCGGCGCCCAGCGCGCTTGCCAGCGCGAATGTGCGCCAGAAGGCGAGGCTCTGCCACAGGCCCGGCGCCTGGACGCTCTCCGGCGGCAGCGCCGCAGCGATGCGGTCCCACATCTGTGCCGGCG
>Ga0265339_10003527_pt1 | contig 10934 bp, 6 predicted proteins | sample 4CB219metaG_FD_202085 | JGI IMG/M metagenome (GOLD analysis project Ga0265339, IMG submission 202085) | Rhizosphere microbial communities from Carex aquatilis grown in University of Washington, Seatle, WA, United States - 4-CB2-19 metaG | ecosystem: Host-associated > Plants > Roots > Rhizosphere...
TGCATGATGGTGACGGCGTCGTGCGGCTCGTCGTCGCCGGCGAAGACGGGCGCGGCCGGCGGCAGCGCGGGCGCGACGGGGGCGGCGGGCGACACGGGCGGCAGCGCCGGCGCGGCCGCCCTCACGGACGCGGGCGCGGCCGCGTGCTCGAAGAGCGCGCTCACGATCCTCTTCAACCCGATGTACTCGGCGTACGACGGCGTCCACATGTTCCAGCTCCCCGCCGTCGTCAACGGCCTCGATCCGACCGCGGTCGACATCGAGTGGAGCGCCTCCGATCCGTCGATGGTGAACCTCGAGCCCGACGCCACGACGGGCGGCGTGATGATCACGATGCAGAAGTCCGGCAACGTCGACATCATCGCCACGGCGGGCGGCCTGTGCGGCATCGCGCCGCTCACCATCACGGCCGCGACGCCCGACGACTGGACGGCGGGCAGCGAGCGCTACAACAACGGCGTCGTGTTGAACCGCTTGCCCGTCACGGGGATGGGGATGGGCGGGCGCCAGCAGCTCGACGCCGGCACCAACGACGACGCCGGCATCCAGGCGAAGTGCACCGACTGCCACGGCGACACGGCCGCCACCGGGCCCTTCAAGACCGTGCAACACACGCCCGAGCAGACCGGCGGCTTCAGCGACCAGGACCTGATCAACATCTTCGAACACGGCATGGTTCCGACGGGCGGATACTTCGACACGTCGATCGTCTCGTACCAGCTCTGGCAGTCGTTCCACAAATGGAACGTCGGCGACTCGGAGAAGGGCCTCGTCGTCTACCTGCGCTCGCTGACTCCTGCGGCGCAGACGGGCGCGGCCAACTTCGGCGGGCGCTTCGACGGCGGCATCCGCGACGGCGGCTTCATGCGGCCCGAGGGCGGCATGGGCATGGGCGGCCGGCGAGACGCGGCGGCCGGCCAGTAGCGAGCGCGTTCGAGCGTCCCATGAAGCGAAGCGCCTGGGTCCTCGTGCCCGCGCTCGCGCTCGCGGCGTGCGGGCGCGACAAGGTCGAGAGCCCGGACGCGGCGTTCGACGGCGGCCCGGACGGCGCCGACGCGTTCGCGCTGCCGGCCTCGTGCGCAGGCGCGGCCACGCCCCCCACCACGCTGGTGTGCACGGGGCTCTACGCCGACGTCGCGACCAAGACCCTCGCGCCCGGCGTCGAGGCCTACGCGCCCGCCGTGCCGCTCTGGTCCGACGGCGCCTCGAAGCAGCGCTGGATCAGCCTGCCGGCGGGCACGAAGATCGACAACACCAACCCCGACGAATGGGTCTTCCCCGTCGGCACGAAGCTCTGGAAGGAGTTCAGCAAGGACGGCAAGCGCGTCGAGACGCGCCTGTGGCAGAAGATCTCGGCGACGTTCTGGGTGAACGCGACCTACGCGTGGAACGCCGACGAGTCCGCCGCGACGCGCTCCGACGGCGGCGACATCCCGTGGAACGGCGGCACGTATCACATCCCCACCAACGACGAGTGCCAGAAGTGCCACCGCGGGCGCAACGATCACATCCTCGGGTTCGATCAGGTGCTGCTCGGCATGGCGGGCGCGCAGGGGATGACGCTGGGACGGCTCGTCGCCGAGGGGCGGCTCACGAAGCCGCCAGCGGCGACGACGCTCGTCATCGGCGACGACGGGACCGCCCTCGCCGCGCCCGCGCTCGCCTGGCTGCACGTCAACTGCGGCACGACCTGCCACAACCGCAACTCGAACGCGACGGCGTGGTCGACCGGGATGTTCCTGCGGCTCGACCCCACGATGCTCGACGGCCGCTCCGTGAAGGGCTTCGACACTCTCACGACGACGATCGGCGTCGCCGTCACCTCGCCCAACTGGCCGGGGCGGACGCGCATCATCCCGCGCGATCCGGCCAAGAGCCTCCTCTACCAGCTCATCTCGCACCGGGGCACGGGCAACCAGATGCCGCCCATCGCGACGAGCGTCGTCGACGCCGCCGACATCCCGCTCGTCGAGGCGTGGATCGCGGAGCTGCCGGCGCTCGCGCCGCCGGCCGACGCGGGCGCCGACGTGCGCGAGGCGCGCGACGCCGGCACGCGCGAGGCCGCGGCGGAGGCGCCGCCCGCCGAGGTGGCGCCGAGCTCCGACGCGGCGGAGGCGCCGCCGGACGCGCTCGACGCCGCCGACGCGGCCGACGTACTCGACGCCGCCGACGCACTGGACGCGCTCGACGCGGGCGCGCCGGACGCCGCGCCCGAGTGAGGCCTACGGCCCCGCGACGACCTTGAGCGTCTGCGCGGGCGCCACGGCGTTCTGGTGCGGCTCGTAGTACATCATCGCCGCGACGCCGCCGTCGGACGCCGTGACGGGCATCGACGCCGTCAGATGATACGACAGCGTGAGCGTGCGGCCCGCGCCGAGCGACGAGACGTAGAGGATGAGCTGCTTGCCCGTGACGTCGTAGCGGGAGATGAGCTTCTGAGCCATGGTGGCGTCGAGATCGGCGGTCGCGAGCGTGAAGCCCGGCGGCAGGCCGACGGTCACGAGGATCATGTCCTCCGTCGACGTCGTGTTGTTCTTGACGGTGAGCGTCGCCGTCGCCGTGTCGTTGAGCAGGAGCTGCGTCTTGTCGTAGGCGATCGCCACGCCGATGGGACCGGCGGGCGGCGCCGGCATCATCGCCCACGGCACGTTGTGCGTGGAGACGAGGTTGTAGCTGACCTTCCCCGTGCCCGCGAAGGTCACGTCGACCTCGTGCGTGCCCACGGTGGCGAGCGAGCCCAGGTCGAACGTGGTCATGACGTCGAACTGATCTGCCGTGAGCGCCAGCGTCGAGAAGGGCTGGCCGTCGACGGTCACGGACAGCTGGCCCACGGCGCCGTCCGTGCCCGCCTTCGCGGCGGCGAGCAGCGCGCGCAGCGACCAGATCGTCGCCTGCGTCGAGCCGAAGTTGCCGCTGGGGTCACGCGACGACGTGATGAACGCGAGCGCCTGGTCGACCAGCGTCTTGTGCCCGCCCGAGAGCATGAGCGCCTGGGCGGCCAGCGCCGTCGTCGCGACCGCGCCGTCCTGGCCGGCGCCGTAGAAGTTGGTCTGCGTCCCGCCCGTGTCCCACGATGACGACTCGCCCGTCGTCTTCGCGGCGGCCGCGAGCTGATCGGCCAGCTGCCCGCCCGCGGGATCGCTCGGCGCCGCCGTGAGCAGCGCGTTCGCCGCGATGGCCACCGTGTACATGTCCGAGTCGGGGGCGAGGTTCGCCTTCACATAGGCGAGACCCTTGGCGAGCTCCGGCCCCTGGTAGCCCGACGACGCCAGCGCCCACACGACGAACGCCGTGTTGCGCACCGTGCTCGTCTGGAACGTGAAGAACTCGGACATGTCCCCCGCCCACGACCCGTCACCCGCCTGCTTGCCGACCAGCCACTTCGTCGTGCGGTCCATCATCGCCGGGTCGACGGTCTGCACCTTCGTCATGTCGCCGAACTCCATGAGGCCGAAGGCCGTGACCGACAGGAAGGGCATGGGGTCCTGCTCGCCGAACCACGAGAAGCCGCCGCCCGCGTGCTCGAAGGTCAGCAGGCGCTGATAGCCCGCCGACATGAGCGACTCGGCCTTGAGCTGGAGGTCGGGCTTGAGCTGGTTCGTCTGCTCGAGGTAGTCGGTCACGAGCACGTTCGGCCACGCCGTCGACGTCGTCTGCTCGAAGCACCCCGTCGGCACGCGCAGCAGGCTGTCCATCCCCGTGACGACCTGCGAGAGGTACGCCGGGAACACGTCGAGGTGCATCTGCGGCGAGCCGGGCACGGCGTTCGCGGGGAACGTCACCATGAGCTTGGTCGTGCCGGCCGCGAGCGAGCCCGACTGCGCGCCGGGGAAATCCTTGCCGTCGGACTGCACGAGCACGGAGCGCGCGACGGCGTCGGAGCGCGTCGCGCCCTGCGCGCGCACGGTGAGGGTCTGGCGCCCCACGCTGTCGACGCGCACCGGGAACCGGATCCCCGTGACCGCGCCCGCGGCGAGCGAGACGTCCGTCGTCGTCGCGCCGAGGGGCGTGTACCACGTGCCGGGATCGAGCGCGATGTGCACGACCTGCGGCGTCGAGAGGTAGTTGTAGATCGCGACCGGGAACTCGACGGTGTCGCCGCGCGTGAGCGTCGCGGGGAAGTCGATGTCCACGAAGAACTCCTGGAAGACCTTGATGCCGCCCACGCCGCCGCCGAGCTTGCCGGCCTGCGTGTGCGCGAGCGTCGAGACGCGCCACTGGGTGATGCTGTCGGCCATGTCCAGCGTCACCTGCGCCTTGCCGTCGGGGCCGGTGATGAGCTCGGGGTTCACGTAGAGCGTCTCGGGGAAGTCCTGGCGCACGCGCGGGCCGTCGGTGCCGGACGAGCCGCCGGTGCCGGTGGAGGCGGACGCCGCGCCGGCGGAGCCGGTCGTCAGGACACCGCCACCCGAGCCCGCGGCCCCCGTGGCGGCGCCGAAGTTGCCGGCGCCCGGCTGCAACTCCGGCGGCGACATGGTCTGCGTGAGATCGACGGACACGTGCACGTCGCTGGCGGCGAAGGAGATCGTGGCGTCGTCGGCGGTGTTGGGCAGCTCGTCGGGGCCGTTCGTCACGAGCTCGACGACCTCGTTCCAGCCTGCGCCCCCGACGCGGTAGCCGTTGCCCCAGAAGTCGAAGGCGGCGAGGTGTTTCTTCACCTCCTCCTGCAGCGACCCGAAGTACGAGTTACCGGTCTTCTGGCAGAAGGAGCTCGTCGACGAGCACCCCATGACCGCGAGCGCCGCGATGCTCGCCTGGGTGGCCGACTGCACGGAAGGCAGGAGCCGCGTCTTCTCGGCGGCGTAGAACGGGGCGAGCCGCTGGCCCACGGCGGGCGAGAGGTCGTGCGCGCTCGAGGCCTGCAGCCCCGCGACGCCGTCGCCCATGAGCGCCGCGAACGTCGCGGCGGCGCGCACCTGCGCGGCGTTGCCCGCGGCGTCGGCGTGGCTCGTGTCGGCGAAGACCAGCTGCGACAGGTCGCCGATGGGCGGCCGCAGCTGGTAGGTCGGCTGCGAGAAGTCGTCCTCGAGGCCGAAGTACGTGCGCAGCAGCCCCGGCTGCGCGTCGACCAGCGCGAAGACGGCCTCGTCGACGATCTGCACGCCCAGCGCCGCGACGGCGGGCGCGCCCGTCTCGTCCGTCACCGACAGCGTGAGCGTCGCGGGGGCGCCCGGCAGGTACTGCGTCTGGTCGGTCTGGAGGTCGACGGTCAGCGCGCCCCGGTCGCGCACGAAGATGGTGCGGCCGGCGCGCACGATGTTGCCGGTCGCGTCGACGACGTAGGCCTCGAGGCGGTTGCTGCCCGCGAGGCTCGCGTCGACGGTCTTCGTGAAGTGCGCCGCGCCGTTCGCGACGTCGAGCGTGCGCATGTCGACGTCCTGGCCCTCGTTGAGCCAGTCGACGTAGACGAAGCGCGCGTCGGGAGACGTCGCGATGTCGACGGTCACCGTGTCGCCGATGCCGTAGACGGCGGCGTCGCTGCGGACCAGGACGTGCGCGTCGCCCATCTGCGCGCCCAGGTTGAAGTCGTCGCCTGCCGTCGTGCCGTCCTTGGCCGTCACCGAGACGTGGAGCTGTGCCGACGCGCCCGTGAGGTCGGGCGTCCAGTCGAACGAGGCCTGCCCGTAGGCGTCCGTCGTGCCCGAGAAGATGTCGGCGCCGTCCTGCACCGCGACGATCGCGCCGGGCGTGGGGTTGCCGAGCGGATCGGTCACGAACACGTCGATGCGGTTCGGCAGCCCCGGCGCGAGCTGCGTGCCCTCGGGGACGAGGGCGAGGCGCAGCGAGCGCGCCGCGACCGTCAGCGCCTGATCCTTCTCGACCTTCTGCCCTGCGGTGTCGATGACCGCGACGTGCAGGTTGACGAGGCCGCTGCCCGACTGGATGGGCAGCCCGGCCAGCGTCGCCGGGAGCATGAGCGAGTACGCGTAGTGGCCCTGCGCGTCGGTCTTGCCGACGATCTTCGCGAAGGCCGTCTGGCCGATGTCGACGGTCGAGGCGTCGATCGTGACGTCGGCGCCCGCCGCCGCCTTGCCGAAGAAGTAGCGCGCGTCGACGGTGCCGCCCACCGTCTGCCCGGGCGTGTACCAGGGCTTGTCGGCGCCGACGGCGACGTCGAACTTGGGCAGCGCGTAGCGCGAGACGGTGACGGTCTTGTCGCCGTGGTCGTTGCCCACGGTCGCCTTGAGCTGGAACGTGCCCATGTTGAGCACCTGGCCGAGCGTGAACGTGGTCGACGCGAGCCCGTAGGCGTCCGTCTTGCCCGCGCGCTTGAGGATCTTGTTGCCCTTGCCGTCCTGGATCTCGAACGTCACGGGCGCGCTCTGCACCGGCTTCTGGGTCGACTTGTCGATGGCGAGCGCGCGCAGGTTGATGACCTGTCCGGGCTGGTAGAGCGGCTTGTCGGTCGTGAGCAGCACCTTGCTGCCCGCGTCGACGACCATGAGCTTGCCGCCGACGACGGTCGTCGTGCCCGAGACGGCGCCGTGCGCCTCGACGGTCATGTCGCCCACGACGTCGATCGACGTCGTGAAGATGGCGTCGCCGCGCGCCGTGGTCGTGCCGTCGAGGCTGGCGACCATGTCGGCGCCGTTCTTCACGGTGAGCGTCACGGGCGCGCCGGAGATCGGCGCGTGGGTCACGGGGTTCTCCGCGACGACGCGATACGAGACGGTGCGATCGCGCGTCGCGCGCGCCGGACCCTCGACGCGCACCGCGTACGGCCCGACGATCTCGAGCAAGCTCCGCGTGGCGCGCAGCCACGTCTTTCCCGTGTCCACGACGCGCAGGCTGAACTGGCTCCAGTCGGGCTGCGCCGCGACGCCGTCGGGCACGGCGAGGTCGGCCGTGACCATCGCCGTCTTGCCGGCCGCGATCGCCTGCGAGACCGTCCCCATGTCGAACGTCTTCTGCCCGTCGACCTGGATGATCGAGAGGCCGAGCGACGCCGTGCCGTCGGTCGCGCCGAGGTTCGTCACCGGAATGGCGAGCTGGAGGCGTCCCGCCGCGACCACCGCGCTGATGCCCATCTTGCCGATGAGGAGAGTGTCCGTCTGCGGCTTGTCCGGCGTCCCGGTCGTGACGCGTGACGTCCCGCCACCCCCGCAGCCCGCCGTCCCGAACGCCGAGAGCCCGAGCAGGAGCGCGGCGATCGCCGCAGAGCTTGAAAATCCGTCGCGCATCGCGAACCTCCCGACGAAATTGCGCGTCACTCAAGCAACGGCCGCGCCACCGCGCACCGGCCCGCGAACCCCACGACGCGCGCGGCCTTCAGCGCGCCTGGGCGCGCGCGTCGCCGCGGTCCCGCCCGACGCCTTCGCGACAGGCATGTCGCACCCCCCTCACTTTCGCCGAAAGTGGATCGTCTCGCCGTGGTCGAGCAGCGCGATCCGGCGAGGCTCGTCGCCGGCGGCGGTGGGGCCGCCCACGGGGAGCTTGCGGTCGCGGGCGAGGCCGCGCAGCCAGGCGGCGGGCGCGTCGAGGGGCTCGTAGCTCAGCGGGAAGCTGCTGTGGGCGATGGGCACGAGCACGCGCGCGCCCAGGTCGTCGAAGGCCTGCAGGGCGTCGAGGGGCGAGAGGTGCTCGTCGCGGAAGACGGCGGGCTCGTAGCCGCCGATGGGGAGGATGGCGACGTCGGGGTGGAAGCGGCGGCCGATCTCGGCGAAGCCGGAGAAGTAGCCGGTGTCGCCCGCGAAGTAGAAGCAGGTGTCCTGGGCCTTGATGACGTAGCCGCAGGCGCCGCGGTGGCCGCTCCCGCCCGAGTGGCGGACGGGCACCGCGGTGATCTCGACGTCGGCAAAGTTGAAGATCGAGCCGGGGGCCAGCTCCTTGATGTCGAGGAAGCCGAGGCGCGCGACCAGCGGACCGCACCGCGGGGGGACGACGATGGGGACGTCCTTGAGCACGCGGCGGAGGCTGGCGGGCGAGAGGTGGTCGCGGTGGGCGTGGGAGACGAGGAGGAGGTCGACGTCGTCGACGTCGCCGGCGTGGATGCCGGCCTCCTTGGCGCGGCGGAGGCCGTAGAACGAGCGCTCGAAGAGCGGGTCGGTGAAGAGGCGCGTGCGCGCCGTCGTGATCATGACGGTGGCGTGGCCGACGAACGTGAGCGACGCCGTGCCCGCGGGGGGGCGCGGGATGGGCAGGGCAGGCACGAGCTCGGTGCCCGCGCCCAGGCGGCCGAGCGCGGTCGCGAGCCAGCGCAGCGACAGCGTCAGCGGCAGGGCGCCCCGCAGCGCGCGCCGGTGTTCCTCGTCGAGCTCGCGCCCGCGCTCGAACGCGCTGGGTTCGAGCCTTTTCCGGGCCTTGGGCGGTGACGCATCTCCCATGCGAGCGCGAATCCATGGTAAGCCAGGTCCTTCGATCGTGACGGCAAAAGACGGGCAGGGCAGCTCCCCCGCGCAGAGCCCCGTAGTCATCCTGGGCGGTGGTCTGACCGGTATCTCGACGGCGGTCCACCTGCGCTCGCCGTGGGTGCTCTTCGAGCGCGAGGCGCGCCTGGGCGGCCACGCGCGCACCGACGAGCACGACGGCTTCAAGTTCGACAAGACCGGGCACTGGCTCCACCTGCGCGACGCCGGGGTCAAGCAGCTGGTCAGCGAGATCCTGCCCGACCAGATGACGCCCATCGCGCGGCGCGCGAAGATCTTCTCGCACGGCGTGCTCACGCGCTTCCCGTTCCAGGCCAACCTGCACGGCCTGCCGCCCGAGGTGGTCAAGGAGTGCCTCATGGGCGTCATCGAGGCCAAGGTCCGGGGGGCCCTAGCCGCCAAGGACGACGCCAAGGACGAGCCGAAGAACTTCGAGGAGTACTGCCTGCGGCATTTCGGCGCGGGCATCTCGAAGCACTTCATGATCCCGTACAACGAGAAGCTGTGGGGCGTGCCGCCGCGCGAGATCACGGCGGCGTGGTGCTCGCGCTTCGTGCCGCTGCCCAACGTCGAGCAGATCGTGGCGGGCGCCGTGGGCGCGGGCCCGCCCGAGATGGGCTACAACGTCAGCTTCCTCTACCCGAAGGCGGGCGGCATCGAGGTGTTCGCGCGCGCGCTGCAGACGCGCATGCGCACGGATCACGGACGCGTCCACACGGGCACGAGCCCCGACCAGATCGACTGGCGGCGGCGCGAGGTCGTCGCGGGCGGCGAGCGCATCCCGTACCGCGCGCTCGTGGCGTCGATCCCGCTGCCCGAGCTGCTCAAGCGCATGCCCGACCTGCCGGCGGAGATCGAGCAGCACGCGTCGCGGCTGCGCTGCACGACGCTGCGCTACCTCAACATCGCGTCGCGCGCGAAGCCGCCCGCCGACTGGCACTGGATCTACGTGCCCGAGACGAAGTATCCCTTCTACCGCGTGAACGTCTTCTCTTCGGCCATGCCCACCATGGCGCCCGCGGGCAGCGCCTCGATCTGCGTCGAGATGTCCGACCGCGGCCCCATCGGCGAGGCGACGACGCGCGACTCCATCGCCGCGCTCGTGGCCGCGGGCGCGCTCACCTCCCCGGATGACGTCCTCTTCGCCGACCGCAAGGAGATCCAGTACGCCTATGTCGTCTTCGACGATCACTACTACGCCGCGACGCACGCCATCTTCTCGTTCCTCGAGGCCAACGCCATCTACCCGCGCGGCCGCTACGGCGCGTGGACGTACAACGCCATGGAGGACTGCGTGATCGCCGGGCGCGAGGTGGCGTCCTTGATCGACAGCACCGAGGCGGTGGCGCGATGAGCGATCGTCCGATCCACGTCTCGATCGTCATCCCCGTCTACAACGAAGAGGGCATCCTGCGGGGCTCGGTCCTCGAGTTGCAGGAGAAGCTGCGTCGCTTCAACTGGTCGTACGAGCTCTTGCTCTGCGAGAACGGCTCGCGCGACCGGACGGTCGAGCTCGGCAAGGAGATCGAGATCGAGCACCCCGAGGTGCGCTTGCTGCACGCAGGTCAGCCGAACTACGGCCTGGCCATGAAGATGGGCATCCTCGAGGCGCGCGGCGAGTACGTGATCTGCGACGAGATCGACCTGCTCGACACCGAGTTCTACGCGCGCGCCATGGCGCTGCTCGAGCGCAGCGACACGGAGATGGTCGTCGGCTCGAAGGCCATGGTGGGCTCGAACGACCAGCGGCCGCTGTTCCGGCGCGTCGCCACGCGCGTGTACAACGGCATGCTGCGCCTGACCTGCCACTTCCCCGGCACGGACACGCACGGCCTCAAGGCCTTCCGGCGCGCGGCGCTGCTCGAGACGGCGCGGCGCTGCCAGCTCGACCGCGACGTCTTCGCGAGCGAGTTCGTCATCCGCGCCCACCGGGAAGGGAAGAAGGTCATCGAGATCCCCTTCGCCGTGCGCGAGAAGCGGCCGCCATCGATCCGTCTCGGCAAGCGCGTGCCGCACGTCCTCAAGAGCGTCGCGAAGCTCGCGATCTCGGTCCGCAACAACCAGGAGTGAGCCATGAGCAGCGACGACCGCGTGCCGCGCGTGATCGACATCGACGCCGAAGCGACGGCGGCGAACGAGAACCGCCCGTCTCACGGTCAGACGATGCCCCACGCCTCGGTCGACTGGATGGCCGGCTACGACGAGGGCCGCGCCCGCGGCGGCGCCGAGATCCTCGAGGCCCTCGAGGGCGCGCTCGTGTCCGTCGGCGTCGCGGAGGACGTCGCCAAGATGATCGTCGCGCGGGTGCGCACGCGGGCGGAGAAAGCTCCGAAGTAGCAGGCTCGGCCCCTCACCCCGACCCTCTCCCCTGCGGGGAGAGGGGGTACGATCGTCCGAGAAGGGTACGGATCGTCCGAGAGGGGTACGGATCGCGGGAGAGGCGCCGGGGTCAGCGGGAATCTGTCCCCCTCTCCCGTCCGCGGGAGAGGGTGGGGGTGAGGGCGGCAGGTCTCGCCAGCGCCCGCTCGAAGACTCGCAAGCGCAACAGTGCCAGTTCAAGATCGGCCC
>Ga0265339_10003530_pt1 | contig 10931 bp, 8 predicted proteins | sample 4CB219metaG_FD_202085 | JGI IMG/M metagenome (GOLD analysis project Ga0265339, IMG submission 202085) | Rhizosphere microbial communities from Carex aquatilis grown in University of Washington, Seatle, WA, United States - 4-CB2-19 metaG | ecosystem: Host-associated > Plants > Roots > Rhizosphere...
CGAAGGAAGATTTTCCCCAACGATGGCGGCTGCCGCATCGCTCAACCCCAGCACAAGTATTGAGATAGAAATTATCTGAGGAATGGTATCCCAGCAAAGGAGTACAAGAATTAAGAACGAGAGCGGGTAGTAGACTGTCCCGTAAGACCGCCTGTTCGTGCCGTGGATTCCTTTCAAGAGGCCGAATTCAATAGCGGCAAAATTAACAGAAATAAAAATGATTGCGAGAAGAATGGCGGGGATACCTGACTCGAATATCTTCGGCGCAAAGAAGATGAGAACGCCGGTGGAAATATGGACGAGTTTCCTCGTTACCTCGGGCGACCAGCGCAGTGCCTTCCTCACAAGCTCGGCTGCTGCGATAAACGATCCCAATCCTAAAAAGATCAGAAAGAAAACTATCCATTCAGAATTCGACGGCGGGGAAAATAGATGCATGCGCGGCTGCTATTGTGTTGACGGGGCGGCGTGAACAGCCGTGTGTTCCATGATTTCGCACAACAACACGTCCATCACTAATTTGGGATCTGTAGCGGAGGATTTCAGTTCCCGGTCGGCGCGGGTAAGAGCAAGAAAAGCGTTTTCTACAGCAACGGGAGAATAGCGGCGAAGCTGCGAGAGGTACTCCTTAATAAAAAAGGGATTGATCCTGACCGCACCCGCCAATTCGAATTCCGATCCTGCCGCGGCATGAAGCTCGCGAAGTTTTGCCATGATAATGAAATGGCGGGTGAGCATAACAATGATTAATTGCGGCGATTCTCCGCTGTCCAGCATTCGCTCGACAATTTCGATTGATCTGGAAATATTCTTTTCGCCGACCATCTTCGTCAATTCGAAAACGGTGAATTCCTTCGAAATGCCGACGACGGCTTCAACATCTTCCACTTCGATCGCCGGTTTCGACCCGACGGCGATCAATAGTTTATCTATTTGATTTGAGATTTCGCGGAGCGAATTTCCGACGTACGCCTGCAGAAGCTCAGCCGCTTCCGGCGTCATAGTCCGCCGCAGCTGCGCAACACGGCGCTGAATCCATCCCGGTATCTCATTATCATACAAACGGCTGAATTCGCCGCCGACAGAATTCTTTTTCAACAGCGGGTACGGTTTCTTGCGCGCATCGGGTTTCGATGCAATCAGTATCAGGCTTGTCGACGGCGACGGGTGTTCGAGATAGGGTTCAACCAGTTCTTTGTTCGAGACGCGGTCGAAATCTTTCACAATGACGACCCGCCGTTCCGCCATCATGGGAAAAGAGGAAGCAATGGAAACGATATCTTTTCCGTTTACTTCACTTCCATGAATAATGTCAAGGTTGAAACCCTTGGTCGCGGGGTCAACACCTTCGGCAACGACGGCATCGACAATTTCATCAATAAGAAAATCCTCGTCGCCGAAAAAAAAATAGACCGGCGCAAATTCCTTCTTCCTAATGGAAGAAAGAAACGTATCGACTGAGATTTTTACTTTCCCGCTTTTGGCCATACCAGAAAGAGCGTTCTTTTACTTAATAGTCACTTTCTCAATCACCACTTTTTGGATTGGATTATCATTGCGGTCCCGCGGTACCGCAGCGATTGCATCCACAACGTCCATGCCCTTAATCACTTTTCCAAAAACGCTATATTGGCCGTCTAAGAATGTTGCGGGAGCGACGGTAATATAGAATTGGCTGCCGTTTGACTTACGCGCCGGATTAACCTGATCTCCCTGACGCGCTGCGGCAATAACGCCCCTGTCATGCGTCAAACCAATCTCGGCGTCGATCGTGTACCCCGGTCCGCCAAGACCGTCGTTCGAACGGTCGTCGTCTTTTGAATTTGGGTCGCCCCCTTGGATCATAAATCCTGGAATCACGCGATGAAATGTTGTTCCGGCATAAAATCCTTCTTTTGCAAGTTTACGGAAATTTGCCGCGTGTTTCGGCGCTTTATCGTCCGCCAGTTGAACGGTGATGTCGCCCAGCGATGTCTTAATCACAACAAGACCGTGAGGTTCCTTCGTTGTCGCCACAGTTGATTTTCCTTTCTTTGTCGATTTTTTTTCCTGGCTGACGGAAAAAGCGGAAAGAAGAACTATTCCACAGAGGAAAAGGATTAATGATTTCATTGCGTTGTTCCTATGGATATTCTAATATGAAAACAAATGGTAAATGTTGGACCGCTTTTCACGGAATGCAAACGCATCAAAACTTTTCGAGACTCTCCTAAAAATAATATATCACACCAAAACTAAGGCCGACGGCAAACATCGACAGCGATGCTGATTGTCCGTTGTTTTGTAATACGGCGCCGTTGACGCCTTTCACTTTTCCGAGCAACTCCCATCGCATATCTCCGCCGATGTACCCGTACATATGATCGTCAAAAGCTGTTTGGCCTACGACTTGAACTTTGAATCCAACGCCGTGAGCGGAATAGGTTGAGTCCGTACCGTATAATGACGACTTTTGTTCAATGGAGCCGGTGTGGTAGCCTATTCCGCCGCCAAGTTTTATGAAATATCCTTTGCCCGGCACGACATAGTGGACCATTACCGTCGGCATGTGGAGGCTGTAAAATATAGTATAGGTTCCGGCATCATCGAGTGTAGGAAGATTATACGATTTGAACAGGTAAGAATATTCCAAAGCACCGCCCCACTCGACACTCAGAGGAAATTCCGCTCCGCCAAAGAACTCGACGTTGGTCCCAAAATCAGTTACCTGCTGCGGCAAGCCCGGAAGAGTGTTGAGATATTTCACCAGTCCCGGTGCAGCCGTGATCGCAATGCCCATACCGCCGTACATTGAAAAAGTGTTTGCCCGTTCCTTCGCCCCGTTATCCTCCTGCGACGCAGACTGAGCGTACGAACCATCGGCGGAACACAACACCATGACGACGACAGTGACAACTTTCAATGCGGCAACAGGCGGTTTAGATCTCAACGGGGAGCCCGCTCTCGAGCGATTCGATAATTTTAAAGGTCGTTCGCGTCGTTGCGACGAGACTTTGAAACGGGATGAGATCTTTTGCGAGATGCACTGAGTTGATAAATTCTTCGACCTCAGCCTTATGTCCTTTTTCAACGACCGGCGTATCCTGAACTTTGCGTGCCCCTCCGTGATATGTTTCCAACGACTTGAAGTTGTCGATTATTGCGGTTTTGCCTCCTGAAAAAATTTCAATGCGCTCTTTTGAGACAGCGGAGTCTCCGTTTGCAAGATACGTAATAACTCCAACCGAACCGTTCGCGAACCGAATCGTTATTGCCACATTGTCGCTTTGCGACCGTTCTCCGCTCAGCGAGAGGGACTGTGCAAAAACATGCGTCGGATCACTATCAACGAGATATTGCATCGTATCGATGAAATGGCATACCTCGCCGATGATTCTCCCGCCTCCTTCTGCAGGATCCTGTGTCCAATGCTCCTTCGGTATGAAGCCGGCATTCACGCGATAGTTGATGAGCATCGGTTCGGGTGCACCCGCAAAAAAGGCCTTCGCCCCGCGCACCGAAGGCGAAAACCTCCGGTTAAACCCGACCATAAACCGAAGGTGGGATTGTTTCTTGGCTGCGTCATGGGCTTTAATGATTTCGGAAAGCTCTCTCTCGTTAAGAGCAAGGGGCTTTTCCACAAACACATGCTTATGATGTTTCATTGCCTGCACACACAACGATGCATGAAGGTTGTGGCGAGTTGCGATGAATACCGTGTCGATTTCTTGCGATGCGAAAATCTCTTTCGGATCAGTTGTTGCAAATTCAAAACCGAATTTCCGCGCGACATTCTTTGCATTCAAACCGTTGGAAGTGCACACACCCTTCAATGTTACGGCTTTGGAATTGATGAACGGTATGAGCAAGCTTTGAGCAAAACTTCCTGCGCCGATAAAACCGACGGAAAGCGTGCCTTTTGATTCATGCGGCGGCGCAACCGAAACATAATTGGGGAAGGTTTTGCCCTCGTGCGGATATTCCAACAATACACCGATGTAACGCTCTTTTGTTCCCCGAGCGATCATCGCATACGCTTTCAGAGCTTCCGCAATGGGAAATGTGTGTGTCGTCAGCTTTTCGACGTTGACCTTCTTCGCATGCACAAGCCGAACAAACTCCTCCATATTCCGCCTCTCGGTCCAGCGTACAAACCCTACCGGATAATCCTGTCCTTTCTCTTCGTACGATGCATCGTATCGTCCAGGTCCGTACGACCGCGATATGCTGAAATTCAGTTCTTTCATGTAGTACGGCTTGCGAGGAATAGAGATACCAACATCCCCGACAAGAACAACGCGCGCTTTGTCGCGTGCGATCTCGCCTGCAAGCTCCACGGGGTCGCTGCTCTTCGTTGCCGCGGTGATGATGATTGCATCCGCTCCAAGTCCATGTGTCTGGGATTGAATATCGGTCATCAATCCTCTCGATGTTCGAGGAAATGCGGCATCGGCACCGAGAGATTTTGCGAGCGCAACGGAGCGCGGGTCAATATCGATCCCGATGACCGAACATCCGGCGGCTTTCAATATCTGGACCGTCAACTGTCCGACAAGGCCAAGACCGATGACCGCGACCGTTTCTCCCAGCGTAGGCGCTGTCTGTCGTACACCCTGAAGCGCAATTGCGCCGACCGTGGTGAAAGCAGCCTCCTGCATCGAAAGTCCCGCCGGAACTTTTACGCAAAGATTTTTCGGCACGAACAATACTTCGGCGTGGTTTGCCGAACTGCCGCCGCAAGCAACCCTGTCTCCAACCGCAAAATCATCGACATCCCCCGCAACTCCAATAACCGTCCCCGCCGAGCTGTATCCGAGCGGACCGAACGCCTCGAGCTTGGTCATCACTTTTCTGTACACATTCATGACGCCTTGCTGCCGCATCTGTTGGAGGACAAGCTTCACCATGTCCGGATTCGACCGCGCCTTGGAAAGCATGCTCTCTTTCCGTTTTTGAACGGATGACCGCTCCGTGCCGGCACTGATCAACGAATACTCGTTGCGGACGATGACGCCGCCGTTCTTCAAGGCCGGCACCGGCACATCCTCGACATGCATCGTTCCTTTCTTCATTTCCTGCGAAACCTGTTTCATACGTCACACCTTTATGCTACTCCCCCGATGATTTTATCCTGCATCCTTTACAATTTCAGTAACACGAATATGGTCTCTAAAGAAATAATAGAAACCTACGACCACCATCAGCAACGCGGCGACTTCATGTGTGAGAATTGAATAACTCAACGCGGTTACGGCGTCAACATGATACAATTGGGTAAGGGTATAGGACGTGAACGAATGGTACGTTCCAAATCCGCTCGGTGTCGGGACGGCAAAGGCAACGGTGGACACAACAAGCAATATTGCGGCAGAGCCGAAATCAAGCGAGTGATTGGCCATCGCGCTGAAAGCAAAAAACGGAATATAGACCAACAACAGGTAGAGTCCTTGGGTAATATAGCTTGTGATGATGATCATGACGAACTGCCCGGGGTCCTTGGCGACAGCAAAACCGCTTATAAGCAGTTCAAAAATCTCCTCGATTTTCCCGCGGATTTTTTCCGGAAGAAACACCAGGCTTTTCTTTATGAGGGAAAAGATATATTCCGCCTTGAAAAAAAGGAGGATAAAAAAGAGAAATGCGCATACTGAGCCGCCGAGGAAGTACGGTTCGATCGAGGCAAATGAAGGGAACAACTCGGCAAACGAGTCGGAATAGAAAAACATCACCGCAAGCAGGATGGAAAAAAAGGTGATGATGTCGATAATGCGTTCGATGATCACGGTGCCGAATACCGCGGTTTTTGAAATCCCCTCAAGCTTTCCAAGTGTGTATGGCCGCACAATCTCGCCCACGCGCGGCAAAAAATTATTGACCATATACCCGATCATCACCGCGGAGAAAGAATTCCGGAGCGTGACGTTTTTCTTGATGGGCATGAGAAGATATTGCCACCGCCACGCGCGGACGATATGGCTGAGAAGGTTTCCGACGATGAGATAAAAAATCCACACAAAGTGAACCTGCGTCAGCGAAACCCAAATAGCATCAAAATCCTGGCCGCGAAATGCAAGGTACATGAACAGCGCCGTAACGAGAAAGCTGACAGCATACCGAATGTACGTTTTAGACTTGTTCATGGGGAATAACCAGCAATGATATAGTTTGAACAGTGATGCCGCAACTCATAGTATGTCGCACGCGTTTATCACGAAATTGTGTCAGTTGCCAAGAATGAACATCATGGTATCAATGAGGCACAGAGCGTCCGTTGGAACGGAGGTCGACAACCTCGACATGTTCCGGAACGACAAAAGTAAAGCGTTCATCCGGAATTCCGGTATTGGGCCGAAAATCCTTCAACGAGTAAAACGTCCGCGTTTCGTTCATGTCGATGTACTCGACGCCGCGGATACTCCAATCCGTGTCATCAATCCACACTTTGAGTGATTTCAAATATTTGGCAACGCCGGATTTCGGCGAAAGTTTCAAAGTGTACGCAGCATGGATATCCGCCCCATTGTCATCGACGAGCGTAGCGCGGAAATTCTTGGGAAGTCCCACGAGGAATTTTTCGGGGGAAAATGAATCCGGAGTTTCCTTGTACAAATCGATGAGCACTTGCTTGTTGACCGGAGAATACACCCAAACAGTTGCACCGTCGGTCACAAGAATTTGCTCCTGCGACTCGATGCGGTATTTGTTCCCCTTCTTCATCATGACTGTTCCGGTATACGTTTGCTCAATTTTGGCGTACTTCAATGAAACGGTCTGGGTAAAACCGACGGATGCGTCGTCTATTTTCGAATATGCTTCCTGCACTTTTTCGAGAACTTCAGCAGCGCCTAGCTTTGCCTTCTGGCCGGAATGCAGCCGCGCAACCGGGGCGTGCACCACCGTCAGCACTATGAAAACGGCCAACGTTCGCATCATCATATGAGACTCCTTAGAATGGCTTCAAGTTCTGCTTCGCTTTCGACAAGCACTTCCCGCGCTTTGCTTCCGTCGAACTGTCCGACAATTCCCGCGGCTTCAAGTTCGTCGACCAGCCGCGCAGCCCGGGAATAGCCCACTTTGAGACGCCGCTGCAATAGAGAAACAGACCCCTGCTGATGACGAACAATTGTGCGCGCCGCTTCCTGAAACAACTCATCCCGCTCCCCGCCGCTTGAACTCATGGAAGCACGCTGTTTTTCCAACACCGACGGCAATTCAAACGGCCTGCTGTATCCTCTCTGCCTGCCGATGTGGTCGACGATCGATTCAACTTCGTCGCTCGAAATGAACGCGTTCTGGATACGGATCGGTTTCGGGCTGGACGACGGCATGTAGAGCATGTCGCCGTTGCCGAGCAGCTGCTCGGCGCCGTTCATATCGAGAATTGTGCGCGAGTCGGTTTTGGATGATACCTGGTATGCAATGCGGGCCGGAAAATTCGCCTTGATAACACCCGTGATGACGTCGACCGAAGGGCGCTGCGTAGCAACAACGAGATGAATCCCGACGGCTCGCGCAAGCTGCGCGAGGCGCGTGATCGGTTCTTCCACTTCGCGGGCTGCCGTGATCATCAAATCGGCAAGTTCATCGATGATGATCACGATATACGGAAGCTTCCTGTGTTTAAATGTATCCGAATCCTTCAACCGTCCCGATGTGATACGTTCGTTGTAGTCGGCAATGTTCCGTACGCCGGCATGAGCAAGTTTATCGTAGCGCTGTTCCATCTCAAGCTCGACGGCTTTCAGTGCAAGCACCGCGTTCTGCGGCATCGTAATAATTTTTTCGTCGACGTCTTTTGAAACGGCAAGATAATGATGTTCAAGTTTTTTGTAGAGGCTGAGCTCGATTTTTTTCGGGTCGATGATCAGAAACTTTACCTCCGACGGATGAAGCCGGTAGAGAATGCTCGCAAGGATCGTATTAATCCCGACGCTTTTTCCCGAGCCGGTAGAACCCGCGATAAGGAGATGCGGCATCTTGGACAAATCATCGACATAAACTTCGCCGGAGATTGTTTTTCCCATGGCAAGCGGGAGCGCCGCCTGCGCATCGCGGAATTTTGCCGAATTGATGATGCTTCGGATCGTCACCAACGACGGCTTGTGATTCGGTATTTCAACGCCCACGGTACCTTTGCCCGGAATCGGTGCTTCGATCCGGATTCCTTTTGCCTGCATGGCAAGAGCGAGGTCATTCGCCAGATTGACGATTTTCGCGACTTTAACGCCCGTCGCCGGAACAAGCTCATACAACGTCACCACCGGACCCGGCGTAACGCTGACATTCGCCACCTCGACATCGAAGTCGGCAAGTTTTGCTCGCAGCAGCTCTGCGTTGGCCTTCAATTCCGCGTCATCGATCGTCTCGGCCTGGCGCTGAGAGTTCAGCAAGTCGACCGAGGGGAACACGTAGTCGATTTCTTCATCCTGAACATCCCGCTCGTCCAAACCGACCTCTTCTTCGCGCACCATTTCCTTGATATCCAGCGGCGTTTCCTCTTCTGTCTCCGTTGAGGCTTTCCCGGCAGGTTCTATTCTATCGTCAGCGTCATTCGCCGCCGGCGCATCTTCGGCGGCCGTCGTCTGTTCTTCCCGCGTCGAAAAAACATTAAGTCTTGCGGCACGTTCCGGCTTTGCCAAGACTTCTTCTGCCGGCCGTTTAACTTCGATCATTGCCTTCTGCTTCTCTTTCTCCGCGGCATGAATAGCCCTCTGTGCCTTCCACCGTTCGAGCGCGCCGGTCATTGCCGAAGCGATCGCCACAAAAAAATTCTTCACGCGTTCGGATGTTACATGAAGGTCCAAATCAATCGCAAGCGTCACGATAACAAAGAGGAGAGAAACGGTAACGATAATTCCCCCCGCCGAACCGATTAATTGCCTTAAGACGGATGAAAGGAAAGCACCGACCGCGCCGCTCCATTGCGGCGAAAGGTCTTCGGACATCCCGACCAGCCTCAGAAGTCCGCACAGCGTCGACCAGAGGACAACGATGGCGAGAACGTAATTTGTGAAATAGACTAAACGGCGAAGATCGCCTCGGCGGAGCGTCATCCATCCCCATGCGATGAACAAAAAAGGCAGGACGAAAATGGCGTAACCGATCGTTGAATTGATGAGAAAGTTCGACGTGATCGCCCCGACCAATCCCAGCCAGTTGTGTGTGCTGTTCGCTTTTTCCTGAATCAGCGGATCGTTGGTAAAAATTTTGTAGAGCTGCGAGAAGGCAACATCTCCGCTTGCTTCGTCGGCGGGAGAATACGATACGAGGCAAAGAAGGATGAGAACACCCAGCACCATGACGAGGAATGAGCCGATCTGCTTGTTACGGCTGAATTTTTTCCCCTCGTTGTTTTTTTTCCGGCGGGGGGCCGGCTGATCAGTTGAGATTGAGGTGTCGTCCATTGAAAAAAATTTCTTATCCCTCTTGAACATCAAGAGTAATGGAGTGCTTGGCTTCTTCCTTCTTCAACTTAATAACGTTGCCGATAAGGAGGGGCAGCACTGGAATGGAATCGACGTTCACGCATGTCTTAAGGTCGTTTTCGAAACCGATGTCAACAAGAAACTTTCCATGGTCGGAGCTTTTCGCCATCTTGAGAAGATTCTTGCCGACAGTCTTGTAGAGTACCTGTGCGGCTCCGGCTGCATCATTCAGTTCGACGGTGATCGGTGCATCTTCGACGAGTATCTTCACGAGCATGCCAACGCAGACAGCATCTTCCATGCTAAAAAGCTGCTTCTCGCCGGCGCAAACGATGGAAAAATCCTCGCCTGCCTGACGGATAAAATCGGCCACAAGCGAAACGTTGATAAAACCGCCGACCGCCATGCGCTTGGCGTACTTTGCCTTCACCATCGCGGAGGACCCGTTCGTCGTGCAAAAAATAATAGACTTCCCTTTCACCGCTTCTTCCGTATACTCGCTGGGAGAATTTCCTAAATTGAAGCCGGTAATAATTTTTCCGTTCCGCTCTCCGCCGCGAAGAACAACATCGCCAAAAAGATTTCCGGAGACTTTCACTGCCGATTCGACGGAACCGACCGGGATAATTTCGCGCGCCCCGTTGTTCAGGGCCGTCACGATGGTCGTGCTCGCCCTCAACACGTCGATAACAATAACATTTTTATCGCGCAGCTGCATCTCATCGACTTGAGCCGGAGAAAAATACACGTCAATTTTCATCACAACACCTTGTTTCTGTAGTCATTGGCAACGCCCCCATGCAATCGTGTTCAGGTCTTAGGTTTGGAACATTTGCTGTAAAAAATGATGTTTACTCCATACTTCTGAATAATCAGGAAAGCTTGCCTCTCGCAAATCCCGAAGGAATGGCTTCGCCAGTCGCTAAGGCGCAAAGTATATTAAAAATGAATCTTATGCGTCTTTGCGCCTTTGCGTGATACTATTTTTCAGATGTTTCTTCTCACTTCTTAGCTCTATTTTTTCAGAAATGGCAACGCTGTAATCTTACCTTGAACCGATTTCCCTCGCACATCAATGTGGACCGTATTGCCGGTCGAGCAATGTGCGGCATCGACATACCCCATCGCAATACCTCTTTCCAGGGATGGGGAGAACGTGCCGCTGGTGACCGACCCAACCTGTGTCCCGTTCGAGCTGATTGCGTATCCGTGGCGAGCGATGGCTTTCTCTTCAATTTCGACTCCCACAAGCATTCTTTTCACACCCTCGGCCTTCACTTTTTCCAATACAGGCCTGCCGATAAAATCTCCTTTTTTGAGTTTTGTAATCCAGCCGAGGCCCGCCTCGAGCGTATTCGTAGTTTGGTCGATATCGTTTCCGTACAGGCAGTATCCCATCTCAAGCCGCAAGGTATCGCGCGCGCCGAGCCCAACAGGCGTAATGCCGCAATCTTTGCCTGCCTTGAAGAGCGCACTCCAAACATTCTCGGCATACGCCGGGGAAAAGTAAATCTCAAAACCGAGCTC
>Ga0265339_10003533_pt1 | contig 10928 bp, 9 predicted proteins | sample 4CB219metaG_FD_202085 | JGI IMG/M metagenome (GOLD analysis project Ga0265339, IMG submission 202085) | Rhizosphere microbial communities from Carex aquatilis grown in University of Washington, Seatle, WA, United States - 4-CB2-19 metaG | ecosystem: Host-associated > Plants > Roots > Rhizosphere...
ACCACGTTCCGCCCGCGCCGGGGCGGCTGGGCGCGGCCCCGCAGGGCCGCCATCGCCAATAATCGCGCCTCTGCACACTCTATCTGTTTTTGATTGAACAGTTTAACCTTCATTCTGGCTAGCACGCCAGAATTCACCCCAAAGTGCACCGTTTATTGTGCAGAATTGGGCTGGGAGTCAAGCTGGGAATGGGGTCCACCGACAACAATATTCGTAATCTATTCGCCATGGGCGCGGCCATCCCGCCTCCGCCGACTCCTGTATCCGCCATCACAGACCGGGTTCCCCCACTCCCCTACCATCAATTCGTGGATGTAAGTGTGCCCGCCACTCGGCGGGCATCGTCATCTATTACGCAAGGGAGCCCGGAAATGCCAATGAAACCCAGCTCGAAGAAGCCCCGGCAAAGAAGGCGTGCAATTCACTGCACTTTTAGTGCGTAACCCAATCATTCCATAAGACATCGCCGTTTTTTTATTTCGCGCGTCCCCACCGCCCGCCGCACCCCAAAATAAAGAAGGCCGCCCCAAGGCGGCCTCTCTACAACTAGCCTTGTTTCAGTAACTTACTGGTTGGCGCCAGCGACCGCCCCGGCCGGGCTTGGGGCGCCCTGCACCGGCGTTACCGCCGCCGTCGCCTGGGTCGGCTTGTCCTGGAAGTAGTTGTGATCCATCAGGTTACGGTAAAAGTCGCCGGTCAGCTCCGCCGCCCGCGGCCCAAAGGTCGGCCGCCCGCCTTCAAGGAAGAACACCGTCACCAGGCTGCCCTGAGGCCACTGCGAAAACGAGGCAAACCACCCAAACCGGGTGCCCTCATTCGAGCAGGTCCCCGTCTTGCCGAAGACCGGGAACTCCGTGAAGCTGGCCCGCAGCCTGCGCGCGGTGCCGTATTCAACCGCGCCGGCCATGCCGTCCTCGATGTCCGGTAAGTACTGTGCAATGTTCAGCGAGCGCTTGACGCGCGGCGCGAAAGCGGCAATCTCCTCAGGGGTGGTGGGATGCTGCAAGTAATAGAGGGTGCCGCCATTAGCCAGCGCTGCCACGTAGGCGCCGAGCTGAAGCGGAGTCATCGAGACGCCCTGCCCGAAGCTGCACATCTTGCCTACACCGCCCTCGGCTTCGGAAATCGGCTGATCGGGATACTCGCCCAACTGCTCACCCTCAATGTGCCACCCGGCCAGCTCACCCAGCCCAAACTCATTGGCGTAGTGCTTGACGCGCTCAAAGCCCAGCTCGCGGCCAAGCTCCTCAAAGTAAAGGTTATTGCTCTTGGCCAGCGCCTGGGTCATGTTCATGCGGAAACCGGAGAGCTGGACCATGGTGTCGCGCGTGACCAGGCCCTCGGATAGAGCGGCCATGGCAACGGTCAGCTTGATGGTGGAGCAAGGCTCGGCTCCGGGTGAGAGCGCCAGCTTCTGATTCACCATGGCCAGGATGCGCCCGTTCGAGGGGTCAATCACCACTGCGGTGCCGTTCATGTCGCCGAGTGCATCCATGGCCGCCTGGCGGACGATCGGGTCTTCGCCGGTGGTGATGTCGCCGGTAAGTTCATCGGCCGTGGCAAATGAACTGGCGGTGAAGCGCTCGTAGTAGCGATGGCGGCGGGCATGAAGGCTGACGCGGCGTATGGTTGCGGAGCCGTTGCCGGCATTGGCAGTCGTGCGCCCGCTGCGGCCATGCACGGATGCGGGCCTTGCCGCGTGAGCGGCAGCGGATGTCCCGGCATGATGTACGGAAGAAGCTGTGGCGTGATGGATGGCGTGACGCCGGGCGTGATGCGTTTCGACCAGATGCTGCGAGCGGGTGTGATGTGCGGTAGTGTGTGCCGTATCCAGGACAGCCGCATGAGCCGCCCCCGAACCTACCAGCGCAATGCTAGAAATTAAAGCAAGAAGCAGTCTCATCCAGCCAGCATCCCTTCAAGATCGGATTCACGACCTGCGACGACCCCCTTCGGGCGACGCACCATAAAATGTGGGCCAATCGGCCATGATCCGGAGCCAACTGCGATGCAAGTTCCCATCCAAAAGGCGGAGGGACACATTAAAGGCGAAGTATGAGCGAATGAATCGCCCAATTCGCCCCAAAAGAACCCAAGGGCCCGGCGCTCGTCTTACAACTTTCTGGAGAGCTTATGTCGAATATACAGTCAATTTGCTCCAGCGCAAGCTGAATCCCTGTGATGCCGGTCACTCAGCTTCTTTAGTTGGAGGTGACCAAAAAGTCTTGCGCTGCCTGAACCGCGAGAAAACCTTTTGGCCACCCCTATTATGGAACTCGCATGCCGATTCGACCAACCCGGCATACCGCAACTTAAAACTGCATCCGCCGCATGAATGCCGGCACTTCAAGGTCGCGCTCCATCTCTTCCGGCTTTTCAGCAAACAAGCTCCCCGCGGCGGGACGCTGCTCTTCCGCTGCCGCAGCCAGGCGAACGCCGTTGCCGAGATCGGTAGCGTAGTCGCGCGGCAGTGGCTTGAATGCAGACTCCTCTGAGATTTCAGCGAAACGCGGCCGTGCCGGCATCTGGTCCGCAAAGAGCTTTTCAAAGCGCTCAGTTTCCGATGCCGCCGCCACCGCTGGCTGCGCCGAAGCCGTTGCCGCGGCAAAAACGGGTCCTTCGTCCTCGTCCTCGCACACCTCTTCCATTTCATCGTCTTCGCTCATAAAGCGCGGAGCGGGAGGGGAGGGTGGTTCGGAAGGCGCCGCCTTGCCAGCCGGTGAAGGCGCTTCCACCAGGGTCACGACAGCGATGGGCTCCCGCATCCAGTTGTCCGCGGCAAGAACGGGCACGGATACCACCGGCGTTTCCTCAACGGTGAGCATGCGGGCGCGGCGCTCCGGCATCTGGTCACGGAAGCCGGTGGCGATAACGGTAATCTTGACTTCATCGCCCATCTTCTCGTCGAGCACGGCTCCGAAGATGATGTTGGCGTCTTCATGCGCGGCTTCCTGGATGAGGGACGATGCCGCGTTGACCTCGCTGAGCTTGAGCGCGCTGGAGCCGGTGATGTTGATGAGGATGCCGCGGGCGCCGTCGATTGCGCCGGCCTCAAGCAAGGGCGAAGCCATGGCTGCCTGCGCGGCTTCCACGGCGCGGTCCGCGCCGGAGCGCACGGCGGTGCCCATCACCGCGTGGCCCATGCCGGCCATGGTGGTCTTCACGTCGGCAAAGTCGCGATTGATGATTCCGGGGATGGTGATGATATCGCTGATGCCCTGCACGCCCTGGCGAAGCACGTCGTCGGCAATGCGGAACGACTCGAAAAATCCGGCGTCCTTGGCCACGGCGAGGAGCTTCTCATTGGGGATGACGATCATGGTATCGACGCTGTCCAGCAGTTCTTTCAGGCCGCGCTCCGCCTGCTGCATGCGGCGCTTGCCCTCAAAACCGAACGGCTTGGTGATGACGGCGACAGTCAGGATGCCCATCTCACTGGCGAGCGAGGCGATGACGGGCGCGGCGCCGGTACCGGTGCCTCCGCCGAGGCCGGCGGTGACGAAGACCATGTCAGCACCTTCAAGGGCCTCGATGATTTTTTCAGAATCCTCAAGGGCGGCGCGGCGGCCGACGTCGGGGTTGGCGCCGGCTCCGAGGCCGCTGGTGAGGCGCACGCCGAGCTGCAACTTGATCGGCGCCTGGCAGTTCTTCAAGGCCTGCACGTCCGTGTTGGCGGCGATGAACTCGACGCCTTCCATATGCGCCTGGATCATGCGGTTGACCGCATTGCCGCCGCCGCCGCCCACGCCGATGACCTTGATTCGAGCGCCTCGCGGACTCTCCTCGTGAAACTGAATCCGTATCTCCCCAGCCTGCGTCGTTTGCTCCATGTTGGTTCCCGCCTCCTGACCCTTTTCTAGAAACTCGCTGCAAAAATGGCTTTGAGCTTGGCTCGCAGAGTGTTGCTTTCAGCAGCGCGCGTCACGCGCGTTCGATGCGCGTACAACAGCATGCCAATGGCCGTGGCGAATCCCGGGTTGGCGATCTCGCCCGGCATATTCGACAAGCGGACCGGCATGCCCGTACGCGCGGGCACCCTCAACTGACTTTCAGTAACATCGAGCATTCCGGGGAGCATGGCGCCTCCGCCGGTGAGTACGCATCCGGCGCCGAGAGCATCCACCACGCCACCCTGGCGCAGGCTCTCGCGGATGAAATAGAGGAGCTCGCGGGCGCGCGGCTCCAGGATCTCAGCCACGGACCGCAGGCTCAGCATCTGCGCCTGCGGATTGGCGATCTCGATCTCGGCATTCTGCGGAACCGCGGTAACGACCGCATGGCCATATTGGCGCTTCAACTTTTCCGCGTTGGCCAACGGCATCTGCAGTCCCACGGCGAGATCGTTAGTGAAATGCGCGCCGCCGATGGGAACCGAGCCCGTGTGCGCAACCGCACCCTCAAAGAAGACCGCCAGGTCGCTGGAGTGAGCGCCGATATCGACCAGGCAGACACCCAGCTCGCGCTCGTCGGCCGACAGTGTGGATTCAGCGGCAGAAATGGACTCGAGCACCGCCTCGGTAACTTCAAGCCCGGCGCGATTGGCGCAGGTAACGGTGCTTTGCAGGGCTGAGCCGGAGCAGGTGGCGATGTGCAGATCCACTTCAAGGCGCGCGCCTATCATGCCCATGGGATCGAAGATGCCGGGCTGATCGTCAACGATGAACTGGCGCGGAAGCAGGTGAAGAATCTCGCGGTCAGGCGGGCGCTCAACGGCGCGGGCCCGTTCCACCGCGGTGCGCACATCCTCGCGGGTAATCTCGCGCATGCGGCTGCCGAGATCGAACCCGCCATTGGTGTTGAGGCCGCGGATGTGCGGGCCGCCGACGCCGACCACGCATTCATCTATATTGGTGCGGGCCACGCGCTCAGCGTGCTCCACCGCAGCCTTGACCACGCGCACGGCCGGTCCAAGTTCGGCGATCATGCCCTTGCGCATGCCGGCGGAATCGAACGATGCATGGCCGCGATAGCGCAAAACGTCCTCGTTCAGATCGGCGACAAGCACGCGCGTGTTGGCGCTGCCAATGTCAAGCACGACGATCAGGTTGTCCGGCTTCTGGCTCATCCTGTTCTCACTGTCCCGATCCTGCGTTGGCGCGGTGGTTCTTTGCACGGCGCAGCGCGGCCGTGTGCCTGGCATCTGCCTGTCTCTTGTGCTCCCTTGCCCTGTTCTGCGCCGCACTCTTTGCGGCATTGCTGTTCGTTTTTGACTTGCCGGTCTCTGACCCGTCCGCGTCTGTTGCGGTCGCGGCCTGGTGAACCGCCGGCGAAGGCTTGACGGTTTCCGCACTCGATTCCGGCGCGGGGACGGCTGCGTTGGCCACGGGCTTGCCGTCTGTTGCGTTCACCGCGGCTTGCGTGCCGCCGGCTGCCGGCGCCATCTCCAGCACCACCTGGCTGTCATAGCGCAAGTCGACGGCGGAAAGATGCGGGTACTGCTGCCGCCACTCCGCGATGTGCGCCTTGTATCGCTGATAGCGCTGGAGGAACTGATCGTCGCCGAAGTGCGCCAGGATGTCCGCACCCTGCTCAGGCATTAACACCCTGGCGTCTTCGGGGTCGATCAAATCAATTTCCGAGATCTGGCTGGAGAGGTGCTGGCCGTTGGAATCGAGGTCGCCGATAAGGTGCTGGTAGACGGCCATGCGTGCACGGCGCGAGGCCAGCGGGTCGCGCGGATCGATTCCGGTGACGACAGGGAACGAGAAGTGGCGCGAGGTCATGGCCTCAGGCGACATGGAAAGCACCGCGCCGTTGGCATCCACCAGCTTGATGTCAGACCCAAGGCGCACAAATGCGATGGGAGCGCGCTCCTTGACCACAACGCGGATCTGGTTGGGCAGAAGGCGCATCACCGTGGCGCGCTCAATCCAGGGAATCTGCTCCAACTGCCTGCGACGGTCACTGAGATTGATGAAGAAAATATTGCGGCCGACATCGGCGCCGAAGACGGGCAGGATTTCCTGGCGCGAGACCTCGCTTAGGCCGGCGGCCTGAATGTTCTCGACTCCGGCGATGCGGAAGCGCGGATCGCGCTCAAGAAAGTTCTTGAGAAGAATGCCGGACGTGGCCAGGCCGCCGAGGATGAGAAGCGCGGCGAGCGTGAGCAGGATGCGGCCGAATTTGCTTGACGGAAAATACCACGGGCCGGAGGGCGCTTCAAAACGGCGGCGGCGGCGAGGAGGTCCCTCTTCGTCGTCGTCCGGCACCTCCAGCGGCATGCCCGGAAGCACGCGCGCGCCGGATGGCGTGACGGGCTGCGGACGCCGGAAGCGGTTCTCCGCCGGCGCTTCATCCTCCCAGGGGAGGGTGCCGATTTTGGGACTCCGTTGAGTAGCCACGCCTGAGCAGGGTCGTGAAGATTCGCCAGCTTTCACTATAGGGCGGGGGTGTGTGGATTTCGCGGCGGCGTGGACGGGGGGAACCCCATGCGTTAACCTCGGAATCCCGGTTGCTGGAATCTGAAATGGAGTTTTGATACGCTTGCCGTATGACGCGTCACGTTATATGATGGTTGCGGATGATCCAGAGCTTCAAGAACGACGACGCGAGGGAGCTCTTTGAAGGTAACGCGGGCCGCCGCTGGGTGAGTATTCAGGACGCCGCAAAACGCAAACTTGATCAAATCGAAGCTGCCACGATTTTGGGCGATCTCAGGAGTCCGCCGGGGAACCGTCTGGAACCCTTGAAAGGCGATCGTGCGGGGCAACACAGCATTCGGATTAACAATCAATACCGGATCTGTTTTGAATGGAAAGAGGATGGAGCGCACAACGTAGAGATCGTCGACTACCACTGAAAAGGGGAGGGTCAATGGCAATAAAGAGACCGCCTTCGGGATGGAATCTTCAAAGGGTGACCACACATCCCGGCGAGATGCTGCGCGAGGAGTTCCTACGTCCTCTCGAGCTTTCGCAGAATGCGCTGGCTATGAAGATTCGCGTGCCCGCCACGCGTATTGGTGAGATCGTGAAAGGCAGGCGAGCCGTTACGCCAGATACGGCGCTGCGCCTGGCTCGTTTTTTCGGCAACAGCGCTGAGTTCTGGATGAACTTGCAACAAATGCACGACCTCTCGAAAGCGCGGCTCGAACTAAAGAAGACCATCGAAAGCGAAGTCGAAGTGTATGGGAAACGGGTGGCATAGATTTCATTTTCGCGCGTCAGCAGCGGCCCTGATCGCCGCTTCCCTTCCCTGCCTGGCGCAGGCGGATCATGCCTACAAGTACTTCCGGGTGGGGAATGCGACGGCTGCTTCCGGCGCCGTTGCAAAGGCCGGTTACGCGCTGATGGGCGGCGGGACCGATCTGGACGAAGCGTTCCAGTGGCTGTGCGGGCGGGCCGGCGGTGGCGACTTTCTGGTTCTGCGGGCCAGGGGCGACGATGATTACAACCCCTACGTTCACAAGCTGTGTCCGAAGCTGAACTCGGTGGCCACGCTGATTATTCCAAGCCGGGAGGCAGCGCTGGATCCGGAGGTGGCGCACAGGATTGCGGAGGCGAGCGCGCTGTTCATTGCCGGCGGAGATCAGGCCAATTACATCAACTTCTGGATGGGAACGCCGGTGCAGACGGCGCTGAACGATGCTGTGGCGCGTGGGATTCCGCTGGGCGGGACGAGCGCAGGGCTGGCGGTGATGGGCGAGTACGCGTATTCGGCGCAGGGGGACAAGCCGGATGATGCCGACCTGAGCAGCGCGCTGGCGATGAGCGATCCGTTTGGGCCGCGCATCACGCTGGTGCATGGATTTCTCAGCATTCCGGTTCTGCGCGGCATCATCACGGATACACACTTCGCAAAGCGCAATCGGATGGGCCGGCTGCTGGTGTTTCTGGCGCGGGGGAGTGAGCCCGATGGAAAACCGCTGCCTCCGCCGGGACTTGGAATTCGCGGCATTGGCGTGGAGCAGGGAGCGGCAGTGTTGGTCGAGCCGGACGGAGCGGCGCGCGTGATCGGGCATGGCTCTGCGTACTTTATCGATGCCAGAAATGCCTATGGAATTCTTATTGGGGGCAAGTTCGGAGTCATGGCCCTTCACAAGCCGATCACATTCGGTCCATTCGACGTGCAGAAAGTCGCGCCGCGACAAGCTTTCAACCTGAAGACGTGGTCTGGCGACGCGACCAGGTACAAGCTATCCATCCGGAAAGGCAAGGTCATTTCAACGCAGGCTGGCGGCTCCGTTTACTGACCCCTGACACCTGATCCCTGTTCCCTGCCCTTACGCCCACTCCAGCGTGTGCACCGAGTCCGCCGGCAGCTCCAGCTCAATCCCATTCCCGCCCAGCACAATTTGCATTTGCCGCTCCGGTCCGCGGTTGGCCACCACCAGCACATACTTGCCGTCGGGATTCTTGAAGCCGCAGTGCGTCATCGACACGTGCCGCGGGTCCGGCGCAATGCCGTTTGTGGCGAAGACCTTTGCGCCGCGCTTGATGTGGCGGCAGTAGTGCGCGAACGCCCAGTACTGGCCGCTTTGCGTGATCTTGTGCGAGCCGTTGTCGATGGTGATGGTGCCGCCGCAGGAGAACGGTCCGATGTTGGGCTTGCCGTGTTCGTCCAGAGCCAGGTTCCATGCGGTGATGGAGCGCGCCCAGTTGTTGAGCACGTCATTGAACATCCCCACCCAATTGGTGAAGTCGGTCTGGTAGTCGGGCTGAGTAATGTCCGGTCCGCCCTCGGTCCAGTAAGCGTTCTTCTGCGGGAAGGCGTCGTGGACGCGGGTCATCGCCGTCGGCTCGCCCACGTAGCCGTGCCACGCAATGCCATCGACAGCGTTGTAGACGGCGGGATCGCTTAGCTCGTCGATGGCGCGGCCCCAGAGGCTGTAGTTGTGGTCAAGCAGCCAGATCTTGGCGTCGAAGCCGGCCTTCTTGATCGCGGGTGCCAGGTATCGGGCGGCGAACTCCATCTCGATTTCCTGCGCCCAGGTGCATGCGGGCATGCGGCCGGCCTGCTCGGCGTCGGTCTCGTTCTGCACGGTGACGGCATCAATAAGCACGCCCTCGGCTTTGTAGCCTTCGAGGAACTTGACGAAGTAGCGCGCGTACGGATCGAAGCTGGTGGAGCGCATGGCGCCGCCGAGCATGGTGTGGTCGGGCTTCATCCAGCCGGGAGGGCTCCAGGGCGAAGAGAACAGGAACAGCTCCGGATTGTGTTTGCGGCATTCGCGCAGAACGGGGAGGATGTACTCCTTGTCGTAATCGATGGAGAACTTCTTCAGCTCGGGATCGGGGGTGTCGCTTTCATCGTAGCTGTAAAGCTTGCGCGAGTAATCGCTGGCGCCGATGGAGGTGCGACAGACGTTCATGGCCATCTCGGATGGGTCGAAGATGTCGTGCAGCACCTGGTCGCGCTCGGCTTGGGTGAGCCGGCTCAGGACGTAACAGGAGGCGTCCGTCATGGCGGCGCCGAAGCCGAGGATCTCCTGGCGTGTGGCGCCTGGATCGAGGATCACGGCTTCCGCCGAAAGTTGGCCGGCAGGCTTCCAGGTGAGTGGAGCGGAGGAAGCGTGACGGCGGTCGCGATAGGTGCTCCAAACCTGCACCTCGCCGGGCGTGGATTGGGACCAGGAACTCTGGCGTTGAAGCGAAACCAGTGCTGCGGCGGCCGATGCGGATTTGAGAAAAGTGCGGCGGGACGGCGCTATCATGACGAGCTCCTTGATGAGGAATTGCCCGACGCATGATAGCAGCGCGGGGTGGTCCTGTGAAAACGAGGGTGCGGGCAGTGATGCAGAGACCATCTCTGCTTGCTCGATCTCAAAAGACCGTGCTATATATGGATGTGTAAGGCCGGATCCACCACCGTGGATTCGGCCTTTCGGCTTTTTAGGACGGGGGTACCCCCCTCCCCCCCTCGGCTATGGATCACGATGTGGGAAGAATACAGTTCTGGACATGAAAACAAAGTAGGTTATGCAAAAAGCAAGCTCCAATTTCGTACTACATCGTAAGAAATCCCACTCCGTGGTACGAATTCAGGCCCCAACGCACCTTCCTGATCGCGAAAAACCGAGATTCAGACCTGCGAGACGGCCAGCAGGCAGTGGCGGGCCGTGAAGGCTACTGGCCTTCCTCGTAAGTTTGGAATGCTTCCGGCCATGGGCTGGTCGGCATGGCCTTGAGCGTCGCCAGATCCGCCTGCACCGCCGCCCAAAGCTGCGGGTCCTTTTTTGTCGTAATGGGGAGGTCCAGATCCGAGTAGTATGCCTCGATGGCTTCCTTGATTCCCGCCGGGATGGGCACGTTCGGCTGGCGCGTGAGGGTGTGGAGCAGCGAGGCGAACGTCGAGTCGGTAAGCGGGTATCCTCCGGGTTGCACCACCCGGCCGGTATCCAGGTCGCGGTTCGAAAGTGGATGATGAGGATCGTTCGAGAACACCGGGAGAATGCTGTCAGGAAGCGACGGCTCGCCCGCCGGCAATCCTGCCCGCCGCGCGGCAGCAGGGGTGAAGCGGCGCAGGGCGTAGCGAAGCTCTGCGACTGAAACCACCACGCTGTGGACGTATTCCGCCTCGGTATCTATGGTCGGGCCCTTAACGGCAACCAGTTTGAGCGGCCCCACCTTGGGCAGGATGGAGATCAACCCGGCCAGAGCCCAGGTTCCGATGCCGGCATGGTGCCGGTACTTGTCCCATTCGTTCTCCCTGGCCATGGCGGCGATTTCCGTACGCAGCGCCTGGGCCTCCGGCGTGTCCGGATCGGCCGGCTCATGGCGGCGATGAACCAGGGTAACCGCATAGGCAATGCGCGGGATGAACCTCTGCACCGCGAATCGATACGCATCCGAGTTCACCCGCTCGCGCCGGTGGCCGGAGAACTGGTCCGACAATCCGTAGGTCTGGTAGAAGGCCAGCGACAACTGGCGGGTGGAGACTCCCAGGCCGATGTGACGCAGGTATCCTACCGGCGCCATGCGGTGATGGGC
>Ga0265339_10003534_pt1 | contig 10926 bp, 7 predicted proteins | sample 4CB219metaG_FD_202085 | JGI IMG/M metagenome (GOLD analysis project Ga0265339, IMG submission 202085) | Rhizosphere microbial communities from Carex aquatilis grown in University of Washington, Seatle, WA, United States - 4-CB2-19 metaG | ecosystem: Host-associated > Plants > Roots > Rhizosphere...
TGATGCCCTCGTGCTGCATTTCCATGCTGCCCATTGTCCAACCAAGCATCAGGAACCCGTAGAACTGCTTGACCAGTTGCGGCAGATTCGTGTACGTCACGGCCATCGGCTTATCCGAGAAATGGCCAACGCCTGCCATAAAGGCCTTGTCGTCTGTCAAGGCGCCGGGCTTTTCGCCAGTGGCCCGGGCGGTCGAGGCCACCACCTGCGGCCACAGGGCGATGTAGAAGCGATCCTTGTACATCCCCCACGCCGGGGCGATTGGCATGCGCGGGAGCTTCATGTAGTGCACGTCCATATCGCCGAACTTGGCCATGGCCAGTTCAGGCTGGCGCGAGCGGTAATGGCTAAACTGACGCCCCTCCTCTTTCTCTTCCGGGCGTGCATTCTGCTTCTTGAGGAAGGAGGCCTCAAGCTTATCCATGGCCTCCTGCAGCTTCTTTGCATCCTTTACGGTGACCGATGCGGAAAGGCCCGTCAGCGACCCGCCCTGGCTGGCGGCGGTCGTGACGGTCCACGTGTCGCCAAGGGCCGCCAGAACATCCTTCTCCAGGTCCACGCCTGTGTTCTTCTGCATCTCGGCGAGGCCCTCGTCCATGTCCTTGGCCATCTTGGGATCGAGCTTCTGGAGGGCCGCACGGGTCTGCGTCATTACCACGGACGAATCGATCCGCATGATGGCGGCGAAATCGGCGTCGGCGGGCAGGACGGCCAAGTCGTCCTTGGTCAGGGGCTTGCCCTCAAACAGGGCCAGCACGCCCGCATGCGGGGCTGGCGAGAAGAGCTTTGCCTTGCTGTACAGGGACTTGTCCACGATCCGCGTCGTGCCGGCCAGCGCGGTTGCCTTATCCAGGCCCAAGGCTGACGTGACCTTGTCGAACTGGGGCTCTTCTAGAGGGATGTCGTATTTCTTGCGATAGACGTTCTTGTGCTCGACCTCCATCTTTTCCATCTTCGCCAGGGCCGGCATCAACTTCTTGAGGTCCACGAAGTACGCGCACTGCATATCCGCCCCACCGACGGCCTTCATCGCCGTCGTGAAGCCTTCGGCCTTGGTCAGCGAGGCGTCGGCCTTGAGAGTGGCCACGGCCTCCTCCCCGCCGTTGAGTCCGACGATCAGCATTGTGCCCTGGTAGCCCCAGGCGATGTGCACCTGGTCGTCCAGCTTGGTGACCTTGAATTTCACGTCGCCGACGGTCTTGTTCTCGGCCGACTCGTTGATGTTCATCGGCAGGCTGTTCAGCAGCTTGTCGAGGGTCTCGGCGAACTTGGCCTGGTCCTTGCCCAGGTCGGCAACCAGGACCGCCTTTACCGTGATATCCTTGGAATCCTCCCCGACGTGCAGGTCGGTCATGGCCGCTGCCACCGGGTGGCTGGCGAGCGTCTGGGCCAGGTCAAGCATGGCGGTGGCCTCGCCGTGAGGCGACTTCTGTGCGGCGGCCTTCTGGATCGCCTTCCAGATTTCCATGGTGGTCGGCTGCTGAATTAATTGCCCCAGCATCGACCCCTGGAAGGCCTCGGTATTGCCCGCCCAGCCGACGTAAACAAGCGACGAGCCGGGCAGCTTATCCGCCAAGGGGGCCGGAGCGTCGGCGGCAACGGCAGCGAGGGGGCATAGAATCGCCAGTAGGCACAATAGAAGCGTGGTTCTCATAGGGTTCTCCCGTTTGTGGTCCCAAGACATAGCGAGCGTGATACATGCAGCGTGAAGACACATGGTATATCGGTCAGGGGCCGCTTTCCAGTACAATGCGATGTAAGTCATTTAGGCCAAGAGCGCAAACGACGGGTTGCGGATATAACGCGGAGTACGCAATGCAGAATCCTTGTAGTGGAATACTTAACGGTGGTCAACCCCGCAAGGGGCTTGCACGAATTGCTTCGCTGCTTGCCCTGGTGGTTCTGTTGCCGGCCCTGGTGGGCTGCCAGCCGGCTACCCCCAAGCTGGCGGCATATTCGCTGGGCTCGACGCCCATGCGCCTGGAGCCGTGGAATACCCCCTACGCCCCCAGCGGGCGGATAGTCATCACGCCCCACTACAACCTGTTCATTGCGGCGCAGCGGCCTGAACTGTCCAACGTCCTGGCCTCGTTCATGGAGGGCGCGTACTCCAGCTACACAACGCTGACGGGACTGGGCCCCAAGCAGAACCTGCCGCCCATGCGGGTGTACATGATGGCCGACCGCCCGCAGTGGGCCCGCGTCACGCAGCACCTCGTTAAGGAGAACTGCGAGCTGTACCTGTCTATCGAGGCCGGGGGGTACTGCTACAACGGCACGTGCGTCTTTTGGGACCTCGGGGGAATATCGACCTTCCAGGTGGCCGCACACGAGGGGCTGCACCAGTTCCTGCACTATCGCATGACGGACCATATCCCGATGTGGGCCGAGGAGGGATTGTGCACCTGTGCAGAGGGGTTCCAACTCTACAGTTCCCGCGTGGTCTTTTCGCCCTACTATAACACTGCTCGCGTCTCCAGCCTGCAATCAGCCATTACCAGCGGGCGGCAGATCCCCCTGCGGACACTCTTGAGCATGGATGCCGGCGACGCCGTCGGGCAGCACATGGCCAATCGAGCGGTGGAGTACTACGCCCAACTGTGGTCGCTCATTCTCTACATACGCACACAGCCGCAGTGGCAGGCTGGCCTGGAGCACCTGCTGGCCGACGCCGCCAAAGGCCAACTGGGCGACGGCCTGGGCTATAAGCCCGGGCCATGGGCACAGCTAAGCCGCGGCGGACGCAGCTACAATCGTGCGATCAGCGAGGCCACGTTCACCACGTACATTACCAAGGACCTGCCTGCGTTCGAAAAGGGTCTCAGGGCGTACCAGGTGAAGCTGTCTGGGCTGAAGTGATCGAATAACGGCATGTGAAGCCACCAGCCACAAAGCGTGTCGGCTTGCCATTTCGCGATGCAGGATATGGCATCGTTGCGAAATGGCAAGCCGACAACGCTTACCTGATGGTATGTTGCAGATAGTTAGTGGCCGGCCTGTCCTGACCACAGGTACAGGAACTGTGGTCGGCTGAATTCCATCAGCTCGGGGACTGAGATGTTGACCATGTTGATCTGCGTGGCGGCGGCCGGCGAGGGGACCGCGGCCTGGGCGTAGGCGTTGGCCTTGTAGCCTATCGGGCGATGGTAGATTACGACCTTCACCTTCGACGAGCCGGACATCTTCTTGGCCTGCGAGATCGAGTCGCTCATGTAGCCCAGCTGGTCGACCAGGCCATTGTCCAGCGCCTGCTTGCCGCTGTAAACACGCCCGTCGGCAAGGGTGCGGATCTTGTCGGCGCTGAGCTTGGGGCGGCCGCTCTGCACCACCTTGAGGAAGCTCTCGTAGTAGTCGTTGACCATGCCCTGTACCAGGACGACGTCGTCCTTCTCCAGCGGTTTGAACGGGCTGCCCATGGACTTGAACTTGCCGCTGGTGACGGCCTTGGTTTCCAAGCCGATCATTTTCATCGTATCGGCCAAGCTCACCATCTGCACGATCACGCCAATCGAGCCGGTGATGGCCGTCGGGTGGGCCATGATGCGGTCGGAACCACATGCGACGTAATAACCGCCGCTGGCGCCGACATCCTCGACAATGGCCACCACGGGCACCTGGCGGGCCTGGCGAAACTGCATCAGGCGGTGGTACATGATGTCGCTGGCCGTCACGCCGCCGCCTGGCGAGTTTATCCGAACGACGACCGCCTTGACGTCAGGGTCGGCCTGGGCCTTGTCGATCTTTTCGACGAACAGGCTCACCGGGTTCTCACCGTAGCCAAAGAGACTATGCTCCTGCACGTTCATCAGCAGGCCATCGACGTCAACGATGACGATCTTGTCGTAGACCAGCCACCCGGGGTCCTTCTGGATGGTCGTCTCTTCCAGCCGTTGATTCAAAGGCACCGGCGTAATGAGATACCCGGAGTTCTGCCCGCAGCCGGCCATGATGCAAATCGACAGGAACGCTAGTGAGGGGAGTAGTTTCCTTTTCATGTGGGCATTGTAGCCTGCTCCGGATTCCTATACAATAATCGTGCATGTTCGACAGGGAAGCACTGTTGCTTGACAAGCAATCGAAATGCGGGTGGTCAGGTACCACTCGAACAGGTCTCATCGTCAATCTTTAGAAGGAATGGAATCATGGAAGGAAATGGTAATCTGATTCAGCTGCTGATTTATGTCATTCTCGTAATTGGCATGTGGAAGGTTTTTACAAAGGCTGGACGGCCTGGCTGGGCAGCTATTATCCCCATATACAACTTCTACATTCTTCTGAAGATTGCAGGCAAACCTGGTTGGTGGCTGTTACTGGTGCTTATACCCGTTGTGAATTTGGTAATTGTCATCATCACCTACGTTGAGGTGGCCAAGGCCTTTGGCAAGGGCGTGGGATTCGGCATTGGACTGGCCTTCCTGGGTTTCATATTCTTCCCGATCCTGGGCCTCGGTGATGCCCAGTACTGCGGCGCTCCCGCGAAGGCCGCAGCGGCCTACAGCTATACCACGCAACCAAAACAATTCTGAGAACCGCATCAGACAATAGACACAACGACGGCAGGCAGAACACTCGTTCCGCCTGCCGTCACTTATTATAAACTCTCAATTGGCCACTTGGATTGGCGCTCAGTCTGCATCTTCATTATCTTCATCCGCATCCATCGCCTGGCCGAGGTCGGATTCTTCTTCGTCCATGTAGGCGGGGTCGTCAGTGGGCTTGACACCCTCGCGGGGCTCGGGCCGCATGCCCTCGGGGCCGCCCGTACTAGGCTCACTGGGCCTGGTCTGGGGATTGCCAGGCCTTGGGCCCATGGAGGGCATGCCTGGCATCGGCGCTCCTGGCATTGGGCCGCGAGGGCCTTCGCCCATCCTGGGGGTCATCATGCCGCCACCCATGCCCGGATGGCACATCGCGCGATGCATCGCGCAGAACGGGCAGGCCCCGCCCATATGCATGCCCATGCCGTGGCCGGGGAATCGCCCCATCATCGGGCCACCCATGCCTGGCATCATCGGCCCGTGAAACATCTGCGGCCGGAACTTGGGCACCTCATGCATGCCGATCTTCACCGGGAGCGTCTGCTCCTTGGCCTGGCGGATGATCGTCAGGTTGACCGATTGGCCTTCCTTGGAATTGCTCACCAGCACCTGCAGTTGGCGCATGTCGACGATCATCTGGTCGTTGAAGCGGACCAGGACGTCAAACTTCTTGAGGCCCGCCTTGTCGGCCGGGCTATCGTCCACCACGGCCTTGAGGACCAGGCCCATTCCCTCGCCCAGCCCCAGTTGTGCCCGAAGGGCCGGGCTGGCGTTCTCGGTGGCCACGCCCAGGAAGGGCACCTTCTTCATCGGCACCTGCGCGCCGTGCATGGGGCCCATCGGCCCAGGCATCGGCTTGGCAGTGCCTTCCCGAGCCTCCTGGGCCAGCGCCATCGGCGCTGCCAACACGACTACCATCAGTAACAGTGTCTTGTACATGTTCATGGCTTTGTTCTCCTTGAGGCATTCTATGGTTCATCGGCCAGGGCCAGCAGTTGATAATAGCGTCTGGAGTGGGAGTCGTTGAAAACGCATCGGCGATCGGTTTTGCCGTCTGGCCAACGGATCGTCACCTCGTGCGTCAGTTCGCCCCGCTGCGGTCCGACGCCCTTTGTGGGATCGATTGGCGTGCTGTCCCACGCTACAGATTGTAGCCGTGCTCCGGTGTCAAAGCTCACGCGGCCGTTGTTCACTTGGACGCTCCCCTGTCCGATTGGTTCCCCGGGCCTGACCGCGAATCGTCGCACGAACCAGTTGCCGTTGTAGCGGCGAAAGACGGCGGCCGTCACGGTGTTGTCCTGTTTCGACCCCTGTACAAAGAAGACTTCCAGCGTCGAGCCCGCAAACGGGTCGCCCTTCTTTATCTGCTCGCACAGGGGGCAGCACCCCAGCAGGCCCGCGCAAACTGCCAGCCCAAAGGTTAACGCAATAAGTGTGTGTTTATTTCGGTGATACATGGTGTTCTCAACAACGTTAATCCGTCATATCGTCTATTTCGTTACCTTTGGAACACATCCAGTGCAGTGCCTCATCAATAACGATGCTTATCCTCGGCCGTCAAAAAAACCGAAATCCGAAGCACGAAATTCGAAACAAACGGCAATGATCAAAACGGCAAGTTCCAAACACAGAGAAGAAGGGCACATCGGCTTGGCAATCGAGTGGGCTCTGCCTTTTTGCTCTTTTTTGCCAGCAGAAAAAAAGAGCAAAAAGGCAGAGCCATCTCAAAGGATGCGCCTCTGCATTTGAGAATCGCCGTTTGGTTTTTGTATCTGTTTCGGATTTCGAGATTCGGATTCAGAGTCTTTGACCCTGATAAGACATCACGGCGTGAGACATCGCACTAGCACAGACAATAGGCCGGAATGTGGAGTGTGCTCTGCTTCTTGCGTTATGGTGTTACCGGCCAACCGCGCATGTGGTCGCCTGGCTCGTCGCGGTGGTTGTTCCCGGCGCCGTTTGGACCAGCAACTGCCGGCGCTGGTCGGCTACGGTCTGGAGGAACTTGCGGCAGTCGTCGAGGCGCTGGCCATCCAGGTTAGTGTAATTCTTCATTTCCTTGCACGTGGCGTCGACCGTCCAGTCCTGGACAACGATCCGGTACGCTCCCACCATTATGCTCGTGCGGTTGCGGCCGTGCTCGCAGTGAACCAGGGTCGCGCCATCGGTGCGACGGGCGAGGATCAGGAACTCTCGGACCTGGTCCATCGACGGGATGACCTCCACCACCGGCAGGTTGATCATCGTAATGCCCATGTCCGCACACACACGCTTTTCTTCGGCGAAGATCTGGGGATCCTCCCGCTCAGGCCGCAAGTTCACGATCCGCTTGATGTCGCGCCGGGCCAGGCCTTCTCGCATTTGGGTCTCGTGCGGCTGGCGACTGCGGTAGAGGTGGCCGCGATCGACGGCGTGGAAATGATGGGAATGTTCTTGGTGCTCGATATACAGGTGAACGCCCACCGCTGCGACTGCAACCATCACCGCCGCCGCAATAATCAGCCATTTCTTGCTCTTGCGCATCTTGCCATCCTACCAAAACACAGCCGTCGGCCGTAGGGTTTGTGTGTCAGCAACCGGTGTATTTTCCGTTTTAGTGATGAAAGGAAACTGAAGATGAGAGGCGTTATGCAATTCCATCCGCCGGCTGTTCTTCGCCCTTGGGGCGGTGTTTCCAGCGGCGATGCACCCACAGGTACTGCTCGGGCGTGCGGCGGACAACCTCTTCCAGCGCCTTGGTGTACTCCTGCGTGATCCACATCACCGGGTCGGGCTTGTCTTTCCACTGAGACGGCAGGATGACCTGCTGCACGCCGATCTCGAACTCAAAGCCCTCCCCCAGCCGGCGGCCGTACCCGATCACCACCGGCACGTCATACTCCATCGCCATCAGCGCGATGATCTTGTACGTAGCAGCCTTTCGGCCGAAGAAGTCCACGAACGCGCCCTTTCGGCCGGCGTCCTGGTCGGCGATGAAGCCAACCACGCCGTGGCGGTCCAGGACCTCCTGGACGCTCTGCGTCGCGCCGCTCTTGTCGACGATCTTCATCCCGGTCCGCTCGCGGATGCCCAGAACGTGCTCATTTAGGTATGGGTTATCGAGGCTGCGTGCGACGGCCACCGTGGGAAACCCCAGCGTCGCCAGCGTGTACCCTACCACTTCCCAGTTGCCGAAGTGCCCCGTGAGCATGATCAGCCCTCGGTGGTCCTCCAGGAGCAGCCTCAGCGCCTGCTGCATGTTGGTCAGCCGAACATGGCGACGCCACGTGTGCGGCGTCAGCAGTCGCGTGGTGAGCATTACCTCCAGCCCCAGGTAGACCAGGCTGCGCATGGACCCCCGGGCGGCCTGGTCGATCTGTTGCTGGTTCCAGTGTGGGAAGCTGCGGCGGAGGTGTTCCATCGCGCGGCGGCGGTGGCGGCCGTCAAGGCGGTACATAACGTCGCCGATCCATCGGGCGGTGTTATAGCACATGTCGACGGGCACCATTCGGACGCACATCTCAAATAGCTTCATCGCCTGGCAGGCGAGATAATCCAGCAAGTTGTTGCGAGGCTTGGCCATGAATGCGTAGAAGGTAGACCAAACGACGCTGAAAGGCAAGCAGCCACACAAGTACGGACAGAGGTGCGGGTAGCCTTGGCTGTCGGCGCTGTTCGAACGCGAACAACGCAAAAAGGCAAGCCGACCCGCATATTGCGATGATGCGGTGAACTTTTAGCCAAGCTTTGAGGCGGGCGCCGGCATCGTGGTGGGCTGGACGTCTGCCGGTTTGGTTGCGGGCGATGCTGGCGTTGCTCCCGGCACCCGTGCCTTCAAGGCCAAGCTCAAGGCGTTTGCGCGACTCGTCAGACGTTGTAGCTTGGCGACCAACTTCTTGGTTTCGGCGTGGTCGGGTCCCAGGCGGGCCTTTGTATCTTTGACCGCATCCTCCACAGTATGTACACGCCACATGAGGTCCTTGAGGTAAGCCACCTGTGCCTCTCGGGAGACAGCGTCGACGGGCGACACCCATCCCGGCGGAGGATTGGCCGGTTCCTGTGCCTTCAATATAGCAGCCAACTCGCGGATGCGATCACCCAGGCTATGCACCTCACCCTTGAGTTGCACGGTCGCCCTGTGTTCGTCCCCGAGTTCCTGCCGGGCCTCTTCCAAGTCCTCGTCCTTGTTCAACAGTTGCGGCCAAAGTCTTTTCAGATGACTCAGTTGCGCCTCTCCCACCACGGTCAGGAACTGCGCCCGCGTGTCAGCATCGGTCGGCTTGACGGCGCGGTCTGCAGGGCTCTTGTCGCTGCCCGTTGTGGCAGGCTGCGGCTCGGGCTTCTGAAGCTTCTTGTCAAGCGCCACCTGGACCACATCGTCATCGCGAATCACTATGTTCATCTTGGCCACGCCCTTGTTGAGCTGGGCCAGGTCGATCGCAATCACGCGCTGGGCTGCCCCGACCGCGGGCCCCGAGGCCGGCGTTGGCTCCTGCCGAATCACGTAGATGGTCTTGATGTGATCATCTGTTACGCCGCCCGCCGTTACTAATGCTTGCAGGAGCCGCAGGTCAGGGCTTCTCGTCATAGCGTAGGCCCCCGGACGAGACACGCCGCCCACGACATAGAATTCGGCCTGGTGCCGCTGGACCAGCGTCACGCTAACGACAGGGTTGACGAGTATCTTCGCGTCGGCATACGCCTTGGCGATGGCCGCCTTGAGTTGCGCCGGCGTTTGGCCCTTAGCGCTTATGTCCTTCAGGTAGGGCAGATCGAGTAAGCCCTTGGAGGAAACCTGACGGCGAAGCACGGTCTCGAGCCCATCGGTGAACAGGCCTAACACCGTCACGTCCACTAGGTCCTCAGGCTGCAGTGTATCGTCCACCGCCAGGTCGGCGTCGGTGGGTAGGGTCACTTCAGTTGCCGCGGTTGACGCAGGCTGCGTTGCGGGCGATTTCGCGGGTGGCATGCCTGCCCTGAGGGCCTTGGCCAGGTCCCGGACTTCCTTCTGCGTGAACCTGCCGGTGATCTGGACTCGCTTTGCAATCACAGCCATAATCGTCGGAGCGGACAAGACCTTTCCGTCGATGATGAGCGCCAGTGGGCTGCGAAGGTTTTCCTTTGTGAGGGCTGCAAAGAGCTTCCCGCCATTATCATCCAGTTCGATCATCAGCGCAGGATTGTTGAATCCATCACGGTCGATATACGTATCTGTTATGCCCCACGCGTCCTTGCCCTCGCCCGACGCCATGACCTGCCCTGGCTTGTCGGAGACCAGCAGGTATTCCTTTCCCTGGTACTTTCCTGTCACGAGGTTGGGATACTTCGACTCGCCCTCGATGGGCAGCCACGCGTACTGTGGCATCCGCCCTGCTGTTCCTGCTATGCGCCCGCCCTTCCACCAGAACCCAACCCGCCCCGCCTGCAACCAATCCATATAGTTATTCAACTCTGCCTTATCCAGCGACTCAGGAGTTGGCGCAATGCGAAACTCCAGCCGACTGCCCGCCGGCTGCGTGGCGGGCTGGGTGCTCGGCGCGCTTGACAGGACCTTTTCAAGTTCCGCCTGCTCCATCTTCAATTGGATCTCGGCAAGCTTGACGTCTTGCCTTGCCTCGTCCATTCCGGTCTCGATGCCATCCTGGCGGACCTTCTCCAGCCGCGCCAGTCGAGTCTTTCGGTAGTCCAGATTCTGCTGGGCCGCCTTCACGCGGATCATGGCCTGTTCCAGTGCGTCACCAGCGGCCCGGGCCTTTTCCATCTCCACGCCGAGCTGGGCCATGCGAACTCCATTGCGTGCCTCGTCGACTTCCCCACGGTCAGCTCCGCCTTGAGCGTGGGCTTTTTCTAAACGCTCGAGGACCTGCTGCCTGCGATCAAGGGCCAATTGGGCTGCCTTGATGCGCACCTGCCCAACCGCATCTTGATCGTTGCGTTCGTCTGCAATGGCCAGTTCCAGATTGAGCTTAGCTATCGCCGCGTTGTACTGGGCCCAATCAACCTCCGCCTGCGACGCCGCCCCCCGCTCCATGGACTTCCTGGCCGTCTTGAGTAAGTCCTGGGCCTTTTGAAGCTGAACCTCCGCCGCCTCCACCCGCAAGGAAGAGGCAGGCGCAGGGCCAGTCGCCGGCTGCGTGGCGGGGGCGGTAATGGCACCGGGCAGCACCGCCGCCCGGATAATGTCGTTAATATCGCCCAGCTCCGTCGACCGGGAGGACGGCTGCGTGGCGGGCCTGAGGCCTTCTGCAACGGCCGCATTGAAAGCCACTTCGGCCTGAAGAACTTTCAGTCTTTGTTGCTCCATTTCTAATCGGGATACTCCGCCGTTCATAGGCTGCTGCATGCGATCCAGGTCTGCCTTTGCCACACTGAGTTCTCCACCAAGCAATTCCATGCGGGCTATCATTGC
>Ga0265339_10003536_pt1 | contig 10920 bp, 9 predicted proteins | sample 4CB219metaG_FD_202085 | JGI IMG/M metagenome (GOLD analysis project Ga0265339, IMG submission 202085) | Rhizosphere microbial communities from Carex aquatilis grown in University of Washington, Seatle, WA, United States - 4-CB2-19 metaG | ecosystem: Host-associated > Plants > Roots > Rhizosphere...
GGAACGCCCATTCCGAAGATGCTCTTCAGCAGTACGCTATTGGCGGATTGCGAGCCGGACCCGTTCACCGTTGCTACGTTAATGCTGAAATCGTTTGCGACACGCCGTTGTGCGGCGAGTGTGCCCTGTTCTTGACCAAGGGCCAGGTCTCCTGTCGCCATTTGGCGGGATTCCCTTCCGAATTAGATTCTCAAAAAAATCGCGATTTACTTGTTCGCTCCACATGTGATTATAGTCACTTACCGACCTTCGCGTACCGCTACTTGACCCGAAGGTAACCCGCTTGATTCTCAGTCGTTCAGAACCAATCCAAGACTTGGTTCATGCCTTAGATTCACCGTGGAGAAAATCCTGTTTGCTGCCCCAGAGATTCTACGCTTTAGTGGCTACCCGCGCTCAGATCCGCAAAGGAAATCCCGTAGATCGCTAGCCGCAAATAGTTTGGTTTCAGGCGCTTGCCGCATTCGCTTGTTCTGGACCCTCCAACGCAACCCACCCTTTCTCGGATACTTGGTCTACTTGAGATTCAGGTCTGGATCGCCATCTGGATATACCCGCCTTCAATCCAGCCCAGAACAGTACGGCAATCGTACAGCTTTTTTGATGCGAAATGGTGTGAGATAAATCACTGAAGGCTGCATTAAATTGGCTCAACCTAGTCGCAGAGTTTGGGGTCCTGTTGCCGTGTTTCGATTAGATTATTTTTCTTGCCTGCTTACAGTCGTTTCCACCATCTTGGTCGTCCGAAAGCAATGGATGGGCCTGGTCATTGCCGCCATCAACTGCGTGATTATTTGCGTGATTGGAATGCGCACGGCTCAATATGGATTTGTTCCGGCAAATCTGTTCTGCATCCTTACTTATGCGTGGAGCATTGGCTCCTGGAGTCGCGATCGGAAGCCTACCGACAACCTTATTGCTACGCCAACCACACCCGCACTCCCGACAACTCGTGCCAGGGCAACTGCCCCACTTAGGAATAGCCGCCGTTCGGGGCTCTTCCTCGCCTACAGCGCCAGTTCGTATGCAAGGATGCAGAAGCACACGGCCGATGAGCTGATCGGTTCCGTATCCACCGCCGAGGTCAAAGCAGGAAGCTGATTACAACCTGCAGTGTTTACGCTTCAGCAACACAGGAGGCGCGGATGCAAGTCACCGATGCGGCACGGTCAATGCGTGCCCCGATATGATAAATTCAAACAGTCAGACCACCGCCGGAGAGATGGCCGAGTGGTTTAAGGCGCACGCTTGGAAAGCGTGTGTACTTTAACGAGTACCGTGGGTTCGAATCCCACTCTCTCCGCCATACTTCCTCGCAATCTGTTGATCCTAAACGCAATTAAATGAAAATAAGGTTCTTATCTCAATTCTCTATAGTCGCCAAAGTCTCTTTAGTCGTTCCAATTCTTCCCTTTTCCCGTGTTTTGCATGACAAAGGGTTGTCTGCATGACAACAGCGCAGATCTTAAGAAATTGACTAATTGAGAAGCTCGCTGGCGGACCTAGATTGCGGGTCGAGAAGGTCAGCCAGAGACGAGGATGGGTTTCCAAACTGAAGCGTTGAGCTCTTGGTCGACATACAAAGTGGCAATGATGGGGAGTGTCCACGATCGGTTCGTGGGCTGACAAAGTTGGAAACTCTAAGGAGTTGTTGCTCTCCAAATACATCCCGCTCTCGGTAATGGTTCTTCTGTCAAACACCTCCTCGCAGGTTGTCCAACTCGCACGGTATGAAAGAAGAAGCGCTGGAAAATGGGGCGGCTCTTCGCCTGGCTCCATTTCTTCTTGCGATTGATCAACCGATGGGAATACGAGGTCGAGAACTTTCTCGACATGGTCGATCCTGCCTGCTTCAAACTGCAGCTCGGGAATTCATGAGGCTGCTTCTAGTTCTTTTTCTTGGCAGCCAATTGCAATAGGACAGTCTTGTCAGTCTGCTCATGCCTCACAGTAACGTGAAACTGGGCGCCTGCCTTTCCGAAGATTCGTTCATTAAATGCCTCTCCCACGCTCGCGGTCAAAGGATGGCCGTCAACTTCCACAATCTCGTCCCCAGACAGAATCCCCGCTTTGCCTGCGGCAGAGTTGGGCTCCACTGTACTGACCATCGCGCTGTCAACATGCACAAGGTCGAGTTGAAGGCCCGTAGAGGAGAATTCCCCGGTCTTGATGAAGCCGTACGGCTTGAAAAGGCTGTCACACAAATCGAGGGCAACCGGGGCAAGCGGCCCTGCGCCCATGCAGGGGGCGAATTGGCCGCGCCAATTGATCAACGGTCTCACCATGACGAACATGTTGGGAGACTTCGGTCCTGCGGGGGCGCTCTGCGGGGAACGTACCAGGCTCACTTCCAGCAAGGCTCCTTTGCGCCGCACCGTCAAGTGCAGTGCCTCGCCACGCCGGCCAAACATAGCCTTTTCCGCGATGACTCCAGGTGTGGGCTTCACAGGTTTGTCTTCCACCGCGATGATCGAGTCACCCACCTCCAAACCGGCTTGCATCGCAGAGGAATCTTTTTGAACTGCGAGAATCACTCCATCGTCCTTGCCTTTCGTGCCGATCGTCAGCCCTTCGAATCCAATCTCAGCTACTCGGATGAAGCCGGACTGTTCAAATAAGTCGGCGCACTTTTTGGCCAGCGGACCGCCAACCGGGCCAATGCCCACGCAAGGTGCTTTAGCGCCGTCCTGGTTGATCAGCTCAGTCTCGAACTGCCCAAAAGACTGCGCAGCTCCGCAGGCCAGCAGCAGAGAACCGATCAGAAGAAGTCTAAATCCTGTCAAGAAATACCTCCGGATACTCGCCGTGCGCTCAATTTGATGGAATCAACTCTACCCAGCTTTGGCTCACTGGATAGACCGAACCGTTCGGGTCAAGCGAATGGTCCTGCGTCTGGATCAAAGTGCTGCCATCGGACGACATCCACTGGTGGTTGTACTGGTTGCTGGCCTCAATCTTCTGCCCGGTACTGGGATTGATGAAGGTCTGCCGGTCCAGCGAGTACAGCGAAGTTTGATGTGCCGCATTGTCGATCGCCGACTGAGTGTTGGCGTCATTGCGCATGGCTGAGGCCGTGCCGGCGGCACGCTGGGCGTCTGCCGCCCGGCTTCGGGCCAGCAGATTCTGGTTGACCTCGGCGTAGTGCTGAGTCATTTGCTGGAACTGGCGATTACTGGCCTCCTGCAACTGCTGGAATTTGCTCGTCATGTCCTGAATGACGCGTTGGTTCCACTCATTATTGATTTGCTGAAGTGCGGGTTTGTGCGCGATCATCTCGTCGAGATGGCCCTTCGGAGCGCGGATGATAGATGTGCCCGTCGAGTTGCAGATAAGGCGCGTGTAGGGACGCCCCATGGTAGCCTGCGCCTGTGTCTCCTGGCAATTCACGGTTGCGAACACAGCTTCATCGACTAGCTGTCCGTTGAGTTCATATTCAACATGTACCCGCGCCGCATCCTGGATTGCTTTGCCCTGGATGCCGTTTCTTCTCAGGTTTGTGGTGGCCTGTTCGCTGTTAGCCGCAAGCGCGGCCTCGAATTTGGGATCGAGCGGCACAACTGTAACCGTTTGCGCATAAGGATGCAGAATAGGGACCGCAATGTTCAGCAGAAATCCGGCTGCCGAATCGATGTTGATATTCGACGGGCATTTCTGGCCCTGAAAGTTGTATCCATTGCTCGAGCCGGTCCAGGAAACACCGGGCAACACCATGTAGGCCGAGACACCGTCGGGGCCGAGCTCTGCGTAAGACAAGCCAGCCGCGGGGTAGGCCGGGGCGTGGCATCCCCCGGGGCGCAAGATGGTTCCGGCAAATTTCCACCCGTTGGGAACATTGATGGTGAACGCAGTCATTCCATAAGCCGGATCGGTTATCTCGGCCTTGTGCGAACTGGTCCAGGCGGAACTGGCAGCATGTGCTGAGCTACCGCTGGCTTGCTGGGCGGCGGGCGCGTCATTCTTCTGCTGACTATGGCACCCAGCGACACCGATGATCACCAGAACCGCCGCTCCACTCAAAATTGCCACCCTGTGCTTCATAACGACCTCTTTCAATCCCATTTCATCTCTCCTGTTCGTATGAGGCGGGGAAACGCCTGCATTCTCAACCTTCAAAAGCAAAGTCGATTTGGGAGAGGAACTCAAACTTCAGATAGTTTGATCCTCTGATTCGTTCGCGCCATTTAGCCGAAAAGTGCGTCAGCAGAGCTAGGGACGAGTGGTGAATTCATAGGGAAACTCCTGCTTGGTACGCGTCATCCCCAGGGGAAATGCTTCACGTCGGAGGGCGCCGCTCTTCCTGTCGAAACGGGAGGGAGAATTGACGCGGCACGCGCACCCCCTCCAAAGCTACGACGTAATCAAGTGAACAGAGGCTGTGGGGCAATGAGAGTTGAGTTTCTGTTGGAGCACCTGCAGGTCGGAGAGATGACCATCCGGAATGGGAATCCGCTGGGTCACGAGCACCGAGGAGCTGCCGTTAAAGGATTGAAAGATAAACATCACGCGCGCCGGAAGGTCGGTTGCAGCGGTGGCTTTCAGTAGGTACTTGCCGGAGAGTATCCAGGGCATGAATGCCCCGTTGCAGTACAGGCCCTCGTCGCCGAACCATGCTTCCGGCGCAGCCACCAGCAATCGCCGATAGCGGCGGTCGAAGTTGGTGCGTTTGAACCAATAGGCCAGCAGTACCAGCAGAATTATAAAGCCCGTCAGACCGCTTACGATGACCACGTTTTGCTGCAAGCCATCGCCCGAGAATATAGAGCCCAGCGCGAAGAGTCCCCCGCAGAATAGTACGAAGAGCGCAGCATTCTTCCAGCGCCAGGGCCCTTCCTGTGCTTCTTCCCACTCTTGTTGATTCTTTGCCCATTGCTCCCATTGCTCAGGCGTGTATTGCCAGTGTGCCCACGGATCGGCGATCACTGCCGACATCCCACGGTCGTTCCGCCGCGCCATCATGTAGGAAATTGAAAGCATGGGCCCGCAAGCCAGCAGCAAGAAACCACCGAGTCCGATGGGCAGCCAATTCCAGGAAGATGGAAGCACCAGAGATGCGACCGTGCAGATGAGCAGGAAGACCACGAGGCGCCAGATCCAGCGATAAACCTTATGCCGATTGAAGGTGACCAGCTTGGCTGACGGCGGCAACTGCGCAACATGGGCGTCGGTGATCCGCACAATGAAGATGCTGGCGCTCGATCCGAGCACCAGCATGGCCAGGAATCCCGCAACCCCCTCCACTACCGGCGAGCGATTGGGCGGGCCATTCACGATAGCCATCGATGTGCCAGCAACAACGACGGCGATCAGCAGAAAACTGCCGACCAGCTTCATCGTGGTCTTCAGAGAGTAGAGCGGGCTCTGCCGCCAAGCGCTGAACGCACCGACGATGGTGAGAAGGCAGAAAATCAGCAAGGCAAGTTGCATATTGTTTTCCTTACACGGGACGCACGATCGTCAGACCTTTTGGATAACCAGGCCGGCGCGCTCGGCAATCATGCGAGCCACCTTCTTCGGACGGAAGAAAGTGTAGGAAGAGAACGTCGCCTCGCATCCGTCCATTCCCTCAACCCAGCACTGTTGCACGTTGCCTGCGCGTTTGTACTTGATTGCAACTATTTTGTTCCATGCAAGAAACAGCTCTGCCGGCGCCATCTTCGTGCCCAGGTTGAATGTCACGCCGCTACCATCGAGGTAGACTTGGTACGCTGCCATGGCGTGGCCCAGGTTCCATAGCCGCGGACAGATGTATCCCAGGGCCAGCGCTGCCATGCCCCACCAGACAGCACTCCACTCTCGATCGCCATTCAGTTCTCTGGTTGGAAAGACCAGCGAGAACACCATCAGCACCATGCCAATCGACATAAAGGCCGCGAAGAAACTCCCGCTCAGTGTGACCCAGCACAGGAACCTGCTATTGCGCAGAACAACCGGCCTGGAACGAATGAATTCTATCGGGGAATTGATACCTGTACCCGGCTCCGTGACAGAAGCCTCCGTTGTGCCCACGATGCAACCTCCTTCTCGATCTCATTGCACTGATTGGCAGCGAACAACTCAATCCGCTGACTTGTACGCGTCATGGGTCCTGATAATGTGTCATGAGTCAAAGAGAAGATGAAGTCCGGCGAAGCGGGACTTATGGGGATCGAGTCCGGCCTATTTGGCAAGTCTGGGCCGAATGTCCACGAGCAACTGGTGCGCCTCAGAGCCCGCAAGCTTCGCACCCGGAGAGACGGCGTTGGCGGCGAGCAGCTTATCGGCAATCTCAGCGTGGGGCAATGCTTCCTGATAGCGGTGTTGCCCGACCAGCGCCTGGGCCCAAAGAAAATGGGATGCGCCAAATCGCCGATCAGTCGGCGCAACTTTTCCCTCCTGAACAGCAACCAGTTCCTGGGCTGCTTTCTCGCCATCCTGAAAGCGCCCGGTTTCCACATATGCCTTTGATAGAAAGTACAGGGGCTCGGCCAGGTCAGGGCTGGAGCCCAGCATCTTTCGCCAGGCAGGCATCGCCGTCTCGATTAATGGCAAAGCCTCCTTCGCGCGTTTAAGCTTCATCAGCGCGCCAGCCATATATTCCTGCTCTGTGAGCGCTCCCCGGCTCTCGGCACCGGAACATTTCGCGGACCCGTCATAGGCGCGCTGATAGATAGGGAGGCTTGCCTGGACGTCGCCGCGCATTTCAGTCACGTAAGCAAGGTCTCCGTAGACCGCCGATTGATCACACAAGGCGAGGGGATCCGGACCATAGACCTGAAGAGCTTGTTCAAATGCCCGCTCGGCCTCATCCAGTTGGCCACGTAACTCAAGATCTTCGCCCAGCATATAGAGCGCATTGGCGGTCTCGCGTGGGGAGAGGTCGTTATCCCGGCACTCCTTTACCGCGAACTGTAGCAAGCGCAAATTCTCATCGCTGCGAAAACCATTGTCATCGCGGTTCCACGCATAGAAGATCGCGCTCCAAACGCGCACGTCGGGAGGAACACCAGGCTTGCGCGATAGTTCGAGCGCATGGGCAGTGAGCTTTTCGCCTGTGTCCATCTGCCCTTGCAGGTAGGCAATGTTACCGGAGAATGCCTCCGACTCAGCCTCTGTAGAAATATCTTTCGCAGCCTTTGCGCTCGCAATGGTTCCAGTAAGAACAGCCTGTGCGCTGTCCAGGTCGCCGTTCTCGTACATCGATTCGGCCAGACCCATCTGCGCCTCCCGCAGATCGGCAGGGTCTTTGATGTACTCAGGCAGCAACTTCACGCCAAGCTTGAGGAACTCCGGCACGGTAGCGGCGGGCCTACCCGTGTAATTCGAGTTCGCCAGTTTGAAAAGCCGGTACATAAAGGTCTGCATGCGCAGCGCCCTCTGCCCTTCGAGTACAGCCTGCTCCTGCCGCCAGCCCGCATAGGCGGCGCTGGCCAGCAAGGCGATCGCTACCAGGAGTGTTGCCGCCACTGCTGCTCGATGGCGACGCACGTATTTGCCTAACCGGTAGAACACCGTTTGCGGGCGGGCCAGCACCGGCCTGCCGCCCAGATAACGCTGAATGTCCCCAGTAAGCGAATCGATCGAGGGATAGCGATCCCTGGACCGCGGGTTCAGGCACTTCTGTGCAATCGTCGCCAGATCGCCGGTCAGGGATTGGCGCAGGCGACTTTCCGTGAGTCCGCGTTGTTGCGCCGCGGCGCTGGTTACCGCTTCCGGCAGACGTTCGGGCTCCTGTTCCTTGATGGCGCGTTCAATCATCGCGGCCACGGATGCGTTGTGGCCAGGTCTCGATCCCGCGAGCAATTCAAAAAGAACCGCGCCCAGTGCGTAAATGTCGCAGGACGTCGTGACCGGTTCGTTTCGCAATTGCTCGGGACTCGCGTAAGCCGGTGTGGCCATGACGGTGGTGGTCAATTGGCTGTCCGGCTGGATCAGCTTCGAGGTTCCAAAGTCCAGCAACTTGACCGCACCATCGGGGGTGACGAGAATATTCGATGGCTTCAGATCGAGGTGCACCACCAGGTTGCGGTGCGCATAGCCAACCGCGTCGCAAACGCGAAGAAACAGCTGCAGCCGTTCGGCAATCCCCAGCTTGTGCGCATCGCAGTAATCGTCCAGATGCACGCCGTCCACGTATTCCATCACCAGATAGGGCTGCCCTCGATCACTCAGGCCAGCATCCAGCATGCGCGTGATATTGGGATGATCCAGAGAAGCGAGAATATGCTCTTCACGGTGAAACCGTTCAATAAACGAGGGGCCCGCCGAATGCGGCGCCAGAACCTTCAAAGCGGAGCGCTGTAAAGCGCCCCCCACCATGCGTTCCACCAGATAGACAGCGCCGATGCCACCGGTCCCTAGGTGCCTGATCAGCGTGTAAGGCCCAATCTTGCCGGTTAGAGCGGGAACATGAGCTGCAACCTCTGCTTCTTCGATGCTCGACGCATTGAAAATATCCATCGCCCGGCGGCACAACTCTGCATCGAGACACCGCTCGGCCAGCACGCGCTCACGGTCTGCTGCAGGCGTTACCTCAGCGAGATGAAACAAATCCTGAAGCAATTGCCAGTTGTCCGCGTCCTGTGCCATGCCCCTCACTTCCGGTTGGCGCGAAGCAGAGAATGAATGCGTCACGTCCTAGGCGGAGTGGAGACGGTCGTAGAGCCAACCCCGCACAAATCTCAACTCCCGATCCACTGTAGCCTTCGAGGTATTCAGCAGTTCGGCCGTCTCCTCCGCGGTGAACCCGAGAAAGAAGCGTAGTTCGACCATTCTGCACTTGCGCGGTTCCAGTTGTTCCAGTTCTTCAAGTACGCGGTCCAGGTCCATCATCTCGACGGGTCTGGCATCGATCCAGGCTAGATCTGGATGAAGCGGAATTGGAACCCCGCCGTCGCGCTTTTGTCTTCCCTCGGAACGGGCCTGGTCGATCAGAACCCTTCGCATCAGGCGCGCTGAAAGGCTATAGAAGTGTTCGCGGTCTTCAAATCGCAGGCTGCGCTGCCGGATCAGTTTCAGGAACAGCTCGTTTACAACACTGGTCGGCTGCAACAGGTTCTCGGGTCGCTCACCTCGAAACAGCGCGCCGGCAATCTTCCTCAGTTGCGGATAGACAAGCTCGAACAGCTGCTCAACGGCCGCAGGATTCCCAGCGTTCCAATCGCGGAGAAGTACCGTGATTTCGCCGGCTTGCGGCATGGGGACCAGTCCTTGACGGCAGAATAAACATAACATTTCGGAGACGTTCTTGTTCGAATGAGACTGATTGGCCCTTCAACCCGGCTAGAACTAACCATCTGAGTGGTCCAGATTTTCCGAGCCCTTCAGTCCTGATCCTTGCCGCTCGGCTGAAGATTGACTATGTCGTATTGAGACGCTAGTGCTCTACCGTGCCCGTCACTGAATTTCCTTGTTGAGTGTGCGGATTAGAAACTCCTGTACTAACTTTCGAAATATTAACTTAGGCACAACTGAAGGGTTGCCGACAATACTCTCAGAACTCGAAAAAGCGAGCTTCAGAACTGCTCGAATAGTGCGCAGGCCAGTTGCGTGGTGACCTGTTCCAAGCGGTTTCAGGGTCGATATCGACCGGGCGATGAGCACAAAGGGACAGCTTGAGATGTGTGAGCAAGGTAATAGTCACACCGTGCAGCCTGAAGAATATGATCCAGTATGCGGAATGAAGGTCGATCCCTCGAACGCTGCCGCCAGTTTTGAATATCAGGGCGCCACTGTTTACTTCTGCAGTCTAGGCTGTGCCGCAAAGTTCCGTGCCGCGCCGCAAAAGTACCTGAAGGCCAAACTGGAGACACCTGCCTCGCACCCGCAGGTGGAGGCCGTGTCTCATGGGGAATATACCTGCCCAATGCATCCGCAGATCGTGCGGCAGGGACCGGGCAGTTGCCCGATCTGCGGCATGGCGCTCGAACCTCGGGAAGTCACAGCCGAAGATTCGAATCCCGAGCTCAACGACATGACAAGGCTCCTGTGGATCAGCGTCGTGCTCGCTGCGCCGATGCTGGCGCTGATGGTCTCCTCGTTTCTCCCTTCCATGCCCATGCAACACATGTTCTCGGCGAGAGTGTGGACCTGGGTCGAGTTCACCCTTGCGACCCCGGTGGTCCTGTGGTGTGGGTTGCCCTTCTTCGTCAGGGGTGTTTACAAGGTCGCCGTGACGGGCTCGGGCATGATCACTTTCACTTCGTCTCAAATCTCATTGCACGCAGGCGAGGCGCGCATTGGGAGAGTCGCCCCGGGGAGTTTCACCCCGAGGCGCTCGCAGAACTGGACGTGACACTCTCGCGTCATCCAGCTCCCATCATGGAGCCACTGCGCTTGATCGCCCAGTGTGCGAAGAGGAACGAACTGCGGCGAGAGATTGCCGCGACCGATTGCCGTGCACGCCTGACATGTTCACGCAGTTTCTTGTATTTCTGTCTGGCCCATTTGACCAGCTCCTGATCCAGTTGGCGGATCACAGAGTAAAGCGCAGTACGGTAGTACCGTCCGTAGTATTGGAACCAGCCCCGGATGATCGGATTGTAGGTGCGGGACAGATCTTCCAAGGTCTGGTGGCTACGCTGCCGCAGACGCCAGTTTCGGATTGTTGTCCGCATCGACTTGGTCGCTTTGGTCGAGACTGCTGGACTGAAATTGGTGAAGACTATGCCTTTGCGATTGATCGATTTCCTTGGACGAAATTCGTATCCAAGAAAATCGAACTTCTCATCGGTGTGTCTTCCCTTCCGCAGATCGTCTTTGCAATAAACGATCCGCGTCTTCTCCGGATGGAGTTCAAGTCCGCAGTCTGACAACCGCTTTGCGATTGCCTTCCGCATCTTCTGAGCCTGCCTTTCCGTTCTGCAATGCACGATGGCATCATCGGCGTACCTCTCGAATGGAACCTGAGGAAAGTTCGCCGCCAGCCATCGATCAAACGCATAA
>Ga0265339_10003544_pt1 | contig 10914 bp, 7 predicted proteins | sample 4CB219metaG_FD_202085 | JGI IMG/M metagenome (GOLD analysis project Ga0265339, IMG submission 202085) | Rhizosphere microbial communities from Carex aquatilis grown in University of Washington, Seatle, WA, United States - 4-CB2-19 metaG | ecosystem: Host-associated > Plants > Roots > Rhizosphere...
CGCGCTTGAAGACAGGGTTGAGATCTCGCGGGATTTCCAGCTGATTGGCGACAAAATTAACGAGACTATAGACAAGGTAAGAAAGATCTCTTCGGATCTGAGGCCTGACCTGCTTGACAGACTGGGACTGATCGAGGCTATCGAGTGGCATATTTCAGAATTTGAAAAAAGAACGGGCATACAGTGCAATTTTGAGAATAACATGCCTGAAGTCGAATTTTCGGAAAAGATTTCCGTTCAGATATTCCGTATATTGCAGGAGCTTCTTACAAACGTAACCAGGCATTCAAAAGCCGACGAAGTGGATATAAGCCTGCGGCTTAAGGACGGCAATTTTGAAATGCATTTTAAAGATAACGGGATAGGCATCACGGAAGAACAAATCGCTGAGAAAAGCTCGCTGGGCATTATGGGCTTAAAAGAAAGAGTGTATTTGCAGGACGGGAAAATAGAGATCAGCGGTTCCAAAGGAAAAGGCACTTCTATCAGGATCTCAATACCATTCGAATTTAAGATTTAAAGATATGACCGATCTAATAATTGCAGATGACCATAAACTTTTCAGAGAAGGTTTAAAGAAGATCCTGATGAGCGAACCTGATTTAAATGTGGTTGGCGAAGCATCCAATTCGATGGAGGTTCTGGAATATGCAAGGAACCATGAGGTTGACCTTGTTACACTTGACCTTAGTATGCCGGGAGCAAGCGGGCTGGAAACCATAAAAGATCTGAAACGAATAAATAAAAACATTAAGGTTCTTATTATAAGCATGCACCCTGAAGAGAGGTTTGCGCTTAGATGCATAAAAGCGGGAGCCTCGGGGTATATAACAAAAGAAAGATCGCCTGAAGAACTGGTTGGCGCAATAAGGAGAATTTTAAACGGTCAGAAATACATCAGCGAAAGGCTCGGCGAAATTTTATCGGAGGGACTGGACACAGATAATACCGACATGCCTCACAGTAAGCTTTCTGACAGGGAATACGAAATCTTTGTCAAAATAGCCTCAGGAGATAAAGCTTATAAAATTGCAGAGGATCTGATGATAAGCGTTTCTACCGTAAATACATACCGCGCAAGGATACTTGAAAAAATGAACCTGAAAAGTAACGTTGGAATGACATATTATGCCATGAAAAACAATTTGATTGAATAAACTAAACTTGATCACCCGGATGCCTTCAACTAAAAATCCTGATTAATTAAGAAATCCCCTGCAAATCCACTAATATTCTTCATTTTTTACCTGTTTTTAACGAATTTGTATCATAAAAAATGCTACAAACAAATCGTTCTTTATTCTATACCGCAGGCTAAACCAAAAGGTTATATTTGTAACAGAGATATGAATTAACCCTTTTAGAAGTTCCAAATAAAACAGAAAACCCCTTTTAAGCAATTCGATTAGACCTCTTTTGGTCACCGCCTATAACCTCTTTGGTCCCGGAGCGTGAGTTTTGGGACTTTCTTTTTGCCCTAATGCCATTAAAAACACTACATCGGATTCATCTATAGTTCTATACCGGAGGGCAAATTGAAAGGTTATATTTGTATCAGAGTTTTGAATTGACCTTTTTAAGGCTCTAAAATTGTTGCGAAACCCCTTATACACGCCTAAAGACCACACAAGGTCACGCCTAAACCTCTTAAGTCCTGAAGCGAAAGTTTTGGGACTTTTTCTTTGTACCGGCGCCATAAAATTTGCTACACGGAAATCATGTTTTATTCTATACCGCAGGCTAAACGGAAAGCTTATATTTGTAACAGAGATATGAAATAACCCTTTTTGATCCAAAAATTTGAACCCTTTAAGCATTTCGAATAGACCTCTTTTGGTCAAAGCCTAAACGCCTCTTAGTCCTAAAACATGTTTTTAGGACTTTTTTTTACATGAAAATCTATGAAAAATGCCGTTTTTAAAGTAAATTCGGGTTACATAAATTTACAGCAACATAAAGCTGTATTCAGTATCTTGATATTAAACCAAATCAAAATCTCCAAAATTTGACGATAATTTACAAGACAATACTGGCTTTCATAGTTTTCTATACGATTGGAGGCATTTCTGTTGCACAGGATGACCAGAATAAGCCAAAGCCAACAGGAGGCAAAGGCACAATTTCGGGCATCGTGATAGATAAAAGCAGCAACCTCCCCATGGAAGGTTCAGCGATTACGATATTTGAAGCAAAAGATACTTTAAAAATAAAGGGAACTGAAACCAACAGCAAAGGAATGTTTTCTGTTGAGGTTCCGTTTGGGAAATACAAGATCGAAATAAATGAAGTTGGATACAGCATGGCGGCGGTTGACGGAATAATTGTAAGTCCAAAAAATCCTGACGTAACGCTGGATACAATCCGTATAAAACAGGCTACCACAACCACCGATGAAATAGATGTGACCGCCAATAAAAATGTAATTGAACTAACAGCGGACAAGAAAATATTCAATGTTGAAAAATCCATTGTTTCAAGCAACGGTTCCGCAACAGACATTCTAAAAAATGTTCCGTCCGTTTCAGTGGATAATGACGGCAACGTAAGCCTAAAAGGCAGCCAGAATGTTAGAATTATGATAGACGGAAGGCCTGTTTATAACAGCGTTGCGACAGTTCTAGATGGCATTCCTGCAAGCTCTGTTCAAAGTATAGAACTCATTACAAATCCTTCTGCAAAGTATGAGGCGGAGGGTGAATCGGGGATAATTAACATTGTATTAAAAAAGAACTCGGAGGTAGGATACAATGGCTCGGTAATGTTAAGTACCGGAACCAAAGATAAATATAATGGAGCTGTAAATCTAAGCGTCAAAAAGAACCGAATAAATGTGTACGCTAATTATAGTTTCCAAAAAGTTTATTTCGGGATAACTGGAACCGGTTTAACGCTAAACAGCGTGAATAACGTTAACTCATCGCTTGACCAGTCATCGTCAGGTTATTTTAATAATATGTCAAATCTGGGCAAAGCCGGTTTTGATTATAAATTAACCGACAAGCAAACATTAGGGCTCACATCAACCCTCAGCTACAGGAAACGAAACAGGCCGTATGAAACTACAAACAGTTTTTACGATGCATCAAATACGCTATCAATGCTTTCGTATACACATAGCTCAAGCGCGGAAAACGGCTACAATTTTGATGCGGCGCTTGATTACAACGCTAGGTTCAAACAACCCGACCATACTTTTTCAATGGAAGCATCTTATGTGCGTTCTTATGAGGATACGCCTATAGACGTTGATAATACATACACAATTATAAATTACCTCCCTTCAACTATACCTGACGGGCAGATCTCGACGGACCAGGTTGAAAAAAGGAATACGGCAAATCTGCAGGCAGATTACTCCCATCCGTTTAGTAAAGATTCAAAAGTGCAAACCGGGTTTAAATCGACTTACAAATTATTTGATAATACTTTTAACTCCGAGCATGTTGACACGATTTCAAATACATGGGTTACCGATTACGGCCTGAATAACAGATTTAAATATACTGAAATTATTAATGCGCTGTACGCGACATATTCAAATAAATTTGGTAATTTCGAATTCCAGGCAGGTGTAAGAACAGAGATGACAAACGACAAGGGAGAACTATCAAACTCAAGCCAGAATTTTTCAAGCTCCTATATTGATTTCTTTCCGAGCGCAAGCATAAGCGAAAAACTAAATAAAGAAAATGAATTTGACCTAAGTTATAGCAGGCGCCTTAACCGTCCGCGCCCCGGCTTTCTTAATCCTTTTGGCGAGAATACCGATCCGTATAATCTCAGGACCGGAAATCCGCAGCTTAAGCCTGAATACATTGATTCATATGAATTGAGTTATTTAAAATATATAACAGGAGCGGTAATAACATCGTCGGTATATTTCAGAGAAACTCATGGCCTTATAAGCAGATTGAAGACGGCTATTGATTCAGTAACAACAATGACAACCTGGGTAAATCTTTCGAAAGCTTATTCATATGGATTTGAATTGATTGCAAGCGTTCAAACGCCGAAATGGCTGAATTTTACCGGGAGCTTCAGCTACTACAACATTCAAATTGTCGGCGATAACATTCAATCAGAGCTTTCAAACAGCGGAAGCTCGTGGTTTACTAAGTTTCTTACCACGGTAAATCTATGGTATGGCTTTGACCTTCAAATGGCATATAATTACCAAAGCCGGAACCCAACTGTAGACGGATATTATGAGCCGTTCCAGACATTTGATGTTTCGTTGAGAAGAGAAATTGTAAAAAAGAAGTTTGAAATGAGTATGCGCGTAAGCGACCTGTTTAATACTCAGGAATACAGGCAATATGCCGCAGGCGACGGATATATTCAAAATCAGACATTTAAAAGGGATTCCAGAGTTGCATATTTAACATTAACTTACAGGTTCGGAAATGTATCTGATGAGCAAAAACACGAGAAAAGTAAGAAGCCAAAAGACGATAGCCCGCCGGATATTGAAAATTAAAATAAATGAGTATATCTTGTTGAAATTGATCATGAACATAATCACATTTAGAAAGGAGCATAAAAGTTGGGCCTAAGTTTGATACTAATTATTAGTTAAAACTATTTATTGTATTCAATGATGAAGATCGCAATTAACTATCGCAGTATCAAAACAAGTTCATTTTTATGCTATTTACTGCTGGCATACCTTAGTGTACATTCCGTGCATTCACAGCAGATCCATTCGTCAAAGAGCGACACCCTGAACAATTCTAAAAATCTTGAAGCCGATGATCCATATCTCGATTCATTGAAGCCGGTCGTCACAGACGTAATATTAAACGGCAACAACGTAACAGATGACGGCATCATACTGCGTGAGATGAAGCTTAAAAAGGGCGAGACTTATTCTTCAAAGCAGCGCGATGATGACCAAAGGAGTATTCACAACCTGGGCCTTTTTGCAGACGAAGAAATTGTGCCTGAACAGGACGGCGACAAGAAAGTAAAGCTTCATGTTAACGTTAAAGAAAAATGGTACATTTACCCTATACCCCAGGCAAGCATTACTGACGGCGATCTAAGAAAGATCACAATAGGTATGAATGTGCGCTGGCAGAATTTCAGGGGACAAAATGAAAATGTTTCAATGAACTTTGGGCTGGGTTATAATCCCTTTGTGCGCGGCTCATATTCAATCCCATGGATCGGAAAGAACCTCCACATGTTTGCTTCCGTCAGCGGCGGGTTCCAGAGAGAAGCGAACCGAAGCCTGCTTGCGCTGGGGAGAACCACGGGAGAAGAAATTATATATGCGCGAGATACTAATTTTGATTACATGAATTACAATGCCAAGCTCACTGTGGGCAAATATTTTGCGCGTAAGTTTTCTGTATACGCCGAAGGCGGCTATTCTTTTTTAAGGGTTTCTCAGTATGCCGATAACAGGACGCTATCCCCTACCGGGGTTGATAAATACGTTTTAATGGGGCTTGGACTGAATTATGATTCGCGTGATTCACGTGATTATTCTGTTGATGGGTATATGGTGCATGTAAATTATGAACACTATGGCTTACTAAGCAGAACAGTTGATTTCGGAAGGTTTAATTTAGAAACAAGGAATTACCTTCCCGTCAATCTTACCGACAGCTACGCCATAACTTTCGCCACAAGATTATTTACAAGCGTTGCGGTCGGCTCTTTAATACCATTTTACAATCACATGTATCTCGGTTACGGAAATGATTTTGTCAGGGGTTGGGCAAGGTACGGATTTGAAGGAGATAATGACCTGACTTTGTATAATGAGGTCAGGGTACCAATTATTCAGCCGAATCAAATAAAAGGCGACCAGATCCCCATTATCAGAAGCCTGCCGTATATCCACAAATTCGCTTACAGGTACGGAATGTATTTCACTATGTTTTATGATATAGGAACAGTATGGAATGAAGACGACCGGTTTAAAAGCGTACATTTCCTGAACGGTACGGGTATTGGATTAAACGCTATTTTGCCGTTTGGAATGGTAGGGAAAGTCGAATGGGCTTTCCGCCTAGGGAAACCCGTTGTCGGACAAATTATTTTCGGGCTGGGGGCTAAGTTTTAGAAAGCGCCGGAAAAACAACCTTGCATCAATAATTAATTAATTTTTGGCATTAAACTGAATTGAAAATTTGGTATTTTGTATTTTATTTTTAATCCGATTTTCTAATCAGCGCTAATTTGACAATAAAAGTCTTATTTACAGATATAGGCGGGGTTCTGCTTACAAACGGCTGGGATGTTAATTCAAGAGCGCTTGCCGCTAAGAAGTTTAAACTGGATTTAGAAGAATTGAACGAAAGACACGGATTAATGTTCGATACTTTTGAAGAAGGAAAACTAACTTTAAGCGAATATCTGAAGAATGTAATTTTTATCAGGAAGAGAAATTTCACTCACAGCCAGTTCAAAGAATTCATGTTCGCTCAGTCAAAGCCTTTCAATGATATGATCAGTCTGACACGCTCTTTGAAAAGCAAATACAATTTAAAGGTCATTGCAATAAGCAACGAATGCCGGGAACTGAACGATTACAGGATTCGGAAATACAAACTGGATTCATTTATTGATGCCTACATTTCTTCCTGTTATGTGCATCTTAGAAAACCCGACAAAGATATCTACAAAATGGCGCTCGATGTATTTCAGACCAAGCCAAATGAATCGGTGTTTATAGATGACCGTTTATTATTTGTGGAAACCGCTGAATCAATGGAAATAAAAGCGATACATCATACAGATTACGATTCCACGGCCCGAAAATTCGCTAAACTTGGATTGAAACTATAACACAATTAAAAATTCTAAATATACAGTTCTGCTAAAATAATGATAGAAGAAAAAGAATTAGAACAGCTTTGCATTAACACAATAAGAACGCTTTCGATGGACGCGGTACAGAAAGCAAATTCCGGGCACCCGGGTATGCCAATGGGAACCGCGCCAATAGCGCATGTTTTGTGGTCAAAGATAATGAGATATAATCCTGCAAATCCCGATTGGGCTAACCGCGACAGGTTTGTTCTATCAGCCGGACATGGCAGTATGCTGTTGTATAGCATACTGCATTTGACAGGTTATAAGATTTCGATTGAAGATATCGAGAAGTTCAGGCAGCTTGGAAGTATAACTGCCGGCCATCCTGAGTATGGATTGACTCCGGGTGTTGAAACCACAACAGGACCGCTTGGGCAGGGATTCGCTAACGGCGTGGGAATGGCCGTAGCTCAAAACATTCTTGCAGCCCGGTACAATAAACCGGGATTCCCGATATTTGACTATAACATATACGGTATTTGCAGCGACGGCGACCTGATGGAAGGTATTTCGGCTGAGTCAGCTTCATTTGCGGGACATCTTAAGCTTGGCAACCTTATCTATCTGTATGATGATAACCACATATCAATAGAAGGCAAAACCGAAATTACATTTACAGACGACACGCAAAAAAAATTCGAAGCATACGGCTGGCACGTTCAAAAAATCGAAGATGGAAATGATATAGACGCATTAAATGAAGCAATACTAAATGCGAAGGCGGTAACCGATAAGCCATCTTTGATCCAGGTCAGAACTCATATTGCGTACGGAAGTCCGAATAAACATGACAGCGCAAGCGCACATGGTTCGCCGCTGGGAGAAGATGAAGTAAGGCTTACAAAAGAATTTTATGGCTGGGACCCGAATAAACATTTTTATGTTCCGGATGAGGTTAATATTTATTATCAACGTGCCCAGGGAAAAGGCGCGGAAGCGGAGAAATTCTGGGATGAACTGTACAGTAAATATAAGGTTGCCTTCCCTGAATTAGCGAATGAGTATGAGTCTGCCGTTAAAGGTGAAATAAACATTGACTGGGAAAAGACGCTGCCTTTATTTACTTCGATAGATAAAGCAGTAGAGACAAGGAAAGCATCAAGCAAAGTAATAAATGCGATAGCTCCTTTCATGCCGACTTTCATCGGCGGCTCGGCTGACCTATCCCCTTCAAATGATACTACTATTAATGATGGAGGAGATTTCTCGGCGGAAAATTATGCCGGCAGGGTATTTCATTTTGGCGTGAGGGAACACTCAATGGGCGCAGAGCTGAACGGAATGAATTTAACCAAAGGAATCACAGCTTTCGGCGCTACCTTTCTTATCTTTTCAGATTATATGAAGCCTGCTATAAGACTTGCGGCGATAATGAAGATTAGGCCAATATATGTTTTTACTCATGACAGCATCGGGCTTGGCGAGGACGGCACAACACACCAGCCAATTGAGCAATTGTTGGCTTTAAGAGTAATACCGAATATGACCGTTATCCGGCCGGCTGACGCAAACGAAACATCATACGCATGGAAAGCTGCTCTTGAGCACAAAGATGGCCCGGTAGCGCTTGTGCTTACCAGGCAGAAAGTCCCGGTTCTTGACCAGACCAAATATGCTTCAGCATCAAATCTGCAAAAAGGCGCTTATGTTCTGAGTGATTCAAAAGGAACGCCGGATGTAATAATTATCGCAACCGGTTCAGAAGTACAATTGGCTTTAGGAGCGCAGGAAAAACTTCTCGCAGAAAATATTAAAGCAAGAGTTGTAAGTATGCCATCATGGGAGTTATTTGAGAAGCAGTCTAAGGAATATAAAGAAAGTGTATTGCCTTCATCAATAAAGAAAAGGTTAGTTGTTGAAGCAGCCTCGCCGGTTGGGTGGATAAAGTATGCCGGCAACCAGGGCGATATACTCGGAATTAATAGGTTCGGCGAGTCCGCGCCCGGCGATGAAATAATGAAAGAATTTGGTTTTACTATTGATAATGTTGTTAGCAGGGTGAAAAAATTATTATAGAAAATTGTTTTAAATAATAACAAAGAAAAGCGGACTTTTGGTCCGCTTTTCTTTTTGCCGCTGACTGCCAAACCGAAATCGAATACATGATGTTTCAATATCGGCCGCCCTCATATCGACAGTCCGAACGGATTATTTTATCATTATTCCCGATAGGTCGGGATTTCTTATAAAATTGCTTTGTTGTTCTTCTTCAATCCCGATAGATCGGGATTTCTGATAAAATAGCTACGCTATTTTATCATCAACATCTTTTTTGTTTCGGTGAAAGTTTTTCCTTCATTTGAACTTACTATTAACCTGTAGAAATATACGCCGCTTGAGAATCGCTGGCCGTTCCACTGCAATTCATAATTGCCCGTTCCCAGAGGTTCATCCATAAGAGTTTCTATCAACCTGCCTGTAATATCGAAAACGCTCAATTTTACCTGTGACTGTTTAGGGATTTCGAACCTGATCTTAGTAGAAGGATTAAACGGGTTCGGAAAATTCTGCCTCAATGAAAAATTGGTAGGAGCTTCAGAATTGTAGTTGTTCACAGAAAGCAATGCGCCATTTTCAATTATCGTAGCGTTTTGGTTTACAAGAACGTTTGTATATACATTGGTTGCGCCGTTTATCCATTCAACTTTTATCGAGTCAATAATAGATGCTGCGCCCAACCCAAAATGCAGCCAGAGGTTCTGGCTGTTGTAGCCCGTATGCGGCATAACTTCCTGCGTCTGCCATGTAGGAGAGCCGTTTATATTGGCTTTTAATCTTACCTTAGTTCCGATAGCGGATTTATTAGACACTGTACCTACGCATTTCAATGTTATCCATTTATTAGAGTTTCCGTTATTGTGATACAACAGGTTTCCCGCTGCCAGTCTTGTAGCAACAAACATATCCAGCTGGCCGTCGTTATCATAATCGCCGCATGTGCATCCGAAAGAATTAGCAACATCGGTAACAATGCTTCCGGTAGTAACTTTAGTGAACCCATAATTTGGCGGGCCGTTGTTTAAATATAGAAAAGCGCTTGCGCCGTCATTTGCTATAAACAGATCCTGGTAACCGTCATTATTAAAATCACCCCAGCAGCTGCCAACAGAATTCGCCGGCTCGTTTGAAACAATCCCGGTATCAACAGAGACCAGGTTATAATTCGGCGGCCCGCTATTGTGATAAAGATTATTCTTCCCGTTTGAATAATTTGTTACTATCAGGTCAAGATTCCCATCATTATCGTAATCTCCCCAGCTTCCGCCAATTGCCGAGCGACCGTCGTTAAATGTCGTTTTCGTAAACGTTAGGTTGCCATTATTCTTATACAGGAAATCATTTTGTGTTCCGGCATTGCCAATGAATAGATCCGGGTAACGGTCGTTATTGTAATCTGCCCATGCTCCCGCTATTGAAAAAGCTCCGCCATCCAGCAGAAATGACATAGTATCATTTCTTGTAAATGTAAAATTCGGTGAACCGTTATTCAGATACATAAAATCATTTTGAGTAAAATTCAGTACATGAAGGTCAAGTAATCCGTCGCGGTTAATATCCACCCACGCGCCTGTGTTCGCATTGCTTGAATCAGTCGCAATATGTCCTGTTGTCACTCTGGTAAAGGTAGTATCGCCGTGCCCCATGTAAAGGAAATTACCAAAATTGTTCCTGTTGGCTACAAACAAGTCAAGATTCCCGTCGTTGTTAAAATCTCCCCATGTCCCGCCAATCGAGCTGCCCCCGTCATTTACAATCGCTCCCGTTGTGATCTTAACGAAGTTGCCGTTCCTGTTATTAAGATACAAATTATTGTTCTGGCTTGCAGGATTTCCGTTTGAAACAAACAAGTCAAGGTATCCGTCATTGTTAAAATCGACCCAGCACCCGCCGGTACTTTGGAATAGATCGGCGACAACAGGATTGTTCCCGGCGGTGATCCTTGTAAATGTTTGGGGGAAAACATTGCTGACCGTAAATAACAGCATTAAGATAACTGCCGGGATCTGTATAGAGGAAATAGATCTAATAAAATAACTTCTGAGGACTGCAAATTCAGAATTGAGTTTTCCGTTCATTACTTTTTAGATGCAA
>Ga0265339_10003545_pt1 | contig 10913 bp, 6 predicted proteins | sample 4CB219metaG_FD_202085 | JGI IMG/M metagenome (GOLD analysis project Ga0265339, IMG submission 202085) | Rhizosphere microbial communities from Carex aquatilis grown in University of Washington, Seatle, WA, United States - 4-CB2-19 metaG | ecosystem: Host-associated > Plants > Roots > Rhizosphere...
ACCTCTTCGCCGGCGCCGCTGGCGAAGCCGCACGCGTCCATCATTGCGTCGACCAACTGTTGGTTGCGGTCGATCTGTCTCCCGAGTCCGATCCAATCATGCGCCAGCAACGCGATCTTACCGCGCCAGGCGGTCTCGCCCATTTGTCGGGCGAGCTCGAGCAGCGCTCCGCCGCCGCGCCGGCGCTCCTCGAGATAGCGCGCGCGCATCGGTGCATGGACGCTGCCGGAGTGCCGCACGACGCCGGTGGTGGCGACGACGAAGCTGAGCGGCGGCGCATGCGGACCGAGCGTTTCATACGTCGCGTACGGTTCGTCACCGAGCGGCGCGTGCCACAGCTTGCCGTGGCACGCGAGATACGCGACGTCGCCGAACAGCGGGGCGTAGCGATCGGCAAAGCCGCACACCACGTCCAGATCATGCTCTTCGGCGCGTTGTGCCAGCTCCGCCAGCGCCCAATCGTTCCAGCGCCGCGAGTCGACGCCATAGTACGCGCGCAGACCGGCCAGCACCGCCAGAACCAAGACCGATGACCCGCCCAAGCCGCTCGATGCGGGGACGTCGGTCCATGTTTCGATCGCCACCGGCGCATCGGCCAGGCGCGCGGCGAGCGTCGATTCGTGCCGGCAGAACGCGGCGATGGCCGCGGCCGCGATCTCACCGCCGCCCGCGGTCGGACCGGTGGTTGCGCGCAGCGTCGCGCCGCCGCGCAGCTCGATTGCCGCGGTCAGGATCGCATAGGCCCCTTCGCACGCATCGGTCGGGCTGCCGGCGATGTTGATGCGCGCCGGCAGCGAGACGGAGATCGTCATGCGCCGCACAGGACCACAGTTGCGCATGACGAGGAAGCGCTCGGTGGTCGGCCGCGAGCGCTCAGCCGGCCCGGCACCTCCATTCGGAAGCCATTCCGCCGGGCTTCGGAATCCACAGATGCACCCAGATCGCCGCTCAATCGCCCGCCCCAAGAGGACACAATCGTCGCGTCGCAGCGCGTCGCGAGCGATGAGCTCGCTCACATGGTGTGAGATGCAGACGGCATGGGCGCTGCCGCCTCCTGGGCGGGGCGATTAGGCGCGGATCTCTGTTCATCTGTGAAGATCTCTTTCTTGGCACGGCGGGTCGCGTGAAGGGTTCGCCACATCGCTTGCTGGCTTGCCGGCGCCGCGCCGGTTTGCGCAATAGGCGGCAGGGGGAAACGCGGCATGGCGGCAATCACGCGGAACACGGTGCGATTGGCGGCGAGTGCGGCGCTGTTGCTGGTGCTGCGTTCCACGGCGACGGCGCAGAATCATCCGTTCGCCTCGCACCCGATGCCCTACGCGGCCGGCTCGATCACGCCGAGCCATGTCGGCCAGGCGGCGCAGGACAATGTCGTGCGTGCCTTCTACGACGAGTGGAAGGCGCGCTATCTCGTGCAGACCTGCGGGGCGGCCGACTTCGTCGTCGAAGCGAAGGTGAGCGGCGGCAACCTCACCGTCTCTGAAGCGCACGGCTACGGCATGCTGCTGTCCGTGCTGATGGCTGGCCACGATCCCGACGCGCGCGCCATCTTCGACGGCATGGTGGCGTACCGGCGCGCGCATCCGTCGATCTTCACGCCGGGGCTGATGGCGTGGAATCAGCGCACCTCGTGCAGCGACGCCGAAGGCGGCGACAGCGCCACCGACGGCGATCTCGACATCGCCTATGCGCTGCTGATGGCCGACAAACAGTGGGGCAGCTGCGGCGCGATCGATTACGCCGCCGAAGCGGGGACGGTATTGGCCGGCATTCAGAGCGGCGAGGTCGACGGCAGCGGACGGTATCTGCGCCTCGGCGATTGGACCGCACCCGACGAGCCGCAGTACTACCAATCGACGCGCAGCTCGGATTTCATGCCCGATCACCTGCGCGCCTTTGCCGCCGCCAGCGGCAACGTGCTGTGGACCCAGGTGCTCGACCACACGTACACCGTGTTCGACGCGCTGCAGTCGTCGCACAGCCCGAGCACCGGCTTGATCCCGGACTTCATCGCCGATCCGCTCGGCACGCCGGCGCCGGTCGCGCCGCATTTCCTGGAAGGACCGAACGACGGCGCCTACGACTACAACGCCTGCCGCGATCCGTGGCGGCTCGCCACCGACTATCTGGTCTCCGGCGACGCGCGTGCGAAGACGGCGGTGCAGCGCATGACGACGTGGATTCGCAGCGCCACCGGAAACGATCCGGGACAGATCGACTCCGGCTATCAACTCGACGGCAGCGTCAGTGCGCAGGCGGACTATCGCTCGATGGCCTTTGTCGCGCCGTTCGGCGTCGGCGCCATGACCGACTCCACCAATCAAACGTGGCTGAACGACGTATGGGATCTCGTCGTCGCGACGTCGGTCGACGACGAGCACTACTATGAGAACTCGCTCAAGCTGCTGAGCCTGATCGTCATGTCCGGCAACTGGTGGGCGCCGCAGGCGGTGAGCGGCGGCCGCGTGGCGCCGCCGACCTCGCCGCTGTGCAGCGGCGGCGGCGCGCTCGGCAATGTGCAGCTCAAGCTGAGCGGTCTGACCGCTCCGGCCGGGCGCCAGAACCTGCAGCTCAAGGGGACATTGTACTTCCCCGGCGGCGTGCCGGTGGCGGCGCCGTATGCGCTCGGTGCCCAACTGCGCATCGCCGATGCCGGCAGCGGCGACGCAACCATCTACGATCTCAGCCGCTTCACGACGCCGGTGCCGGCGCAGGCCTCCGGCGTCTGCGACGCGCGCGACGGCTGGGACACCGGTCGCCTGCGCTATCGCAACCGCTCCGGCGCCCTCGATCCGCCCGTCTGCAGCGCCGGCAGCGCCAACGGTCTGGGCGAGATTCGCTACACGCCGCGCGACGCCAACAATCTCGACGTGCAGATCAAGGTCCGCCACGCCGGCATCGCCGCGCCGAGCGGCGGCCTGCGCGCGACGTACGTACTGGGTCCCGACCAAGCCGCGAGCGACGCTGGCCGTTGCGCCACCAGTGTCGCCGTGCCGTGCGTCGGCAACGGCAGCGGCAGCGCGCGCAAGTGCCGCTGAGATGATCGAGCGACGCGGGGGGTGCCCGCGTCGCTCCTGTATCGCCACGAGCGCACACGCGTGCGCGCTGGCGCCGTGCCACTATTGGCAGGTCAAGGTGCCCTCGATGTTCGCGATCGCGCCGTCGCACGGCAGTGAGATGGACGTGTCGACCAGATTCTGTTCGCTCGTCAGGCACGAGCATTCGATAGCCGGCGGTAGCATCGGTTGGCAGTTTGCGCAGGTCTCGGCGTACGAGCCGACGGCGCGCGACCAAGCGCTAAAGCTGCACGTCGAGAATCCCTCGACGCAGGTTTGCGCCGCTAGGAAACGTTTGTCCGGTGTCATCATGAAGAACGCCTGGCGGGGTATGCCAGCGGAATTCCAGTTGCCTTGGAACAGTCCGATGGGCGGCAGCATCGCGCGCAACGTCAACGGTACGGTGTCGGAGGCGATGTCGAAGTCCTCGCCGCGCAGGTGGAAGTTGCCGTCCGTCAGCGTTCCGACGAACGCGGCGGCGCCGTCGACAGCCTCGAAACGGCGCGCAGGCGGCGTATCATCTCGTGCGGCGAAGCGCACGACGCTGCCCGACCAGAAGTCGGCGCCGAGATCAGCGTCGCTGTATGAAGCGAGGTCGGTCGCGTCTTTTTCCAGCGCGCCAAAGCCGGACACCATGTCGATGTACAAGGCATGCCGACCGTCGGCGCTGAATTGGAGCGCGCCGGCGACCCCATCGCTGCGCTGAAAAGCATAGACGCGATTGGCGCGATCGAGCACGACCAGCGGCGCGCTGAGTGTCTGCGGCAGGGGGCCGATGACGAGTCCGCTGCTCTCGATGCGCACAGTCTGCGTCGCGCCGTCGGCATTGGCTCCGAACTCGATGAACGGCCCGAACCATGAGCCAGCCAGGGATCCAAAGCAGCCGTCGAGTGCGCGGTTGACGCTGGTCACCAGCTCGCTGATCACGATCTTACCGTCGGAATCGGCGTCCGCTGCGCTGCAGCTCGACGCGGCGGCGGATCCGAGCGCGATGTTGACGCCCAGCACCAGCTCGTTGATCGCGACCATCTGGTCGTCGTTGCAATCACCGGGGCAGGTCGCGAATGGGCCGGGCGACGCGGGCCGACCCGTCGCGGTCGGCGTCGGCGTCGTCCCGGTGGGCGGCGTCGCCGTCTCGGTCGCGGTGGGAGTCGCGCCTGTAGGCGGCGTCGCCGTCTCGGTAACCGTCGGCGTTGTCGCACACGGCAAGCAGCTGTCGGTCGCTTCGTCGCAGACGTGGCAGCCGGGCACGCCGGTGCACGGATCGCCGAGCTGGTGGCAGACGCCGGCGGCATCGCAGCGCCCATCGCCGTTGCAGAACAAGCCGTCGTCGCACGGCATATCCTGCGGCTCGAGCTTGCAGTGAACGTCGCAGCAGGCGCCGAAACCGTTGCCGGCGCCGAGGTCGCACTCCTCGCCGCTGTCGAGCTGCCCGTTGCCGCAATTCGACGGCACGTACTGCACGTTGACGAAGTGTCCGTCGAACGACTGGTCGCGCGGCGGATCGCCCGGGTAGCCGCAATTCGAGCACTCGGTCGTCGTTCCGCCGGACGCGCCCAGGCGTACCGCGACCTCGCACGTGTTGCTCAGCACACCGGCGTCCCAACTGAAGCGCAGACGATGGAACTCGACCTCCTGCGGATTGGTCACCGTGATCGTCGCGTCGGCCGTGTCACTGATCTCGAGCGCGGCATCGCCGCTCGTTTGCAACGTGATGTCGGGCGGATCGGACAAGCTCAAGGAGCCGGACGAAAGGCCGAAGCCGCCGATCACATCGCCCGTCACGCCGGACAGCGTCACCGCATCGGCGCAGTCCGGCGCGTCGGCTTGCCGGACCATCTGGCCGACCCAGCCGCTGCTGATGATCAGACTGTAGGAGCGAGACGAGTGCACCTCGAAGTCAACCTCGTGCACGGCGCTCGCCATTTTGGAGCGACTCGTGCTCTTCGAGTCGGCATTCACGTTGAACCCATAGCGCGCAGTGAAGTCCTGATTGGCGCCAGCGACTGCGGTGTCGCTGATTTCGAACTCGGTCGACGCCTCCGAGTCGTTCGGCGACGTACTACTGAGCGAAGAGAGATTGGTGACGACGTTAAAGATGCCGTCCAGCCCGATCGCCGGCGCGGCCCAGCAGGCCAGCACGGCGCCTATCGCGAAGCTCTGCAGCGAACGCTGGCGACCGGCGCGCGAAAGCGGGGCCTGCGGCGCCGCCGAGGCAGCGCGCGGTGGCAGCAGTGCAACGTCGCAGTGCGGGCGGCTCGTCATTTCATCGCTCCTATCATCTGGTGGCGGGTGTGCGGTTGCGGGTGAGGGAAGCGTCGGCACTGCGCCGGTGAATGGTGCGACGATACGGCTTGCGATCGGACGGCCTGGCTCTCAACCGTTCTTTTGCCTCGTATAGAAGCGCGCTTCGATCGTAGTCAAACTCAAGTTCTGAATGGGTCGTATTGCGACCGCGAAGTCCTTCGGTGGCGGATCGGCGCGCCGTTCCGCCTTCAACCGGCCGTGCCGATTCGTTGGTGGGCATGGGCACGAGATGCGGGGCGGCGGCCGCCCATGACGGCATTCGGTCGTCGTACCGCTCAGTAACGCGCGGGTTCGCCTGGGAACGCTGCCGGCGGAACAGCCTCAGCGTTCAGGCAGAAGCGGCGCCGCACGACGGTCGGGGTCGAAGCTGAGCGCCGAACGCGGCCGCAGCGCGCGCTCAGGCGACGCCAACCCCCGCTGCGAGCCCGAGTTGACGCAGGCGCCCAAGCCTCTCTGTCGGCGCGGGAGGAATGCCCGAAGCGCTGGCAGCTTGTAAAGAAAGTATAGCGTTGATTCAGCAGCGCACGGTATCTACGTTGAGCAACTAGGCGAGTCTCGCCGACCGATTCATGACCGAAGCAGTCTTGGCCCGTGAGCTGGCCTCGGAGCGCCGGCCGCTCAGGGCGGTCGCCGTGTTTCTGCTCAACTGGGCGTGCATCCTCTCCGTCTTCGACGCGGTTCGGCATGTCCCGACCTGGCCGGCGTTCACCTGCGCGTTTCTCTTCATGTCGGTCGAACAGCATTGCCTCGGCTTGTGGATGCATGAGGGCGGTCATTGGTTGATCGCCGCCGACCACAGCCTCAACGATGTCATCGTCACGCTCTTTCTCAGCGGCCCGCTTTTCATTCCGCTGAACGCGTACCGGCGCCGTCACCTGCTGCATCACGGGCATCTCGGTACCGCGCTCGATACCAAGCCGGTGATCTTCACGCGCGTCGACGGCGCCCATCTCGGCATGTTCTTCGTGAAGAACTGCCTCGGATTGCAGTTCGCGCACATCGCGATCGAGTACTTCTGGTCGCCGCGGGCCACGCCGATGAAGAGCGGGCGCGGGTGGGTCAAGGACGTCGCGGCAATAGCCGCGGTGCAGCTGCTGCTCGTCGGACTGATCGCGCTCGTCGCACCGTGGCACTACTACCTGTGGTTCTGGATGCTGCCGTGGCTGACGGTCAACCGCTTCATCGCCGGCTTGCGCTCAGTGGTCGAGCACCAGCCGATGCGCGGCGAGGTGCATCCATTCGTTCGGCCGCTCGCGCCCACGCTCTTCGACCGCCTGGTCTTCTGCCGAGCCGGCTTCCAATATCACTGGCTGCACCACCGCTATCCGAATGTGCCGTTCTTCAATCTGCGCAAGATCGATGCGGCGTCCGGCGAGAGCGCGAACGAGCGCTACTCGTACACCGCGGTGTTGCGCATGCTCATTCTGGGTGCCTCGCAGGTCGCGCCGGCCGCGTAGCGGCGAGCCGTCGCGTCGCCGTCGATGGCTCGCTGACGGGTTGCGCGCGGAACGCGTTTCAACCAGACCCTGCGCTCACCGTCTCTGGCCGCTCCCGCCTCACCACCAGCACGGCTTTGCCGCGCCGCGTGCGGTGCGTGTAGGCGGCGCGCGCCTCGGCGAGCGGGAACTCGGCGTCGACGCAGGCGCGCAGGGCGCCGGCATCGATCAAGCGCGCCAGCTCGCTGAGCTGCGCGCTGTTCGGCTCGACGATGAAGAACGCCTGGCGCACGGCGGCGTCTCTGGTGCCCTCTTCGGCGGCGGCGATGGTGACCAGCTTGCCGCCGGGCTTGAGCACAGACCACGAGCGCTGCAGCGTGGCGCCGCCGACGGTGTCGAAGACCACGTCGACGTCGCCCGCCACGTCCTCGAAGCGCGTCGCGGCATAGTCGATGACCTCGTCGGCGCCGAGCTCGCGCACGAATGCGACGTTGTGCGCCGATACGGTGGCCAGCACGTGTGCGCCGCGCCAGCGCGCCAACTGCACTGCGAACCCGCCGACGGCACCGGCGCCACCGTGGATCAAGACGCGTTGGCCGCGCTGCAGCGCGGCGCGCTCGAATAGGCCCTGCCAAGCGGTCAAGCCTGAGATCGGCAGCACGGCGGCATGGGCATGATCGAGCGAGGTCGGCTTGGCAGCGATGGCGCCGACCTTCGCCACGCAGAGCTCGGCTGAAGCGCCGTCGGCGAACCAGTCGTTGAGACCGAACACGGCGTCGCCGAGGTGCACCGCCGTGACGCCGGCACCCAGCGCCGCCACCTCGCCGGAGAGCTCGTGGCCGAGGATCAGCGGCAGCGGTCTCGGCGTGCCGTCGCGCCTGGTCGAAGTCGGCCACCAGAGCAGCTCGGTCGGCGTCACGCCGGCGGCGTGCACCCGCACCAGCACCTCGCCGCCGCCGGGCTGCGGCGCCGGCGCGTCATCCAACTGCATCGAGGTTGGATCTTTGTAGGCGTGCAGGCGCGCAGCTTTCATCGTTTCTCCATGGCTCGATGTGGACACATTGTACACGTCTTGCGACGCGCCGGCGGCTGATCGAGGCGTTGCGCTCGGCCGGCGCCTGCCGCTGAATCTCGTTCTGCAACATCTTGCCGTTGACGAGGTCGGCGCGGGTATGGTCTAGCGGGCCGCGTGTGGTGGTGCGGAGGACGTAGGCGTATACGCCTGCACGCTGCAGCGCTTGTCGCGCTGGTCCCCGCCGCGGCGCACGCCGCGCCGGCGCGGATCCCGAGCATCTTCGATCCGCTGTCGCGTCCGGCGGAGGAAATTCAAACCCTTTCCTATCTCGTGCTGGGCATCTGCGCCGCCATCTTCGTGCTGGTCGGCGGCATCTTAGTGATCAGCATCGTACGGTTCCGCGAGCGCCCGGACGACGACGGCGTCGAGCCGCCGCAGGTTTACGGCAGCAACCCGATCGAGCTGGCGTGGACCGTGATCCCGTTGCTCATCGTCTTCGTGCTCTTTTTGGTCACGACGCGCACCTTGATCGCGATCGAGAACGCCACGCCGCCGGGCGACGCGCTCGAAGTGCGCGTCATCGGCCATCAGTGGTGGTGGGAGTTCCGCTATCCGGCCTCCGGCGTGGTGACCGCCAACGAGCTGCACGTGCCGGTCGGCCGCGCCACGTTCCTGACGCTCGAGTCCGCCGACGTCGTGCACAGCTTCTGGATCCCGCAGTTGAACGGCAAGACCGACGTGATTCCGAACCGCGTCAATCGCATGTGGATCGAGCCGCGCGAGGCGGGGCTCTACAGCGGCCAGTGCGCCGAGTACTGCGGCACGCAGCACGCCCGCATGCTGCTGCGCGTGATTGCGGATCCGCCGGCCGAGTTCGACGCCTGGACCAAAGCGCAGCTGGCGGCAGCGGTCTCCGAGGCGAGCGTGCAGGCCGGACGCGATGTGTTCCAGTCGACCGCGTGCATCAACTGCCACCGCATCGACGGCACCGTCGCCGACGGCGTCTTCGGCCCCGACCTGACACATCTCATGAGCCGCGACACGATCGCCGCCGGTGCGGCGCCGAACAATGCCAAGGCGCTGCACGACTGGATCGACAATCCCGACGCCGTAAAGCCTGGCGCGCTGATGCCGGCCATGCAGTTGGGCCCCACGGAGCTCGATCAAGTGGTCGCCTACCTGACGACGTTGAAATGACGAGGCGAGGATTCACCACAGAGGCACAGAGGCACGGAGATGGGCTCCGTTGGTTCTCTGCGCCTCTGTGCCTCTGTGGTGAAGGGTCTTTTTGATGGCTGTGGGCGAACAGACGATGGCGATGCCGGCCGAGCGATTTGGCTGGACGGCGGTGCTGCACGAGTGGGTGACGACCGTCGACCACAAGAAGCTCGGCGTCATGTACATCAGCTCCGGACTGTTGTTCTTCGTCATCGCCGGGCTCGAGGCGACGGCGATGCGCATTCAGCTCGCCGTGCCGAACAACACCTTCTTGTCGCCGCAGGTGTTCAACCGCCTGTTCACCATGCACGGCACGTCGATGGTGTTCCTGGTCGGCATGCCGATCATCATCGGGCTGGGCAACTATCTCATCCCGCTGATGATCGGGGCGCGCGACCTGGCGTTCCCGCGCCTCAACGCCTTCGGCTTCTGGTTGTTCTTCTTCGGCAGCTGGCTGCTCTATTTCAGCGTGCTCGGCGGCGACGGCTTGTATGGCGCCGGCACCATGCCGGACGTCGGTTGGTTTGCCTATGCGCCGCTGACCGGCAAGGCCTTTTCGCGCGGCAACAGCACCGACTACTGGATCGTCGCCTTGCTGATCAGCGGCGTCGGCAGCCTGACCACCGCCGCCAATTTGATCACCACCGTCTTCACCATGCGCTGTCCGGGCATGACGTTCGGCCGCCTGCCGTTGTTCGTCTGGCTGATGCTGGTGGTGTTCTTCCAGATGCTGCTGGCGCTGCCGCCGCTGTCGGCGGCGCAAGTGATGCTGCTCTTCGACCGCTTCCTCGGCGCGCACTTCTTCGACACGCAGGCCGGCGGCGACGCCGTCCTGTGGCAGCACTTCTTCTGGATCTTCGGTCACCCCGAGGTGTACATCCTCATCCTGCCCGGCTTCGCCTGCGCATCGGAGATCATCCCGGTGTTCTCGCGCAAGCCGATCTTCGGCTACGCGGTGATGGTCGCGGCGACCATAGCCATCGGCTTCATCAGCATGGGCGTGTGGGCGCATCACATGTTCACCGTCGGTATGACCGCCGGCGCCAACACCTTCTTCGTGCTGTCGACGATGCTCATCGCCGTGCCGACTGGCATCAAGATCTTCAACTGGCTCGGGACCATGTGGGGCGGCAAGATCCGCTTCGCCACGCCGATGCTGTTCTGCACGGCGTTTCTCTTTCAGTTCCTCTGCGCCGGTCTCACCGGGGTCATGTTGGCCTGCGCCCCGTTCGACTGGCAGCTGAGCGACTCCTACTTCGTCGTTGCGCATTTCCACTTCGTGCTGATCGGCGGCCTGCTGTTCACCATCTTCGCCGCGTTCTACTACTGGTTCCCGAAAGTCACCGGCCGGCGGCTCAGCGAACGGCTCGGCAAATGGCACTTCTGGCTGTTCGTCATCGGCTTCAACCTGACGTTCTTGCCGCAGCACGTGTCGGGCATCCTCGGCATGCCGCGCCGCATCTACACCTACGACGCGGGCCGCGGCCTCGAGCTGTGGAACGGGCTGTCGACCAGCGGCGTGCCGTTCCAGATCGTCGCCGTGCTGCTGCTGGTGATCAACATCGCCTGGGCGCTGCGCTACGGCGAGCTCGCGGGTGACGATCCGTGGGACGCGTGGACGCTGGAGTGGACGACCACCTCGCCGCCGCCCGACTACAACTTCGAAGACATTCCGACGGTGCGCAGCCGCCGGCCGTTGTGGGACCTCAAGCACCCCGACGATCCGGACTGGAAGTACGAATGATGGCGGAGCCCAGCGAGCACGGCGCTGCGCGCGGCAAGGTGGGGATGGCCTGCATGATCCTCGCCGAGTCGACGCTGTTCGCGATCTTCGTCGTCGCCTACCTCTTTTACATCGGCAAAAGCCTCAGCGGGCCGTAT